>ERZ501064.20-NODE-20-length-47097-cov-9.606798_pt1 | contig 47097 bp, 44 predicted proteins | sample MGYA00510851_ERZ501064 | MGnify/ENA primary metagenome ERZ501064 (study PRJEB25958, sample SAMN03398529) | human skin metagenome | study: EMG produced TPA metagenomics assembly of the Human Skin Microbiome Metagenome (human skin metagenome) data set. | reverse complement strand
ATCACCTCACGCGTATGGAGAAGCGAGGCCTCATCGAACGTCGCGTCTGCTGTTCGGACGGCAGAGGGGCCATCATTCACCTCACTGATCAGGGCACGGCGGCATTACAACAGGCCGTCCCGGGCCACGCTGCTCTGATCCGACGCGTCGTTTTTGGTGGGCTTGATTGCGGCCACCTCAACGACCTCGAAGCCATTCTCTCGCGAATCTGCCAGAGTCTCGCTGAAGAAGGCAAGGTCAACCCCACAGACCACAGTTGAAGGTACTTCACGTCGCCGTGTCACGTCACGTCTTGTCCCACCTAGGGAAACGGTCACATCCGCGGGACCGTACCAGCTTTATCATCAGCCCCACCGACGCAGATGAGGAGCACATATGGCAGTAGCGGCCACGGGCATCCCGGCGGAATCCGGCGAACCCGCTATGGACAAACCCCGCATGAAGGGTCGTCACCTGGTGATGATGAGCCTTGGCTCGGCCATCGGAACCGGACTCTTCGTAGGGTCTGGCAAGGGTGTGGCTGCAGCTGGACCAGCAACCTTGGTGGCGTATATCGTCGCCGGGTTACTCGTCATCGCCATCATGTACATGCTCGGCGAGATGGTTGCAGCCCATCCCGACTCCGGGGCGTTTTCGGTCTACACATCCCGAGCCATGGGCTCAGCAGCTGGCTTTGCGATGGGGTGGGTCTGGTGGATCGAACTAGTCGTCGTCGTCGCGGCCGAGGCGATCGCGGCGGCGTCGACCCTTGTTGCTATGTGGCCAATAGCCCCTGTCTGGCTGCTTACCCTCATCTTCCTGGTCGTCCTCACCGCAATCAACCTGCTGGGAGCCGACAGATTCGGAGAGTTCGAGTTCTGGTTTGCCCTGCTTAAAGTGGTCGCCGTCGTCGTCTTCCTTACCATCGGTGTGCTGCTTATTTGCGGAGTCTTGGCGGCTCCCGCGGCGGGAACATCCAACCTCGTCGGCCACGGCGGATTCCTGCCCAATGGGTGGTCTGGGGTGGCGACAGCCCTGCTTTTGGTCGCCTTCAGCTTCGGTGGCATCGAGATCATGGCGGTGGCGGCCGCCGAGACCGAAGACCCTGCCCACAATGTCTCCCGGGCTGTGCGCACCATCGTTTGGCGAATCCTGGTGTTCTACATGGGTTCAGTAGCCATCATGGTTATCGCGGTGCCTTGGGACGACCCCGAACTCGGCGCTTCCCCCTTCGTGGCCGTCCTTAACCGGGCCGGTATCCCAGCAGCCTCCGAGGTCATGACCTTGGTCATTGTGTTGGCCTTGCTGAGTTCCCTCAATGCCAATCTTTATGGGGCTGCCCGGATGCTTGGCTCTTTAGCGGAACGCGGCATGGCCCCTCGCGTCGCCATGCGAACCAGGGGACGCTCGGTGCCGACGGTTGCGGTGCTGGCCAGCGTCGCCTTTGGATTCTGTTGTGTGCTGGCTACTTTCGAATGGGGCGACGCCGTACTCGGTACTCTGCTTAATATCGTCGGTTCAACCATCATCGTTACCTACTTCTTCACCATCTGCTCTCACTACGTGCTGCGTCGCCGCGCTGAGAAGGAGGGCGCCCCGCTGCCGATGCGGTTGAAAGGGTTTCCGGTGGTGAACTGGGCAGCAATGATCCTGCTGATTGGCATCGTTGTACTGGGCATGTTTTCCCCCGACGTACGAGCTCAACTGATGTCAACGGGGGCGCTCGTCGTCATCCTCTATGTCATTGGAGTGGGATGGTCCCATCACGCCGGACGCAGCCCCTTCCATCCCACGACCGACTGAACTCAAGCGGATGACGGTCCCGGGTCGTTCGGGGGTTTGGGGGACCGAGCGAGCAGCTCGTGTTTACGGTCTTTGGCCCGAATAATTTCCGGGACGATCCGAGGCGTATCACGTTGGTGAGTGGCTGGGGTGGGAGCCGTGGTCGGATGGGGGGAGGGAACTGTTGCGGGCTTGGCTTGCGGTTTGGCAAGCGGCTCAGCAGCAGGCTTCGAGAGGGAAGCATTCTTTCCGGATGGCTTCTTGATAGCGGGCTTCGGGCTAGCTACCTCGTCGTCAGATTTAGGCTCTGATAGTTTCGTGACGCGCCCCATGGCATGGACGCGTCGGCCCTCCAGGCGATCCTTGAGCTGAGAGGTGTAGATCGAAGTGTCCCCGACAACTCGGCCAGCGACGGCGACGGCGATCATGCCAGGAGCGAGCATCGACAGGTTTCCGGTCATCTCGCCAACCATGAGCAGCACGCCGAGTGGGGCATGGGCAACCGCACCGAAGCAGGCGATCATGCCGACAATGACGAAACTCATCGGTGAGGATGGGATACCTGGCAGCCCCTCGAGGAGGCGCCACAGTGCCGCGCCAGTGGCTCCGCCGATGACCATGCCAGGGCCGAAGACGCCGCCGGAACCGCCCGATCCGATGGACAGGGTCGTCGAGAGGATCTTGGCGAAGGGGATTGCCAGCACCATGAGCAGCGGCATCCGCACGAGGTTGTTGGCGAACATCTCTTGTTGCACTGAGCCGTAACCGGTGCCCAGTGCTGCCGGTATGAGGAGTCCAAGCAGCCCGACTCCCAGACCACCGATAGCCGGGACGAGCCAGCCAGGAACCTTGTCGAGACGGTCAAAAAGCGTGGTGCCGCTGTAGAAGACCTCAACATAAAGCTTGCCCATGAGGCCAGCAGTGAGGCCCAGTAGGACGAACCAGATGAGTTGCAAAGGCTGGGAGAATTGCACTCCACTGAGCGATCCGAAGATTGGCTCGAATCCGTATACCGACCCGAAGACCACGAAGGCGACGATCGACGACACCAGGGAAGGCATGATCGCGTCGGATTCCATGTCGTCGCGGTAGAGCAGCTCCGCACCTAGTAACGCACCGCCCAGCGGGGCGCGGAAGATGGCACCGATGCCTGAGGCAGTGGCTGCTGAGACGGCAATCCGGGCGTCTGGGGTGGCGATTTTGAGCTTCTTACACAGTGAGGAGATGACGGTCGCGCTGATCTGGGCAGTGGGGCCCTCACGTCCACCCGAACCGCCGGAACCTATTACGAGGGAGGATGCGATGATCTTGACCGCTGCGACTTTTCCCTTGAGAGCTGTCGGGTCGTGATGGACGGCATGAATGGCGTTGTCAGTGCCATGGCCTTTGGCGGTAGGCGCGACGAAGTACACCAAGGTTCCCGAAACCAGGGCGCCTCCGGCGACGATGAGCGGGATGGCCCAGGGGCGGGTGAGCCTGGTGCCGGCGACACCGCCGCCCTCCCCCAAGGTGCCGGGTGGGGTATAGCCGCCCAACGTCTCGAGTAGCCAATGCGTGCCGGTTTTCAGACAGAAGAAGAAGATAATGGCACCGACGCCAGAGACGATACCGATGACTGTGCCCATAAGCAGCCAACGGTTTAGGGAGTCTCGGAAGGCCTTGGGACGGTGCGGGACGAGGGCACGGCGCAGGCGCCTGAGTTGTTTGGCCCATGCGGCCCGGGCCTCGGGGTGGATGGCAGTCTCGGTCATTGCTGGTTGGAATCCTCTGCGCAAGGGCGGTTGGGGGTGCCGTGTCCGCTGGCCTCGGCTGCGCGGGTAAATAAGGTGAATCCGGTGACGACAGTGTCGATCTCGCCGGGCTCGAGGTGGCTGAGTAAGTCGACGAGTTGACGACGACGGTGCTCATTGACGTTCTGCACGAGTGTGGCCCCTCGTTTCGTCAGGGAGAGCACATTGGCCCGACGATCGTCAGGATCGGGAGAACGGTCAATGAACCCTTTGGCGACGAGACGCTCAACCATGCGCGCGATGGTTGAGGAGTGGACTTCAAGGTCACGAGCCAGATCGACTCCGCGCGTCACTCCGGCGTCGATGAGGACGAGGAGTCGGTATTGCGGCGCGCTGACATCTTCGGCAAGTTCCGCCAGGGAGCGGGCTGCCACGTCAATGAGGGCCCACGATGCTTGCAAAGCGATTTCAACATCAGTGTGATCGGGGGTCAGCCCGTTCGTTGCATCCCGCGATATCTGCACAGCGGAATTGTTGCACACTGCATTAGTTTTGGCGACGTGCTGTGTGTCGGTGGCGCGGTCACCTACAGTGATGCTATGGCCCGCATTATTGTCACCGCACCGCAGCTCATGTCCGTCGTTAACGAGGAGCTCCCCGGTCACGAGGTCGTAGGTGGCGACCACTTCATGGACCGCCAGGAACTGTCGCGCCAGATCGCTACCGCTGATGCCATACTGACGAGCTTGTCCGATCCCCTCGACGCCGAGATGATTGGTCAAGGCAAGAACCTGAAGGTCATCGGTCAGTGCGCCGCTGGTTTTAATAACATCGACCTTGACGCCGCTAAGCAGGCTGGGGTTGTCGTCACATCGACCCCAGGCGTCCTCCACGAGGCCACTGCTGACCTTGCCTTCACGTTGCTTCTTGAGGTCACTCGTCGTACTGGCGAGGCTGAACGTTGGGTGCGTGCAGGCAGGGCTTGGCGCTACGATCACACCTTCATGCTCGGCGCTGGTTTACAGGGGGCTACCCTCGGCATTGTCGGTCTGGGACAGATCGGTGAGGCTATGGCTCGACGCGGAGCAGCCTTCGGCATGAATGTCATCTACAACGCCCGCCATGAGAAGGATGTCGCGGCGATTGACGCCGTCAATCTCAATACCCAGCCCACTCGTCGCGTCGAGCTCGACGAACTGTTCGCAACCTCCGACGTTGTCTCCTTGCACTGTCCACTCACTGATGAGACCCGTCATCTCGTCGACGCTGACGCCTTGGCTGCGATGAAGAAGACCGCCTACCTCGTTAATACCGCTCGTGGCGCCTGTGTCGACGAGGCTGCCCTGGTGGAGGCTCTTAAAACGGGTGCGATTGCTGGTGCAGGTCTGGATGTTTTCGAGGAGGAGCCGACGATTACTGCGGACTTGCTGACGATGGAGAACGTCGTGCTGCTGCCCCACCTTGGGTCGGCTGCGCTGCCGACCCGCGAAGCGATGAGTCGTCTGGCTGCTCACAATATCGCCAAGGTCCTTGACGGTAAGCCGGCTGAAACCCCGGTGGAGTGATTCGTTCGCTCACAGCGTTGATGTGGTAGGCCCGGTTCTCGTTGGCGGAACTTCGTCGCAGAGAGCCGGGCTCAGCTGTGTTCTTTGACGTGAAGGAAAGCACGCAATGACGCGGTCAGAATTGTCTCAAGGCGTGTGGAAGTGGCTATTTCCGCAGTCCTGTTTTCTATATTTAAACAACCGATTAGTTATCTAAATCATGGCGTTGAAGACGGGGTCTTGTGACACGGAAATCGCGTTGTAGCGCGGTTTGCACGTCTGTTCTAGGGGGTGTGCACGAACATGCACGAAAGCCGTTTTCGGTGGTTGTTACACATCGCTTTCCCTAACCTTGTCACGTACCTGGCAACGGTGGCGGGGCATCGAGATCCCTGAGCCACCCCCCACACGCCGGATGGTTTCGAAGGGAGCATTCAATGAGGACCATGGACGCAGACGTCGTTGTCATCGGTGGCGGTGCCACCGGTGCGGGCGTCGTGCGGGACGTCGCGATGCGTGGATACCGCGCCGTCCTGTTGGACAAGGCCGACCTCGGCCAAGGAACCACCGGTCGTTACCACGGCCTGCTCCACTCTGGTGGACGATACGTCGTCTCTGACCCCGGATCGGCGACGGAATGCGCTGAGGAAAATGAGATCGTCACCCGGATCCACGCTGACGCCGTTGAGAAGACCGGCGGCTTGTTCGTGGTGACCCCAGAAGATGACTTGGAGTTCTCTGATCAGTGGGTTGAGGGAGCCAAGAAGTCCAAGGTTCCCTTCGAGGAAATCTCCACCGCGCAGGCCCTGCGTCGCGAGCCTCGTCTGAACCCCGGTATTAAGCGCGCCTTCGCCGTTCAGGACGGTTCGGTCGATGGCTGGCAGATGGTGTGGGGCGCCGCCCACTCCGCCATCGAATACGGCGCCAAAGTCATGACCTACGCTGCCGTCACCGAGATCATTCGCGAGGGAGACCAGATCACCGCCGTGGTCGCCCACGACCTTAAGCACGACGAGCAGATCCGCATCGACTGCAAGTTCGTTATTAACACTGCTGGCCCGTGGGCGGGACGCATTGCTGAGCTTGTCGGTTGCTATGACGTTGACGTTGTGCCAGGCCGCGGCATCATGATCGCGATGAACCACCGCCTGGTGAACACGGTAGTCAACCGCTGTATCTACCCTGCTGACGGCGACATCCTAGTGCCGGTGCACACCGTGTCGATCATCGGCACCACCGACGTCAAAGCTGACGATCCGGAGCGGCTGGCCATTCCTCGCAACGAAGTGCAGCAGATGCTCGATTCCGGCGAGGCCCTTGTCCCCGGATTCCGCGATGCCCGTGCCGTACATGCCTGGGCCGGTGCCCGCCCGCTATTCAAAGACAAGCGAGTCTCTGCCACCGATACCCGCCACATGTCCCGCGGTATGAGCGTTCTCGACCACGGTTCTCGCGACGGTGTTAACGGCATCGTTTCCATCATCGGCGGCAAGCTCACCACCTATCGTCTGATGGCCAAGAACGTTGTCGACGTCATGTGTGAGCAACTTGGCGACGACCGTCCCTGCCGTACCGCAGACGAGGCTGTGCCCGGATCGACCGTCGGCAAGAACTACCTCATCACCCACCGTCTGGGCGAGAACGAAGAGCGTCGTGCCGGGACTGGTCTGGTCCGCGGTGGCGACCCGAAAACCGTGCCGTCATCGAAGAAGATTGACAACCAGGTCATCTGCGAATGCGAGCTCATGAGCCGCAAGATGTTCACCGATCTGCTAGCCGAGCAGCCCGACGCTACCTTCGACGACCTGCGCCGCCAGCTGCGTTTGGGTATGGGTCCCTGCCAGGGTGGCTTCTGCTCGATGCGCGCTACCGGAATTGCTGTTGAGGAGGGCACCATTGACGCCGAGCGCGCCACCGGTCTGCTGCGTCTGTTCCTCAAGAACCGGTGGATCGGATTGTGGCCGATTCTCTACGGCGAGCAGGTTCGGCAGACCGCCCTTGACGATTGGATCTTCCAGGGCACCTTCGACGTTGAGCACCTTCCCACCCCGCAGCAGGAGGTTGAGCTGTGAGCACCGCAACCGTTCCCACTAAGTCGGTTACTGCCGACCGTTTCGGCGCTCAGCACGTCGTCGTCATCGGATCCGGCCTCGCCGGCCTAACCACCGCCCTGCGCCTGCGCCGCGGTGGCGCCCGGGTGACCCTCGTCACCAAGGGCGTCGGCGGCCTGCAGTTGGGTCAGGGCACTATCGACATCCTCGGCTACACCCCGGATCGCGTCGAGAAGCCCTACCAGGCTGTCCAAGAATTCGCGTCCCAACACCCTGCGCATCCCTACGCCAAGATCGGCGTTGAAGCCGTGAAGGAGGGCATCGACTTCCTGCGCGAGGTTGTCGGTGACTCCTACCTGCTTGGTGACGGGGAGGCCACGATCAACGTGCCGACCGCCGTCGGTGCGATTCGTCCCACGGCCCTAGTCCCGCCGTCGATGATCAACGGCAATCTTAAGGACGGTGACAAGGTCGTTGTCATTGGGTTAGCCCAGTACAAAGACTTCCACGCTGGTCTCATCGCTCAGAACATCAACCGCACAACGCTGCCTGGCGGTGGCCATGCCTCCGCCCGCGCTGTCGTGGTCGACTTTGAGCCCCGCGAGGGCGAGTACGACGCCACCGGCTTGGCGATCGCTCGCTCCCTCGACGATGCTCGTACCCGTCGAATGCTGGCTGAGGGGCTTAGGGGATTCGTCAATCCCGGTGAGATTGTCGCCTTGCCGGCCGTGCTCGGCATCGATAACCACAGCGAGGTCCTCGCTGACTTCAAGAAGATCCTCGGCGCCGAGGTGTTCGAGATCGCATCCCTGCCACCCTGCGTGCCCGGCATGCGCCTCAACAACAAGCTTGTTGCGACCGCTAAGAACGAGCGTGTTGACTACGTGCTTGGTTCGAAAGTCACCGGCTGCACGGTGGCCGACGGCAAGGTTGTCTCCGTGACCGTCGGAACCGCTGGTGCCGGCAAGGAGATCAAGGCTGACGCCGTCGTCCTCGCTGGCGGTGGCTTCGAGTCCGGGGCCCTCAAGCTTGACTCTCACGGCCACCTGCATGAGACCATCCTCGACCTGCCGGTCACCATGCCGGAAGGCGTCAAGGAGGAGGATCTCATCCACGGTGATTACTGGGGTTCCCCACAGCCGCTCTTCCTGTGCGGTGTTGAGGTCGATGAGACCATGCTCGTCACCTACCAGGGTAAGCCCGTCCATTCCAATGTCTACGCCGCCGGCGGCGTGATCGCCGGTGCTACCAGGTGGCAGGAGAAGTCGGGTGAGGGTATCGCCCTCGGCTCGGCCATCAAGGCTGCCGATGCCATCCTGTCGTCGGTCGGGGCAGGCGCCGCGACCAAGGAAAGGAACTGATCATGGGTGTTATCGAGGAGACATTCGCCGGACACGAGGTCTCGCGCCAGTCGCTCGACGCCTGCGTCAAATGCACTATCTGCGAGACGATGTGCCCGGTCGCCAAGGCCACCCCGCTCTACACCGGTCCGAAGTACAACGGCCCGCAAGGCGAACGCTACCGTGACGGGGCTTCCGTTGACCACTCCCTCGAGTGGTGCAACTTCTGCGGCATCTGCACCTTGCACTGCCCGCAAGGGGTGAAGATCGCGGAGCTCAACGAACAGGCCGCTGCGAAGATGAAGCACCAGAATGGTGTTCCGTTGCGTGACCGCCTCATTCCGCTGACCACTCTTGAAGGACGTGTGCTGTCCCCGATCGCCCCGCTGGCTAACTGGGGCCTCAATCAGAAGCCGATCCGCATCGCCGTCGAGAAGATCATCAAGGTCCATCGTGATGCCCCGATGCCGACCGCTCAAACGGAGACTCTCAGCAAGTGGATGCGCCATCACAAGCCCGCCAAGCCAGCTACCAAGGGTCCGATCGTCTTCTTCCAAGGCTGCGCCGGCGGTTACTTCGAGACCGAGACCTCCAAGAAATCTATCGAGGTGCTTGAGCACCTGGGCTATGAAGTGCTCGTCCCGAAGCAGGGCTGTTGCGGTCTGGCTAAGCAGTCGAACGGTCTGTTCGAGGGTGCCACCAAGGACATCCTCAGCCTGTGCGACAAGATCATCAGCCTCGGCAAGGGTCTGACAGTCGTGTCCTCGTCCGGCTCCTGTGTCGGCATGATGAAGCACGAGGCTCACGAGATTATGGGTGTTGACGATCCTCGGCTGCACGATGTGTCGGTGCGTTCCCGGGACTTTTCAGAGTTCCTCATGGACGAGTACCGCAATGGTGAACTCGACACTTCGCAATTCCGTTCGATCGACATCACGGTTCCCTATCACCAGCCCTGCCAGGTCAAGAGCCAGGGCATGGGATTCCCAGCGGTTCAGCTCATGGAGCTCATCCCGGGTGTCAAGGTGCTGGAGTCTAACGAGCCGTGCTGTGGCATCGCCGGTACCTACGGTCTGAAGGCCGAGCGCTATGAGGTCGCTCAGAGGATCGGTGCGGGTGTGTTCAAGCACATGCAGGATCACAACGAGGGCGTTGGAGTGTGCGATACCGAGACGTGCCGTTGGCAGATTTCCAAGTCCTCGGGTGTCAAGATCGTGCATCCGGTGTGGCTGCTGCACCACTCGCTCGGGCTGTCGAACAACCTGCTCGACTGATCGAAACCTGCTGGACCTTACCGCTCTTCGATGGCGTGAGGGTTCAGCTTCGCCGGACCTCCTGCGATCCGGAGTCGGCCGGGACCTGCTGTGGGGGCGGGCCCCGGCCCTTTCACGTGCTGCTGCGATGTCGGGCGCAACTTCCGGCTGGGGTCGCCGGCCGGCCGTCGAGGGTCGTCTTGCCGTGGCTGGTCAAAAATTGCCGGTTCGAGGCGGGTCCGATCACTGCTGTGATGTGGCCTGTTGTGGGTCGGGATTTTTTGTCACCGGGGGGGTTGGGAGGGCACGGCAGGTCAGGGGGTGCTGACCTTGCGACCGTTGTGGCTTATGTTCGGGGGCCCGAGACCGTGGGGTCCTGGGGAATCCACCACCGCCAAGGGGCGTCAATGTTGCGGCTGATCCCTACTCGCGGGCCCTGTCGGAATTCGGCAATCTCCGGTGCGGGTTCGAGGCGCCAGCCCAAGGCAGATATCGCACCATTGCCGATGATGCTCACCGGGTTTCCAGACTCTTCGAGACTGGCACCCAAAGCTGACCCCATATTTCCTGGTCCGCAGGCAAGGCGGTTCTCGGCGACGTTCCCGCGACGCCGACGAGCATCATCGTGGCCTGCTATGACTTGCCCGCCACGCAGTAGCACGGCAGATGCCTCCCCGTCTGGTGAACACACGAGGTTCACGCAGCGATGCATGCCGTAAGACAAGTACACGTATATGTGAGAAGGCGGCCCGAACATCACGCGGGCGCGCGGGGTTGGCCCACGAAAGGCATGGGATGCTGGGTCGTCGAGTCCCATGTACGCCTCGACTTCGGTGAGACGGATCCCCACCGGGCCGCGCCAGATCGTTGCCCCGAGTAGGAGCGGGGCGACCTCGATAGCGGGAGCCGAGAGGTCGATCATGCCTTGGTGTCGCACAGGAAGTGGCACGCAGTGCAGGTAGCGGCGGTCACGGTGATGACCGCTGGCCAAGCACCGATCTTCTTTGCCAATCCGTGAGAAGCTCCGAAAGCTGCCAGGTAGGTTGCGCCCAGCAGGCCAGCAATCGTCGGTCCGCTCTTAGCGAGCCAGGTGCGGCCAGCCCAGCAGCCAGCAGCCGCGAGCACGGTTCCGCCCAGTGGCCGGACCCCGGTAGTGCGAGCAGTGAGCCATCCTCCGACGAGCCCGAGGCCGGCCACCTCGGCGGTGTTGACGTTTTCTGCCCTGTTCAGCTTCATGCCCCGAGTCTAGCTGGGCGGCTTAGGACGCCCGGGTAAACCCCGATTCGGGTCGAGATCGTCAGTCGCCTTAAGGTGTCGCGAACCGCCCATCTTCTAGACGTACTGGTGCCCGGTAAGCCGAGGGCGAGTGTGTTATCGAAGGATCACAGCGTAATGACGACTTTTCCGATCATGGCACCGGACTCGACGGCTGCGGTGGCTTCACGCACATGCTGGGCTGTCAGACCCTCGATATGGCGGGTCATCGTCGGACGGATCTGCCTCTTCTCGACGAGGTCGGCGATGCTGGCCAGTGCCCGGCCTTGTTCGGCGACGTCGGGCGTCGCGAACTGTGGACGGCTGAACATCGACTCGCTGGTCACCGTTAATGACTTTGACTTGAAGGCCATGAGATCGAATGAGTCGGTTCCGTCGATCATGACCAGATGTCCGAACGGTGCGATGATCTCAGCCAAAGTCGATGCTGGTGGCGTATAAGCTGAGAGAATGCCGTCGAACCCGGTGATGCCGAAGTCGTTGACCTGCGGGGCGAGCGGTTCACGATGGTTAATGATTCCGGTGGCTCCCATATCCTGACACCACTGTGCACTCTCTGGGCGCGAGGAGGTCGCAACGACCGGCCCGCTGGTAATAGCACGAGCTAGTTGGATGGCTGCCGACCCGACGCCACCAGCGCCGCCGATCATGAGGAAGGCTTTGTTACTGCGTTCTTCGGGGGTACCCAGACGGATGTGGTCGATGAGGGCTTCCCATGATGTCAGAGCAGTGAGTGGCAGGGATGCGGCCTCGGCGATAGATAACGATGGCGGGCGTTTCGAAACGATCCGCGAGTCAACCAGGGTGAATTGCGAGTAGGTGCCGGGACGATCGCGGTTTCCGGAATGCCACACCTCGTCACCGACGCTGAAACCGTTGACCTCCGATCCGGCTGCGCGCACGACGGATGCAGCGTCAAACCCCAGCACGCGGGGATGCGAGAGCGTTCCAGCCTCCTTACGCAGCTTGATGTCGATGGGGTTGACCGAGACGGCTTGGACCTCAACGAGCAGGTCGTGCGGGCCCGGCTCCGGTATTGGCAGGTCAACGTCAACGAAACATTCGGGATCGGAGACCGGCAGGGGCCCGGTGATGGCGACGGCGTGCATGCTTTCCATGACCCCACGGTAGTGCCGACCGGGTTGCTTGGGTACCGCTGTTAGCGCTGCATGTCGACGAAACGCGAGTAGTGGCCTTGGAACACCACTGGCACGGTCCGTGTCGGCCCGTTGCGGTGCTTGGCGACGATGATATCGGCCTCGCCGGCGCGCGGGGACTCTTTGTCGTAAACGTCCTCTCGGTGCAACAGGATGACGACGTCAGCGTCCTGCTCGAGTGACCCGGACTCGCGCAGGTCACTCATCATGGGTTTCTTGTCGGTGCGCTGCTCGGGGCCACGGTTGAGCTGGGAAAGGGCCACGACAGGGATCTCGAGCTCCTTAGCCAACAGTTTGATCTGGCGAGAAAACTCCGAGACTTCCAGCTGACGCGACTCCACCTTTTTGCCGGAGGTCATGAGCTGCATGTAATCGATGATGACGAGCTTGAGGTCGAATTTTTGCTTCATCCGCCTTGCTTTGGCGCGGATTTCCATCATCGTCAGGTTAGGGGAGTCATCGATGAACAACGGTGCTGACGAGATCTGTGTTGTTTTGTCGACCATGCGCTGCCAATCCTCTTCGGACAGGCGCCCCGCACGCATCCGGGACAGCTCGATCCCTGCCTCGGCAGATAGCAATCTCATGACGATCTCGTTGCGCCCCATCTCGAGGCTGAAGATTGCAGCTGCGAGATGGTTCTTGATCGCGGCGGCGCGGGCAAAGTCGAGGGCCAGAGTGGATTTTCCCATGGCCGGACGGGCGGCGACGATGATCATCTGGCCGGGCATGAACCCGTTGGTGAGCTCATCAAGGTCGGTGAACCCAGTAGGAATGCCGGCCATGGCGTCGCCGCGAGCCTCAATGGCCTCAAGCTCGTCAAAGGTGCTCTCGAATAATTCCGAGAGTGGGTGGTATTCCTCACTGGTTTTGCGGGTGGAGACGTCGTAGAGGGTCTGCTGGGCGGCGTCGACGATGTCGGCGACCTCTCCTTGTCCCTGGTAGCCCATCTGAGCGATGCGGATTGACGCTTCGACGAGGCGACGAAGAACGGCTTTCTCGGCGACAATCTTGGCGTAGTATGCCGCGTTCGCGGTGACGGTGACATTGGTTAGCAATTCTGCGAGGTACAGGCGTCCGCCGGCTCGCTCGAGTTCGCCGCGGCGATCTAGTTCATCGGCGGTGGTGACGGTGTCGGCAGGGTCGCCGCGACCGTATAGATCGGTGATGGTGTTGAAGATGAGCTCGTGTCCAGGGCGGTAGAAATCGACGCCCTTGATCTCTTCGACGACGTCGGCGATGGCGTCTTTGGAAGACAACATGGCACCTAGTACGGACTTTTCGGCGTCAATGTCCTGGGGAGGGTTACGGTCCAAGGACGGGCCCGGCTCGGCGGGTGCGCTGGACATGGCGGCTCCTTCACGGCTGACAGGGGGCTAGTGTGCCACGTTTTTAAGTACTCCCGGATAAGAGTTATCCACAGGTCTTGTGGGTAATGCCTGGATGGATGTGGACCGCCTGGGGATAACGTGTGGATAACTCGGTGGATCGGGGGATATGCCGTGGAATACTATCTAGTAACTACCCTTTGACTAGGGGTTATAGTCGCTGTGTGAGTTATTGGACGAAAATTTTCGGCGTGTCGCGGGGGAGACGGTGTTCGGCTGGGATGTGTACAAGTAGGGTTTGAATGCGACGTGAGTGCCATCTAGCGACACGTTATCCACAGGGGCTGTGGATATGGATGGTGGCCTCCGGAGCGGGTTAGATGGTCCGTCAAACCATCGGCAGGCCCGGCGAGTGTGACGTGAGGTCACCGGGAGATTGCGCCCTTGTCTGAGATACCCCCTCGGGGTACTCTCTGGTGCAGAGGAGGATGCATGACCAACTCGGGTGACGGCTGTTGTGCCCCTGGCGGTGACCATGTCGCGGGGGATCATGACGTCGAATCTTCGGCGCCTGGGGAAACCTGCGGGGCATGTGGTTGTAACCACCCCCAGCATGGATACCTCGGGCATAAGGACATGCACCTGCGCCGTCTCAAGCGGATCGAAGGGCAGGTGCGCGGCCTGGAGCGGATGGTTGATGAGGGGAAGTACTGCATTGATATTTTGACTCAGGTCTCAGCAGTCACCTCAGCACTCAAATCCGTTTCCTTGGAACTGCTCGCTGAGCACATGAGCCACTGCGTTGCTCGTGCGGCACAAGCTGGTGGGCAGGAGGCCGAGGATAAAATCGCCGAGGCTAACCAGGCCATTGCCCGCCTCGTCAAAGCCTGATGGCAAGCACACTTGGAGGAACAATGCACAAGACCTACACCATCAATGGGATGACCTGCGAGCACTGCGTCAAGGCGATCACCGAAGAGGTCTCGGCCCTTGACGGCGTCGACAACGTCACTGTCTCCCTCGAATCAGGCTCAATGACGATCGACTCGGCTGAAGAGATCCCCTTTGGCAAGGTCGCCGATGCCGTTGATGAGGCCGGAGAGTACACCGTTGCCGAAGCCTCATCTCTTGATACTGCCGGTCACCCCGGTGGTCAGTGCGGCTGTGGAGGTCATGGCCACGCCGGGAAGAAAGCTGAAGGATCGGGTTGCGGCTGCGGCGGACACCAGCACTCCGAGGAGGCTGCTGCTAAGCATGCCGAGCACGCTAGTAAAGGCGGCTGCGGCTGCGGCGGTCACCAAGCCTGAGCCATTAGTCTCCGTTGAGATCTTGACGTCGGGCCCCGGGTTCGGACCGCATGACGCCGTCAGACCCCGACCCCCGACGTTGACTTTCCCTACAACCCACCGGCCTCCTGGATCGCTGGGGCTGCCGGTAAGAGAGCCGGTAACCCCCGACATCCCGGATTCCGGTGGGTCGTCCACGAAGGAAACACATGTCTACCCCGACTCACCCCGACGCGCAGTCTGAGCTGAAGGACGCGACGGAACCTACCTCCATCAACCTCGACATCACAGGTATGAGTTGCGCATCGTGCGCCGCCCGCATCGCCAAGAAGCTCAACAAGGTTGATGGGGCCCAGGCCACCGTCAACTACGCGACTAGCAAGGCCCATGTCCTCACCACCAAGCCTATTGGGGTCGACGATCTCATCGGGGTGGTCGAGGCTGCTGGCTACGGGGCTAGTGTCCCCACGCCGGCCGCACCACCCGAGGACCACGCGGCGAAAATTCGCGCCAGACTGATCGTTGCCATCATTCTCGCGGTGCCGGTCATGCTGCTCTCGATGATTCCAGCCCTGCAGTTTGACGGATGGCAGTGGCTGGCGCTGGCTCTTAGCCTCCCGGTCGTCTTTTGGTGCGGGGAGGGTTTCCATCGCGCCGCCTGGACGAACCTGCGGCATGGCGCAACCTCAATGGACACTCTCATTAGCCTCGGCTCTTTGGTCTCGTTGGGGTGGTCTGTCTGGGCGCTGATGTGGGGCAGTGCTGGACATGTCGGTATGCGCCACCGCATGACATGGGCCCTGGAGCGCACTGATCCTTCCTCTGCCCTATATCTGGAGGCATCAGTCGGCGTTATTACCTTTATCCTCATTGGGCGGTGGATTGAGGCCCGTAACCGCGCTGAGGCCGGATCGGCCTTGCAAGCGTTGCTACGGATGGGCGCCAAGTCGGTGCGGATGATCCGTGACGGGCAGGAGGTCACCGTCCCGATCGAGGCCCTCACGGTGGGGGATCACTTCGTAGTGCGGCCGGGGGAGAAGGTCGCCACCGATGGTCGGGTTGCTGAGGGAAGCTCAGCGATCGACGCGTCTCTTGTTACCGGGGAGTCATTGCCGGTCGAGGTGGCGGTCGGTGACGAGGTGATCGGCGCCACCGTTAACACCTCTGGACGGCTTGTTGTGGAGGCAACCGCCGTTGGTTCAGATACCGAGCTGTCTCGCATCGCCACCCTTGTTGAGGCTGCTCAAACCAGTCGCTCTAAGACCCAGGATCTCGCCGACAAAGTCTCGTCGATTTTTGTGCCGACAGTTTTGATCATCTCGGCCCTGACGATGATTGTGTGGGCTGTATTGGGTCAGGGGGTCACGGCGGCTTTCACCGCTGGGGTGGCGGTTCTCATCATTGCGTGCCCCTGTGCCCTGGGCTTGGCGACCCCCATGGCCCTGCTTGCTGGCACGGGTCGCGGTGCCAGGTTGGGAATCGTTATTAAAGGTGCGGGGTCCCTGGAAAGGGCCCGCGGTATCGACGTTATGGCGATGGATAAGACCGGCACCCTCACCACTGGCCGGATGGCCGTAGTCGCGGTGTGGGATGAATCTGGACGTGTGGTGAACATTTCTGACAACCCACCTGCACTTGCTGTTACAGCAGCGCTTGAAGTGGGGTCGGAGCACCCGATTTCGCGGGCCATCGTTGAGGCGTGCCCAGGTGTGGCCCCCGCCGAGGACTTTCGGGCTCTGCCTGGCCTTGGGGTCAGTGGGACTGTGAACGGGTTGCCGGCCAAGGCTGGGCGGGTGTCGCTTTTTGACGCCATCCCTGACACGTTGTCGAAAAATGTCGAGCGAGCCCAGGCTGAGGGCCGTACGGTGCTTGTGGTGGGGCGAGGCGACGACATTCTCGGTGCCATCGCGGTGAGCGACGAGATCAAGCCGGAAGCTGTCGTTGCGGTGAAGCGGATGGTTCAAGCTGGCGTGCGCCCGGTGCTGGTGACGGGTGATAATTCCGGCGCTGCAGCTCACGTGGCGTCAGAATTGGGCATTGACGAGGTCATGAGTGAGGTCATGCCCGCGGACAAGGTCGACGTTGTCACTCGGCTGTGTTCGGACGGCTCCCGCGTCGCGATGATGGGGGATGGGGTCAATGACGCTGCTGCCCTCCAAACGGCAGATTTGAGCATCGCTATGGGAACTGGCACCGATGTCGCTATTGCTGCCAGCGACATCATCTGTACCCGAGGTGATCCGCGTTTGGCGGTTGACGCCCTGTCTCTTGCTCACGCCACGGACCGCACGATTCGCCAGAACTTGTTCTGGGCCTTCGCTTATAACGTGATTGCTATTCCGGTCGCCGCCGTGGGCTTGTTGAGCCCGGTTATCGCGGCTGCGGCAATGGCCTTTAGCTCGATCTTCGTTGTCACGAACTCGATGAGGCTGGTGCGTTGGCATCCTGGGATGAGCGATTCAAACTGAGAACCTGGGATGGGTCCACCGCCGGGGTCTCGTCAGGAGAATGGCTTTATAGCACGGTTTCCACGAAGTCTGGGGCCTCGGCGACGTCGATGTGATCCGCGCCGAGCATGCGTTCAAAACGAGCGAATCTTAAGTTTCTCAGCAAATCTTTGGATTCTCCGGATGATCTGCTCTATGGTGTTGCCCGTGCCTTCCACCGGAGGTACGTTGGCGCGTGCCAGTGTGGCTGACGCCGATCTCCGTACCGGGCCCTCGAGCCCCCGATACTGAAATGGTCGAATGTCGAAAGTTGTAGCTTCCGCGATTGCCGGGGCCCTCAGCCTTACCTCGGCTGGCGGCCTGACGATGGTCCAGGCACTTGATCGAGATACCGTGACCTTCTCCGTGGACGGAGTCTCCCAGCAGGCCAAGGTTAAGCCAGGCACGGTCAAGCAAGCTCTCGCCCAGCAGGGGATTACAGTTGGCCCGCACGACGATGTGCAACCCTCGCTGGATTCTGAGATTCACGATGGCCAGGTCATCACCGTTAACTACGGTCGCCGTGTCGTGGTCACTATTGACGGTAAGAAGGTGGTCCGTTGGACCACGGCTAAGAACGTGGCCGAGGTTTTGGCTCAGCTGAACCAGTCAGATCCTGACAACCTCGTGTCGGTGTCGCGTTCACTGGATATTTCGCGTGCCGGGCTGTCCTTCTCGATGCAGACGGCTAAGGATGTCACGGTCACCATCGGTGGCAAAACTCAGAAGATTACCGCGGTTGGAACCGTTGCTGACGCCCTCAAGGCGGCGAAGGTCGAGGTTGATTCGAGCGATGCCGTTAACCCGGGTCTGGGTACGCCACTGTCCGATGGCATGAAGATTACCCTGACGATGGTTGACCAGAAGTCTCAGAAGCGTCGTGTCGCCGTGCCCTTCTCCACCAAGAAGGTCGAGGACTCCAGCCTGCCCAAGGGCGAGATCAAGGTCATCACTAAGGGTGTCAACGGCATCAACGAGGAAACCTGGACCGTCGTCTTTAAGGACGGCAAGAAGGTGTCCGAGAAGAAGGTTTCCAGCAAGGTCGTCAACGCCCCTGTGACCCAGGTCGTCAAGGTTGGCACTAAGACTGCGTCGTCGAGTTCTCCTTCGACGCGTTCGTCCTCCGCCTCGCACCGTTCGACAGCATCTCAGTCGTCCGATCCGGTGACCAGTGGTACTACCTGTTTGGCATCTACCTACGGTGAGGGTGACGGTACTGCTGGTGGCCCTACTGCTTCCGGTGAGACCTTCGACCCGTCAGCCTTCACTGCTGCGTCGAAGACCCTTCCGCTTGGATCGACTATCCGCGTCACGAACGTCAGCAATGGTCGTACTGTGACTGTGCGCATTAACGATCGCGGTCCTTACGTCGGCGGACGGTGCCTTGATCTTTCAACGGCCGCGATGAACGCTATCGCTCCCGGACAGGGTCTGGTGACCGTCCGCTACAGCTGATTACAGCCTGTTTGACGGCGCTTGGTGTGCTGCTGCGGCAGCCCTGAGTCGTTCGCACCAAAGAGACGCCTCATTCGATGGGAAAGCACACGTCGCAGACCGGTTCCTCCATGCCGGTGGTGTCCCAGTCGGCCCAGTAGGCCTCGCGTGGTGCGGCGCTGCGCACTAGCCCAGCTTCTTCAAGCCAGGCGTCAAAGGCATCGTAGATTTCATCGATGTCGGGGTATTCCAGTTCGGCTTTGGTAACGGTGACCCACGCTTCCCGATGGGCCTCAACGGTGCGGACAGCGACGTCAAGGGGGAGCACAGCGTCATCGATAGTGCCTCGGATCGGCTGGCATACCTCGACGGTTCCGTCATGTTCGGCAGTGAGACCATCGTGGTAAATGACAAACGGGGAGGCTTTGCCGAGGGTGGGATCACCTGGGGCAAGGCGCTCAAGAATCCCAAAGGCTTCGTCCATGAAGGGGCCGAGCTCATCAATGGACACCACCCGGGTCATCGAAATGACCCGGCAGGCCTCGACCTCCCTGATATTGACCGGGCGATCCATTATTGACCTCCGTTTGGCCGAGGTGGCTCAGCCGGCTCCTTGCTTGTGCACGTCGAGTGGTTGGTGGATGCGGTGTCGCCGCTCTCGGAGGCCTGGCTTAGCGCGCGGTGGCGTCCGTATTCGTCAAGGGTTGGCATGCCGTAGGCGCGGGCGGTTTGGTCGTGCAACTCAATGACCTGGCGACGAATCCGTTCGGAGAATTGGTGGGCGATCTCGCCGGGAACAGGGTCCATAGGGTGTCCAATAGCCACGTGGACCGATGGGCGTCCTTTTGGTAACCCGGCTTGCTCGGACGGCATAGCCGCCCATGCTCCTACTAAAGCAATCGGGATAACCGGAACCCCACGTGAAATAGCCAATGCGGCAGCCCCAGGTTTGAAGGTGCCCATTGCACCGGTGCGAGACCGGGTGCCCTCCGGAAAGATCAGCAGGGGGACGCCATCTGTCAGCAGTGACCCAGCCATACCGCGGTGGGAACGGGGACTACGGGCACCTTGCTTACTTTTGCCTTTGCCTCGGTCGACCGGGAACGCGTTGAAGAAGAGCACCGGAGCGATGGCCTTCCACCAGGCGGTGAAGAAATAGTCAGCAGCGGCCCCGGTAGCTAGGTACTTTGACAGCCGCTTGGGAAGGGCCCCAAAAACGAGCGGCGCGTCGAGGTGGGAGGAATGGTTAGCGACGGCGACGTAGGCACCGTCGAGCCCGTCGAGGTTGTCGGCTCCGTGGACGCTCACTTTGACGACTTTCCACACCAAAGGACGCAGCAGAAGCATGTTCGCTGCCTGCCGCGTCGCGGCGGACAGATCATTGGTGTACCGGCCCCGGTCCTTAGTGGGTTTGACGCTGGCCATCTCAGGCCTCGCCTCCCGGAGTGTGTCGAGGGTGGTCGTCCTTGTCTCGAGACGAGGACAGAGTTCGTGACAGGAATCTCATAGCGGAACGTGGGGTATGTGTGGCCACTGCGATGAAGAACTTCCAGAGCGGGGTAGGAATGGATACTACCTTGTCATGGTCAAGGTCGTTGAGAGCCTCGCGTACCAGGACTTCGGCGTCGATCCAGAAAAAGTCCGGCAGATGGTTGGCGGTGACGTTGGCGCGTGAGTGGAATTCGGTGTGTACCCATCCCGGGCACAGCGCCATGGCCTTGACGCCGGTGCCGGCCAGCTCGTTGGACAGGCCCTCGGTGAAGGTGAGTACCCACGCTTTGATGGCGGAGTAATTGCCAGTGTTGATCCAAGCGCTTGACGAGGAAAGGTTGAGGATGGCCCCATGTCCGCGGGCCTTCATTGCCCGTCCTGCTGCTGCTGAGAGCACCAGGACTGCCCGCATCATGACCTCGACGGCGCGGTCGTGTAGTTCAAGGGCCTCAGGGTCGAGGATCTTGGCGTGCACTGCGAACCCGGCGTTGTTGACCAATAGATCGACGGGGTGGTTGGGGTCCTCCACCCGAGTGGTGATCTGGTCGACGTCCTCGCGGCGCGATAGGTCTGCTGCAATGGTCTCGACGGAAACCCCGTAACGGGCCTCAACGTCCGCCTTGATCGCGGCCATGCGCTCGGTATCGCGGGCGACGATGACGATGTCGTCGCCGCGGGCAGCCAGTTGGGTGACGAATTCGCGGCCGATGCCTGATGTTCCGCCCGTGACCATGCTCGTTGCCATACCGTCCAATCTACGGCACTGCGGGGATGGTCACCATCATCGCAGCGACTTTCGTCAGCGTTCCGTCATAACGAACGTCGGACAGTCGCTACCTCATGGCACAGTATCGACATGACGAAGTGGATCATTGGCGGTCATGTTGACACCGCTGACGCCGTAGCGCAGGCGGCAGCACGTGGAGCCGACATCGCTCAGATCAGCCTGGGCGATCCGAAGTCTTGGAAGAAGCCGGTGTGTGACTTTCCCGGCGGCTCGCTGGCGCTGCGGGAGGCCGCTGGGGAGGCTGGGCTGACGCTGGTTGTGCACTCTGCTTTCGTTATCAACGTCGCTTCCCTCAATAACCGTATCCGCATTCCTAGTCGCAAACTGTTGCAACAGACCCTTGATGCCGCTGCTGAAGTTGGGGCGATGGGGGTTGTCGTCCATGGTGGCCACGTGCGTGCCGGGGAGCCGATTGAGAAAGGTCAGGACAACTGGCGCAAGGCTATTGACGGCCTTGAAATGTCGGTGCCGCTATTTGTCGAAAACACCGCCGGTGGGGACAATGCGATGGCGCGGTTCCTGGAGAGGTTGTCGGGTACGTGGGAGGCCATCGGTGCCGCGTCAGGGCACGAGAACGTCGGGTTCTGTCTGGATACCTGCCACGCTTTCGCGGCCGGTCTCGACATGGCGAGTCTGGTCGACGATGTGCGTGGCATTACGGGTCGGATCAACCTGGTGCACGCTAATGATTCTCAGGGCGCTGTCGGGTCGGGGCGGGATCGCCACGCCAACCTGGGGGGAAGGTCAGTGCGAGGCCGATACCCTCGTCGATGTCATCCGTGCTGCGGAGGCCCCGGTCGTCGTCGAGACCCCAGGGGAGGCTGAGGGTCAGGCCCGCGACATCGCCTGGCTGCGTGAGCGCTTGTGACCGGCGCCTGCGCGGGGTGATCGCAGCACATTACGATGGGGGGTTAGGTCGATACCGGTAAGGGAGAATGGTCATGGCAGCGAGCACACATCAGCCCGGTAGAGCTGAACTTGACCCGGCCGGGGAGCTTCTCGGTAAACCTGTACCGGGGGAGAACTTCATTGAGAGCCACCTCGCCCACATGTTCCGCGCCACGGTTGCCAACCACGGGTTCCGTCCCGCGACTCGGGTTCGTCAGGGCGGTCAGTGGATTATCCGCACCTATGCGGAGACTGGGCGTCGCGTAGCCGGGCTCGCCCGGGCCTTTGTCACTCCCGGGCTGCTCACCGAGGATGGCCTGCAGCGCGGGGATCGTATTTCTCTGTTCGCCGGTAATTGCCCGGAGTGGATCGAGGCTGATCTCGCGGGCATGACGATTGGCGTGATCCCGGTGCCGATTTACCCGACGTCGACCCCTGATCAGATTGTTCACATCGTCACTGATGCTGGGGTGCGTGTCATCATCACGGCTGGTCCCAAGGAGCTCGACCGTATTCTCGAGGCCCGCGATCAGATGCCCGGCCTTGAGACGGTGATCCTGATAAATCCGGCAGATCAGGTTGGTGATCATGACGGTTTGACGGTGCTGTCCCTGGAACAGGTGCGTCAGGCTGGGGTTTCGGAGGAGATACAGACGGTCGTCGAGGAGCGCATGGGGCAGTCATGCCCCGACGATGTTGCCGCGTTGATTTACACCTCGGGAACCACGGGTGAGCCCAAGGGGGTCATGATCAGCCATCGGGCCGCGTTGGCTGAGCTGCAGGCACTTGACGCCTTCTTCGACGTCACCCCAGCTGATCACTCGCTGAGCTTCCTGCCGCTCTCGCACGCCCTGGAGTGGGGATGGTCGATGGCGGTGATTCGACATGGTTGCCTCAATACCTTCGTGCCCAACCCGAAAACGATCTCGGCAATGTTGGCTGAGGTCCGCCCAACCCTTTTCGTCTCAGTGCCGAAACTGTACGAACAAGTCATGAGCGTGGCCCGTGAGAAGGTTTCTGATTCTCCGGCCAAGCTCAAAATCTTTGAGTGGTCAATACGGATTGGCCGCGAGTGGTGGCAAGCCGAGCAGGAGGGACGGCGCCCCAGCGTATCTTTGCGAGCGCGTCATGGGGTTGCCGATCGTCTCGTCCTCAAGGCCATCCGTGACGCCATCGGTGGACCCAAGACTGTGCTTGCGGCCGGCGGAGCTCCACTGCGCAAAGAGGTCGAAGAGTTCTTCGCCGCCTGCGGGCTGTTGGTGTGCCAGGGATACGGGCTGACAGAGGCCTCCCCGCTGGTGAGCTTCAACTCTCCAGGCGGATACAAGTTCGGCACTGCTGGCAGGCCGCTAGTGGGTAGTCAGATGACAACGACTGAGGACGGGGAGATTCTCTACCGTGGTCCCAACGTCATGAAAGGATATTGGAAGGCCCCTGAGGCCACTGCCGCAGCAATCGAAGATGGCTGGTTGCACACTGGGGATATTGGGCACATCGACGAAGATGGTTTTCTCGTCATTACCGATCGCCTCAAAGACATCATCGTCACCCTTAACGGCAAGAATATTTCGCCTCAGCCGATCGAGAATTCGCTCATGAAGGACCCCCTCTTCGAACACGCGGTGCTGCTGGGCGATAACCGTCCGTGCCTGACTCTGCTCGTTAAGCCGTCGCTGCCTCAGGTAGAAGAGTTGGCCGAGAGGTTGCATATCACCTCAATGACGGGCCCGGAAATGCTGCGTTCCGAGGAGCTAGCGGAGGAAATTCGTCGCCGGGTGGCCGAGATCACCGAGAAATTGCCTCATCAAGAGCAGATTCGTGATCTGCGAGTGTTGTGGGACGAGTTCACCACAGACAACGGACTGCTCACTCCAACCCTCAAGGTACGCCGACGTGAGGTGGAGAAGAGATTCACCGAGATCGTTGAAGAGATGTACGCGCGGCTTGCGGCCCGACGAAGGGCTGGTAAAAGAGACTCCAAGCACTGATTCGGGGGCGCGGGCGGGTTCGCTCGGCGTTGTTCCGTTGGCGCAGTGCGTCGGTGCGGTGCACCACGATCGGATCCATCTGCTGGGTGGTACCCGTGGAGCGTGTCAATTTTTGTCAGCACGAGGGCGGTCGCAGCACTACCGTGCTCCACCCTCGCCTGGGCCGGGGTTTTTCGTCGCCAGGTCATGGGCCCCGGTGACAAGGCCAGTAGTAGAATCTTGATGAGTGCCGACCCCGCTGAACAAGGTGGCTTTCCGGGCGCCCACGTCGCCGTGTGATGGCTCGGTGCCGGTGGGGCTACGCCGGCCATGGAGGTCGGCAGCAACCATTCCAGCGCTCGCTGGCAGCCGGGCGAGCGCGTCCCCTCAACAAGGAGAACGATGAAGAAATACGTCGGAATCACAGCATGTCCGACCGGTATTGCCCACACCTACATGGCTGCCGAGAAGCTGGAGGAAACCGCCAAGGAGACCGGTAACCAGATCAAGGTTGAGACCCAGGGATCGATTGGTGTTGAGAATGAGCTCACAGCTGATGACATTCGCGAGGCTGATGCTGTGGTTGTTGCCGCCGACACTGAGGTCGATCTGTCCCGCTTCGACGGCAAGCGGGTCCTGGTAACCGGCGTTCAGGACGGTATTTCACGCCCAGCCGAGCTTTTGGAACAGGCCTTAACCGCTCCGACCCGTGGGGGCGCTGGGGCTGCCGAACCTTCCGACGAGCCAGCCGCCGAAACGGGAACTACCTCGGCCAGTAAGGATGGCAAGGAGTCCGTTGGTCACACCTTGTACACCGCCCTCATGGCTGGCGTGTCCCACATGATCCCGTTTGTGGTCTGCGGCGGCATCATGATTGCTCTGGCTTTGGGCATCGGTGGTAAACCCACTGCTGGTGGCGTCGCCGTTCCTGAGGACAGTTTCTGGCAGACTATCCTGCAAGTTGGCACGTTGGCCTTCTCCCTCATGATCCCGATACTCGCCGGTTTCATCGCCCAGGCCATTGCTGACCGTCCTGGTCTTGTCGTCGGTATGGTCTCCGGTTTCATCGCCAATAGCGGCGCACAGTTTCCCTACCTGACAACAACAGGCCCCGGTGGCACAAAGACCGGCCTCAATACCGGATTTATCGGTGCCATCGTTATCGGCTTCATCGCTGGCTACGTCGCCAAGTGGATGAGGAAGATCCCGTGGCACGAGTACGTCAAGCCGATCGTGCCGATCCTGATCGTCCCGATTTTCGGCACTGCGATCGTCTCGCTGCTGTACGTCTATGTGCTCGGCCGTCCGCTAGCTGCCCTGTTTAACGGGTTAACCCACTTCCTGGCCAGCATGACAACGTCGTCGATAACCGTCCTCGCTATCATCATTGGCCTCATGGTCAGCTTCGATATGGGCGGTCCAGTCAATAAGGTCGCCTTCCTCTTCGCCGGGGGCATGATTGCCGTTGATCAGGGCAAGGTCATGGGACTGGCCGCGGCTGCCATCCCGGTTGCCCCGCTCGGCATGGGCCTGGCCACTCTCATCGATCGTCGTCTGTTCACCAAGCAAGAGCGTGACGCCGGTATTGCTGCCCTCTTTATGGGCTTGTTTGGCATCACCGAAGGTGCGATCCCCTTTGCCGCGGCTGACCCAGCCCGCGTGATCCCGTCGAACATGGTGGGTGGAGCCGTTGCCGCTGTGCTGGCTGGCATGTTTGGCGTTCATGACGTCGTCATGCATGGCGGTCCGATTGTCGGTGTTCTCGGAGCGTGCAAACCTCTGCTTGGGTTCTTTACGGCGATCCTCATTGGCGCTTTGGTGACGGCTTTCATGTCCCTGGCCCTCAAGAGAATTACCGCCCGCAAGAAGGATCGCGCTGTCACCGCGTGAGTCACCTCGAAAGGAGTTATGACATGGCTACCATCGCAGATCTGCTTGACGAGAGATCTATCGATCTATCCCTCAGCTCAGGAGACAAGGACGACGCTATCGAGAGGATGGTCGATCTCGTCGATGCTAGTGGCGCCTTGCTTGACCGCGACGTGCTTATCAAAGCGGTCCGCGCCCGTGAGGAGGCAGGCACCACAGGACTCGGCGACGGCATCGCTATCCCGCACGGTAAGTGCGACGGTGTCGACCGCCCGGCACTGGCTTTTGCCCGTAGTGACGAGGGTGTGAGGTGGGGAGCCCCGGACGGTTCTTTGGCCAGCCTGGTCTTCCTCATCGCTGTTCCCGAGGCTGCCGCTGGTAATGAACACTTGCGGATTCTCGCTTCGTTGGCGCGTTCCCTAGTCAAGGCTGATTTCCGTAACCAGCTCCTGGCCGCCTCTACTCCTCAGGAGGTTCGCGAGGTGCTGGCTGGCATCAGCGCCTGACATATTCCAGCCCGACGATGTTTGACGAAGTCGGGCGGGAGTGACCATTTTTGTCAGCTGGCCTGGGGGATGGGCACCACCGTTCCCCAGGCTGCGCCGTGTCGGGAATTTTCGCCATCGGATGAGTTGGACGGGGTGTGAATCACCGATCGGCAGGGTTCCCTAAACTGTGCAGCCATGGGATTGCGTGACCTGCTGATGAATCATGGGATGGCCGAGGGCGGCCTTGATCTCCCGGACGTCCTGAACGCTCTCGCTAAGGGTGCGGTACTCGTTGATGTGCGGACAGCTCGTGAGTATGAAGCCGGGCATGCGCCCGGGGCCCGGCTCGTTAGTCCTAAGGAGTTGCTCGCTGACCCCTTCACCGCTGTGTATGGCGATGACCCGCTGGCTGAACCCAACCCCCATTTCATCCTGGTGTGTGACACGGGGTTTCGGTCCGGTCATCTGGTAGCTCCGGTGCGGGAAAAGGGCTACAACTGCGACTTTCTCGCCTCTGGGCTGCATGCTTGGCGCGCGGGTGGGGAGATTCTTATTCCTGGTCCGCCACGAGGTCGCTGAAGCTAACCTCGCGAAACGGGTGTCAGCGTCTGCGCCGCACTTCCTCCTTAACAGAGGCTATGTTCCACCCCGGCGCACTTCATAACAATCCCCACAAAAACATCTCCCTCTTACTGATCGGTAAGAGAGAGATGCGTCGTCATGCGTCAGCGGCGCGACTTATGGGTGGCCGTGACTGTCGTGGTGATGACTGCTCCCAGGCCGACGATCCCGGCAATTCCGGGTAGACCGATCGCGGGATCACCGCCGGTGGAAGGCAGCTGGTAGCGGCGGTGTGGGGTTGCGGAACGGTTCGATCCGTCGGTGTGGCCAGGTAGTGAGCGAGATCGGATGGGATCGCCATGTTGCAATAGCCGTAGCAATGTGTTGAATTCGGAGAACGGCGGGTCGCCCGGTATCCTTCTTCACTAGCTGCCTGTCATGACAGCTGGCCGATCGGGAAGACCCCGATCGGTGGCATTCGCCCTCCTGCCACGGGATGTACCCGTGGCCGCTGAGACCAGAGGAGGTGGAGTCAGCGTATGCGTAAGTACGAGGTCATGATCATCATTGATCCGACCGTCGAAGAGCGTCAGGTCGATTCCCTCATGGAGAAGTACCTGAAGGTCATCACTGACGAGAAGGGCACCGTCGACAATGTCGACGTGTGGGGCAAGCGTCGTCTCGCTTACGACATTCAGAAGAAGTCGGAAGGCATCTACGTCGTCGTCAACGCGACCTGCGAGCCCGCGACCATCCAGGAGTTGGATCGTCTTCTCGCCATCGACGAGAAGATTATGCGCACTAAGGTCATGCGTCCCGAGATCCACTGAGGATCGCGGGTCCCACAAGTCTGTTTGCCCTGTTTCCCAGGCGATACATGGGAGACTGTCCGGGGTGAACGGCACACTGGAACCATTGATTGCAAACTACTAGAACTACTGCGATCTGGAGACTGACATGGCTGGCGAAACACCCATCACGGTGATTGGCAACTTAACCGCCGATCCTGAGCTGCGCTTCACCCCCAACGGGGTGCCTGTCGCGAACTTCACGGTGGCATCAACCCCGCGAACCTTTGACCGACAGACTAATGAGTGGCGTGACGGTGAGGCCATGTTCCTCAACTGCTCGGTGTGGCGCCAGTTCGCCGAGAACGTCGCTGAGTCCCTGTCCAAGGGAATGCGCGTCATCGTCAGCGGCAACCTCAAGGCTCGCTCCTATGAGGACCGCAACGGCAACCGTCGCACCTCCTATGAGATTGACGTCATCGAGATTGGCCCGTCGCTGAAATTCGCTGCGGCGAAGGTTTCGCGTAACCAGTCCTCCGGCGGAGGTAACTGGGGTGGAAACTCCGCTGGTGGCCAAGGCGGTTGGTCTGGTGGCAATGGTGGCCAGGGTGGTAACTGGGGTGGAAACCCCGGGAACCAGGGGTCCTATAACAACGGTGACGCCAACCGTGGTGGTGGAGTCGATCCCTGGGCCTCAGCCCAGACCGACGAGCCCCCGTTCTGATCGGTAGGGCTACACCGCTGACAAGCGGCGTCATCAACAAACATCAGGTTCGGCGCCCCTATTCGGGGTCGCGGACAAGGCACATTCCGGCAAGAGCCGGGCTTTCATACGAAGGAGAGCACCACAATGGCCGGTCCACAGCGCAAGTCTGTGAACAAGAAGAAGGTCGTCCCCATCAAGACCGTGCATATTGGCGCGGTCGACTACAAGGACACCGCCCTGCTGCGCAAGTTCATCTCTGAGCGAGGCAAGATTCGCGCACGTCGCGTCACCGGGCTGTCTGTCCAGGATCAGCGCAAGGTCGCTATTGCGATTAAGAACGCACGCGAACTCGCACTGCTCCCGTACGCCTCGACGGCTCGCTGAGAAGGGGGAAGACATGAAGCTCATTCTCACTGCTCCGGTGGCCAAGCTCGGTGTCCCCGGTGACATCGTCGAGGTCAAGGACGGTTATGGCCGTAACTACCTGCTGCCGCAGAATTACGCCATCAAGTGGACGCGCGGTGCTGAGGCCCAGATCAAGGACATCACTCGCGCCCGTAAGGCTAAGGAGATCAAGTCCAAGGAGGAGGCTGAGCAGATCCGCTCGCAGCTGGAGCACCTGGTCGTCCAGGTGACTGTCCAGGTCGGCGAGAACGGTCGTCTGTTCGGGGCCGTGACTCCTGGCGATATTGCGCTGGCAGTCAGGAAGGCCGGTGGCCCCGCCCTCGAGAAGCGGTCCATCGAGATCACCAAGCCGATCAAGACCATCGGCAAGCACACTGTCGGCGTCAAGCTGCATGACGCTATTAAGGGTCACGTCACGGTCGAGACTGTTCCCGCCGCGTGATCTGACGTACACGCAGACATAAGGGAGGGCATCCAACTGGGTGCCCTCCCTTTGCTCCGTCACCACCGGCGAAAGTAAATGACGAAGTAATCTCATTACGGTGCTTCAGGGGTTTCGCGCGCGGCCGCCAATACCAAAGATGATGTGTCAACCCCAGGTAGCGATGGTGTTGAGTGCAGCTCGTCCGGCACTGTGCTCCTCGCGCTGTGTTTCACTTGCCACCGTTGGCACCTCCTTCAGCGTCGTGGTTGGAACGCGGCCCGTCCTTGAAGGAAAAGGTGACATTGTTCACATCTTTATAACACATGTGAGGGGGTGAGTTGTGACAGACGACGTCGACTGGCAGCCCGGTATTGTGTTCACCCACACCTTGTCCCTTACCCTCGACGACAAGGCCCAAGAGATCCTTCAAAGTATCCGGGACCAGCTCATGGCAGTTGGCGTACCTGTCTTGCACCAGCCAGCCCATATCACGGTCGCGGCGGTTTCGACCATGGAGGGAGTCGACTCTCATCTTGTTGATGTCGGGTGGCCCGAGAGAATCACGCTCACGAAATCATGTCGCCTTCCTAATTCCGACGGCGTCGTCGGGTTGTGCCCTCACGACCCCACCTCTTCTGACCCCGTGACGATTTTTGACACCTCGAGCGAGGGGGAGCCGGAATTGTGTTCCGCACCTCCCTCTGTTGGTAGTTTTCGCGCGCTGACCTGTCTACCGGAGGACCTCCGGCGACCTCATGAGTTGCTGCACCGGCGGTTGGCTGCGGCGGGGGTCATCGCTTTCAACTATTACGGCCCTAGGTGGTGGAACCCCCACGTCACGATGGGGTATCAAGTTCCGCCCGAACTACAAGGGCGAGCCGTCAGAATTGTCGCTGGCGTGGGGTCTTTGGAAGTGGGGGTAGCAGGGGTCTCAGTCTGGCGGGTAGGTGATGGCCACGCCTACCGTCTGTGGCCCTGACTAGGCGGCGAAGATCGCTGATCTCACGTACCGTCAGATTTCCCTCGCCACTGCGGGCTATCCCGGGCATCGCCGCCTGGGTGCGGGCCTAGGCGGTGAGGAATCCATGGCCGCGGGAAATCATTAAGCGGGTGCGGATGACCCAGCCTTGAAGGCCTTCGGCGCCGAGCTGGGGACTCGTGGCCAGGGCGAGGGTGAATAAATGCGAAAAACGTCGCCTCGAGTAAAGAAGGGTCACTGAGATGATGCGGCGCGACCCGAGGTGACTTTTTTCGACACCCATCCGCCGGTCACCGGTCTGCGCTTGGATCGCCCACATAACATTGAAACATGAACATGTCCGATGACATCCTCAAAGCTTTCAACGATCAGATCACCCTCGAACTCACTGCCGACATGACCTACCGCCAGTTGGCTATCGAGGCCGACGCACAGGATCTTTCCGGGATGGCTGCATGGCTACGCCATCAGGCTGACGAGGAGATCGTTCACGCCAACAAGTTCATTGATCACACCCTCGATCGCGGTAGCCATCCGCGTATCGGCACTATCGAGGCCCCTGAGGTTGAAGTCGGCCTCTCTGCGCTCGAGATCTTCCAGGCTGCTCTGGCCCACGAGGAAAAGGTGTCTGAGGCTATTCGCGAGCTCTACCGTGCCTGCACCTCAGCTGGTGATATCGACGCGATTCCGCTGTTGCAGTGGTTCATCAATGAGCAGATCGAGGAAGAGGCGACTGTTGACGAAATCGTCGGTCGCATTGAACTCATTGGGGACGACGGCCCGGGGTTGCTCCGTCTCGACGCTGAGCTTGGTTCCCGCAACGTGGAGTCCACCGAAAACGAAGGGTGACGTTAGACCTCTTTCGGGAAACGATATGCGCGGCCTGCGCCATGGTCGCTGTGCGGTTGTGGCGCGCGTAACGAACGGGAACCCGGTCCCGGTCACGGCTGCCAATATGAGGTGACAGGGATGCGGACGTTGTCGCTCTCAGCGTCTAGTGTGTGAGCCCGGGTGCACTGACCCCCATCCGCACGGCCCCCCAATCGAGAGGTTTTCATCCGTGAACTGGCTGCACGCCATCATCCTCGGCATAGTCGAGGGCATCACCGAGTTCCTGCCTGTTTCCAGCACCGGACATCTGCGTATCGTGGAGAAGCTGCTGGGGTACGACATCCAGGGTGCCGGGATCACTGCCTTCACCGCGATCATTCAGGTTGGTGCGATCATTGCCGCCATTCTGTATTTCTGGTCTGACATCGTGCGCATCGTCGTCGCATGGTGCAAGGGTCTGGCCCACAAAGAAGACCGTGACGACCCGGACTACACCCTCGGCTGGGGAATCATCCTGGGCTCGATTCCGGTGGGCGTCGTAGGGCTGGTATTCAAGGACGCCATCGAGACCACGCTGAGCTCTCTGTGGGTGGTTGCCATTGCTCTTATCCTCTGGAGCGGTGTGATGTGGTTGGGCGATCGTCAGTTGGGCCTCAACAGGGGCATGAAAGAGATTGGCATCGTCGACGCCATTGTTATCGGGTGTTTCCAGGCTCTGGCCCCGCTCTTTCCTGGTATCTCCCGTTCGGGTGCGACGATTTCTGCCGGTTTGTTCCGCAAGTTCGACCGTGCCACAGCCACCCGACTCTCATTCTTCATGGGCATTCCGGCGCTGGTTGCGGCCGGGATTTACGAGTCGGTCTCCGCCGCTAGTGACATTTCCATCGCTCAAGGTGGTGCTGTCGCGATCGGTTGGGGGCCGACGATTCTGGCGACCGTGGTCTCCCTCATCGTGGCCTACGTTTCCATCGCGTGGCTGCTGAAGTTCGTCTCGTCGAATAAGTTCACTGGGTTCATGTGGTACCGCGTCGTCGTGGGGCTCATCATAATTGGTCTGATTCTGTCCAACGTCGTCACCGCCTGACCTGAAATGCGACAAGCTTGGTGTGAGCAGGGAATGCCCCAGGTGGACCGTTTTAGTCTCCCGACTCGGCGTCCATGGAGCGGTTGAAGTCCTGCTTTATTGCGCGCCAACCGTCAGCGTCGCGACCAGCGAACCAGTAGGCCGACGGGTGAATGCGGTCCCTGGGCAACCCACGTTCTAGCCGCAGGTGGCGGCGCATCGGACGGACCATGGCGGCCTCTCCGTGAACGAAGGCGTGGGTGTTCTGGGGAAGGTCTAGGCCTTGGACGGTGGCGACGATCCCGTCGGGGTCGCGAGGCGCCGTCACGACGGTGACGCGGTCGGTTAGGGGAAGGGGGTAATCGTGGTGGCTGTTGACGCGAACGATGGTCGCTCGGGCCGATATCGGTAGGGTGGCAAGGGTATTCGCGACCGCGGGGAGGGCCACCGCGTCGGCGACGGCGAGCAGGTGGCAGATGTCGTCGGGCGTCTGTCAGTGACCTCCCGGTCCACGAACCGCGACTTGATCTCCCGGCTGGACGGCCTGGGACCACTGGGTGCCGGGCCCACGATGGGCTTCGGTTCCGGACTCAGGGCCAAACCAGGACGTCAATGCCCCACGACCCATCCTCGAACCACCTGCGCCGGGTGTATGTGCGTAGAAACGGCAGTGCTGCATCGTCACGGACGGGTTGGCGCAAGTCAGAGCCATCAGATGGCAGGACGATTTTGACGTGCTCGTCGACCGAGGTGATGGATGGCATACCGCAAGGCTCGAAGTCGATCGAAATGACATGGGGGATGTCATGGCGGACCTCGCGGATCCGTGCGAGACATTGGGTTTTGGCCATGGGGGCCAGGTTACAGCAATTACGAAACGGTTGAGTTTTTAAATGGGCGGAGGTCCTTGCTGGGGGAGGGGTACCCGAGGGTCCGAAACAAGTCTCCTCAGGAGTTATCCACAGGGTTATCCACCAACTGGGGACAACTCACATGGATGTAATTTCAACCAATGTCGTTTCTGAATCCAGCTACCTGAGTCCCCATAGGGGCGGCGATGGCGCCGACTGAGGTGTGGTGCGAAAAATGTCAGCACAGCCGGGGAAAGGGCACTGGAGTGCCTGGCCGTGACGTTGGCTGACAAAAATCGCCGGGTAGCAGAGCGGTGTTCGTCGGGAGTGGAAAAGGGGGTACGAGAGCAGGCGAGGCGTGAGGGGAAACCTCACGTAGGCGCTGATATGTTGCCGCCGGGTGGACAATAGACCGGCAGCGAACTCAGGAGGTCAGGCCAGTGACGGTTCCAGAACTTTTCGGAGACCCGGATCAATGGCCTGACGACGACCTTATCGCGATTACGGGAGTGCTCAGTCCGCACCTAGTGTTGGCGGCCCTCCACGAAGGTGTCTTCCCTATGCCCATTACCGGCGATGAGGTGCCGCGGGAACTCCGAGGTGCGACGGCGTGGTGGTCTCCCATGCGCCGCGGCATCCTGCTACCCGGCCAGCTCAAGGTCGCCCGCAGCCTGCGCAAAACGACCAAACACCACACGACGTCCGTCGACCGCGCCTTTGATGAGGTCATCACGCGGTGTGCAGACCCGACGCGCCCCTATGCCTGGATTGGCGATCGGGTTATGGAAGTTTACCGGTACCTCCATGATCGCGGGTGGGCCCATTCAGTTGAGACGTGGAACGCGCAAGGCCGTCTGGTAGGAGGCCTCTACGGCGTTAGTGTTGGGGGATTTTTCAGTGGTGAGTCTATGTTTCACGACCCGGAGTATGGCCGTGATGCCTCCAAGACGGCTCTGATGAGGTTGGTCTGCGAACTTGGCCCTGGTCTCCTTGACGTGCAGTGGAGCACTCCACATTTGGCCAGACTTGGCGTCATCGATGTGGACCGCGCTGAGTACCTTGCCCTTCTTTCCGACGCCCTTGAGCGTCCGAGCCCACAGTGGACGAGTCTAGATGACCCAGCGTGGAATGGCGGTCACCTACTCGAGCGATTGCGAAAAATGACCAACTAGCGGAGTCGCGGTTTCGAAACTTGCAGTATGCACAGAGGTCGCGGAAACGATATATGGGCTCACAGCTGCGGCACAGAAAATTGCCGATAATCGTGACGCCATAACGCGATTCGTTCTGGTTGCAAGAGGTGGTCAGATGATGGCTCGAACGGCGATGATCGAACCGCTGTTGTCATCGTTCCCTCGAGTGACCATCCGGGTACCTTGCTGGAAATCTTGCAACATTTCACTTTCCGGAAAATTAATATGTCGAGAATTGCGTTCCGTCCTACGAAGGACCGCCTCGGTGGGTACTGCTTCTCTATCGATGCCATCGGCCACGTCGAGGACGAGAGGATAGCTGATGCGCTGAAAGGGTTGTATCGAAGCAGCCGAATGATGATCTTTCTTAGGTTCTATCAAAAGTGTCTTCACAAGGGGTTTTACCTCGCTAGAAGGACCTAGCGCGGTCCGTGCTTTCAGTGATGAGGACTATGTCGCGGCCGAGGAGTAGATTGCCCAGGTCGCTGGAAAATAATGACGGTCTCGCCTTCCCGGGAGTCGCGCACCTTACCACGGTTAGGTTGTCGGAACAAGGGTTTGGAGAATTCTGTAGAAGTCGGTCGTCAGGATGGTTTGTGTGTGACTCCCCGGTCCGTATCGTTGAACACATCAACCGAGCCCGTTCGGTTCCCCGGCGGGATTTGGTAGAAATCAAAACGAAGGGACATAAGAATGACGAACGACAAGACGCCTACGAACGCTACTATCGACGCTCTTTACGACCGCAGTGTTGTTGACCAGTCCGGTAACAAGATCGGCGAGATCGGTCAGGTTTACCTCGATGACGCCTCAGGCCAGCCGGCTTGGGTGACTGTCAAGACTGGGCTTTTCGGACGCAATGAGACCTTCGTCCCCTTCAAGGGCCTGGAGACCTCAGGCGACCAGATCCGCGCTCCCTACACCAAGGACAAGGTGAAGGATGCCCCGAACGTTGACCCCGACGGTCACCTCTCTGAGGACGAGACTGACGAGCTTTACCGTTACTACTCCGACACTTTCGCTTCGGACTCGAAGGCCGCCGATACAAACACGAACCAGGGTGTTGCTGGTCAGAAGGTTGCCGGCACCGAATCTGCCGCTGATACCAAGGCTCAGACCACGGCTGATCAGAAGTCCCCGGTCGCCGGGGATGGTTCGGTCGTCCGCCACGAGGAGCGCCTCAACGTGGGCAAGGAGCGAGTCGAGAGTGGACGCATGCGTATCCGCAAGCACGTCGTTCACGACACTGAGACCGTGGAGGTTCCGGTTGAGCGTGAGGAGATCCACGTCGAGCGCGTTCCCCTTGACGAAAAGGTCGCCGCTGACGATGCCAAGCTTTCCGAGGGCACCCAGGACATCGTGACCCATGAGGAGCGCCCGGTCGTCAATAAGGAGACTGTCGGCGTCGAGAAGATCAAGATTGGTAAGGAGGCCGTGCAGGACACCGAGACCGTGTCCGGCAAGGTTGCCAAGGAGCAGATCGACATCGATAACGCCAAGCACACCAAGTGATGCACTGACGACGGGTGAGGCCCAGATTCCTACGGCCTGGGCCTCTGTCTGCGTCGGGATGCCATTAGGCCGCTAGGATCGGTCACATGATCGATCCCAAGCTCCTGCGAACGGATCCGGACGCCGTTCGTCGCTCCCAGGCCGCCCGCGGCGAGGACTCCTCGGTTGTGGACGACGTTGTCGCCGCAGATGAGGCTCGTCGTGAGGCTATTGCTGCCCATGAGAACCTGCGTGCAGAACAGAAGGGACTCGGCAAGCGAATCGCTAAAGCATCCGGTGACGAGAAGGCGGAGTTGCTGTCCCGTACTAAGACGATTTCCGGTGAGGTTGCTGACCTCAAGAAAGCCGCGGACGAGGCAGATGCCAAGTTTACCGAGCTTGCCAAGACTCTCGGCAATATCGTTATTGACGGGGTTCCTGCTGGTGGTGAGGATGAAGGTGTCATCAAGGAAACCGTCGGAACTCCCCGCGATTTTGCCGCTGAAGGGTTCGAGCCTAAGGATCACCTCGAGATCGGTGAAGCCCTCGGCGCTATCGATATGGAGCGCGGCACAAAGATTTCTGGATCCCGGTTCTACGTCCTCACCGGCGTTGGCGCTCAGTTGGAATTCGCGCTGCTCAACCTAGCGATGTCTAAAGCGGCTCAGTGGGGATTCACCCCCATGATCCCGCCGGCCCTCGTCAAGCCGTCGGCTATGGAGGGTACCGGATTCCTCGGTCAAGCTGCCGATGACGTTTACTACTTACCCAAGGATGACCAGTACCTTGTCGGAACTTCCGAGGTGGCTCTAGCAGCTTTCCATTCTGACGAGATTCTCGACGATGCCGAGTTGCCCAAACGCTACGTCGCCTTTTCTCCATGCTACCGACGCGAGGCTGGCTCGTATGGCAAGGACACCCGCGGTATCTTTCGCGTTCATTGGTTCGACAAAGTCGAGATGTTCGTTTATTGCCTACCGCAGGAGGCTGAGGCCTGGCATGAGAAGTTGCTGAGTTTCGAGAAGGACTTCATTACCGCGCTACAAATCCCGTTCCAGGTGCTCGACGTTGCCTCCGGTGACTTGGGCCTGTCTGCTGCCCGCAAGTTCGATTGTTATGGCTGGCTGCCAACCCAGAACCGCTATCGTGAGATCACCTCGACGTCGAACTGCACTACCTTCCAGGCCCGGCGCCTGTCTATTCGCCATCGCGGACCTGACGGCGTTGAACCCCTGGCCACTCTCAATGGCACCTTATGCGCGATGACTCGCATCATCATCATGCTGTTGGAGAACCACCAGCAGGCTGATGGCTCGGTGCGCATACCCGAGGCACTGCGTCCTTATCTGGGTGGGCGTGAGTTCATTGAGCCTGTGAAGTGAACGACGACCCGTACTACCGGGAGCTGCCCGACGGCACGATTAAGCAGGTTAACCCGTTTACTGGAACGAAAGTGTGGACGGTTCCGGGCCGCGGTGCGCGGCCACTGGGTAAGCCAGCCGAGCAAACTCGGGAATTGGCCGACCATGACCGTCGTGCCGCGTGCGTGTTCTGTCCCGATAATTATTTGTCTACGCCGCCGGAGAAGACCCGGCTGGTGAAGCGGGCGGGCGGCCTGGTGCGCGGCCATGATCTCATCCGTTGCGTTCCGGCTGACCGACTCGACGCGACGGTGCCGGAGTTTCGACGCGTCCCCAATCTTTTCGAGATCCTGTCGTGGCGGTATTGGCAGCTCAACTGGGGGATGAGCTTGCCTCGGGCAGCGCGGGACTGGCAGGAGGAATACCTGTCTAACCCGTCAGGGGAGGCTCACGTGAGGTCGGTCCTTAACGCCAAGTTCAAGGCGGTGGGGTCAGACCGGCGCGCCGAGGACCTCGGTCCCCAAGAACTACGCGAGGCTTCCGCAGCCTTCTTTGCCGGCGGACATGACGTCATCGTCGCTCGTCGCCATTACACCGATGAGGGCACGACAACCGCCGACATTGCTGGATCGGCGAGTCTTTCCGTCAACGAGCATCGGGCGTTCATGGCGCTGACCGTCGATTCAATGGCTCAGCTGCATCGTCACAACGAACATGTGCGATATGTGGTGGTTTTCCAGAACTGGCTTAAGCCGGCTGGGGCTTCTTTCGATCACTTGCATAAGCAGGTGGTGGCAATTGACGAGGTCGGTGCCGATAATGAGTCGGTGCTGCCGAAGGCTGTCCTCGACCCGGGCATTTTTAATCGGTGGGGACCCGACTTTGCGGTAGAGCATGGTCTAGTGCTGGCCTGCAATGACGGCGCCGTCATGACGGTTGGATTCGGGCATCGCTACCCGTCGGTGGAGGTGTGGTCGACGAGCCGGGTTGATCAGCCCTGGCGGGTTGACGATGAGGGAATCGACGCCGTTTCAGATCTCCTGCATGCCGCGCACGTAGCCGTCAGCGACGATGTGCCTGCCAATGAGGAGTGGCATTACCGCCCGATGGGTACGGGAGTGCCGGTACCGTGGCGGATCATCCTTAAGCTGAGAACCTCGACCCTGGCCGGATTTGAGGGCGGGACGAAGATTTACGTCAATACCATCTCACCGACGACGTTGGCCGCCATGCTGTTGCCGAAGTTGTTTGAGGCGCGGGCAGCTGGGCGAATCGCGGCGATGAACTTGGGGGATGAATGCGAGATCCCCAGGGGAGTGCTAGCCGTGACCCGGGAGAGGTGAGAGGTAGGCGTAGTTTAGTGCCCGAGCTCATACTCGATTGTGCATGGATCACTAGCACTGCGCGCAGTGATCATGGGACCCACATCGAGACCAGGTGGGGAAGTAGCTAGCCTGTGTTCATGGAACCCAGCCGGTCAACAATTACGGCACTTGAGGTGTTGGGTGCTTTGTCTGAGCACGTTGAGCCACAATATGCAAGTGCCTTGGCGCGGCGGCTGGGCATTCCGAGAACTACGACGTACCGAATACTTGCTGCGCTCGTGAGCGAGGGCTACGCCGTCCATGATTCAGAGTTGGGTAGGTATTCGCTTGGCCCAGCGGCCTACGAGTTGGCCGCTGCGTACCAACGGCAGGAGCCGTTGCGCCGCGTGAGTCTCCCGATTATCGACCATCTTGTGGACGAAACCCATTCGAGTATTCACCTTGCATTACTTCGAGGATCTGAAGTCATATACGTTGTGGAGCAGCGGGGCATTCATACCCCCTCACTCATAACTGAGGTCGGGGTTCGGCTCCCGGCTGAAATTACTGCGAGCGGGAGGGCGATGCTGTCCTGCCTGTCATGGACCCAGGTGGATGCGCTGTACCCGAGTTCGGCCGAATTGTCGGCTGGTCATTCAAATTCGCCGACGTCGACTACTGAGCTTCATGCGATGCTCGCTGAAACACGAAAACGCGGGTGGGCGCGCGAAATCGATTCGGTGACGGTCGGATGGTCGACTCTGGCTGTCCCAGTTGTAGATGTCTCGGGCTATCCGTTGGCTTCGCTTGCCACGACGTACAGAACGGCGCTTGAGAGCAGCCAGCTCGATCAGGCGCTCCTTGGCCATCTCTTCGCGGCTGCTCGAGCGATCCAGTATCGACTGGGTGCGCGCTGAGCTGCCAAAATTGATATAAAGATCACACTGTACAAGAAATTGCGTCAGATTTGTCACTAAATTGTGGCGGTGTTTCTCATCTGGAACTGACTATTTCTTATGTGAAACAGCTGACGGTGTCACAGTATTGCGTGCTTTCGATGCTGCTTAGTATCTTGCTTTTTGTAAGAGAACTGCTGAAAGCAATGAAGCCGGAAGCGCGATCGATAATGATGTGGAGTCAGAATGCTGTATCACTTGTCAGAAGAGCATGAAATGCTGCGCCAGTTTGTTCGAGAATTCGCTGAGTCGCAGCTTGCTCCCAACGCTGCAGAAGTCGACGATAAAGGAGTTTTTGCGCAGCAGCAGTATGATGCTCTCGTTGAGGCGGGTTTCGCGGCTCCTGGAATCCCAGAGCAGTATGGTGGCGACGGTGCGGATGCGATTGCGTCCGCAATAATCATGGAAGAGGTCGCTCGAGTCTGTGCGTCGTCGTCCACCGTCATATCGTCCAATGAGCTTGGTACCGTCCCCCTTCTCAAATACGGTAGCGAGGAGCAGAGGAAACGTTATCTTTCTGAAGTTGCGTCGGGTAAGGCGCTTTTCGGATATGCGCTCTCCGAGGCTGATGCTGGATCAGATCCAGCTGCACTAAAGTGTCGAGCCGACGAAGATGGGGACAGTTTCGTCCTGAACGGTGTCAAGGCTTGGGTCACGGAGGCTGGCGAGGCCAAGTACCTGGTGGTATTTGCGGTTACTGACCCAGACGATCCGCGCCACAGAATCAGCGCGTTGATGGTCCATGCAGATGACCCGGGCATTAGCTACGGGGCTCCGGAGCACAAAATGGGGATACGCGGGTCAGTTACCAGGGAAGTGGTTTTCAAGAATACGCGTATCCCCAAGGAACGAGTAATTGGCCGTCGAGGGCACGGTCTGAGTGTTGCTTTGGGTACGCTTGACAACTCTCGTGTCTCGATTGCTGCTCAAGCAGTGGGAATTGCCCAGGGAGCTTTAGACATTGCCACGGATTACGTCCAGAAGCGCAAGCAGTTTGGCCAGCCACTATCCAATTTTGAGGGAATCCAATTCATGCTCGCAGACATGGCAATGCGTTTGGAGGCGGCGCGAGCGCTGACATACTCTGCAGCTGATCGTAGTGGGCGCCAGACTGACGATGTGAGTTACTTCGGCGCGGCGGCCAAATGTTTCGCTTCCGACACAGCGATGGCAGTGTGCACAGATGCAGTCCAGCTGCTCGGTGGCATCGGCTATTCCAAGGATTCTGCTGTCGAGCGGATGTTCCGAGACGCCAAGGTGACACAGATCTACGAGGGCACGAACCAGATCCAACGGATCGTTATCGCGCGTCAGCTGTTTAACCGGTCACGCTGACGTCTGTGTCCGGGATGAGTAAGAAAGGAACTTGATCGTGTCCAAAGGTGTGCTCGAGGGAGTCAAAGTTCTCGATCTCTCGCGTGTCCTGGCAGGCCCGTACTGCGGTGCTTTCCTTGCAGATCTAGGTGCTGATGTGGTCAAAGTCGAGGCACCGAATGGTGATGACGCGCGTCATTTGGGACCTTTCAAGGGCGAGGAGAGCGTATACTTCGCTGAATTGAACCATGGTAAACGGAGCGTCGTCCTGAATTTCAAAGATCCCAAGGACCATGAGCGTTTCATGAAGCTCGTTGAGCATGCAGACGTCGTGTTAGAAAACTTTCGACCTGGAGTCACGAAGCGTTTGGGAGTGGATGCGGAAAGTGTACATAAAACCAATCCGCGAATAATATACGCCAGCATTTCGGGTTTCGGTCAAGAGGGGCCGTTCCGAAATCGTCCCGCGTATGATCTCATTGTACAGGCGATGAGCGGAATCATGGCTGCCACGGGTCCTGAAGGAGGAAAGCCGACACGCGTTGGTGAATCACTGGGTGACGTCGTTTCAGGGATTTTCGCCGGATGGGCGATTTGTGCAGCACTGTATGAGCGTGAGCGTACTGGGGTCGGTCGTACTGTCGACGTTTCAATGTTCAATTCTTTGCTTGCGTTGCAGGTGACTAATCTGAGTCTCCTTCTTGCCGATGGAAAATTGCCGGGACGAATCGGAAATCGTCATCCGGTTTCGGTTCCATTCGACACCTACCCTGCTAAGGACGGACTGGTTGCCTTGGCAGTGGCAAACGATCGAATTTGGGCACGCTTGGCCGACCTCATGGGAAGGCCGGACCTTGGTGCCAACGATGCCTATCTCGGTGATATGAACCGCGCGAATAAACGACAAGAGCTCACGCAGTTGGTGTCCGGATGGACGCAGACGATGACCGTTGCCGAACTGTTGCGGAAGACCGAGGAAGCAGGTGTCCCTGCTGCACCCATCTGGGATCTCAAAGAGGCGCTTGAAAGTGAGCATGTGGTTGCGCGCCATTCGCTCGGTCACTTCACACACCCGGAGCTCGGAAAGATGCCGTACCTACGATTTCCGGCGGACTTCGGGTGCGGCAATCTGGAGGTGTCCTCGGAGTCGTCGCCGCGTTTGGGTGAACAGACAGCAGGAGCCGTCGCCGCTGAATGGGGCCGATCGGCGAATGACGACAAATGAATGTCTGACGTGGAGTACGTGAAGTTCGCGGGAGTTCTGTCTGCCATCCGCTAAGTGACTGATGACCAAATCGGACCGATATTATGTGTCGGCCAGAAGGGAAAACCCATGACAATTGCTGTGGCATATAAAGTAGCCGCTAATCCGCAGGACGCACGTGTAGAACCAGATGGGAGGATCGATTGGTCCCGCGGGAAACTCGGCATCAGTGACTATGATCCGGCCGCGATTCAGGTTGCCAGAGAGGCGGCCGATGTTTCTGGTACCGAACTTGTGGGTGTCAGTGTTGGAACGGTCGCAGCGACTGCTGCCAAGGAGAAGAAAAACGTCTTGGCTCGTGGTCTGGATCGAGTTATGACCTTGGGGGACGACAAGACGAGTGAATGGTCGAGCGTCCAGGTTGCGGGCGCGCTCGCGGCTCTCATCCAACGAATCGGGGGTGTCACTTTAGTCGTTACTGGAGATGCGTTTGTTGACGAGGGTGCGCAATTGATGCCTGCACTTGTTGGAGCTCGCCTCGGACTTCCTACTTTCCTGGAAGTCACGCACGTCGAGCCTTCTGGAACGGGTTGGCAAATTACGCAAAACTACGACGGTGGTAGCCGTGTTGTCCGCACGGATGGTGCTGCGGTTATTGCCACCACTCCAGATGCGACGACTCCGAAAGCGCCGGGAATGAAGGACATTCTTAAGGCGGCGAAGAAGCCGATGGAGGATGTGAAGTGCTCCGAGTTGGATCTTTCGCGGGCAACGGTGAATGTTGTCTCGCGTGGGCCAGCTCCGGTGAAGGAGCGGAAGCATCAAGTGTTCAGTGGGGATGGTGCTGCTGCCCAACTTGTTGCTGCACTCCGTGATGCATCGGTCATTTGACAAGAATTAAACAGGCGTGAAAGGGAGTCTTGATGTCGACGAGTTGGATTGTCACTGCGCAGCCAAACATTTCTCATATGCTGGAGTTGACTGGCCAAAGAGGTGACAGCACGGTCGTAGTGGCTGTTGGTGTGGCTGCCGATCGTTTTTCCGGGGCCGATCGCGTTGTTCAGATTGAACTTCCGGCAGCGGTGCCGGTCGAGGCGGTGGCTGGATTCGCGGCGGAACAGGTCGCAGCTGAGCCCGGCGATGTGGTCCTTGCTGGCACTTCTTCTGCGGACCGTGTTCTTGCAGCTGCGGTGGCTGTCCAGCTTGACGCACCTATTTATCGTGGTCTGCAAGAGCTGGAAGCTGGCAAGGCTACTGTGCTGCAGTTGGGTGGTGTGTTGGAGCAGACGCTCTCGCTTTCCACGCCGATCGTGTTCGTGTGCGAACCTGGGGGGCCATCTGAGGGACCATGCCCTGAGCTGACGCAGGTGAGCGCAACCGTAGATGGGGCCACCGTGGTCTCCAGTGACAAGGCTGGTAGCCAGGCCACGAATCTGGCTGCTGCGAAACGCATTGTTGCTTGTGGACGCGGTTTTCGTGAGGAGGCAGACCTTCATATTGCGCATGACTTGGCTGCACAGTTAGGTGCGGAGCTCGCGTGTTCGCGTCCTCTAGCTGAAGGGGTGAGCTGGTTTGAGAAGAAACTCTACGTAGGAATCTCCGGAGCACAGGTTTCACCTGAGCTCTACATTGCGGTGGGAATTTCTGGCCAGCTGCAGCATGTTGTCGGCATGAATAAGTCCCAGACTGTCGTCGCTATCAATTCGGATTCAGATGCGCCTATTTTTGAGCAGGCTGATTATGGAATTGTCGGAGACCTCTATGCAGTTCTTCCCGAGCTGACAAAGGCATTGGCGCGATGACTGGGATCGCAGAACTGTTGCGGGGTGTGGGCTCCCAGCCTTCGGAGACACCGCCGCCGTTGTGGGATGTCCCGGGCGTTGAGCCTGATTTCGATGTCATTGTCGTCGGGGGTGGTGTGGCTGGTGCCGTCGCGGCGTACGAGCTAGCTGGTGAGGGGCACGAAGTACTCCTTGTCGAGCGTGGCCGAGAACCTGGAAGCAAAAATCTCTCAGGAGGTGTTCTTTACTGTCGGGTCCTTGAGGAGATATTTCCGAACTTCCTTCGAGATGCTCCGGTCGAGCGCAAGATCACTCGCAACCAACTGATGTTTCTGAATAGGGATTCGTCTGTTGCAGTTGATTATCGAGATGCGCGACTCGTGGACCCCGTTAACGCTGTTACCGTCCTCCGGGCGAAACTTGATCCGTGGCTGTCGGAAAAATGCGAGGAAGCTGGCGTCACTGTGATGTCAGGTGTTCGCGTTGACTCGTTGATCGAGCGTGATGGGCAGTTCGTCGGGGTTCGAGCTGGTGACGATGAGTTGTATTCGCGTGTGGTCATTGCTGCCGACGGTGTGAATTCATTTCTGAGTCGTGACGCTGGGCTCCGTGGACCGGAGCCTAAGAACAATCTTGCCGTCGGCGTGAAGTCGGTAATTGGCCTTGACCCGAAAGTCATCGAAGAACGGTTCCAAGTTAAGAACGGCGAGGGGGCAGCGTACGCGGTTGTCGGTGACTGCACGAAAGGTGTTGGGGGAGGTGGGTTCCTTTACACGAATATTGACAGCGTGTCAGCCGGGATCGTCCTACGGTTGGATGATTTAGAAAGGAGTGGGGAGTCAAGCTCGCAGCTGCACGACCACTTCTTGACGCACCCGGTTGTTGCGCCACTCCTTGCTGGTGGCGAGCTGCTGGAATACGGCTGTCATCTTGTAGCTGAAGGTGGTGCCAGTATGCAGCACGACCTGGTTGCGCCAGGGCTCTTGATCGTCGGCGACGCTGCCGGCTTTACGCTGAACACTGGGTTTACGGTACGGGGGATGGACCTCGCTGCAGGTTCCGCCCTCGCCGCTGCGAAATCGGTTGATCTAGCCTTGCGTAACCATGATGTCGGTCATGGGACTCTGGATGGTTATATCTCCACTTGCAATGAAAGTTTCGTGGGTCGCGACATGAATACTTATCGGAACGCCCCGGCATTCCTGGAATCTCCAGAAATGTACGACGATGTCGGTCAGCTCGCGGCGGACGTGATGTATAAGATTTATGGTCTCGATATGACCCCTCGAAAACACTTACTTCCGACGGTAGCCTCTGCGGTGAGGTCATCGAACCTGAGTTTTTCCCAGATCGCCTCAATCGGGTTCAGAGCAATGAGGGCATTGTGATGACAGCAAAAAGTGATGGTTTCGGGTCTGTAGCCTGTCGTCTTGCAAAAAATCATTATGACGTGGATGAGGATAACAGCCACATTCATGTTAACCAAGACATTGCGCGCGGAACAGGTACGGGAAAGCTATTGGTGCGAGTGTGTCCGGCGCACGTGTATTCAGAGGAGTCCGATGGCACTATTTCCGTGGAGTACGCAGCGTGTCTGGAGTGTGGCACTTGTCTGGCGGTTGCTGCGCCAGGCTCGCTTGAATGGCACTATCCCGCAGGTGCAATGGGTATCTCGTTCAGAGAAGGATGAAGTCCTTGTGGGCGACTGTAAAGCGACATGGCCGTCGCTCGGTAGGAGGAATTGTGGTGTCCGCGCCAAATAGTGCTCAGGATGAAGTTCGTCATGGAAATACGGCTCCAACCGCTTCTGGGGCTGGTCGCGGTGTTGAGAAGCGAACGATTGATATGGTTCCTGACGGCGAAAGGCACGGCACTCCGAAGAGTCAGTTCACACTGTGGTTCGGAGTGAATATGCAGATTACGGCTGTCGTGAATGGTGCTTTGGCGATTGTTTTCGGGGCCGATGTTGTATGGGCGATAATTGGCCTTTTTATTGGGCAAGTCATCGGCGGCGCTGTTATGGCGCTCCATTCCGCTCAGGGGCCCGCGCTGGGGCTCCCACAAATGATCAGTTCGCGGGCACAGTTTGGCGTTTATGGTGCTGCGCTTCCGCTGTTTCTCGTACTGCTTCTCTACTTTGGCTTCGCTGCTACTGGAACTGTCTTGGCTGGACAAGCTATCAACAATGCATTTGGTGTCCAGTCCAGGTGGATTGGAATACTGGTTTTTGCAGCTCTGACGGCAATTATTGCCATGTTTGGGTATGACCTAATCCACAAGCTGGTGAAGGTGTCATCGACAATTGGCCTCCTGGGGCTGCTTTATGTCGCGGTTCGTCTGTTCCAAGTGAGTTCCTTTGGGCCGCAGCTGACCGATGTGCACTTCTCGGTGGTGCCTTTCCTCCTGTCGATTGCTTTAGCGGCAGGATGGCAGTTGACTTACGCACCGTATGCCAGTGATTACTCACGCTATCTTCCCCGTGACACGAAGTTTGGGAGTGCGTGGTTCGGTCCCTTCGCGGGATCAGTACTTGGAGCTACGATTTCGATGACGCTGGGTGTGTTCATTGCTGCTGCTGGTGGTCAAGCTTTCATTGGCGATCAGGTTGGGTTTATGGGGAACCTTGCCCAGAATCGTGTTTTGGCGATCTTGGTTTTCATCTCCATTGTGATTGGCAAGCTGACCATCAACACCTTGAATGCGTATGGCGGAGTCATGGCGTTGTCGACAGCTCTTTCGGGTTTCACCGGTAAGAGTAGTGTCTCTCCGAAGACTCGTTTCGGTTTCGTGATTGGTTTCAATGTTGTGGTTGTCCTGACGGCGCTCGCGGCGTCGTCGGATTTTCTGCAAGTTTTCAAGTCTTTCATCTTGACTCTGCTGATGTTTTTCCTGCCATGGTCGGCGATCAACTTGCTGAACTATTACCTTATATGTCGTCGCTGTATTGACATTCCTGCGCTGTACACTCCGAGGGGCCGTTATGGCAAGCTCCACTGGCCGACCATTGTTGTTTATTTGCTAGGCGTGGTTGTGCAGATTCCGTTCATCTCTCAGGCCTTTTATGTGGGGCCGGTCGCCGCAGCGATGGGTGGAGCGGACATCTCGTGGCTCGTGGGCCTTGTTGTTACAGCGTTGGTATATTTTCCGCTTGGCAGACGAGCGTTTGATTACCCCTTGGAGATAGTCTATCCGAAGGATGTGGAGCTGGATCCAAGCATTGTTTCTCGGTAGGTTGGTGATTTTGCTGTGGTTGTTCCTGGAGAACACCCGTATGCGAGTCATTTGCTTGGGGGAATGTAAATGGTCGTGGTCCACAGGCTTGTGGGACCACGACCATTGTTAGTTGTGAGAGGAACCTTGCGTTGTTTCCTGAGGCTGTCAGGCTCCCGTTCCTGTTGCTGGGAGGGCCTTCGCGTGGATCAGTGCGGGGGCCGCGATGCGGGTGTGATGAGACCCGAGGTTGTGGCGGTCCGTTGTCCGGCTGATCGGCGTGGTGGTTGTGGCCCCGTGGGTTGGGGTTGGGGTCGGTGTTGGAGTGGGCGTTGGTGTCGGTGTCGGAGCCGGTGTCGGTGTCGGAGCCGGTGTCGGTGTCGGCGTAGGAGTCGGGGTCGGCGTAGGAGTCGGGGTCGGCGTAGGAGTCGGGGTCGGCGTAGGAGTCGGCTCGGGGGTGCAGGCCTTCTGCACGAGTCCGTCCAGGGTTGGTAGTTCAGCCTTGAGTTGCTTGTAGACTGCTATGGCTTCCTGGGTGTT
>ERZ501064.19-NODE-19-length-48502-cov-10.245712_pt1 | contig 48502 bp, 40 predicted proteins | sample MGYA00510851_ERZ501064 | MGnify/ENA primary metagenome ERZ501064 (study PRJEB25958, sample SAMN03398529) | human skin metagenome | study: EMG produced TPA metagenomics assembly of the Human Skin Microbiome Metagenome (human skin metagenome) data set. | reverse complement strand
ACAGACGCGACGCGGTGAAGCGGTCGTGGAACTCGCCCATGTCGATCTGGATGAGGGCGTCGTCCTCGCCGAACAGGAAGTTCGCCAGCGCCTTGGAGAGCTCGGTCTTACCGACGCCGGACGGACCGGCGAAGATGAACGAGCCCGACGGCCGCTTCGGATCCTTCAGGCCGGCACGGGTACGACGGATCGCCTTCGAGACCGCCTTGACGGCGTCCTCCTGCCCGATGATCCGCTTGTGCAGCTCCTCCTCCATGCGGAGCAGACGCGTGGTCTCCTCCTCGGTGAGCTTGAACACCGGGATGCCGGTCCAGTTGCCGAGGACCTCGGCGATCTGCTCGTCGTCGACCTCGGCCACGACGTCCATGTCACCGCTGCGCCACTGCTTCTCGCGCTCGGCGCGCTCGGCGACCAGCTGCTTCTCCTTGTCGCGGAGGCTGGCGGCCTTCTCGAAGTCCTGCGCGTCGATCGCGCTTTCCTTCTCCTTGCGCGCATCGGCGATGCGGTCGTCGAACTCACGCAGGTCTGGCGGCGCGGTCATCCGGCGGATGCGCATGCGCGCGCCGGCCTCGTCGATGAGGTCGATCGCCTTGTCCGGCAGGAACCGGTCGTTGATGTAGCGGTCGGCCAGCGTGGCGGCGGCGACCAGCGCGCCGTCGGTGATCGAGACGCGGTGGTGCGACTCGTACCGGTCGCGCAGGCCCTTGAGGATCTCGATGGTGTGCTCGACAGACGGCTCGCCCACCTGCACGGGCTGGAAGCGGCGCTCGAGTGCGGCGTCCTTCTCGATGTACTTGCGGTATTCGTCGAGGGTCGTCGCGCCGATGGTCTGCAGCTCGCCGCGGGCCAGCTTCGGCTTGAGGATGCTGGCGGCGTCGATGGCACCCTCGGCGGCACCTGCGCCGACGAGCGTGTGCAGCTCGTCGATGAACAGGATGATGTCGCCGCGGGTGTTGATCTCCTTGAGCACCTTCTTGAGGCGTTCCTCGAAGTCACCGCGGTAGCGGCTGCCCGCAACCAGCGAACCGAGGTCGAGGGTGTAGAGCTGCTTGTCCTTGAGGGTCTCGGGGACCTTGCCGTTCACGATGGCCTGCGCCAGGCCTTCGACGACGGCGGTCTTGCCGACGCCGGGCTCACCGATCAGCACCGGGTTGTTCTTGGTGCGGCGGCTGAGCACCTGCATGACGCGCTCGATTTCCTTCTCCCGGCCGATGACCGGGTCGAGCTTGCCCTCGGAGGCCGCGGCGGTCAGGTTACGACCGAACTGGTCGAGGACCAGCGAGGTCGACGGGGTGCCGGACTCGCTGCTGCGACCGCCGGTGCCCGCCTCCTGCGGCTCCTTGCCCTGGTATCCGCTGAGGAGCTGGATGACCTGCTGGCGGACCCGGTTGAGGTCGGCGCCGAGCTTCACCAGCACCTGGGCAGCGACGCCCTCGCCCTCGCGGATCAGGCCGAGCAGGATGTGCTCGGTACCGATGTAGTTGTGGCCGAGTTGCAGGGCCTCGCGGAGCGAGAGCTCCAGCACCTTCTTGGCACGCGGCGTGAACGGGATGTGTCCCGACGGCGCCTGCTGGCCCTGGCCGATGATCTCCTCGACCTGGCTGCGAACCCCTTCGAGCGAGATCCCGAGCGACTCGAGCGCCTTGGCCGCCACGCCCTCGCCCTCGTGGATGAGGCCGAGGAGGATGTGCTCGGTACCGATGTAGTTGTGGTTGAGCATGCGCGCTTCTTCTTGGGCCAGAACCACAACCCGACGCGCGCGGTCGGTGAACCGTTCGAACATTGTTCTCCCTCACATTGCTAGCGCCCCGGCCGCCGCGGAGACCACCTCGGAGGTCCCAGAGGACAACCGGTGCGGATAGACGACGACCAGCCTGCTTCCACTCTAGAGGTCGTCTGGGGTGCACCTGCAGTTAACGCCTGCCCAGAGTGCATGGATCCCCCGTTGCGGCGGGGATGTGCCCAGTACAACTGCGCAGGCCGGGGCTGTGTTCCCCGCCGTCTACGCCGAGAGCGAACGGGCCGCCGACGGCCCGGGATGCGCCCCCACCGGGCGCTGGGACCCGCGACGCGGCGCCCGCGTTGTGCCCGACAGCAGCCGGGTATCGCGGAAACCGCCGGCCGACGAGACCACAGGAGGCGAGTGGGGACCACCCGGGCCGCTGGAGGGCCTCGGTAGATCTGGCCCTCGCTTGACTGCGACCGTCGCACACCAACGAGCAGCAGGGTGCATCCGGGTACGGCCCGGTACACGGCGAGCACGGCCACGACACGCGGCGGACGCCTATCACACGACACCGACAAGATGTAGGCGCTCAGTTCTGTTGCACGACAACATTTTTGGTATTGACGGCGACCGATGGCCGTGTACACTCGAACGTACATTCGCAGCAACGGTTCTCGGGGGAGGTGACCATGTCTGACGAAACCACCACGGCGCAACCACGTGCCGTCGAGCTGGTGGCCGACCTCCACCGCATCCTCGACGAACTACAGACCGTGGACCTGGCGCCGTGCACCGATACCGAGTTGGCCGATCTGGCGGCCGACACCGAGAAAGCGATCGCCCGGCTGACCGTGGCCGGTGACCGGCAGATCGATCAGGCCGAGGCCCGCGACCTGCCCCGAAAAGCCGGCTGTCGGACCCTGATGCAGTTCATGACACACCGGCTACGAGTGTCGAACCCGATGCGGCGCCGTAAGCAGATGGACGCCACCGCCACCCGCACCAGCCTCGGCGGCGAGGTCATACCACCCGAACACCCCTGCCTCGCCGAGGCGTTCGCCGCGGGAGCTGTCGGCTCCGCCCACGTACAAGCCACCCTCGACGTCCTCGACCGCATCCCCGGCACCATCGACCACGACATCAAAGTCGCCGCCGAACGACAGATGGCCGAGATCGCCGAAGCCCACACCCCCGCCGACATCACCCAACTCGGTGCCCGCCTGCTCGCCCACCTCGACCCCGACGGCACCCTGGCCGACGACACCGACCAGAAACGACGCCGCGGCCTGTGGATCGGCCGACAACGCGCCGACGGCACCGCCACAATCTCCGGCACCCTGACCCCCGCACTCGCCGCCCGGCTCACCATGATGTTCGCCGTGTGGGGCAAACCCGGACTCAACAACCCCGACGACCCCCAGTCGCCCCACGGGCCGGCCGGCACCGCCGACCCCGACGCCCTGACCGCCGCCGCCGACCGCGACGGTCGCACTCTCGCCCAAACGAATCACGACGCCCTCGACGCCGCACTCGCCGCAGGCTTCGCCGACGGCACACTCGGCACCTCGCACCGCGGGCTACCCGTGCAACTGATCATCAAAACCGACCTCTCCGACCTCATCCGCGAAGCCGGACTCGCCACCACCGCCACCGGCACCCTGCTGCCCGTCCGGGACCTGATCGCGATGGCCGGTGACGTCCAGCCGTGGTTGGCGATCTTCAAAGACGCCACCACCGTCCCGCTGCACTTCGGGCGGGGTAAACGCTTGGCCACCCGCGAACAACGCCTCGTCTCCTTCGCCCGCCCCGACGGGGAAGTGTGCTCGGCACCCGGGTGTGATCAGCCCGCCACCCAGGTCGACATGCATCACGCCCACAGGGATTGGGCCAAGGGCGGTCTCACCGACATCGACGACCTCGCCCCGGCCTGCCCGCGACATAACCGGATGGTCGGTGACCAGCCCGGGCAGTACACCACCCGCATCGCCCGGTCCGGACCCGACGAAGGCCGCTGCCTGTGGCGGTTGAACGCCGAACCCGGTGCACCGCCCAACCCCGAGCGCCTCAACCGCCGACCCGACATACCCCGGCGGTTCGCAGAACACCTGAACACCGTGCGCAACGAGATCCACGGACCTGCCACCAGGTCCGGCGATGACTCGCGCCCAACCCTTCGTGACGCGCCCTACGCAAGCTCCGGGCGCTGCTCAGGGAGCAGCGGGCGCCCCGATGCCGTCGGCTACGGCGACCGCGGCCTCCGTCTCGAACTCGCTTATCGCGAACTGGTCCATCCGCGAACACCGCCGGAGCACCTCACCAGCCCACCGCTGACCCCGGTCGAAGCAGAACTCGCACGCATACTCACCGACCACCGGTGACGGCAAAGCAGATCGCCTCGCCGACTACCACCGCGGCGACCGGGCCGCCTAACCGTCAGTGCCGCAACGGCGCGGGACTCCACAGTCCGCTGCGGGTGGCGGTGCCGGTCTCGATCTCGGCGAGCGTGTCGACGTCGCCGTATGGCTCGTAGCGTTCGAGGGCGCCCCAGTCGCGTCCGATGTCGGCCATCAGATAGGTCGGCACCGCCGTCGCCTGCTGGGAGACCTCGAGCCAGCCGAGCGGACCGCCGCCGAAGCGGTTCTGCCACGCCGACACCGCGGCTGCCAGGTCTGAGCCCGGCTTGATGCGCCACTTCGGGATCTCCGCGACCCCGACGTCGTGGGTGAACGGGCGCTGGCACGGGAACGCCAGGCCCGAAGTCCAGTCGATGTGGACCGGATCGGTGCTGCCGACCACGTCCTGCAGGGTGTCCATCTGCGGGATCCGTGGCGGGGTGAGCACGATGAACCGGTCCTCGGCGAGGTTGTCGTCGGTCGCGACGATCCGCACGGCGGTGGTGTCGGACGGCAACTCGTCGGTGTTGTAGCGCAGGTTGCGCCACGACGGCCGTGGACCGGGATCGATCAGTTCGGTGTCGCCGGCGGCCTCGAGGTCGGCATCGCCGGTGTCGGGACCGATCGGGTCCGCGGTGTACTCGAGCATCACGTTCGGGTTGTCGTACTCACCGGCCACCGACATCGTGAGCAGCGGGCGGTCCCGCCAATCCGGCGGCAGCGCGTACCACCCGGAGGTGAGGCGGGCCGGGACCTGGTCGAGCTTGGAGTAGCTGCCCATGACCGGCGTCGAGGCGGGATCGAGGAAGAACGGGAGCGCCGCGGTGCTGCCGTTGATCCCGGGTTCGGCGATCTCGCCGCCGCCGGTACCGCCGGGGTTGGAGTTGACGATGTCGGGGGACTGCCAGACGTCGCCGGACAGGACACCCAGCGACCCCTCGCTGGCCGTCGACTCGAGTGCTGTCGGCACACCGTTGGGGAAGAATCCCGAGGTGGACGGCACGCTGCCCGGTGCGGGCGGTGGTCCGCCGAGAGGGTTGGGCAGCGTCGGGTCGACCGGGCGGAGCATGTCGCGGTCGGGGTCGGACTCCACCCAGACCTTGTCGGCCATCCCGCACGGGTTGCCGGCGACGGCGGCGAAGTTGGACCGGGGTACCGAGTACGACGAGCTCTGGTGGATGCCGGCGAAGATCGCGGTGACGATCTGGAAGACGACCACCGCCATCGCCAGATAGGCCAGCGGGGCGGCCGCCATCGAGGCGACCAGTCGTCGGTACCACCGCTGATGCGCGGCGTCGGCGCCGGTGGATTCCTCGACGTGCGGATCGGTCCCGGTGAACGGCTCGCGGAAGTGGAACCACAGTGCGACCAGCAGCAGGGCGAGCGCGGCGTAGAGCAGCACGCTGCCGAGCATGATGCCGCCGATCTTGACCTGCTCGACGCCCCACGGCATGCCCCACGCGGAGTAGTAGTAGTACGAGTTCGGCGCGGTGAAGGCGAGACCGCCGATGAACAGGACGAGCGCGCAGAACAGGGTGCGGTTTCGCCTCGAGTGCATGGACTGCTGGCTGGCGGCGATGGCCGCGATCGCGGCGAGGGCGGCCGCGATACCGGCGAAGACGCCGAAGTGGTGGGTCCATTTGGTGGGGGTGAACATGAGGAACACCAGCGATGCGAAGGTGATCGCGACGATGCGGCGGGTCGGGCCGATGGCGGTGCCGGGGATGCGGTTCTTGCGGACCAGCACTGCCGCCGAGACGACCAGCCCCAGGATCATGGCCAGTACCGCGAACCGACGGGCGATGGAACCGTCGGCGGAGAAGGCGAAGAGCGCCGAGTAGCGACCGATCTCGTTGTACCAGCTCATCGACGGCCCGAGCGCCGACTTCATACTCGACGCCTCGACGAACGACCGCAGGGTCAGGTTCGAGAACACGACGAAGACGACGAAGGTGCCGGCCGCGAGGATCGGCGCGATGAGCGCCACGAACGACCATCGCAGCGAGCGCTTGCGATCGCGGTCGGCGGTCTCGGGATCGCCGGATGCCGATCCCGCGGATTCGGTGTCGGCGGAGGACAGTTCGGCGACGACGCGGGCTCGCTTGATGAGCGCCATGATCATCGGGCGTGCGCCGGCGATCAGTGCCGCCACCGCGAGCAGGCCGGTCGGGCCGGCGGCGATGCTGAACGCACCGATCAGGCACGCGACGGCGGCCGGCAGCATGCGACCGGTGGCGATGGCCCGTTCGACCGAACACCAGGTCAGCAGGGCGCCCAGGCAGATGATCGGTTCGGGCCGCAGGCCGTTGTTGAAGGGGAACCAGCACGCCAGGAACGCGAACGCCGCCGTCCAGGCGACCATCGGGCGGGTCAGCGCGGCACGTCCCAGGCGGGGGAGAACCTCGTGACTGACGATGAGCCACACCAGGATTCCGCACAACAGTGCGGGCAGACGCATCCACGGACTCGCCACCGAGATGTGGCTGAGCAGTCCGAAGACCTGGTAGTACCAGCCGAACGGCGCCTCGGGTGCGCCGTACCAGCGGAAGTAGTTCGCGGTGTAGTCGCTGTCCTGGGCCACCCTCGACATGGTCAGGAGGTAACCGTCGTCGGAGGTGTTGGGCCCGATCATGTGCCACACGATCAGCGCGCCGATCACCACGTAGTCGCGCGCATTGAGCCGCCACCACCGTGCCGGGAAGATCCGACGATGCCGTCGGCCGTCGGTTGAGTCCAGCGCTGCCAGAGCGGACAGAGCCAGTAGCGTCGACGCCACTCCGACGATCACGACCAGCCACTTCGAGATGGTCGGCGCGGTGTTGTAGCGCGAATCGATGGTGACGTGGGCGTCGAGCCCCGCGATGTCGGCCGCCGGCCCGGTGAGATCGGTGAAGAGGCCGGTCACCTGGGGGCGCTGGTCGGACGAGTACTTGAAGGCCTCTGTGTCCTCGGTCGTGCCGGCGAGTGGCTCGTCCTCGCCGTCCTCGTTCCGGGTGCCGCTCGTCATGCCGATGAACTCGGCGGTCACCGCGTCGGAATCGGCGTGCACGACGATCTCGCGGCACCCCTGGTCGCGCATGTCCTGCAGCGTCGCCGACACCAGCGAGACGTTGCGGATGACCACCTCGACGCCCTGCCGGTCCAGGGGCGCATCGGCAGCACCGGTCTTGCGGATGAACAGGCCGCGCTCACCGGACTTCGGTGCCTGCTTGGGAGTCGTCGACAGCAGCACCGATCCGCCGGGCGGCAGGTCGTTCACGGCAGTGCAGGGAATCGAGACATTGAGGTCGACCGGCGTGTAGCCGATCAGCGGGGCCGACACCGAACCGATCTGACCGTTCTGCGGCCAGTCGATCTCGGCCGTTCGCTGCGACACCGGCATGAGGGGAGTCGCGAGTGCGAGCAGGAATCCGAGCAGACCGGTGACGATGGCGACGATTCTCGCTCGTCGAACGGTCTGCGCTGGCACAAAGAGAGATGGTAACCGTTGGGACGTCTCGCCCCTGCCGGCGGCGGTGCGGGCACGACGGGCGGGTGTTCACGGTCGCTCCGCGGTGACGCAGGAACGCCGATCGCCAGGTCAGGGCCAGTAAGGTGAACGCCATGTCCGACGCCGAGGTGCCCGACCGTCTGCCGATCCTGCTGCTCAACGGCCCCAACCTGAACACTCTCGGCACCCGGGAGCCGGCCGTGTACGGCTCGGACACCCTGGCCGACGTGGTGGACCTGGCCGAGCGCACCGCTGCCGAGCTCGGTTTCGGGGTGCGCGCGGCGCAGACCAATCACGAGGGGCAGATGCTCGACTGGATCCACGAATCCGTCGGCGAGATCAGCGGCATCGTCATCAACCCCGGGGGATGGACCCACACCTCGGTCGCCCTCGCCGATGCGCTCGTCGTCCCCGATGTCCCGATCCTCGAGGTGCACATCAGCAACGTCCATCGGCGCGAGGCATTCCGGCATCACTCCTATGTGTCACCGATCGCCGCCGGGGTCATCGCCGGTTTCGGCATCCGCGGTTACGAATTCGCGGTTCGCCGGCTCGTCGATCTGATCGGCTGACCAGAGCGGCACGGTTCCCAGGAACCGTCCAGGTTTCTCCCAGGGAGGGAGCAGTGGGGGCCGATAGCTTTCGTCGTATGCACAAGCGAACCTCTGCCTCTGCCTCTGCCTCTTCTCGCCGCGTGCACGTAGCCATCGTGTCGGCGCTGCTGGCCGGGGGCCTGCTCCTCGGTGGCTGCACCACCGACGCTCCCAGCACGTCATCGGCCACGACCTCTGCGTCTTCGTCCGTGTCCTCCTCGATCACCACCGAAGACGCGTCAACCACCGCCACCACGATCTCGTCGTCCGCCGAAGCCGCTCAGGCGTTCCTGGCCACCCTGTCCGATGAACAACGCGAGCAGGTCACCTACGACTACGACGACGAGACCAAGACGACGTCGTGGTCGAACTTCCCGGTCACCTTCGTCGACCGCGCCGGGGTGAACCTCGCAGATCTGTCCGACGAGCAGCGGGCCGCCGCGATGAAGGTCCTGGAAGCGCTCCTCAGCGACGAGGGCTACGCCACCGTCACCGGAATCATGGGCGGTGACGAATATCTTCATGAGAAGAGCAGTTCGACGGAGGAGTCGCTCGGCCAGTACTACATCGCCTTCTTCGGCGATCCGTCTGATTCGAGTGCCTGGGAGATCCAGTTCGGCGGGCACCATCTCGGCATCAACGCCACACTCGATGGCGCGGCCGATGAGATCACCTTCGCTCCCACACATCTGGGAATTCAGCCGGCGGTGTACACCGATTCCGACGGCAACGAGGTCCAACCGTTCGACGGCATCTACACCACGGCGTTCTCGTTCTACGACAGCCTGACCGACGAACAAAAGGCAACCCTGTACCAGGGGTCGACCGTCGCGAACATGGTGTGCGCTCCCGGAAGCACTTGTGATTACCCCACGGGGACAGGAATTTCGGGCGCTGATCTGACCGATGAGCAGAAGAAGCTACTGCTCGACGTCATCGCGAACTGGGTGGGCCTGTCCGACGAGGAGACCACCTCCGAGGCACTCGCCGAGATCGAAGCGACGCTCGACGAGACCTACATCAACTGGTCGGGAGCCACCGCCTACGACATGACACAGGGTGACGGTATCTACTTCCAGATCTCCGGCCCCGACGTGTACATCGAATTCGCCGCGCAGCAGGGTTCCGCCGGTGCCGATGTCGAGGGCGTGACGACGTCGGGCTGGGGACACGTCCATACGATTTATCGCGATCCCGGCAACGACTACGCCGGCAGCGTGACCCAGCAAGCCGCCACCGGCATGGCCGGAGGAGCGGGCGGTCCCGGCGGGCAGGCTCCGGCTGGATCTCGCCCCGCCAGTGGTTAGTTGTCAGCCTCGGGCAGCCGCCGTCACGCGACTCGCGAGTCCCGAACTCATCGACTAGCGCAACCGTAGGGTTGCAGAACCTCCGGATTACTGCAACTATGGAGTTGCAGCAATCAACTTAGGCGAGGGAGTATCGATGAGCGAGAACACAACCACACATGACGTGACCGATTCGGCGACAGGAGAATTCGACCGGATCGAGCGCGAGATCGCGATCGACGCACCCGCCGACCGGGTCTGGTCTCTGGTCAGCGAACCGGGATGGTTCATCAACGACAAGGCGATCACCGAGCACCGGATCGAACGCGACGGCGACCTGTCGACCATCCACGACCCGGTCCACGGCGCCTTCACCTTCCGCACCGTCGAACTCGACGAGCCGCGATACGCAGCGTTTCGATGGCTCGCCGATGCCGCTGATCCGCAATCGGATTCGACCCTCGTCGAGTTCTGGATCACGCCGGCGGACTCCGGCGTGCTCCTCAAGGTCGTGGAGTCCGGTTTCGCGTCGCTGCCGGGAACGGAAGCGGAGCGACGCGCACGGTTCGACGGCAACAACGAGGGATGGACCATCGAACTCGAGCTGGCCCGAACACATCTCGGCGGCGTGCATGCCTGACGTCGCTCCCGTCGAGGTCTTCGCCGCGCTGTCCGACGAGAGCCGATGGCAGATCCTCACGCGACTGGGTTCGGAACCCGCGTCCGCGTCACATCTCGCGGCCGAACTCCCGATCAGCAGGCAGGCGATCGCGAAACACCTTCGGGTCCTCACCGAGGCGGGGCTGGTGACGTCCTCACGTGTCGGCCGCGAGATCCGTTACGAAGCCGTGGGGGCACAGCTGTCGCGGGTTGCGCATCGGCTCGACACCATCGGCCGTGGTTGGGATCGCCGTCTGGCCGACATCAAACTCCGCGCCGAAGAGGGCTGAGCCGCACGACAACCCTCCATGATCCGAAAGAAGCGACACCCATTGCTCCCTGAGGTGCGAGGAGCGATAGCGACGAGCCTCGAAGGGTCCTGGTGAGACGACTCGAGAGACCCTTCGTGACGCTCGCAAGTTCGCTCCTCAGGGAGCAGAGGGGGCGTCGACTCGCTCCCTCAGCTCAGAGAGCGCAGGGCTCCTCACGGGGCGGCTGTAGCGGAGGGAGCAGCGGAGCTGATCACCTCGTCGATCGCCCTGGCGGTGTCGGCGGCGTGGGGTGCGCGGATCATCGAGATGTGGTCGCCGGAGACGTCGTGAAAGGTCACGGCGCCGGTCGACATCCGCCGCCACAGGCCCGGGTCATCGGGATTGGTGCGGGCGCGGATGACGCCGACGGGACCCGCGTACTCCCGGGGTCGGTACCGGCGGATCATCCTGGTGCCCAACCGGAAGAACACGATCCACTGAACCGGCGTCGGGAGCTCGACCATCCCCGCGGTGGGGACGAGGACGGCCAGCGCAAGCTCCTTCACGATTCGCTGGGGGAGCGGTTCGCGGGCAGGCGTGGGGTCGTCCCCGGTGCGGTCGGGCAGGGCGGTGTCACGGGCACCTCCGCGCAGCGCACGCAGGCGTCCGACGATCCCGACCTTCTCACCACGAACCCGCTTGGCCAGTGCCGGGTCGAAGAGCGAGTCCAGCACGACGACTGGATCACATGTCTCGCCGGCCTTGGTCAGCTGCGCCGCGACCTCCATCGCGACGAACCCGCCCAGCGAGTAGCCGCCGACCTGGTACGGACCGTGTGGTTGCACCGATCGCATGTCGGCGATCGCGCGTCGTGCCGCGGCGCGCACGGAATGATCAGCGCGGCCGCGCTTTTCGACGCCACGCGACTGGATCGCGTAGACCGGCCGGTCGGTCTGCAGTGCTCGGACGACCGGGGTGAGGCTGGTCGCCAGGCTACCGGCGCCGGCCACCAGGAAGATCGGCCGGCCCGTGCCCTGTCGCAGCGGGATGAGGGTGGCCCCCGACGCGTTCGCCGACCGCTCCTTCGCGGCCGACTCGATGCGCTGGGCGAACAGCGCGATGGTCGGCGCCTCGGCGAGCATCGCGGTGTTGACGTCCAGCTGGAGGTGATGCTGCACCTCGGCCAGCATCTTCGCGGCGGCCAGCGAGTCGCCGCCGAGTTCGACGAAATCCTCGTTCCGGCCGATGGATTCGAGGCCGAGGATCTGGCACCAGAACCGGTGCAGCGCCATCTCGGTCATCCCACGGGGCGGTTCGTGATCCGGACGTGCGGGCGGCGGTGGCAGGGCCGCCCGATCCACCTTGCCGCGCTCGTTGCGCGGGAGTTCGGCGAGCACGATGATGTCGCGCGGAATCATCCACGGGGTCAACGTCTTCCCGAGCTCCTGCCGGATCTCGGCCGGGGAGGGTGACCACTTCTCGGGGTCCACGGCGACGTGGGCGGTGAGCCGTGCCTCGTCGCGGTTGGCGGTGACGACCGCGTCGGTGGTCCAGGGCAGCGCGCGGATGGCGGCTTCCACCTCGAGCGGTTCGACGAGGTACCCGCGGATCTTGATCGCGTCATCACTGCGTCCGAGGAGCGCGAGTTCGCCGGACTCGTCGAAGCGTCCGAGATCGCCGGTGCGATAACGTGTCCGGCCGTCGTGCAACTCGATGAAGCGCGTCGCCGTCAGCTCCGGATCCTGGTGGTAACCGGACGCTACATGTGCGGATTCGACGATGACCTCGCCCGTCTTGCCGACCGGCAGGTCGTTCCCGTCCGCGTCGACGATCCGGACGTGCTTGTCCGACGCCGGCACGCCCACGGGGATGGCGCCGGGCTCTACTTCCCGCTCGGGCGGGAACAGGTTGAAGGCCAGGTTGCCGACCTCCGATGCGCCTGCCCAGCAGCAGAACACCCCGTCGGTCAGGATCGTGTCGCGGGCCAGCTGGATGTCGGCGCGGTGCGTCGGCTCACCGCAGGTGGACAGCAGTCGCAGTGAATCGACGGCGTCGTCGGCCGACAGCTCACCCAGCCAGGATCGCAGCAGCGACGGGGTGCAGTGCGCGGTGGTCGCCTCCTGCGCGACGAGCCAGTCCCGGAGCCCGGTCGTGGTGCGCCGACGGACATCCCAGAGCAGCATGGTCGACCCGTTGAGCAAGCTCATCGCGAGCGCGTCGAGGCCGCCGCCGAAGCTGAGGGGCAGCAGGACGACGGCGCGGTCGTCGGGTCGCATGCCGAGGAAGCGACGGCCGTCCCGGGCGTGGTTGACCGGCATCTTCTGCGCCAGCACCACGCCTTTGGGGGTGCCGGTCGAGCCCGAGGTGAACAGCAGGACCGCCGGATCGTTAGGGCCGGGCTGGTCCGCGATACGCGTCTGACCTGGTTCTCGGGTATCGGCTGCGGTGTCCAGGACATGGGCACCGGATCGTTCCAGCACGACGTCGCGTCGGTCCGGCGGCAGGAACGGGTCGAGAAGGACGAGGGGGCGTCCCGAACACAGCACCGCCAGCATCCCGATCACCGAGTCGATGTCGGATTCGATCTCCACCGCGACGGGTCGGTCCGGATCGGTGGTGGCGACGATCGTGCGCGCGAGGTCGTCGACCCGGGAGGCGGCGTCGGCGAACGTGATCGACTGCTCGGGGGTCTGGAGTGCGACGGCCTCGCCACGTACCGCGGCGACGGCTCGCCATCGGGCCGCGGCGGTGTCGGCGGCGTCGACGCCCGGAAGGTCGGTGACGACCGTGGCGCCGGTGGGAGTCACCCGGGCTTCGGGAGGGTTATGGCTGTTCATGTCCTCAAACTTCCGCGGAGCGGGAAACGTCGACGGTCATGGACGGGCCAGGCGAACTCGAGCCCGGGCAACGGTGCCACGCCGCGCGGGACTCGGCCCCTCCTCCGGTCCCGACAGCTTGCCTGGCAAACCTACCCTTAGTTGCGCGAAGGAGCACGACCGGAGCGGGTGGGAGTAGGGAAGCGGCGGGTCGGCCGGGCATGACACCGGAAGCGGAGACATCCGGCCGGTCGGCGGTAACGTGTTCACCGGTCGTCGGACGGTGTGGTCCCTGCATCGCCGTCCGCGTCGACGGGTGTTCGAGGCGTGCGAGGAGAGATCGACGATGCAGTACGACGAAGTGGTCTTGGGACGTCGCAGCACCCGCGGGTTCACCTCCGACCCCGTGCCTCGGGAGCTCATCGAGGAGATCCTCACCCTCGCCATGCGAGCCCCGTCGTCGATGAACACACAACCGTGGAACTTCCACGTGATCACGGGCGAACCGTTGGATCGCATCCGCGCGGGCAACACCGAGCGCAACCTGGCCGGCGTTCCCCATTCGCGAGAGTTCCGGACGGGCGCGGAGAAGTTCACCGGAACGCACCGCGACCGTCAGGTCCAGGTTGCGAAGCAACTGTTCGGCGCGATGGGCATCGCCCGCGAGGACATGGAGATGCGGCAGGACTGGGTGCTGCGGGGGTTCCGTCAGTTCGACGCCCCGGTCTGCGTGATCGTGACCTACGACCGCATCCTCGACGGCAGCGACGACACCCCGTTCGATTGCGGCGCGGTCTCGAATGCGCTGGTCAACGCCGCCTGGTCGCGCGGTCTCGGCGCGGTCATCAACAGCCAGGGCATCATGCAGTCGCCCGTGGTTCGCGAGCACGCCGGGATCCCCGACGATCAGGTGATCATGAAGAGCATCGCGCTCGGCTGGCCGGATGAGACCTTCCCGGCCAATGCGGTGGTCTCCGAACGCAAGTCGGTCGCCGAGGCCGCGACGTTCGTCGGCTTCGAGTAGCGGTGGGGCTGATCCTGCCGGGGCTCAGCGTGACAGCGCCGCACGCGCGGCCGCGGCCACGCCCCCGTGATGAATCGGGCCGTGGCCCGGGAGCAGGATGTCGGCGTCGAGGTCGGTGAACCGTTCGACGCTGCGTCGCGCGGTGGGTTCGTCGTGCTGGAAGAGCGACGGGATGCACTGCGGGCCGGTGATCGACGAGATCTCGTGTCCGCTCACCAGTGCGTCGCCGGACACCAAGGCGCGGCCGTCGGCGACGAGGTAGGCGCTGTGGCCGTCGGTGTGGCCGGGGCTCGCCACGGGGACCGGTGCGCCCGGGAGGTCGAGCGGTCGGTGCCCATCGGTGGAGAACCCCGACGCCCGCGCGAGACCCGCGCGGCTGAGGACGCCGAGCGGAGTGGTCTTGGCCAGCCACGCCCACAGGCGGGGATTCGCCACCTGCGGGGCGAGATCGAGCGCGTTCGCCTGCTGGAGGTGATGGCGCAGCGCGTGATCCACCTCGACCGGGTCCATGTAGACGTCGAACCCGTACTGCGCCTGCAGCTTGACGAGACCACCCAGGTGGTCGACGTGAGCATGGGTGAGGAGCGCGCCACGTACGTCCTCGGGCTTGCGGCCGATCCGTTCGATGGACTCGACGACCTGGGCGGCCTGGCCCGGATAACCGCCGTCGATGAGCGTCAGCTCGCCGTCCTGCTCGAGCAGCACCCAGTTCACGACGTCGGTGGAGACGAAATGGGTTGTCGACGAATCGCCGTCGACCCGGGTGATCGTCATCGGTCGCGCGGTACGGAACGGGAGTCGCATCATCGTCACTTCCGGACGACGAGGACGAACGGACCGCGCTCGGTGACCTCGAAGCGCGGGTCGTCGAACACCGCCGGGTCGAAGGTGACCGTGTAGCGTTTCACGTTCGGATCGTTGGGATAGACGTCCTCGGCGAGGCGGAGCGTGTAACCGTCTGCGCTGTAACGGAACAGGAAGACATTCGGCGGGGTCCAGGGGGATCGGTCGAGCGCGTCGACGAGCTGGTCGGCGTTCTCGCTCTTCGCCCAACGCTCGATCGCGGCTGCGCGCTTGTCGAACTCGGCCAGAGGGTTCGCGTAGTGCGAGGTGAGTCCCTGGAATCCCCAATACGGGTAGATCGACAGGAAACCGAAGTCGGCGGTGAGGACGACGTCTTCGGTGCGCGGCCGGCCGGTCTGTTCACCGATCAGCTTGTCCAGCTCCGCGAAATAGGATTCGGCACCCGCCGGGCGGGCGTCGGCGCGTTCGCCGTATCCGTCGGTGTCGGTGTAGGCGGTGGTGATCTCGGTGGCGAGATGACCCGGGATGCTCTGTGCCATCGCGATTGCCGAGAGGACGGCGAGTGCGCCGACGACCACACGAACGTCACCGAAGCGCCGTACCGCCGCATGCGCGAGGTCGACGACACCGAAGACGCCCGCCGCGCTCAGTGTGGCCACCAGGATCGGCTCGAGACGGAACGAGAGCAGGGTCGTGCCCAGGGCGGTCATCAGCATCGACAGCAGGCAGAACAGATAGACCGTCACCACCGTGACGCCCATGGCCAGTGCGACGGTGCGGGTGCGGAAGCGCAGCAGAATCCAGAGGAGGCCGATCATCGTGATCGCGCCCACGAGGTTCAGCCCGAACATCGGCAGCGGCAGCACCGAACCGCGTTCGGGCAGATAGTGTTCGGCGGTACCGCCGCTGGCGGGCGTGTTGGTCAGGCGGGCCCACAGGTAGGGCGCCCACACCAGCAGGGCGATCAGGCCGGAGATGACCCCGACGGCGACCAGACGACCGATCACAGCGAGCACGACACCGCGCCGGCGGCTGGTCACCGTGGCCGACGGAGTGGCCTTGTTCGACGCGCTCAGCCAGCCTTGGACGGCGAAGTAACCGGCCAGCAGGACAGCTGAGAGGGCGAACAGTCCGGTGTAGAGCGTGTAGGTAGCGGCCGAGATCCCCAGGAACACACCGGACGCCGCCACCGCAGGCCAACTCGTCGCGCCGAAGAGCGGACCCACGGGTCCGTCGGCGGCACGGGTTCGTCCGCGCAGCGCGTAGGTCAGCGTGATCAGCATGGGTACGCCGATCAGCACCAGAATGGCCGCATACGGCTCCGGCGAGGCGTACAGCAACGTGACGGTGGTGACCGCGAGGCCGAGCGCGACACCGCGATCCGCCCCGAACATGCGGATGAACAGGACGACGCCGACGGCCGCGGCCACCGCCATCGACACGATCGCCCAGGTCTTGTAGGCCTCCCAGCCGGGTTGGCCGAGCAGGTTCGCGAACCGGCCGCCCCACCAGAACCAGCCGGCCGGGTAGTAGGGCGGTAGATCGGTGTAGGTCATGTCCGCGAGGTGCGGGCTCGACGTCATGCGGGTGAGGTACTCGGTGCGGAACTCCTGGTCGACCGAGAGTCCGAAGAGGTAGAGACGTGTCGCGCCCAGCGGCATTCCGATGGTCACCGTGACGAAGCCGGACATCGCGGCCGCCGACAGCACCGGCACCAGCAGTCGGCCCTTGCCGTAGCGATAGAGCAGTGCGGCGACCACCAGGATGGCGATCGCCAGCACCTGTCCGGCGGTCGTCAGCGACCGGGTCACGTTGGAGGAGTTGAACGCCGGCCACTCGACGGTCCCGATGGCCGTCAGTCCCGCCATCGACACCAACCCGCCGACCACCACGGCGATCAGCAGTGACAGGACGGCCCGCCCGTAGCCTGTTGTACTTCGAAGGTCGGCCGGCGAGGCTTCCCCCGCTCCCTGAGGTGCGGTTGGCGACTCTCCCCCGGCTCCCTGAGGTGCGGTGGGCGACTCTCCCCCCGCTCCCTGAGGAGTCCCGGAGCTTGCGGAGGGACGTCTCGAAGGGTCAGGTCGGTTCATCACGTCCACTCAGACTCTGCTGTTCAGCGATTGGGCGATTCAGCGATCAGATCGGCAGCTTGCGGAAGATCGGACGCGGGATGTGGCGGAGCACCATCATGATGTAGCGGAACGGCCCCGGCACCCAGACGATCTCCTTGCCCTTGGTGGCCGCGGCCACCGCGAGGCGACCCACGTCCTCCTTGTCGACCGTGAGCGGCGCTTCTTTGACATGCGCCGACAACCGGGTGCGGACCTGGCCGGGGCGGATGACGAGGACGCGAGCACCGAAGGGGCGCAGCGCCTCTCCGAGCCCGAGGTAGAAGCCGTCGAGTCCGGCCTTGGTAGAGCCGTAGACGAAGTTGCTGCGGCGGACACGCTCGCCGGCGACCGAGCTCATCGCGATGATCTGTCCGTGTCCCTGTGCCTTGAACTTCTCGCCCAGCAGCACCCCGACGGAAACGGCTGCGGTGTAGTTGATCTCGGCTTCGGCGACCGCGAGGCCGTGGTCCTGCCACGCCTGCTCGTCGTCACCCTGGATGCCGAAGGCGACGATCGCGACGTCGACGTCACCGTCGGCGAACGCCTTGTCGATGACCGCCCGGTGGGTGTCGGTGGCACGGGCGTCGAAGTCGATCTGCGTGACCTCGGTGGCGCCGGCGTTCTTGGCCTTCTCCACCGCCGCGTCGGCGGTGGGATCACCCGGCAGGGTGGCGAGGATGACCCGCGCGGGGCCCTTGCTGAGGTACTCCGCGGTGATGGCGAGCCCGATCTCGGAGCTGCCGCCCAGGACCAGGATGGACTGTGGGACGCCCACGGCGTTGATCATTGTGTACTCGCTTTCGGTGACGTAGAGGTCGGGTGCGCGTGCGGCGCGTCGAAAAGGGCAGTCGGTCAGGCGAGTTCGAGTCGCCGACCCATGTCCGACATGAACACCCGGTTGGGGTCGATGCGACGACGCGTCGCGATCCAGTCGTCGATCTCCGGGTACATGGCGTGGAAGTTCTCGGCCGAGGTGCGCGAGTCCTTGGCGGTGTAGAGGCGGCCGCCCATCGCCATGACGCGGCGGTCGAGCTCGTTGAGGAACTCGGCGAGGCCGGCCTTGACCGGGAAGTCGAGGCAGACGTTCCAGCCCTTGAACGGGAAGCTCAGCGGCGCGCGGTTGCCCTCGCCGAAGAGCTTGATGACGTTGAGGAAGCTGACATGGCCCGACGCCTGGATGTCCTCGATGAGCGCGGTGAACTCGCCCTCGTTGCCGGTCGGCACGATGAACTGGTACTGGCAGAAACCGCCGCCGCGTCCGTAGGCGTTGTTCCAGTCACCGAACACGTCGAGCATGTGGTAGAACTGCGCGAGATTCTTGACCTTGCCCTCACTGGGCGGTCCGATCCGGTAGTACGCCTCGCCGACTGCGGAGAAGCTGAGCTTGTTCGCCAACCCGCGCGGGAAGATGTCGGGGAACCGGACCAGCGGCTTGTTGTTGAACGACAGCGGGTTGTCGCGGTACTTCTCCGGCAGTTCGTCGACGCGGGCGAGATTGCCCCGGGAGAACGTGCCGCGGCCGAGCTTCGGCGGCGCGCTGATGGTGTCGAACCAGCCCGAGGCGTACTCGTATCCGTCCTCGAATCCGTCCTGGAGATGCAGGTCGAGGGTCTCTTGGAGCGAGCCGGTGCGCGCGGTGTCGGCGATGAAGTAGGCGCTTTCGGTGCGCTTCATCTGGATCTTGGCGCGCAACACGATGCCCGTCAGTCCGATGCCGCCGATGGTCGCCCAGAAGAGTTCGCCGTTCGGGTCGTCGGCCGAGCCGCCCGGCGTGAGGGTGAGGATGCGGCCGTCGGCGACGAGCAGCTGCATCTCGACGACGTGGTTGCCGAAGCTGCCCTGGCTGTGGTGGTTCTTCCCGTGGATGTCGTGCGCGATCGCGCCGCCCACCGTCACCTGTCGGGTACCCGGGAGCACCGGGACCCACAAGCCGTGGGGGAGCGCCGCCTGCATGAGCGTGTCCAGCGAGACGCCGGCGTCGAGGTCGACCGTGGCCGACTCGTCGTCGATCGCGTAAATCCTGGTCAGTGGGGTCATGTCGATGGTGAGGCCGCCACTGTTCTGGCCCGACTCGTTGTACGAGCGGCCCAGCCCGCGGGCGATGACACCGCGCTTGAGGTAGTCCGGCTTGTCCGCGTTGTCGTCGGCCACGCGGGCCACCGCCTCGGCGATGACCTCGGGGTACGGCGTGGACAGGACGTGACCCTCGATCGGGGTGGTGCGAGACCAGCCCACCAGCTTGCGGGTCGTGATCGGCAGCAACTCTTCAGTAGACATCGCTAGAGAGGTTACCTGGGCGGGGTTCACAGACCGACCGTCATGCCGGGGACGCGGAGTCGTACCCATGACCTCCGAGCGCTCGTTGATGCCATCGAGAAACGCACCATTGGCTGATGGCACGATCCGTGGTGGCATGCATCACAGACGTAATACCGCGCACGACGAGGAGCCCGGCATGGAAGCGCTCAGAGATGTGACCCGTTCCGACGACGGAATCGACGAGGTGTCGCAGCGCCTGCTGGCATCTGCCGCGCGGTTGTCGCGCAATGCGCTGACCGAGATCGACTGGGATGCGCCGCTCGAGAAGGACAAGTACGGCTGCAGCCCGGAGTGGTCGACTCTCTATGGAACGGCCTACTGGGATGAGATGACCGAGCAGCAGCGGATCGCCCTCACCCGGCACGAGACCGCGTCGATCATGAGCATCGGCATCTGGTTCGAGATGATGCTGCAGGAGATGGTGATCCGCGATCAGTACCTCGGCGACTACCACCGCCCGGAGTTCCAGTTCGCCCTGACCGAGGTCGCCGACGAGTGTCGGCACTCGCTCATGTTCGCCAAGACGTCGTACAAGCTGACCGGGACCAGCTACACGCCGCACCCGCGCCTGGGTCGCTTCGGCAAGTTGTTCATGCGCGTCGCGGGCAGTGAAGTCGCCTACGCCGGAATCCTTGCCGCCGAGGAAGTCCTGGACGTGCTGCAGCGTGGCTGCATGCGTGACGATCGGGTGCTGCCGCTCGTGCGCACCGTCAACGAGATCCACGTCCTCGAGGAATCTCGCCACATGCGTTTCGCGCGAGAGGAAGTGCGCCAGTTTATGGCGGAAGCCAGTTGGATTCGGCGACAGCTCAGTTCGGTGATCACCGCGATGGCCGTGTCCTACATCCTCGTCAGCCTCGTCCGCCCGAAGGCCTACGCCGACGCCGGTCTGGACCACCGTCGGGCGGTCGGAGAGATGCGCCGCAACCACCATTTCCAGTCGATGGTCCGCTCGGGTTGCGCGCACTTGATGGGCTTCCTCGACGAGGTGGGTCTGCTCACCCGGCCCGCGGCGCGCATCTACCGCAAGGTGCACATGCTCTGACGGGCCGGTGCCGAACGTCCCCGGCGATCACGAATCCTGGTGCGGCGGAGTGATGATCGCGGCGTTGACCAGCGAGAGCAGGTCTTCGATGCCGGTGCCGTCGGGCAATTGGTCGGCGAAGTCGGTCTCCAGTGCGGCCAGGCCGTGCGCCATGGCGAAGGTTGCGACGGCGATGAGGTTGCCGGGCACGCCGCCGCCCCAACCGTGGTCGGCGGCGTCGGAGACGGTGCGCGTGTGCAACTCCCATCCGCGCGCCCGTGCCGCGACCAGGTCGGGCGCCTTGTTGTCGACGAGTCGTGAGCCCATCATCAGCGTGACCGTCGCGCGGTTGTCGCGTGCGAACCGGACGTAGACCTGCCCCAGCGTGGCGACGGCCTCGCCGAGCGGGGCGTCGTCCGGCAGTTGCTCGAGCGCGCGCATGTGTTCGGTGTGGAGGTTGTCGAAACCGCGTACCGCGACCGCGGTGAACAACGCCCGACGATCGGCGAAGTGGTGGGCCACCGACTGATGCGTGATACCCACCCGGCGGGCGATCGCACGCAGGCTCGCGTTCTCGGGTCCGGCCTCGTCGAGTTCGGCGACAGCCGCGACGAGCAGAGCTTCACGGACCTCGGGCGCGGTCCGGCGTCGGATCGGGCAAGCCGGCTTCTGCATGCCCGCGATTATGGCTCACCGCGTTCGTGACGTGGCACGACCTCGCCCTCATGTGCGAGCCGGGCGGCGGGTCGGCCAGGACGTCGGCTTCGGATCTTCACGGTTGTGTTCCGATCTGGGCGTCCGACGGGCGATTCATTCTGCGACGATGGGTGCCATGGAGCCAGCCCACGCCAGTCCGGTCGACGGCACTCGATGAGAACGACCGTGCTGGGTGTGCCCAGTAGTGCCGGCGCCTACTGCGTGGGTGTAGAACGAGCGCCCGGCGCGTTGCGAGCTGCCGGCCTTGTCGAACAGCTGCGGGCGTCGGGCACGGACGTCGTCGATGCCGGCGATCTGACGACGCGGCTGTGGTTTCCCGACCGTGAGCGACCGTTCGCGCAGAACCTCGGCGAAGAGGCGGATGCACTCGTCGAGCTTTCCACCGCTGCGGCGAGCCTGCTCGCAGCGGAGCAACGTCTGCTCGTGCTCGGCGGAAGCTGCACAGTCGCCGTCGGACTCTGTGACGCGATGGCACGTGCCGGAGAACGGCCCAGGCTCGTCTACATCGACCGGCATCTGGATCTCAACACCCCCCGCTCGACGACGGAGGGCTCACTGAGCTGGATGGGGATGGCACACGCGCTGGGTCTCGAGGGGGCCGCGCCGGAGTTGGTCGATCTGATGTACCGCACACCGTTGTGCAGCCGTCGGAGCTGGTCTACCTCGGCGTTGATCTGAGTCGAGAAACAACTGATTGGGAACGCGGACAGGCTGCAGAACACAGAATCGCGGTCGTCGATCAGACCGCGCTCTGCGACGACCCCCGAGGTGCGGCCGCCGACGCCCGCCGGATTCTGGCGTCCGGACCGTTCCTGGTGCATCTCGATGTCGACGTACTCGACTTTCTGGACGCGCCGATCGCCGAGAACGTGAACGGCCGAAACAGCGGGCCGACCATCGCGATACTCGGACAGGCACTCGGCGCGCTGCTACAAGATCCCGACCGCTGGGGGTTGTCGATCGGGCAGCTCGACCCGGCGCATGCGTCGGCAGATCGAACCGCGATACCCAGGCTCGTGTCGGTGCTCGTCTCGGCACTGAGCTCCACCTAGCCCCGTGTGGTGACACCCGCTCACTTGCGTCTGTACCGGCTCGATCCGCGGTGAGCTGATCCGGCCGTGTCCCGAGTCACCGACCCATGGAATAGAACTCGTGATTGGGTGCCACCGCCGTCAGGTGTGCGAGTCGGTTCGACGCGGCGAAGAACGCAGTGATCGCCCCGACGTCCCAGATCTCGTCATCGGTGAGCCCCGCTTGCCGGGCGCGAGCCATGTCGCTGTCCGCGAACAGTTCTGGGGTCCTGGTCAGGGCGAGAGTGAGATCGACGATCGCGCGCTGACGCTCATCCAGGACCGCTCCGGCAGGGTTGGTTGCCACGTGATCGGAGAGGTGTGGATCCTTGGATCGCACGCGCAGGATGGCGCCGTGGGCGACGACGCAGTAGATGCATCTGTTCGCTCCGGACGAGGCGACGACGACCAACTCGCGTTCGGCTTTCGACAGCGGGCCCGGTTCCTCCATCAGGACGTCGTGATAGTCGAGGAACGCTCGTAGCTCGTTCGGGCGATGCCCCAGCGCGCGAAAGATGTTGGGGACGAAACCAGACTTCTCCGCGATGGGGTGGATGCGATCGCGAAGGTCATCCGGCAGGTCGGCGAGTTCGGTCAAGGGGAATCGGCTCGTGGTCATGGCAAGGCCTTCCGTCACAGGGGCGCACCCTGCTCGCTTCGCGAGGAGTCCATGGTCGCGCCTTGCGACGTGACTCACCACCCCCGGAAGAAGGGGTCACGGCCATCACGCATGGAGTTCATGGCGGAGGTCCGCGTCGGATGGCTTCGAAGCAAAGACGCGGGCGTTCGGTGGACCTTGCCAACGTGCGATGTCACATATAGAGTCCCTGCCACTGGCAGGCAGAACGCGGCTCGGCAGGCATAAGGCCAGGTCGAGGCGCGGATGCCTGATGTCGATGGGGGTCCGATGAAGAAGTCCGTTGCGTATGCAGGCTCGTGGTGGATCGTGTGGGTGGTCATCGCGGTGATGTCCGTGTCGGCGTTCTACGTCGGCAAGCTGCGCCTGAGTGAGATCCCCGACCGGGCGACTGGCCACTCGCCGGCGGCGCCTGAGGCGGGCGTCGTGCGCGACAAGTCGATCGAGTACGTGGTGACCGGCCCGGCGGGCTCGTCAGCGCGGGTGTCCTACATCGAGCCCGGGGGACGGGTCGTCGACGACAAGGTGTCCGTTCCGTGGCGAGTGATTCTCCGTACCCGGGAACTGACGACGTCCGTCGGGGTCCTGACCCAGTCATCGGGCCGCGGGACGGTGTCATGTGCGGTGCGGGTCAACGGATTCGAGCGCGTACGCCAGGCCGGTACGGGCGCCGACGGCAGTACGGTCGCCAAGTGTCTGGTCCCGGTGGCGTAGATGAACACCGACGACGGGGAGCCTTCGATGGTCAACGCACGCGAGCGGTTCGCTCGACTTCGCCAGGGGCTCGCCGTGGAGATCCGGCGGCCCGTACGTTTCGACGTGATGCGTCGCGACTCCTCGCGGCCACGATTCGCGCGATTTCTCTACGCGTGTTCGGTACCGGTCATCGTCATCTGGCTTCTCATCGCAGGTGGTCTCAACATCGTTGTATCGCAACTGGAATCGACGGTCACCGAACATGCGCAGTCCTTCCTGCCCGACGAGGCGTCGTCCGTGCAGGCGCTCGTCAAGATGGGTGAGTACTTCGGCGGCGGGGGCAGCAACAACTTCGTCTACGTCCTGATGGAGGGCGACGAACCCCTTGGGCCCGAATCCCGTACGTACTACACCGACCTGTTGGCCGAGTTGACCGCGGACACCGAGCACGTCAACTCTGCGATGGACCTGTGGTCGAACCCCGACCTCGCCCCGGCCGCGCAGAGTGCCGACGGCCACGTCGCCTACGTCCTGGTGAACCTCGCCGGCAACATGGGCACCGCGCTCGCCATGGAATCGACCCAGGCAGCGCGTGACACCATCGCCGCGTCGACGCCGCCACCCGGCATCGACGTGCACGTCACCGGGCCGTCGGCCGTCGTCAACGACGAGATGGTCGCGATCAACGACTCCATCATCCTGCTGGTGTCGGTGTGCGCGTTGCTGGTCGGTGCCGTGCTGCTGCTCGTCTACCGGTCCGTGGTCACCGCGATGGTCCCGCTTCTCGGGGTGGGGCTGGCGTTGGCCGTGGCCCGCGCGACCATCTCGTTCCTGGCGGAGAACGAGATCATCAAGGTCTCGATCTTCGCGGCAGCACTGTCGGCGGTGATCGTCCTGGGCGCGGGCACCAACTACGGGATCTTCCTGGTGGGCCGATATCAGGAGGCGCGCCGAAAGGGACGTGACCCCGAAGACGCCTACTACGACGCACTGGCCGGCGTACAGCACATCGTTGTGGCGTCGGCGCTGACAGTGGCCGGTGCGATGGCGTGCCTCGCGGCAACGCGTCTGGCGATGTTCAGCACCTCCGGATTGCCGTGCACCATAGCCATTCTCATCACCCTCGCGGCTGCGCTCACCCTCGGCCCCGCGGTCCTGGCCCTCGCCACCCGGCTCGGGTTCGTGGAGCCGCGCGAGTCGGCGTCGCCACGACGCTGGCGCCGGATCGGAACCACCGTCGCTCGATGGCCGGCTCCGGTGCTCGCGGCCGCACTCGCGGTGCTCGCGGTCATGATCGTCCCGCTCGCCATGTACGCGCCGAGCTACAACGAACGTCGCGCCCAGCCGGCGGACTCACCGGCGAACGTGGGATTCGCTGCGGCAGATAGGCACCTGCCGCCCAACATCATGGCGCCGAGCGTGCTCATCGTCGAGTCCGACCATGACATGCGCAATGCGGCGGATCTGGTCGCTCTCGCGCAGATGACCGACGCCGTCGCCTCGATCGACGGGGTGAACGCGGTCCAGGGGATCACCCGCCCCCTCGGGCAGACCCTCGACCAAGGGACTCTCACGTCGCAGGCCGGGTACATCGGTAGCCGCTTCGGTCAGATGACATCGCTTCTGCGCGATCGGATCACCGATCTCGACGCGATCGGCGTAACGGTCGATCGTCTGGACACCGCCATCGACGGCCTCGACACCGCGCTGCAGCAAGGGGCGGCCGGCGCGGGATCCTTGTCCGATGCCACTGCGCAATTGCGGCGCACGAGCGAGTCGACGCTCACCAAGGTCGACGAACTGTCGGCGGGGATCGCACCGGTGCGTGGACTCGTCGAATCGGTTCCGCAGTGCCGGGACGTCGACGCATGCCGCACCGCACTGAGCGGGCTGTCTGTTCTCGATGACGTTCCGGCACTGCGCGAATCGGTCCGGGATCTCGCCGGCGGCACCCGCTCCCTGAGTGGCGCGTTGCCCACCGCCGCCGCGCAGATCCCGACGCTGCGCGCCACGGTCACCGACATCCGCGAGCTGATCGGCCCCTTGCGCACGACACTGGGTGCGCTGCTCCCGCAGGTCGGCGAGATCACCGACTTCCTCGACGAGGTCAGTGGCGCCTACTCGGCGGGCAGCCCCGCCGCCGGCGCCTTCTTCCTGCCCAGCCAGGCGTTGGAGAGCCCGCTCTTCCAGAGCGGTATCCCGTACTACTTCTCCGATGACGGCAAGGCGACGCGGATGATCGTCACCCCGCAGCGCGAAGGTTTCAGCCGCGACGCGATGGACGTGAGCGCGGAGGTGATCCCGACGTCACTCGCGGCGATCAAGAACACATCGCTCGCCGGATCGACCGTCAGCATCGGCGGGCCGGGCGGCATGCTCCTCAACATGGAGTCGTTCGCGCACGAGGACTTCATCGCGATCGTCGTCGCCGCCTTCGCCTTCGTGTTCTGCGTCGTCCTGTTCCTGCTGCGCAGCCTCGTCGCGGCACTCGCCGTGATCGGGACCGTCGGGCTTTCCTACCTGTCCGCGATGGGGGTGTCAGTGTTCCTGTGGCAGGGTCTCATCGGTAGTCCGCTGCACTGGTCGGTCGCGCCCATCGCGTTCACCTTTCTGGTCGCCGTGGGTGCCGACTACAACATGTTGCTGGTCAGCCGTTTTCGTGAGGAGTACGGCGCGGGCGGTGGAACCGGTCTGATCCGCGCGATGGTCGGTACGGGCAGCGTGGTCACCCAGGCCGGCCTCACCGTCGGGATCACGATGCTGGCCATGCTCGCCAGCTACGTCCACAACGTCGCGCAGATCGGCACGACCGTGGCGATCGGACTGCTGATCGACACGCTCCTCGTCCGCACGCTGGTGATGCCGGCCATCGCGCGTTTGTCCGGTCGCTGGTTCTGGTGGCCGACGCCGTTCGTGTCGCTGCCTGCGCGAGTAGCGGATCGGGCTACGACGACCATCGCCGATGACCGTCCCCTCGCCGAGATGCGCCCGTAGGGCCCCGTCGACGGGTTTGACGCCAAGCGCCCTCGGGCACGCAGATATCTCACGACCCGACAACAGGAGCGCGGCAGATGAGTCACAAGCCACCGAAGGACGTCCAAGAGGCTGCCCAGCGCGCGGTGCGATGGATCGACGACGGCAAGGCGGGTAAGGGGTTCACCGACACCGGCCGCCATCGGGCCCACCAGTTGGCCGACGGCAAGGACGTCGACGACGACCAGATCAAGAAGATGCGCAACTACTTCTCTCGCCACGAGGTGGACAAGAACGCGACCGGGTTCAACAACGGCGAGGACGGCTTCCCGTCAGCGGGACGCGTGGCCTGGGATGCGTGGGGCGGCGACCCGGGACGCCGGTGGGCGAATGCGCAGAAGATCGAGGGTGACTGACCGGGTGTGGAGGTCCGGCCGTGATGTCTAACGAGGCAACGCGAGCGCGCCCGCACCCAGGACCGCCGCCGCGGCGTTACGGCCGGGGATACCGCTGACCCCGCCGCCGCGGCGAGCGCCCGCGCCGCACAACAGAAGTCGCGGATGCGGGGTCTCCACGCCCCACTGGCCGACTTCCGACACGGTCTCGGCCCACGGCCATTGCAACGGCCGGTGGAAGATGTGCCCGCCGGGCAGTCCGACGGCGTCCTCGAGGTCCTGCGGGGTCTTCGCCTCGATGCACGGCCGGCCGTTCGCATCGTGCGCGATCACCGACTGGATCGGTTCCCCCAACACCGAATTCAGCGAGGCGAAGGTCGCGCCGACAGCGTGCTCGACGGCACCGGGTTCGTCGAACACCTCTGATGGCATGTGCATCCCGAAGAGCGTCAGCGTGTGTTTGCCTGCGAGCTCCGGGCCCAGGATCGACGGGTCGGTGAGCGTGTGGCAGTAGATCTCGCACGGCGGGACTTCCGGCACCTCACCACGATTTGCTTGCCGCCACGCGTCGTGCAGCTGGGTGGCGGTCTGGTTGATGTGAAAGGTCCCGGCGAAGGCCGACGCGGGCGGGGTTGACCCGTCGCGGAGTCGCGGTAGTCGGTCGAGCAGGAGGTTGATCTTGAGTTGCGACCCGCTGGCGTCTGGCTCGCAGGGGATCGGCGTCCCGTCGAGGAACGTGTTGAACACCTGCGGCGCGCACGCGGCATAGAGCATCGAACCGCGGAAGGTGCCGCTCGTCGTCTCGACGGTCCCGTCGCCGGGATCGACGCCGGTGATCTCGACGCCCGTTCTGATCTCGGCTCCCGCCGAGGTCGCCGCCTGGTAGAGCGCACCCGACACCGCGCCCATCCCGCCGACCGGGACGTCCCAGTCGCCGGTTCCGCCGCCGATCACGTGGTACAGGAAGCAGATGTTCTGGCGCAGGGACGGATCATCGAGGTCGGCGAAGGTGCCGATGAGTCCGTCGGTGGCGGCGATCCCGCGGATCAGGTCGTCGTCGAAGTACTGACGGAGCAGCGAACCCAGCGGCAGCGTGGTGAGCGCCTCCCACAGTTCGGCGGTCGACGTGTCGGTGGTGGACTTGCCTGGGCCGACGACGAGGTCGTGCATGTCGGCGGCGGTCCGCAACGGCTGGGTCATGGTCGGGAAGACGCGGTCGGCGACCACGCCGAGCCGACGGTAGAACGACTGCCACGCGGTGAAGCCGAGGTCGGAGCCGGTCACCCGCCGGAACGACGCGGCCGTCGCATCGTCATCGAGGTTGTCGACGAGGATGCCGCGCGCCGGATCCGACGGCAGGGGCGTGTACGACGAATAGCGGCGTCGGATGAGTGTGACGTCGAGGTCGAGGTCGGTGATGATCTGGCTCGGCATCAACGAGACCAGGTACGAGTACCGCGACAACCGCGCGGAGAGACCGGCGAACGGCGTCGCCGACACCGTGGCGCCGCCGACGTGGTCGGCCTTCTCGAGGACGAGCACACGCCGGCCGGCACGAGCGAGGTAGGCGGCAGCCGTGAGGCCGTTGTGTCCCGCGCCCACCACGATGTCGTCGTACGACGCGTCGTCTCCGGTGCTCATCGGTCAAGCGTTCCAGATCGACCGGCGGCGCAGGATGTGGTTGTCGACATATCCTGATGCGGTGGACATCCCCTCGGTCGAGCTCAGCAACGGCACCTCGATCCCCCTGGTGGGGCTCGGCACCTACAACATGCTCGGCCGGCCGGCCGTCAGTGCCGTCAGCTCGGCGATCAAGTCCGGATACCGCCTCCTCGACACCGCGCCCCGGTACAGCAACGAGCTGAGTGTCGGGATGGGGCTGCACGGGACCGGCGTCCCGCGCGAGGAGATCGTCGTGCAGACCAAGCTGAGCGGCGGTGACCAGGGTTTCGACGAGGCGATCAACGCCGCCAAGGAGAGCGCTCGCCGGCTCGGTGTCGCGCATATCGACGTGTACCTCATCCACTGGCCGTGCCCGAGCCTCGGCCGAACCGTCGACTCCTGGAAAGCGCTGCTCACGCTCGCCGACGAGGGATACGTCCGCACACCTGGCGTCTCGAACTTCAAACAGCACCACCTGCAGATGCTCTTCGACGAGACGGGACGCTGGCCGGTTCTCAACCAGATCCAGTGCTCTCCCTCGCTGCCGCGAACCGAGCTACGGGAGTTCATGGCCGACAGAGGCATTCATGCTCAGGCGTGGCATCCGACCGGCCGCAAGGAAGGCCTGCTCGCCGACCCGGTCATCCTCCGGATCGCGCGTAAATACGGCAAGTCGCCGACACAGATCGCCTTGCGCTGGTCGGTGCAGAACGGCATCAGCGTCGTCCCGAAGTCGTCGCACACCGGCCGTCAGGTGGAGAACGCCGACCTGTTCGACTTCGCTCTCGACCCCGCCGACCTGGCCGAACTCGCCACCCTCGACCGCGGTGAGCGCGCCGCCCGTGACTCCGACGTCGACGAGGAGTTCTGACCCCGCCCGTCGACTGGGCGTCCGCTTTCGTTGACCGTGCGTTCTCGGGTCAGCGGATCTTGAAGATGACCATCCGCTGGACGACGAAGTTGATGACCGTCGCCGTGCCCTGGGCGACGACATACGCCGCGAAGCTGTACAGCAGCGTTTCCTGCCAGGCATGCGACAGAAGCGTGTAGATCCCGACGTTGACGAAGTAGGTCACCACATACAGGGCGACGACCGACACGAACCGCGCCATGCTCGGTTCGGCCCGGAATGTCCATCGACGGTTCAGCAGGTACGCGACGGTGGTGCCGAGGATGAACCCGGCGGATTTCGCGGGCCAGAACGGCAGGTCAAGGCCGTATTGCAGGAGGATCGTCAGCCCGAAGTCCAGAAGCCCGGAGAACCCGCCGGTGATGACGAAGCGCACCAGCTGGGTCTTCAGACCGACGTTCGTCGACGCCTCTTCGTCGTCGAGGGGCAGCTCGATCGGCATCGGTGCATGGCGCGTGGCGAAGTCCTCGTGGCTCGGTTCGTCGTCATCGCGAACGGGGCCGTCGGGCCCGACGGCGTTCTCGAGGTGGTCACCAGGGTCGGGTCGAGACACGCTGACACCCTAGCCGACGACGTCCTGGCAACCGTGCCGACGGGCGTGGCGGGGTTGCAACGCACAGTCGACGGGTCAGGCCCGCTGCGGGACCTCCGGCGGGATGGCCGCGAGCAACGCGCGGGTGTAGTCGGTCGCGGGGTCGTGGAGGATGGTCGACGCCGGTCCACTCTCCACGACCTTCCCGTCCTGCATCACCGCGACGGTGTCGCTGATCTGCTCGACGACGGCCAGGTCGTGCGCGATGAACAGATAGGTCAGCCCCTTCTGACGCTGGAGCTCGGCGAGCAGGTCGAGGACGCTGGCCTGCACCGACACGTCGAGCGACGCCGTCGACTCGTCCAGGATCAGGACCTCCGGGTCGGACGCCAGCGCGCGGGCGATGCTCACCCGCTGCCGCTGGCCGCCGGACATCTCGTGCGGATAGCGGTCGAGGTATGACGCGTCGAGGCTGACGTCGGCGAGCAACTCTTCGGCACGACTCCGCGTGCCGTCCCGGCCGTCGGTGAGGCCGTGCGTCCGCAGTGGTTCGGCGATCGACGCCGCCACCGTCATCCGCGGATCGAGCGAGGCGGCCGGGTCCTGGAACACCATGGCGACGCGGCGTCGGAGCAGGGCTTCGTCGGCACCGCGTGCCCCGATGGCCTCGACCCGCCGGCCGTCGAGGGTGACGGTCACGCTGCCTCGCACCGTCGTGGCCTGGGCGGACGTGATGAGGCCGGTGATGACGCCGGCCACGGTCGACTTCCCCGATCCCGATTCGCCGACGATCCCGAGCGTCCGGCCACGAGCGACCTGCAGGTCCACCCCGTCGGCGGCGTGCACCACCCGGCGCCCCGACGGGCCGCGGACCACATAGTCGACGCCCAGCCCCGTGACGCGGAGCAGTGGGTCGGCGTGGGTTCGCTTCTGAAGAGGCGACGCGCCATCACGTTCGGTGACCTTGCTCAACAGCGGACGTGAGTCCAGCAGTGTGCGGCTGTACTCGTCCTGCGGGTCGTCGAACAGCGTTGTGACGTCATTGCTCTCGACGATCCGGCCGGATCGCAGCACCATCACCCGGTCGGCGATCCGCCCGATGACGCCGAGGTCGTGGCTGATCCACACCACCGCCATACCGCGCTCGCGCTGGAGTTTCGCGACGAGGTCGATGATCTGTGCCTGCGTGGTCACGTCGAGTGCGGTGGTGGCCTCGTCGGCGATGAGGAGTTCCGGATCGCAGGCCAATGCGATCGCGATCATGACGCGCTGCCGTTGGCCGCCGGACAACTGATGCGGGTATGCGCGCAAACGGCTTTCGGGGTCGGGCAGGTTCACGTCGCGCAGCAGGGTCAGGGCCCGTTCGCGCGCCTCGCCCCGCGAGAGGCCGAGATGCCGGCGCGGACCCTCGGTCAGTTGTTGTTCGACGGTGAGCAGGGGATTGAGGCTCGACGACGGGTCCTGGAAGACGAATCCGACTCGCGAACCGTGGAGGGCCCGGAGTTTCGCCGGTGTGGCGCCGACGATTTCGGTGTCGCCGAGGCGGGCCGACCCGCGGACGTACGCGCTGGGCGCGTCGAAGAGCCCGGTCGCCGACAACACGCTCAGTGACTTGCCCGATCCGCTCTCCCCGACGATCCCGAGCGTCTCACCCGGCGCGACCGAGAAACTGATGCCGTGCACGATCTCTCGCGGACCGACACCGACGACGAGGTCCTCCACGCGCAGCACCGATCCGTCGGAGTCGACGTGTTTCGCGGTCGACGGTGTGGTCACCGTCGGCGACTTGCGTTCGTACCCGCGGTTGCGCAGCAGCGTGCGCTGGCGCGGGTCGAGCACATCGCGTACGCCGTCGCCGACGAGGTTGAATGCGAAGACCGTCACGAGGATCGCCAGACCGGGGAACACGCCCATCCACCAGGAGGTGGTGATGAACCCCTGTGCGTCGAAGAGCATCCGGCCCCACGACGGGTCCGGCGGCTGGACGCCGAGACCGAGGAACGACAGCGCCGCCTCCGACAGGATCGCGAACGCGAGCGAGATGGAGGTCTGGACGATGACCGGACCCGAGATGTTGGGCAGCACATGCCGCATGAGGATGGCCGATGTCCCCACACCCATCGTGCGTGACGCCTGGACGTACTGGGTCTGTCGCACACGCAGGGTGTCGGCGCGCGCCACCCGGGCGAAGATCGGTATGTAGACGACGCCGATCGCGATCATCGCCGAGGTGACTCCCGGTCCCAGGATGGCGACGATGGCCAGCGCGAGTAGCAGTACCGGGAAAGAGAAGACCACATCGACGATCCGCATGAGCGCGGTGTCGAGGACGCCACCGGCGAAACCGGCGACCATACCGAGGATCACGCCGACGGTGAGGGAGATCGCCACTGCGATGACCGCCACGCGCATGCTCACCGACGCGGCGAGCACCACCCGGGAGAAGACGTCGCGACCCAGGTCGTCGGTCCCGAAGAGATGGGACCAACTGGGTGCCTGCAGCGCATTCGGGACGTCGATCTCGTTGGCGCCGTATGGAGCGATGAGCGGACCGAACACCGCGCACACGAGGACGACTGCGATGATGATCAGCCCGATCACCGAGGTGCGGTTGCGTAGCAGCAATCGCCAGGCCGAATCGGTCGACGTTCCGCTGTTGAGCTCGGTGCCGGCCGGTTCGTCGTCGACTCCGGTACCGGGCTCCGGCGGGTCGGGTGAGGTGAGGGTCATGACAGTCGAATCCTGGGATCGATGACGGCGTAGAGGATGTCGACGACGAGGTTGACGACCAGGAAGATCACCGCGATGAGCAGGATCGCACCCTGGAGAACCGGGTAGTCGCGCGCGGCGACCGAGTCGTAGACCAGCAGACCCAGTCCGGGCCAGGCGAACACGACCTCCACGACGATGACACCACCGAGCAGACCTGCGAACTGGATACCGGAGATGGTCAGCACGGGTACGAGCGCGTTGCGTCCGACGTGATCGAGGAGAACACGCTTGGTGCTCAGCCCTTTTGATTCGGCCGTCGTCACGAACGGTGCGTTCACCACGTCGAGCACCGACGAGCGCACGTAGCGCGTCATGATCGCCCCCGTCACGACCCCGACCGTGATCGCCGGCAGCACGAGGTGTTCGAGCCAACCGAGTGGGTCGTCGGCGAAGGGCTGGTACCCGGCCGACGGTAACCAGCCGAGCGCGGTGGAGAAGAGACCGATCAGCAGGATGCCCATCCAGAAGTCGGGCACGGAGATCCCGAACTGGCTCACCACGCGGATGACGTTGTCGGCCAGCCGACCTTCCCGCAGCGCGGCCCAGAAACCGAGTGGCACGGCGATGAGCAACGCGACGACGATCGCCGCGGTCGCGAGTGTGATCGTGGCGGGAAGCCGATCGAAGAGCATCGTCGTGACCGGTTCGCTGTTGCGGAAGCTGACACCCAGGTCACCGGTGAAGGCACTGCCGACATAGTTCACCAGCTGTGCTGCCAGCGGCTGGTCGAGTCCGGAGGCGCTGCGCAGCGCCTCATACGATTCCGGGGTGTAGCGGGTGCCGAGCGCGATGCGGACGGGATCACCGGGCACGACCTGCATCAGGAAGAACACCGCGACGATCACGCCGAGCAGGACCGCGACGGTGTAGAGCAGGCGCACGACGATGAAGCGCGCCAGCGGCGAGTGCAACGCGGTCATCTCAGCTCCTCTCCAGCCGGGCATCGCGGAATCGGATGGCCTTGTCGGGTCGGACGACATATCCCCGGAGCCGCGTCACAAAGGCCTGGGTCGACGACGGGTTGTAGAGGTAGAGGTAGCTCACGTCGTCGGCGATGATGCTCGCGGCCTCGGCGTAGATCCGCTTGCGGGCCTCGACGTCGAGTTCGGTTCGGCCCCGGTCCAACAGCGCGTCGACCTCGGGGTTCGAGTACTTCTGCGAGTTCGACGTGCCCTCGGAATGGTGTTGGGCGTAGTAGAAGTCGTCCGGGTCGATGTTGCCCAGCCAGCCCAGTAGCAGGGCGTCGAAGTCGCCGGCGGCCTGGCGATCGAGCCATGCGCCGAAGTCGAGTTGTTCGATCCGCACGTCGATCCCGACGTCGGCGAGGTTCGACGCGATCACCTGCGCCGCCGTCACCGTCTCGGGATACTCGGTGGTCACCATCAGGCGCATGTCGAGTCCGCGGATGCCGGCCTGCCGGAGCAGGTCTCTGGCGTTCGCGACGGCGGCGTCGCGGTCGAGTCCGGCGGTATAGCGGTCGTAGGGTGCGAACCAGGGACTGGTCGAGGGGATCGCGAGCTCGTTGGGCGTCGCGGTCCCGTATCCGACGACCTGCGCGATCGAGTCCCGGTCGATCGCATACGCGACCGCCTGGCGGACCCGGGTGTCGTCGAACGGCGGGGCGTCGAAGTTCATCGTGACGTACCAGTAGTCGTTGGCGACCACGGTCCCGACATCGAGTGTGTCGTCGCGGCGCAGGATGCTGAGCTGCTGGGCGGGAATGGCGTCGGTCCAATCGATCTCACCCGACCGTAGTGCGGACACCGCGGTGGTGCCCTGTGAGATGAAGCTGTAGCGGACCCCGTCGACGGCGGGCGCCCCACCCCAGTAGTCGGGATTCGACGCCAACACGATGGATGCGCCCGGCGACCGGGAGACGAACGAGAACGGCCCGGTGCCGATCGGCCTGGTCGTGATCTCACCGGATTCGACGTTGCGGCGGTTGACGATGGCCAGCCCCTTGAACCCGCCGATGCTGGTCAGCAGATTGGGGGTCGGCGCGCTGACGGTGAACCGGACCCGACGGTCGTCGAGGGCGGTGATCGACGCGATGGCCTCGAGTTTGTATGCGTTGGACAGTTCTTCGTCGATGATCCGACGGAAGGAGTATTCGACATCGGCTGCGGTCAGCGGGTCGCCGTTGTGGAACATGACCCCGTCGCGCAGCGTGAACGTCCATTGCAGGCCGTCGGGGCTGACCTCCCAGCTCTCGGCCAGTGCCGGCCGCATCTGGAGTTGCTCGTCGGGTTCGACGAGGGTGTCGAAGACGTTCTCGAGTACTTCGAAGGTGAAGTAGGAACTGGACTTCTGCGGGTCGAGCTGGTCGGGTTCACCGGCGATGGCGGCCTTGATGGTGTTGACGGTGTCCGACGACCCGCCACCGCATGCGGCCAGCACGGACGTGCCCAGCAAGGCGGTTCCGGCGACACCGGCGACGCGAAGGAACCCGCGGCGATCGAGAACGTCGGGTCTGCGCGGCGGAAGCTGCTCGCGCACAGATGAATACACCGACCCGCTCGGCGAATCGGTCATCACTGTCCTCCCGCCCGGCGAGTGTTCGCCTCGGAGTCTCACCGCACGTCGGCCGCGCCACGGCATGCGTGAGGCGCCCTGCTGTGCAGTGTGCCCCAGCGGTACAGGTGGTGCAACCGTGCCATACCTCCGCGGACGGAGAAATTGCGGCAGGAGGACAGGATCAGCTGTTGACCTTCGCGATCACGTTGTCGGCGTACCAGTTCAGATGGTCGATCTTGGTCTGCAGCGGCTCGGTGTCGTCGCCCATGACATACGGCAGCCGGAAACCGACGATCACGTCGGTGATCCCCTTGTCTTCCAGCCGCTTACATCCGTCGACGGTGTAGGCGTCCATGGAGATCACGTGGATCTCGAACGGATCGTTGGTCTTTCCCTCGGCCTTGCGGATCTCGTTGATCCGGTCCAGCAGAGTCTCGAGCTCCTCGGGCGGACCGCCACCGTGCATCCAGCCGTCACCGCGGATGACCGCACGACGCAGCGCGGCGTCGGCGTGGCCGCCCACGAGTAGCGGGATTGGTTCGGTGGGCGCGGGCGTCATCTTGATCTTGGGGATGTCGTAGAACTCGCCGTGGAACTCGAAGTACTCGCCGGTGGTCAGGCCGCGAATGATGTCCATGCACTCGTCCATCCGCTTGCCGCGGCGCTTGAAGTCCACGCCCATGAAGTCGTAGTCCTCGGGCCACGGACTCGTGCCGACGCCCATCGCGAAGCGGTTGTTCGTCAGGTACGCCACCGAGCTGGCCTGCTTGGCGACCAGCGCGGGCGGGCGGACCGGCAGCTTCACCACGAAGGGTGTGAAACGGATGGTCGAGGTGACCGCGCCGAGCGCCGCGGCCTGGATGAACGTCTCGATGAACGCCTTGCCGTCGAGGAACTCGCGATTGCCGTCGGGGGTGTACGGATACTTCGCGTCCGATTCCTCCGGATAGGCCAGCGAGTCGGGAATGGTGAAGCCGGCGTACCCCGCGGCTTCGGCGGCCTGCGCGAGCGGCGCGTAGTACGACGGATCGGTCATGGCCTCGGCATACGTGAACCGCATCATGCTCCTCGGGACGGCGGTGAAACTCCGTCCACAGTAGAACACGTTCTAGTTATTCGACATGGACTTCGTCATCGTCGCAGGTCTCCAGCGCGCAGGGGGATGGCAATTGTTGGCTGTGTCGGCCCAGGGTCAGCGAAGCCCCGCGAGGGGATTGTCCGTAGTCGCGCCGGGGCCCGGGTGTACCCGTAGTTCGCCGGTGCCGATTCGCTCGCCGCATGCCGAGCATGTCGGCTCGACCGTCATCGTCTGACCGCAGGAGTGTGTCGACACCACTGGTGCGCCGTCCTCGGCGGTCCACCGGTCACCCCACTGACGTAACGCGGCCAGAACCGTCCAGAGGTCCCGGCCCTTCTCGGTGAGGCGGTAGTCGTAGCGCACCGGGTTGTCCTGGTACGGCTCCTTCGCCAGGATCTCGTGTTCGACGAGGGTGTCCAGTCGCTGGGTCAACACGTTGCGCGCGATGCCGAGCCGCGACGAGAACTCGTCGAATCGCGTCACGCCGAACATCGCGTCCCGGACGATCAGCAGCGTCCACCATTCGCCGACGATCTCCAACGTTTGGGCGATCGAGCAGTTCATCTCGGCGAATGAGGCGCGGCGCATAGGATCGAGAGTAGTGGGTTGCGTGACGCAACTCAACCTGCTTGCATGAGTTGCGTGAAGCAACTCACCAGGCAAGAAGCCATTGACGGATTGTTGGACAGTTTCGGAGCGACCCCGACCGGAGACGGTCGATGGTCGGCGACCATCGACCGTTCCTGGTGGGGATGGTCGGGCCCGCACGGTGGTGCCATCGCGGCGCTGGCCGTCCGGGTCGGCGCCGATGCAGCGCCGGGTACGACGGTGCGCGCTCTCGATCTGCGATTCGTCGGCAAGCCCGACGGCGGGGAGTTGCTCCTGACGCCGACGGTCCGGGAGGTCGGTCGGCACACGAGGGTCGTCGACGTCACGGTCACCCAGGCGGGTGTCGACATCGCGTCGGCATCAGTCACGACCGGGCGGGTCGGGGAATCGGCACCCACCGATGTCATCGACCGGGTCGCGGGCGTTCCCGGCCCGGAAGGGCTCGACCCCTTCATGGTTCCGCCGGAGATCGTGCCGATGGGCGCGCAGCTCGATGTGCGACCGGTGGACGGTCCGCTCGCGCTCACCGGAGCCGACGAGGCCTGGATGCGGGCGTGGATCACCACCCGAACCCCGATGGCCGTCGACGCCGGTTACCTGGCCCTGCTGGCGGATTGCCTACCGCCCGCCGTCTTCCCGATTCTGACTGCGCCGCTTGCACTTCCGACGGTGGCATTCTCCATGCATGTGACGGCGCCGCTGGACGACGCCACTCCGGCGCCGATTCTCGTCCATACGCGTAACACCTCGACGTCCGGCGGCTGGTCGGTCGACGACACCACGCTGCGCGACCGCGGCGGCCGGCTCCTCGCCTCCGCGCGCCAGAGTCGCCGGGTTCTCGGATGGCCGGTCCGATGACGGTCACTCGAAGCGGCCCGGCGACGCCGGCGCCGACTGTCGCGCGGCCCAACCTCGTCCTGCTCATCCTGTCTGGGGCGGCGTTCATGGCCAGCCTCGACGTGTTCATCGTCAACGTCGCCTTCGACGACATCGGTGCCGACTTCACCGGTGCGACCCTGTCCCAGATGTCCTGGATCCTCAACGCATACGCCATCCTGTATGCGGCGCTCCTTGTTCCGGCGGGCCGGATCGTCGATCGGTACGGCCGCAAGGGCGGCTTCCTGCTCGGTCTCGCGATCTTCACCGCGGCGAGTGCCGCATGTGCCGCGGCGCAGGGCGTCTGGTGGCTGGTGGCATTCCGTGCACTGCAGGCGCTGGGTGCAGCGATTCTGACGCCGGCGAGTCTGGGTCTGGTCGTGGCGACGTTGCCGCCGGAACGTCGGGCCCGGTCGGTGCGCATCTGGGCGGCCACCGGCGCCTTGGCCGCGGCCTTCGGGCCGGCGGTCGGCGGTCTTCTCGTCGAGGCGTCGTGGCGCTGGGTGTTCCTGGTCAACGTGCCCGTCGGCGTGGCGGCGATCCTCGCCGGGGCGATCGTACTGTCACGTCCTGAAAACATCTCGGCGAGTGGCTTTCCCGACGCGTTGGGCGCGCTTCTCCTGGTTGTCTCGGTGGGGGCCTTGACACTCGGTCTGGTCCAGGGAAGTGAGTGGGGTTGGACGGACGCGCGGATCACAGGTGCGTGGATCGTCGCCGGGGTCGCCCTCGTCGGCTTCGTGCTCAGTTCGGCGCGTCATCCCGAACCGGTGATCTCGCCTGCATTGCTGCGGATCCGGGCCTTCTCGGTGGCGAACGTGACGATGCTGCTGTTCTCCATCCCGTTCGCCGGCGCACTTCTCGCGAACATCCTGTGGTTGCAGCAGGTCTGGGGCTTCTCGCCGATCGCGACGGGTCTCGCGGTGTCAACCGGACCGCTGATGGTCCCGATCTTCGCGGCTGTGTCGCATCGCCTCAGTGACCGGGTCCCGGTAGGGCGACTCGTTGCGTTCGGTTGTGTGCTCTTCGGTCTCGGGTCGGCCCTCATCGCCCTGTCGGTCGACGCCACACCGGATTTCGTCACCGAGTTCCTGCCTGGCTGGCTGATCGGCGGTGTCGGAGTGGGCTTCGCGTTGCCGTCGATCCTGTCCTCGGCGACCGCCGACCTCCCCGCAGATCAGGCCGCGACCGGGAGCGCGGTGGTCAACATGAGTCGTCAGATCGGCATGTCCCTGGGCGTCAGCTTGCTGGTCGCGATCATCGGCACCTCGGCGGTGTACGCCGATGTGCACGACTCGTTCCTGACCGCCTGGTGGGTACTCGCGGGAATCGCTGCGCTGGGCGCGATCTCGGCGTTGGGGATGACCCCGCGCGCGGTGCTGAAGTCCGCTGCCTGAGGTGTGAGGACCCATTGCTCCCTGAGGTGTGAGGAGCGCAAGCCGCCGGGCCGAGCAAGCGACGAAGGAGCGCGTCGAGGTCGACGAGCCTCGAAGGGCATGGTGACGTGCCTTGTGAAACCCTTCGTGGCTCGCTTCGCTCGCAGCTCAGGGAGCAGTGAAGGATCAACACCTCAGGGCCGCGTGAACCGCTCTCGGCGACCGAGGCGGCGGAGGCGCACCCACTCGGCGAACCCCTTCGGATCGCGTTGCTGCACAAGGAAGAACCAGCCGAAGCGGGCATACTCCTGCGGCAACAGCTTCCGGAGTCCGGGCTGGCTCATCAGGTAACCGCGGTTGCGGTAGGTGAAGAACCGCTTGGTGTCGTTGTCGGGGTACTGGGTGTGCATGCGACCGCCCAGGATCGGTCGGAATTCCGCCGAGCCGTCGGGGTGGAGGTATCCCGCGCGCAGGCAGGTGCCGAACCGCACGCCCGAGCGGACCAGCCGACGGTGCACCTCCACCTCGTCGCCGCGGAAGAACAGTCGCAGGTCCGGCACGCCCACCTGCTCGAGGCACCGCGCGGAGAACAACGCACCGTTGAACAGCGACGCGATGCCGGGCAGCAGATCGTCGTCCTGGGTCTGACCGGTGACATCTGACCCGCTCGCTTCGCTCCCGGCGTCGGCAAAGAGCTCCGACCGTTTACGGCGCCACACGAGTCCGCGTCGCAGCGGGAAGGCGAGGGTGTCCGGGTCGTCGAGGTTGGCGACCACCGGCGACACCTCGTCGAGGTCGTGCCGTGCGGCGCAGTCGAGCAGCGTCGAGAGGACCGTCGGACCGTCGGGTCGGCCGTCGTCGTCGGCACACCAGACCCAGTCGGCGCCGAGGGCGAGCGCATGCAGCATGCCCAGCGCGAATCCGCCGGCACCGCCGAGATTGCGCTCCGATCCCAGATACGTCGTCGGAACGGGCTGCGCCGCTACGAGTTCGGCGACTTCAAGTTCGTCCGCGTTGTCGACGACGATCAGATGGTCGACGGGCCGGTCCTGGCCAGAGACCACGGCCAGCGACTCGGCGAGCAACTCCGCGCGACGGTGCGTGACCACGACCGCGATGACCTTCGGAGCGACGGCGCCGTCGGTCACTCCGGGGTCCCCTTCTTGTCCGCCTTCTCCAGGTCGGCGATCACCCTGCGGACGTGTGCCGCGGCGTCGGGGCCCTCGTACGCCTCGACGACCTCTTCGATGCCGCCTTCCATGCGGACCTGTCCGTGGTCGATCCACAGGGCGCGGTCGCACAGCTGGGCCAGGAACTCGTTGGAATGGCTGGCGAACACCAGGATTCCCGACCGCTCGACGAGCGCCTGGAGCCGACCCCGCGCCTTGCGCATGAAGTCGGCGTCGACGGCGCCGATGCCCTCGTCGAGGATGAGGATCTCCGGGTCGATGGAGGTCACCACGCCGAGTGCGATGCGCACCCGCATACCGGTGGAGTAGGTGCGCAGCGGCATCTGCAGGTAGTCGCCGAGCTCGGTGAACTCCGCGATGTCGTCGATCTTCTTGAGCATCTCCTTGCGCGTCATGCCCAGGAACATGCCGCGGATGATGATGTTCTCGTAGCCGGAGATCTCGGGGTCCATGCCGACGCCGAGGTCGAAGACGGGGGCGACCCGGCCGTGCACCCGGCAGGCGCCGCGCGTGGGTTCGTAGATGCCCGACAGCAGACGCAGCAGCGTCGACTTGCCGGCGCCGTTGTGCCCGACCAGCCCGATCCGGTCGCCGTGCTTGAGGTGCAGGTTGATGTCCTTGAGTGCCTCGACGACCACCACGTTCGACTCGGTGGAGCCGATGACGCCGCCAGCCGCGCCGATCACCGACTTCTTGAGCGACCGGGTCTTGGCGTCGAAGATCGGGAAGTCCACACACGCGTCCCACGTGTCCACGCGGACGCGGGTGTCTCCGAGATCGTTGTTCCTGGCCATCGAATCCGTCCCTACACCCAGTACGCCACGCGGGCCCGGTAGTTGCGCAACACCAGCATGGCCAGCACCCAGCCCACGGCGGTGCAGCCCAGGACGACGGCCCAGTGGTAGAACTCGACCGGCTCGCCCAGCAGCGGTCCGCGTGCGATCTCCAGATAGTGGAACATCGGGTTCAGCTCGACGAGCTTCAACCTCGACGACGCCTCGCCGGTCGCGTTCCCGAGGCTCTGCGTCGTCCAGATGATCGGCGTCATGAAGAAGACCAGCTGCACCGCGGTGGTGAGGAGCTGGCCGATGTCGCGGAATCGGGTCGACAGGATGCCGAACACGATCGTCACCCAGATCGAATTGACCACATACAGCGCGAGGGCCGGGACGATCAGCGTGACGGTCCAGTTGAGCGGAGGCGGGAAGATCAGGAACAGGATGACGATGATGACGACGTTGTGCGCGAAGATGATCAGCGCTCGCCACACGACGCGGTAGACGTGCACGCTCACGGGGGCCGGAAGCTGTTTGATCAGGCCCTCGTTCTTCGAGAAGACCTCGGAGCCCTCGAGGATCGAGCTCGAGATGAAGTTCCAGAAGATGAAGCCGAGCGCGACGTACGGCAGGAACACCCTGATGTCCATGCCGAAGAGCTCGCCGTAGAGCAGACCCATCGCGATCGCGGTCACACCGGTCGCGATCACGATCCACAGCGGCCCCAGGACCGAACGTCGGTAGCGCTGCTTGATGTCCTGCCAGCCGAGGTGGAACCACAGTTCGCGGCTCGCGAAACCGTCGCGGAGGTCCTTGACCGCGCGCGCGAAGCTGCGCGAATCAGAGCCCTGGGGACGCGCGGGGATCGCGTCGTCGTCTACTACCGCTGACACGAGGAGTCAGCGTACCCCTCGGCCCATCCGCTGCCCGCTGCCGGTTGAGCGGGTGACCCTCCGCCGGTTGAGCCGGTGTGGCGACCTAGAGGTACTGCCCCGTGCTGTGGCCGGGGCCGCCGGCACCACCGGGGGTGGGCATGCCGGGCGGCAGAGCACCCTGACGCATCTGCTCGAGCTGGGCGCGAGCGGCCATCTGCTGGGCGAACAGTGCGGTCTGGATGCCGTGGAAGAGTCCCTCGAGCCAGCCCACGAGCTGGGCCTGGGCGATGCGGAGCTCGGCATCCGACGGGGTGCCCTCGTCGGAGAAGGGGAGTGCGAGACGTTCGAGTTCTTCGCGCAGCTCGGGCGCGAGGCCTTCTTCGAGTTCACGCACCGACGATTGGTGGATCTCACGCAGGCGATTGCGCGACGCGTCGTCGAGAGGAGCCGCACGCACCTCTTCGAGCAGCTGCTTGATCATCGTGCCGATGCGCATGACCTTGGCGGGTTGCTCGACCATGTCGGCGACGCTGGTCGATTCCGACGACTCGCCGTCCGTCTGCCCATCCGTGCCCGCGCCGACGACGATCACGTTGTCGGAGTCGCCGGCCGAGCCGAACGGTCCTGAGGTGGGGCCGGGTCCTGGAGTGCCTTCGATAGCCATGCGTCCCATTGTGCCCGGACACCGCGAAACGGCAGATGGCCGACGTCTATCCTCGTGCCCATGGCTTTCGACGTCGCCTACGTGCGTGGATTGATTCCATCGCTCGGCGACGGCTGGATCCACCTCGACCCGCAGGCGGGGATGCAGATCCCCGATTCGGTCGCGACCGCTGTGACCACCAGTTTCCGCTCTCTGTCCGCCGCCCCGGGCGGGGTCTACCCGTCGGCTCGCGCGAGCGCGGAGGTGGTCGACGGTGCCCGGCGCGCGATCGCCGATGTCGTCGGCGGAGACGCCGCGGGTGTGGTGCTCGGACCGTCGCGGTACGTGCTGCTGGCCGGTCTGGCGGAGGCCCTCGCGCCGCATGCGTGGCTGCGGGGTGACGTCGTCGTCACGCGTCAGGATGACGAGCCGAACATCGTGCCGTGGCTGCGCGCGGCGGATCGTTACGGCGGCCGGGTTCGCTGGGCCGAGGTCGACGTCGAGACCGGCGGACTACCGGCCTGGCAGTTCGGCGATCTCGTCACGCCCGATACGGAGGTCGTCGCGGTGACCCTCGCGTCGTCCACGACGGGAGCCGTCACCGACATCAGCGAGATCGCGCCGCTGGTCCGCGAAGCCGGCGCGCTTCTGGTCGTCGACGCCACCAACGCGGCGCCGTACATCAGCCTGGACATCCACGACCTGGGTGCCGACGTCCTCGTCGTCTCGGCCGAGCGGTGGGGTGGTCCGCGCATGGCGGCCATGGCCTTCCGCGAACCCCACCTGATCGACCGGCTGAAGCTGATGTCGATGGACCCGTCCGCGCGCGGGCCCGCCCGGCTCGAACCCGAACCGCATCAGGGCGCGATGCTCGCCGGGGTGGTCGCGTCGGTGGAACACCTCGCCGGACTCGACGAGGCCGGGATCGGCAAGCGTCGGCGGCGTCTCGTCACGTCGATGGACGGTGTCTACGAGTATCTGCAGCGCCTCAACTATTACCTGGTCACGACGCTGTCCCAGCTCAACCATGTGAACCTCGTGGGGACCGAGGAGAACCGGATACCGCTGGCGAGCTTCACCGTGGAGTCGGTGGGTGCCGACAAGGTCGTCCGGCGTCTGGCCGACAACGGTGTCTGCGCACTCGCCGACCTTCCCAACCGCGCACTCGCACGGATGGGCGCACCCGACTTCGGCGGTGCCGTCACGGTCGGGCTGGCCCCGTACTCGACGCCGTACGAGGTCGATCACCTGGTGCGAACGCTGGGTTCATTGGCCTGAAGTGCCCGGCAACCTTCCGAAATTCACTATGGTGTTGTTTGGGTTAACGACAATGTATGTTGTCATGCTGTGTCGGCAAAATCGATTGATGGTCCACGAAAGGGCCCGCCCCGGTCGCTCACCGCTGCGGAGGCCGAGAGCTGGATGAACCTCGTCGACGGCGGCTGGGCGCTCTTCGCCCGCGTCAACGACGAGTTCGCGAGACGAGGACTCTCCGTTTCCGATCTGCGCATTCTCGAAGCGGTCTGTACCAACCGGCAGTTGAGCGTCAGCGAGGTCGCCGACGCCGTGCACATGCGGATCAGCACGGTGTCGCGCATGATTGGCCGGCTCAGCGACGACGGCAACATCCACCGGTTCGAGTCGAAGGCCGACGGCCGACACCGACTCGTGCGTCTGACCGATCACGGTCTGCGCACCCTCGCCGACCATGTGAGCGTCCGAGACCAAGTGATCCGGCAGTTCGTCGTCGACGCGATGACCCCGGAGGAGTTCGCCGCCCTCGGCGTCGCGTTCCGCAAGATCCGGGAGGCCCTCGACGCCGCAGAGTCTGCATCTTCCGACTGAGCCCCCGCTCAGTCCGCGACGCTCAGCAGTACCTTCCCGACCACGTCACCGCTGTTGAGATGGTCGTGCGCGGCGCCGGCGTCGGCGAGCGGGAACACGCGATCGACGACGGGTACGACCGTCCCGGCCTCGATCAACGGCCAGGTGCGGGTCAGTGTCGACGCCACGACCTCGGCCTTGCCGCCGGGACCGTGCACGGGCCGGGCGCGCAGCGTCGTACCCATCACCGACAACCGCTTGGCCAGTAGATGTCCGAGGTTGATCTCGGTGGTGGTGCCGCCCTGCATGCCGATGATCACGAGGCGCCCGTCGGTACGCAGCGCCTTCAGGTTCGACTTCAGATACTTCGCGCCGATGATGTCGAGGATGACGTCGGCGCCGCCGGCGTCCTGGAGGATCTCGGCGAAGTCCTGGCTCGAGTAGTCGATGAGGATGTCGGCGCCGAACTCGCGGCAGCGCTCGAGCTTGTCCTGCGTGCGGGCGGTCACCGCGACGCGAGCGCCCATCGCGTGGGCGATCTGGGTGGCGTGGGTGCCGATGCCGCTGGACCCGCCGTGGATCAGCAGGAGCTCGCCGGTGGTCAGATGCGCGGTGTCGAAGATGTTCGACGACACCGTGCACGCCACCTCGGGCAGCGCCGCCGCGGACACCAGGTCGACGCCCTTGGGCACCGCGAGGACCTGCTCGACCGGGACCGACACCTTCTCGGCGTAACCGCCGCCGGCGAGCAGCGCGCACACCTCGTCGCCCTCCGACCAGCCGCTGACCCCGTCGCCGAGGGCCGAGATCCGCCCCGAGACCTCGAGTCCGAGGGTGTCCGACGCACCGGGTGGCGGGGGATAGTTGCCCGCCCGCTGCAGGATGTCGGCGCGGTTGACGCCGGCCGCGACCACATCGATCACGACTTCGCCGGACGCGGGAGTCGGGTCGGGCACATCGGACAGGGACAGGTTCTCTGATTCGACGACGATGGCTTTCACCTCTTCGATGGTGTCACAGCGCACCGCAGTGCCAGGCGAGGTCCGGTCCGGCGTTCGTGTGTAACCTTGCTCGTCAGGGAAGCGTGGCAGAGCGGCCGAATGCACTCGCCTTGAAAGCGAGCGTGGGTAAAACCACCGGGGGTTCAAATCCCTCCGCTTCCGCCAAGGGCCCTCAACTCTCACCCGGGTGGGGGCTTTTTCGTGCAACGCCCGGCCTACCGGTTGGGGCCCCGAGACGTGGAAGGTAGGGACATGGGCGCCGGTGGATTCACCGTGGCGTCGTTCAACGTCAACGGGATCCGCGCCGCGCGCCGTCGTGGGTTCGACGCCTGGCTCGCCGGGCGACAGCCCGACGTGGTCGGACTGCAGGAGTTGCGGTGTGGCATCGACGACGTCGGAGAGTTCGACGGTTATCACGCGGCGATCGACGTCGGCTCCATCGCGGGACGTAACGGCGTCGCGGTGCTGACCCGCACCGAGCCGGCCGCGGTGCGCACGTGGCTGACTCACCCGCCGAAGGCTCGCGGTCTGCCTGCCTTCGCTCACGAGGGTCGCTACGTCGAGGTCGACCTCGCCGATCGTCCACTGACCGTCGCCAGTCTGTATCTGCCCAAGGGCGGACTCCCGGCCGAGTTGCAGCGCCCCGGATCGATGCGCGAGGCGCCCGACGGCGGCGCCAAACACGCACGCAAGCAACGCTTTCTGGCCGGGTTCACCCGTGAACTCGAGCGCAACCGGCTCGCCGCCCGCCGCGCCGGCCGGGAGTTCCTGCTCCTCGGCGACCTCAACGTGGCACACCTCGAACACGACGTCACCAACTGGCGCGCGGCCCGCAAGATGGAGGGCTTCCTGCCCGAAGAACGCGCCTGGTTCGGCGAGATCACCGGTCCGCGCCGGCTGGTGGACGTCGTCCGCGCCCTGCACGGCGACCGTCCCGGGCCGCTCACCTGGTGGAGTTGGGCGGGGGAGTCGTTCGTCAAGGACATCGGGTGGCGCATCGACCACCAGCTCGCCTCGCCCCCGCTTGCCCGGCGGGCGCGCGCGGTGACGGTCGACAAGGAGGCGTCGCCGGACCTTCGGCTGTCCGATCACGCCCCGCTGGTTGTCGAGTACGCCGAGCTGTGAGTCCGGACGATCCCACGCGGCTCACGCGACCGTCATCACCACGCGGAGGTACTCCCACTCCATCCGTCCGTCGGTGACATAGCGGTCTGCGTGCTCGGCGATCGCGGCGTCACAGGCCTCGCAGACATACGTCGCGGTCTCGGGCTTGCCCTTCTCCCAGCGGAGGCGCTCGAACTTCAGCCACTGCATCGCGTCGCAATGTGGGCACGGCACGAAGTACCGTCGCTGGTCGCTGGCCTCGAACTCCCGCTCGATCCGGCTCAGCCCCCGGATCGTGGGCGTCGAGACCATGAACACCTTGCGCCGGTGCGAGAAGGTGGTGGTCCGGGCCTCGGCCAGCGTGACCGGATCGCCTTCCTCGTCGGCCGAGGCCGGATAGGCGTCGACCTCGTCGAGGAAGACATAGCGCGCAGGCATCGACCGCAGGCCGGTCGCCGAATTCGCCCCGGTCAGGACCAGGATGCCGCCGGGGAATTCCTTCGACAGCATCGAATTGCCCGCATCCCGCGACCGGGCCGGGTTCACCCGTTCGCGCAGCGCCGGGCTGTCCGCGATCAAGGGATCAAGACGGCCGCGCGAGGTGCGCTTCGCCAATTCCAGGCTCGGCAGCACCGCCAGCATCGGCCCCGGCGCGTGGTGGATGACGAAGCCGATCCAGTTGTTGCCCGCCTCCGTGGCCCCGACCTGCGCCGCCTTCATGAAGGTGATGCGCTGGGCGGGATGACCGGGCGACAGCGCATCCATGATCTCGCGCAGATAGGGCGCGCGGGCGGTGCGATAGCGCCCCGGCTCGGCCGCGCCCCGCGACGACAGCCAGCGATGCTGATCCGCCCATTCCGACACCGTCAGGTTCGGATCTGGCCGCAGCCCCTGCCGCCAGACCCGCAGCAGGTCTTCAGCGCCGTCAAAGCCGAGATCGAGACCCTCGGTCAGATCGTTGTCGTCATCCCCATCATGAAAGCGAGACCCGGAGGTCGGCGAGGGCGTCGAGCTGTTCGCGGACATGGGCTTCCAGCACCCTCTGCATGATCGCGGTCTCGATCGTCACCGATGCCCCGGATTGCCGTTCCACCTCCGCCATGATCTGCGCCGCCATCAGCGCGGCCACCCGTCCGGGCCAGGTGACCCAGACATCCCGTTCCTGCCGCGCCAGGCGGAACACCAGCGCCAGGGCCCGGGCCCGCTCGATCAACTCCCCCTTCAGCTTCTGGAGCCGGATGCGCCGCTCCTGCGCCTTCAGCACCTCGTTCGCGGTCTTCGCCTGCAGGAAGGTCGTGCCGCCGCCGACCGCCGGGACGGACAGACCCTGTTCGCGCAGCGTGTCGCCGACAGCGGCTACTGCAGCCTCGGGGACAGGCTTCAGCTTCGGCGCGGGCGGTTTCCTCGTCTTCGACGGGTCCGTCATCTCCGCCCGCCGCACGTCCGAGGCCGCGGCGTTGATCGACCCGTCGTCAAAGACCACCAGCCGCCCGTTCTTGCGCGCCTTCTGCACCCCGCCGCGGGACAGGCCGGAATGCGCCGCATACTCGCGTTCGCTCATGCCTTTCATGGCGCTGTGAAGCCTATCAAGTTATTGAAAGTAAACAAAAAAGACAATAAATCCCGTTGATTGTCTCCCCCTCCAGAGCGATTCTGTTGTCCATCAACAGGCCGCATCGCGCCGATCCCAGGAGGGCATCATCATGACCACGACCACCATCCGCATCGACTATTCCACCCTTCCCGAGGGCTTCGACCTGAGCCGCCCGGACGTCATT
>ERZ501064.18-NODE-18-length-52639-cov-8.663053_pt1 | contig 52639 bp, 30 predicted proteins | sample MGYA00510851_ERZ501064 | MGnify/ENA primary metagenome ERZ501064 (study PRJEB25958, sample SAMN03398529) | human skin metagenome | study: EMG produced TPA metagenomics assembly of the Human Skin Microbiome Metagenome (human skin metagenome) data set. | reverse complement strand
AGGGCCGTCACCCCCCGCCCCCTGAGGAGGCCCGGAGCTTGCGGAGGGCCGTCACCCCCCGCCCCCTGAGGAGGCCCGGAGCTTGCGGAGGGCCGTCACCCCCCGCCCCCTGAGGAGGCCCGGAGCTTGCGGAGGGCCGTCACGAAGGGTCCGGTACCTTCGGACCGTGACGACCCCGGAAGTCCTGCGCCTGAATTCGGTCGACTTCGTGCGGCAGTCCCGCGCGATCCTCTCGGACATCGACCTCACCGTCCGCGCCGGCGAGCGGTGGGCGCTCATCGGCCCGAACGGCGCCGGCAAGTCGACGATCCTGAGCCTGTGTGGCGCGGAACAGCATCCGACGCGCGGGACCGTCCATGTCCTCGGACACCAACTGGGGCGCGTCGAGACCCGGAAGCTGCGTGAGTCCATCGGCCACGTCAATCCGCGGCATCCGCTGCGGTCGCCGCTGTCGATCCGCGAGGTGGTGCTGACCGGTGCGACGGGCACGACCGAGCTGATGGACCACCGGGATCCCGCACCGGAGACACTGGCCCGCGCCGACGAACTGATCGAGATGCTCGGCTTGAGCGCGCTCGCGTCGGCGCCGTGGACGAACCTGTCGCAGGGCGAACGCGGCCGGACCCTGATCGCCCGCGCGTTGCTGTCCGATCCTCGACTCCTGCTGCTCGACGAACCGTCGACCGGCCTCGATGTGGCTGCCCGCGAGCGTCTTCTGCAGACCGTCGACCGGCTGCACCGGACACATCCCGATCTCGCGACGGTGCTCGTCACCCATCACCTCGAGGAACTTCCCGAGACGACCACGCATGCCGTGCTGGTGACCGGCGGCCGAATCCTCGCCGCCGGGCCGGTTCACGACATTCTCACCACAGCCCTGGTGACCGAGTGCTTCGACTACCCGATCGAGATCGCCCACGACGAAGGGCGGTGGTCGGCGCGGGGCGTCGCGACCACTTCTCCCTGAACTCAAGCACCGCGAGTGGTCCCCAGTGCGAAGGCCGCCGGCGACGAGATGGCCCCCTGCAGATTTCGTGCGCTCCGAGGTCGGTGGCGAACCCGGGCCCTCTTGTCGGCCAGCCGCTGTGTGACTGGTGGGGTGTCTGTTCACCACGGTTCACTGCGGTTCACCATCGGGACGTGTGTGACAGTGACTGTGGAACAACCATTTTCGACGAAATCGGGGTTGTGGAGAAATCTCGTCGTCGAACGTTCTGGCGAGTACCTTGGTGTCATGACCCCGATCACCGAGCTCCGCGACACCCTCATTGGTCTACAATTTCCACCCGACGACGGGAGTGGTCGCGCGGTGGTCGAGCGACTCGACGAACTACGCGTGCTGCGCAACGTCCTCGATCACCAGATCGCCGTCCACATCGCCCTGTTGGAGGATTCGGGGGCACCGGCGCGAGCAGGGTCGACGACCCGATCCTGGCTGATCGAGATGGGCCTACCCCCGACGGCCGCGCACCGCGGTGCACGGATCGCCGCCGGACTGGGATCGTTGCCGAAAGTCGCTGACTGCGCCGCCGACGGGTATCTGTCTGCCGAGTGTGTTGACGCGATGGTCCGCGGCATCGCGTCCATCGACAAACAGGCAGCGCCCGCGCTGACCGACGATGACCGGTCGGTGTTCGAGAGCGAGCTGCTCGCGCAGGCGTTCTCCGGGGCCACCCCCGCCGAGATCAACACTCACGCCCGCAGTATCGCCATGCGGGTCGCCGTTGACGATCCGCACGCGGTTGCGGCAGCCGATGATGCGTCGCTGAACACTGTGCACACCAGGGTGACCGACGAAGGCCGGGTCGCGATCACCGCAGACGTAACCGCAGTGATCGGGGAGAAGTTCCTGTCGATGATCGACGAACGCTCCTGCCCGCGCCCCGAACCCGACGGCGCCGACGACCGCCGCGATGCCGGCCAACGCCGCGCGGACGGTCTGGAACTCCTTCTAGACCAGGCTGCGATCGGTGCAGCGATGACCACTGCGGGCGCACCGCGAACGCAGTTACTCATCACCATTCCTGCTGATGGCGTTGGACAGGCAAGGTTGCCGTGGGTCGGAGCAGTGACAGGCTCGACAGCACAACAACTCTCGTGCGACGGCGCGGTGGCCGACATCGTCCTCAACAGTGAGGGGGTGCCGTTGCGGATGGGAACGACGAAGCGGTTGTTCCCGCATCACCTGCGGCAAGCGATCGTCGTGCGGGATATGTGTTGCGTGAAGTGTGGTGCCCCAGCGGCACATACGCAAGTTCACCATCTGATCCCCTGGGCTGATGGTGGCGCTACTGATTTGGACAACGGGTGCCTGCTCTGCCAGCGCTGTCACACCCAGGTCCACCACCACGGCTGGCAGGTCGTGATGGGTCCCGACCGTCATCCCTGGCTCATCCCGCCCGCTGACATCGACCCGAAACGTCTACCCCGGCCGGCCTACAACCGGCGCACCATGCGACTCGACGACGCACTCGCGTAACCGCCTTTGCCCCACAGGCCCTCCGGCATCGACCCCGACGCCACACGACCCTTGACAACTCCACAGTGTTAAAACAAACCCCTGCCCACCGGGGCACTGTCGCGGAAGATGATCAGTAGCAATCTCTTCGCGAGAGATCCCTGGGGTCCCGGGGGGGGATCGAAGCTGCACTTGAGATCAACCGTTCCCGCCTTCACAGCAACCAATAGCCAGGCGGTGAGTCAGCCCCGGCCCGGCCCCCTCCCCTCAGAGCGCAGCTGAGCCTGGAACACTTTCGGATCAGGCCGCGGCATCTCCGAAATCACTGCCGGAATCGGAATCGGCGCTCGAGTCCGAGTCGCTACCGGAGTCGTTGCCATCGGAATCAGAGGTGTCGGAATCAGCGGTGTCGGAATCAGCGGCGTCGGAATCAGCGGCGTCGGAACCGGCACCGTCGGAATCCAAAGTGTCAGGATCCGAGGTGTCGGGCTCGGGCGCGTCGGAGTCTCCAGCATCCGGGTTCCCGACGCCACCCTCTTCGGAGGCCAGCGGCGCGCGGTGCCTGCCGACGTAGGAATCCTCGGCCGAGCGGTGCTTGCCGACGTAGCTGTCGGCCTCGTCGGTCTCATCGTCGGTGGCGGCCGAATCCGCCGATGCGTCGACGACCGACATGATCGTGCGCGCCAAGGTGTTCGACGCCCCGGAGCCGATTGCCTCGTTGCCGATCGGTTCGGTCGCGGGCAGACCGAACGGGAACTCGTAACTCGGGATGCGGATAACGGGGACGAGTTCGCCGGTGTCGAGTTGCCCGAACTCGATGACCGGCAGGCCCAGCCGATTCGGCCGGAGCTCGCCGTTGACCTCGACCAGCGGGCGGAAGGTGACGGTCGAACCCAGCCAGTCGACGGTGATCGGAGCCGTGAATCCGTAATCGCTCGTCAGCCGAAGGAAGTTCCCGCTGAACAGGTCGTAATCGCCCCCGATGCTCAGGCGGGCGAAGTCCTTGGAAAGCGACATCCAGTCGCCGTCGAAGTCGATTCCGGAGCCACTCAGGACGCCGGCGAGCAGACCCTCGAGAACGTCGGCGCCGAGTCCGCCGAGAACCCCTCCCGGATCGGCGATCAACGCTGTCGGGTCAGTGAGCGCGAACTGTAGTTCGCCGTTCGGTTGCTGCCACCGGAAGTCGAAGGTGCCCAGCACGTTCGCGCAGGCTCCGACGCCGTCGGCATAGGCACCGGTGAGGCCGCCATAGCAACCCACGCCCTGGACGCCGGGGATCGTCGTGATCGTCTCGCCGAGGACCGTGACGTCGAGCGGCCCGGTGTTCCACGCGTGTGCCATCCCGATCAGCGCGAACGACCTCGCCGTCCGTCCGTCACTCGCCCCCGCGGTCGCGATGCTCAGCGGCAGATACGATGTCGCAGTCGCGTCGCCGCCGCGGTATGCGAGCGCGAACTGGAAACCGTTCCCGGCGACCGTCGCCGAGCCCTCGGTGGCGGGGCCGTCGGTCATCGTCGGCGGCAGGTCGATGCCGAGGAAGCGGAGGATGTCGCCGAGGACCGAACCGGACACGGTGTCGAACACCTGCTTGACCGGATCGTAGATCGCGACCGGCACCACCTCGATGCGGTCGGGCAGGACGACGGCGAGTCCGATGCCGCCGAGCTCGGTGCTCGACTGAGAGCAGTCGGCCCCGTCCCGGACGCCGCCGGAAACGCAGCTCTGGATGCGCCACTGCTCCGCGATGTCGGCGAGCGCGCCGTTCCCGATCTCGGAGATCAGACCGCCGAGCGGGTTTCCGCTGTTGAAACCGTTCAGCCAGTCGTCGAGTTCGCCGATCGCCGGTGGTATCACCGCGGCCTCGGCCACCGCCGGTTCCGCGACCTGTCCGGCGCCGATCGCGGCGACGGTCGCCAACGCGGCCGCCCCCGCGATCGCACGATGCTGCCGCCGCTGCTTCCGGTTCTCGCGTCGAGCGACCTTCTCCGATCGCTGAATTCCGCTGCGCCCCAACCTGGTCATCCGTCCCACCCTCTTCTCCCCGACCGCCCGAGCTGAGTAAGTGAATCACCACGCTCGGTGAACAGATGGTCGATCGGAGGAAATGGCACGAATCGGCGGTTCTGGTCAGACGTCCCACTCCTACCAGCGGTCGCGGTCGAGACCCTGACCGGAGGCACCGGCGTCGGCGGCGCACCCGAATCCCACGACCCAGCGGGCGGGACCGCTCTCTCCCGCGGCGATCTCGACCTTGCCCAGCATCATCGGCTCGGGCAGGGCGGCCAGGAACTCCCCCAGCGCCGACGGGGCGAGCGTCCACACCTCGCCGCGAATCGCACGGCCGGCCTCGGGATCGCGGATCAGTCCCGGTTTGGGCGGGGTCGTGTCGAGTGCGACCAGACGGTACGACGGGGTCGTGGTGACCTCGCCGGCCCACCGGGCACCCCGTTCGCTGAGCTCGTGCGTCAGTGGCCCACCCCGCATGTGCGCCCCGAAGACCGCGAGTTCGATCGCATCGTCGGGCTCCGCCCAGGAGGGCGCCACCGAGTCGTCACCGACGAAGCGACGTGCCACGTCGACGAGCACGGCGTCGGCATGCGCGACGCCCAGGAACGTGACGCCGAACTGGGCTGTGCTGCCGTCTCCTTCGATGACCGTCCCGGCCGGCACCGCGAGTCCGCACAGGTCGAAGAGGTTGCAGAAGTTGGTGTATGTGCCCATTCGTGAGTTCACGCCCACCGGATCGGCGGCGACCTCGGCGAGCGTCGGGTGCGCCGGCGCGGTCGGTACCATCAGGACCGTCGCATCGCCCCACTGCTCCATCGCCGCCACCCGAAGGTCCGCGAGCCGACGACGGGCGCGCAACAGGTCGACCGCCGAGAAACGGTCCGCCGCACCGATGATGGCCGACACCGTCGGATCGAGACCGGCGGCGCCGGGATCGGCAACGGAATCGAGGTAGTCCCCCACCGCCTCGTATCGCTCGGCGACGAGCGCGTCGTCGTAGAGGAGCCGGGCGGCCTCGAGGAACGGCGACAGGTCGATGGTCTTGATCATGAGCCCCGCCGCCTCGGCACGATGCACCGCGTCGTCGAACGCGGCGCGCCACCTGTCGTCCAGACCGGGCAGCTCGGTGGGCACGGCGACGACCGGGCGTTCGGGCGCGGCGTAGGGCATAGACTTCGGGAAGGGGCGTGTCCCAGCGGCTTTCGCCATCACCGCAACCGATCGGTCGGCCAGCGCGAGGTCGGCGGCGAAGATCGTGAGGACATCGTAGCTCCGACAGGCGGGTACGACTCCGTCGGTGGAGACGACACCGAGGGTCGGCTTGACACCGACGATGCCCTGCAGGCCCGCCGGCACCCGACCCGACCCGGCGGTGTCGGTCCCGATGGCGATGTCGGCGAATCCGAGGGCCACCGCCACCGCCGACCCCGAGCTCGATCCACCCGAGATGCGGTCGGGGCGTCGGGAATCCCGCACCGCACCATAGGGACTGCGCGTACCCACCAGTCCGGTCGCGAACTGGTCGAGGTTGGTCTTGCCCAGCACCACCGCGCCGGCCGCACGCAGGGCGGCGACCGCGGGCGCATCGGCCTCGGGGGTGAAAGCGAAACCGGGACACCCGGCGGTGGTCGGCAGACCGCCGACGTCGACGTTGTCCTTGACCGCGAGAAGAATGCCCGCCAGCGGGCCGCCGGTCGCGACGGACCGCTCGTATTCGGCACGCACCTCGGCCTCGGGCCGGAGCGTGATGAACACCTCCGGACGATCCGCCTCGGCGATCCGCGCGTACACCTCGTCGATCCTGCTCATGCCACCCGCTCCTCGTCGTCCGCGTTCTCCGACGCTCCGCCGTCGGCCACGCTCACACCGGCCGCTCGCGCAGCGAATTCACCTTGTAACGACCATCTCTCGCGCTCCTCCGCACGGGCGATCTCCATCGTCTCCCGGCGAGCCGCGATGTCGCCGGCGTGCTCGTCGAGGAAGCGCTGGTGCGCGGCCAGCGAGAACTCACCGTCGACGATCTTCGTGCTGTCGCCGCGCCCGGCGGCGACGTCGGCCCGCATGTCGAGCAGTTCCTCCGAGCTGACCGGATACCAGTGAATGCGGTCGAAGAACCGCAGCAGCCACGGATGTTCGGGATCGAAACCCGGGGCCGGCAACGGATGCCGGTGATTCCACACCTGGGTTGTCCGTCCGACGAACTGATAACCGCCCGGGCCCTCCATGCCGTAGATGCACAGGTAGGCGCCGCCGATACCCACCGCGTTCTCCGGGGTCCAGGTGCGGGCCGGGTTGTACTTGGTCGTGACCAGGCGGTGGCGGGGATCCAGCGGAACAGCCACCGGCGCACCGAGATAGACGTCGCCGAGACCGAGGACGAGGTAACTGGCGTCGAAGACCGTGCGGTACACGTCGTCGACGGAGTCCAGGCCGTTCATCCGGCGGATGAACTCGATGTTCCACGGACACCACGGGGCGTCGGACCGCACGCCGAGCATGTACCGTTCGATCGCCTCGCGAGTGGCCGGGTCGTCCCATGAGAGCGGCAGGTGCACCGTGCGGCTCGGCACCACGAGGTCTTCGGCGGCCGGCAGTTGGCTCTCGCATTCGGTCAGCCACTCCAGCATGTGCGCCTGCGACCACACGTCCGGGTCCGCCTTCACCTGCAGGGAGCGGATTCCCGGCGTGAGATCGACCAGCCCGCGCGGCTTCTCGGCGGCGATCCGCTCGGCCAGCGCATGCACCCGGGCCCGCAGGGCCAGGTCGAGGTGCATCTCGCCGTACTCGACGAGCACGTTGTCGTCGCCGGACCGGCGGTAGGTGACGGTGGTCGATCCGTCGGCGGTCGTCGTGGTGCCCAGGATTCCGTTGTCGGCGTCGCCGCCCGACGACAGGACGTCGACGAAGCACGCCCGCCGGCCCAGCCCGACCTCGGCGGGCGAGGCCGCACGGTCACCGCGCACCGCGACGAACCGGATCGTGTCACCCGGCTTCAGCTGGCCGAGTTTCCAGCGCTGCGCGGTCGTGACCGTCACCGGGCACACGAATCCACCGAGACTCGGGCCGTCCGGGCCGAGCAGGATCGGCGTGTCCCCGGTGAAGTCGAGGGCGCCGACCGAGTACGCGGTGTCGTGGATGTTCGACGGGTGCAGACCGGCCTCGCCACCGTCGTCGCGCGCCCACCGGGGTTTGGGGCCGATCAGCCGGATACCGGTCCGGTCGGAGTTGAAGTGCACCTCGTAGTCGGTCGCGAACAGATCGGCGATGTCGTCCTCGGTGAAGAACTCCGGGGCGCCGTGGGGTCCGACGGTCACCGCCAGTTGCCAGCTGTTGGTGAACGCCGGCTGCTCGTCGGAGAGGATGCGCCGGGGCGCGCCGGCCGGCGCACCCAGCAACGCGAGATCGTCGCCGGCCACCAGCGCCCGCCCGTCGAGCCCGCCGAACTTCCCCATGGTGAAGGTGGACCGGCTCCCGAGGTGATCGGCGGCGTCGAACCCGCCCCCCACCGCCAGATACGCCCGCATGCCGAGGGTGCCGATCGATCCGATGTCGAGCACGTCACCTGGTTCGAGAGTCAGCGGAACCCATTGCGGTGCAACTGTTCCGTTGATCGTCACCGGGACCGGCGCCCCGGTGACGGCCACGACCGCGGACCGGTCGAACCGCAGGGCCGGCCCCATCAGCGTGATCTCGAGACCGGCTGCCGTCCCCGGATTGCCGACAGCGATGTTGGCGAGCCGGAAGGACAGGTCGTCCATCGGACCGGAGGGGGGTACGCCGACCTTCCAGAACCCGACCCGGCCGGGCCAGTCCTGGATGGTGGTGAGCGGACCGGACCGCAGTACGGTCACCGCGCCCGTGGTGGTGGCAGACATGATGGTGGGATCCTCGTCGGAGTCAGGCGACGCCCGGGGGCGTGGAGATGAACGGAGGTCAGGACGGCCGGGTGACGATGACGCGCACCGCCGTCGGATCGAATCCGTTGCAGGGGTTGTTGATCTGCGGGCAATTCGAGATGAGTACCAGGGTGTCGACCTCGGCGCGCAGCGCCAGTCGCTTGCCGGGGGCGGACAGTCCGTCGACGATCCCCAGCGAGCCGTCGGGATCGACGGGGACGTTCATGAAGAAGTTGACGTTGCCGACGAGGTCGGCCTTGCCGAGGCCGTGCCGGCTGCCCTCGATGAGGAAGTTCTCGACGCATGCGTGCTGGTGCTTGGTGTGGTGGCCGTAGCGCAGCGTGTTGGACTCCTGCGAGCAGGCGCCGCCGAGGGTGTCGTGGTTGCCGACCTCGTCGGCCACGATCGTCATCAGCGGAGTGGAGTCGTGGTCACGGATCACGCTGCCGGTGGTGAGGAAGATGTTGCCCTGCGCGGCGATCGTCGCCTGGGCCGAATACCGCTGGGCAGTGTCGGCGGCGGCGTAGAACAACGTGTCGACGGCCTGGTTGCCGTGCAGGTCGACGATGGTCAGCACGTCGCCGGCGGCGACGACGCCCGACCACGGAGCCCGGTCGCCCACATGCGCGTCGTCGACGACGGTGCCGGGGACGAGAGCGAGTTCGGCGGCCGGCGCCGAGGCGAAATCGGTGATGAGTGCGGTGTTTGTCTCGGTCACGATGGGTGGTCCTCTCTGCGGGTCGGCTCAGTGATGAGCCGCGGCCCAGACGTCTTCGGAGTTGGCGACCGCGCGCTGGTACTCGGGGTCGGTGCCGGCGACCTCGGCCAGCAGCGTGTCGAGATCGCTCTTCGCCTGCCACGCCAGCACTTCCAGCGAGGTGGTGTCGAAATGCGGCGACGGGTCGAGCGGATGCGCGGTGTTGGCGATCGCGACCGTGCACGGCAGATGCAGGATCAGATCGACCGCACGCCCGGGGCCCGCGCTGCCGATCGAGCGCAGTGTCCCGTCGGCGTCGACGGCGACGCCGTGGAAGAACGACAGCGACGGCGCCACATCCGTGGGTGTCAGACCGTGCTTCGCGGCCGCGAGCGTGAACAGCTCACGTCCCCCCGGGCTGCCCGAATGCACTTCTCCGGCTCCGTATCTCGCGGTGTTGCCCGCGAGGGTCGAGGTGCCGCACAGGGCGTCGTGGTGACCGGAATCGTCGGCGACCACGGTTGCCAGCACGCGGCCCTGATCGCTGAGGAGCGGATGACCCGCACCCAGGTACGCCTGCCACGGGACCTTCACGGTGTCGGCGACGTTGAGACGCTCCCACGGCGCGTCGGCGCGCCAGAGCAGCAGATGTGCGCAGGCCGCGCCGGCCACATCGGTGAGCCGCAACCGGGTTCCCCGTGCCAGGACCTTGCTGGTGTAGCGGCCACCGGGCACCGTCTCCGCCCAGGTCAGCGAGGTGGCCGGGACGTCGGCGGGCGGGTTGGGCCAGGCCGATGCCGGCACCACCGGCATGCTGTCGGTGATGGCGCCGGCCTGCGCGCGGGCGTGTTCGCGGGCGCCGGTGGTGGTGCCGGTACCCGCCGCGGTGATCGTGCTCATTCGGAACTCCTTGTTGTAGAGGGTCGCAGCGGACTCAGGCGGACGGGGAGGTCGTCACCGGTCGCGGGTGTTCTTTTCCGCGGGGGTAGCAGGCGATGCCGACGAGGACGGTCGCCACGATGCAGATGGGGCCGGCCCAGCGGAGGATCGGCATCTCACCGGACGGGTCGAAGACCTCGGCCCGCGGCCACGCCAGATTGATCACCATCAGGACGCCGTAGAGCACCGCGAGGGCGTTCACCACGATCCCGAATCGGCCCAGGCTGAACAGCTTTCGTCCGCCGGCGTCGACGGCCGGCGTGTCCCGGCCGCCGCGATGCGGCCAGCCCTGGAACCGCCGGTAGAGCATCGGGCCGGTGACGGCCAGGTAGGCGAGGTAGATCAGGATGATGCACACGCTGGCGAGGGTCGCGAAGATCGCCGAGTTGCCGACGTTGACGAGCAGGATGCCGATGCAGAGCACACCGATCAGGATCGACGGCAGGATCGGGGTCCCGGTGCGGCTGTTGACATGTGCCAGTTGCGCCGAGAACGGGAGCCGGCCGTCGCGAGCCATGGAGAACATCAGACGCGAGCAGGCGGTCTGGATGGCGAGGGTGCAGATGAAGATCGCCACGGCCACGTCGGCGAGCAGGACCTTGCCCCAGAAGCTGCCGAGCACGGAATCGAGGACGTACGGCAGACCGCCGGTCGCGAGTTGCTCATCGAGGGTGGGTGCCGCCATCAGGGTGCCGAGCAGCATCAGTCCGCCGCCGATGGCCGAGACGGTCAGCGCCATCCGGATGGTGCGCGGTGCGACGCGGCGCGGGTCCCTCGTCTCTTCGGCCAACTCACCCGCCGACCCGAAACCGACCATGACGTACGCGGCCATCAGACCGGAGACGATGAACGCCCAGATGTACCCGGGCTGCTGACCGGGAACGCCGGTGTCGAAGACGACATCGGGACCGCGCTGGGCGTGGGTGAACAGTGCCAGGATCACCGCGACGACACCGACGAGTTCGCAGACGACGCCGATGCTGTTGACCCGGCTCATCCACCGGACGCCGACACAGTTGATGGCGGTCACGACCACGAGCAGAACCGAGCCGAGCAGCACCGCGTTGGCCGCACCGCTCGTGGTGGTGAGGGTTGGGTCGTCGCCGATGATCTGAAAGCCGATCCAGATCGACGGCAGGACGACCTGCAGCGCGATCGCGGCCGCGGCGGCGGTGACGACCTGCGCGATCATCATGAACCAGCCGCCGAACCAGCCGACGACCTCGCCGCCCATCCGGCGGGACCACTGGTAGATCGCGCCCGAGATCGGGTATCGCGCAGCGATTTCGGCGAAGCACAGCGCCACCAGGAACTGGCCGGCGTAGACGATCGGCCAGGTCCAGAAGAAGGCCGGGCCGCCGAAACCGAAACCCAGACCGAACAACTGGAAGATGGTGGTCAGGATCGAGACGAACGAGAACCCGGCGGCGAAGGACGCGAACTTGCCGAGCGAACGATGGAGTTGCTGGTCGTAGCCGAGTGCCGAGAGGTCGTGTGCGTCGGCATCTCCGGCGCCCGGGCCGGACGATGATCCAGCGGCCGAGGAGGGCGATGCCGCGGGAGCCACTTCGGGGGTGGAGGTCATGCGCGGTCTTCCTTTCCGAGAAGAAGCTCCACGTTGAGCACGGTTGAGGCAGGCACTGTTTCCTGTCACCTGATAGGTAAGCCCTCGCTGATTTCTATCGATTGACAGAATTGTTCCGGTCGTGAAAACTCCCGTTACGTCCGCGTAACGCGCCTGGGATTTCCCGGTCGGCGGGTCCGCGAGCGGCAGAAGCCCGCGATCCGTCGGCTAGGGTCGACAAATCCGGGTCGCAGGATCCCCGGATTGCGAGATCTGTTGACGCAATTGAGGAGACGACATGCCGTCCGGCTCGAGTACGGCCCCGACCCCGACCGGTCGCGGTCGCCCGCGCCTGGTGCCGGCCCGACGCCGCGGGCAGACCGCGCGCGAGGAGATCCTCGACGCCGCTGCCGAGTTGTTCACCCGCCACGGGTACACCGGGACGTCGACACGCATGATCGCCGAGGCGGTCGGCATCAGACAGGCGTCGATGTACCACTACTTCGGCACCAAAGACGACATTCTCGCGACCCTGCTGGAGACGACAGTCGTCGCCTCACTCGACCGCGCGCGGGTACTCCTCGACGAGGACGGGCCCGCGCTGGCGCGGCTGCTGGAGCTCGCGCGCTTCGACGTCGATCAGCTGGCACAGTCGCGCTGGAACCTCGGTGCCCTGTACCTGCTGCCCGAGGTCGCTGACCAGCGGTTCGTCGAATTCCGTTCGGCGCGCCAGGAATTGGCCGACTCGTATGCCGCCCTGGCGGCCGCGGCACTCGGCGACGCCACCGACAAGCGGACGCTGCTCCCCTTCCGGCTGGTGGAGTCGGTCATCATGATGCGCGCCGACGAACAGCGCGGCGAGCTCGGCGAGCACACGGCTGCCGGTCTCGCCGCCACCGTCGTCGACGCGATCTCGCGAATCCTGTAGCAACAGAGCGCACATGGCCCACGTCGCTACGGGATTCCCGCGAGCGTGACGGCTAGCAGGTTCCGATCACGCCACCCTGCAGCGCCACCTCCATCTTGCGCACGATGGAGCAGTCCGCCGGACCACTCCCGACACTCCGCATGGGTTCGACCTGCTTCACCGCGGGGGTCGGGGCGAGCTGCCGGCCGACCGGCCCGGTGACCTGCGGTACGACCGGCTCCGGGGCGGCATGCCGCGGCTGATGCGGGACGACGACCCGCTCGGCCGACACCTCGGTGGCGTCCGCGCGCAGGTGTCGCGGCTTGTCGACCGGCACCTTCCAGCCCTTGTCATAGCCGTGCGCGGCGCCGATCGCGACACCGGCCGCAACCGCGGGCAATGCGACGAGGGTGGCGACCACAGCCGTCCCCACCACGGGTCCGACGACGAGTCCGGTGGGCCACAACGGCAACGTGAGTATCAGACCCAAGGGGGCACCCACCACACCGCCGACCGCGAGGGCGAGGGGTGCTGCCACCCCGGCTCCGATGACGCCACCGACCGCGGCATCACCGACCATCTGCTCGGCCACCCGGTCGGCCCGCGCGACCGGTACCCCGTTGCTCTGCAACACATCCGAGATTCCTTGGACGATCTCACCGGCTCCCGCCGAGATCTGCGCGGCCAGTTGCGGCGACACCGCTCGCGGACGGGTCAGGTCCAGGTTTCCGACCCGAACCCGGTCCCCTGCATCGGCGACCGGCACCGCCACCGAACCGAGTGGCCGTAGGTGCCGCGGCCCCGGTGTCGGGACGACCGACGTCACGTCCGGCCATGACCCGACCACCACCGGCGCCGCATCCGAGACCAGTGCGGCGTCGATCTGCGCGATGCGTAAAGCGTTGCCGGGCAGCGTTTGTGCGCCCGACGTCGATGAAGACGGAACCACCGGGACGGGCAGGGCCACCCCGGGTGAGGCCGCCTGGGCCACGGCCGGGGCCGTCACCGTGAGCGACGCGGCCAACGCGCAGCCGAGCAAGGCACCCGCCGGGCGGCGACCGCGCGGACGTGGGCAACGGTGTGCGCCGGATTTGCCGTTCTTGTCCATGGACGACCTCATCTCTTGTTGGTGAACCGATCATCGTGAGAAAACGCTAACCCCGAAGCGGCTTTCCGCGAGGCACTTTCGCGCGTCAGATGATCGTCGAGGACGGTCGCGATCTGTCTGATCGCCTCGTCCTCGGTCATCCCGAGGTGGTGGGTGTCGATGTCGACATTCGTGATGCTCCCCCGGACGTACCGCCCCCATCCGTTGGCGCCCAACGCATCCGGCCGTCGATCGCGCACGGCGGTGAAGTAGAGCACGTCGGTGTCGACGACCGGCGGGTCCCAGTCGCCGGTGGCCCGGATCAGCAGGTTGTAGGCGTCGGTCAGCCGCTCGATCGTCGCGGCGTCGATGCCGAACCCGGCGCCGAGGCGCTCGGCGATCTGCTCGGCGGCTTGTTCGGCGGTCGCGTCCGCACTGACGTAGTCGATGCCGAGGACCGGACCGAGGTTGCTGATCAGCTCGCCGGGGGTGACGGTGGTGATCGCCGACGAGTCGACACCGTCGGCCTCGGTGTCGAGCATGGCGAGCAGCGCGACCTCGGAACCGGCGGCCCGCATCTCGGCGGCGATCGCGTGCGCGATCACCCCGCCCAGCGACCATCCGAGCAGGTGATACGGGCCCTCGGGCTGGACCGTCCGGATCTCGTCGGCGTACCTGCGTGCGATCTCGTCGATCGTGGTGGGGCCGGGTGTCTCGCCCCCGATCTGTGGCGCCTGCAGGCCGTACACCGGCCGGCCGGGCGGCACCTGCCGGCTCAGTGTCTGGTAGCTCCAGGCCAGGCCGGAGGCCGGGTGGATGCAGAACAGCGGCGGCAGTTCGCCTTCCAGCCGGATCGGGAGCAGGACGTCGAAGCCCACCCCGCCCGGCTCCTCGTCCCCCGGCCCGCGCGCGGCGTCGAACCCGTTGCGCATCCCGTCCTCGATCCGCCGGGCCAGGTCGGCCGGGCTCGAATCGGACAGCATCCACCGGACCGGGATCTCGACGTGCAACTCGGTCTCGAGGTCGTTGACGACCTGGACCGACCGCAGCGAATTGCCGCCGAGCGCGTAGAAGTCGTCGTCGGCGCCGACGCGCGGGACACCGAGCACGTGCTCGAAGGTCCGCGCGATCTCGGTCTCCAGCCACGACGACGGTGCGCGGAACGCCGAGGCGTCACGTGTCGGCTGCGGCAGCCTCGCCCGGTCGAGCTTGCCTGACGCGGTGATCGGCAGCGAGTCGAGCACCATCACCGCCGTCGGCATCATGTACCCCGGGAGCGCCGCCGACGCGAACGCGGTGACCTCGGTGGTGTTCACCGACCTGCCCCCGCCGTCCCCCACGCCGGCCCCCGCCGGCACCAGGTAGACGGTGAGATAGTCGACCGCGTCGGTGGAGGTGACCGCGGCCGCCGCGCGGGCGATGTCCGGGTGCGCGGCGAAGACCGCCTCGATCTCACCGAGTTCGATGCGCAGCCCGCGGAGCTTGACCTGGAAGTCGCTGCGTCCCAGATACTCGAGCGCACCGCTTCGGCGACGCCGCACCAGATCACCGGTGCGGTACATCCGGGCGCCGGCCGTGAAGGGATCGGCCACGAAGCGATCGGCGGTCAGACCCGGTCGTCCGTGATAGCCCCGCGCCACCTGAGTCCCGGACAGGTAGAGGTCGCCGGTCACCCCCGCGGGCACCGGACGCAGCCGCGAGTCCAGCACGTACGCACGGGCGTTCCACACCGGCATCCCCATCGGCACCGCGCCGTCGGCGGCCGTCCCCACCGCGGAGGAGGTCGCGTGCACCGTGAACTCCGTCGGCCCGTACAGGTTGTACAACTCCACTTCCGGCAGCGCACGGCGGGCGGCGTCCACCACGTCGGGCCCGAAGGCCTCACCCGCGACGAGCAGCGCCCGCAACGACAGCGCCGACCCGACGGGCAGGGCGTCGGCGAACACCGCCAGCATCGACGGCACGAACGAGGTGATGGTGACCCGATGGGTGGACATGACCTCGGCCAGGTAGCGCGGATCGGTGTGGCCGTCCGGTCGCGCGATCACGAGTCGGGCACCGACGGCCAGTGTCGCGAACAGTTCCCACACCGACACGTCGAAGGTCGCGGGAGTCTTCTGCAGCACCACGTCCGATCGGCTCAGCCCGTACTCGGTGCTGATCCAGCGAAGCTGGTTGACCACCGAACGATGCGACACGGCAACGCCTTTGGGTCGACCCGTGGAGCCGGAGGTGAACAGCACGTACGCGAGGGCGTCCGGGTTCAGCGGCGTGATCCGGTCATCGTCGGTCAGCGGCGAGTCGTCGAACCCCGAGAGGTCGACGGAGTCGAGCGCGGACAGCACCAGCACCGGCTCGGCGCACTCGACCATGTAGTCGATCCGCTCGGCCGGATGGTCCGGGTCGATCGGCACGTAACCACCGCCGGCGGCGTGCACCGCGTACATCGCCGTGAGCTGGTCGAGCGAGCGTCGCATACGGAGCGCGACCAGCGAGTCCGGCCCCACCCCCTGTGCGATCATCCAGCGGGCCAGCCGGTTCACCCGACCGGAGAACTCGGCGTAGGTCTGCGAGACCGTCCCGCAGATCACCGCGGTGTCCTCGGCGTACGCGACCGCGGCCGCGGCGAACATCGAGGCGAGGGTCTCGGCGGAGTCCACCTCGTGCGACGTCGCGTTCGGACCCTGGAGGGCGGCAGACCGTTCGGCGTCGTCGAGCAGGTCCACGTCGTGGACAGCGCGGTCGGCGTCGATCGTCATCGCCTCGAGCATCGCCACCAATCGTTCGACGAACCGCTCCACGGTCGACGCGTCGAAGAGGTCGGACGCGAAGGTGACACCACCGGCGATGCCGGCCGGCGCCCCGTGCGCGTCGTAGGAGTCGGCGACCGTCACCTGCAGGTCGAACAGGGCGAGTCCGGTGTCCGGTTCCACGGCCCGCACCGACAGATCAGGCAGTTCGATGTCGGTGCTCGAGATGTTCTGGAACGCCAGCATCACCTGGAACAGCGGGTTGTGGGCGTCTGAGCGGACCGGGTTGAGTTCGGAGACGAGCCGTTCGAACGGGACGTCGGCGTGACCGAACGCCGCGAGGTCGGTGGCGCGCACGTCGTCGATCAACTCGGCGAACGACATCCCGCTCCGCACCCGGGTGCGCAGGACGAGGGTGTTGACGAACATCCCGACCAGATCGTCGAGAGCACGTTCCCCGCGTCCGGCGTAGGGGGTCCCGACGGCGACGTCGTCGGTCGCGGCGAGCCGCGCGAGCAGGGCGGCCAGCGCGGCATGGAAGACCATGAACAGGGTCGTGTTGTGGGCACGGGCGACCCGTTGCAACCCGGCGTGCAGATCGGCGTCGACGGTCAGGCCGACGGACTCCCCGGCGTAGGACTGAGTGGCCGGGCGCGGCCGATCGGTGGGCAGTTCGAGCAGCGGCGGTGTATCGGCCAGTTGCTCGGCCCAGTAGTCGATCTGCGCGCGCAGCAACGAGTTCGGGTCCGATTCGGAGCCCAGGACCGCCCGCTGCCAGATCGCGTAGTCGGCGTACTGCACCGGCAACGGCACCCATCCGGGCGCCTCGCCCTGCAGACGCGCGACGTAGGCCGTCATGATGTCCCGCGCGAGGGGCCCCAACGAGGAGCCGTCGCCGCCGATGTGATGCAGGATCACGGCGAGCACCCACTCGTCGCCGCTGAGCTCGAAGAGCACGATCCGGGTCGACGCCCCGGCGGTGAGGTCGAACGGTGCCGCGATCAGCTCCGTGATCGCCTGATCGACATCGGATTCCGCGACCTGGACGACCTCCATCGGGACGGAGTCCGCGGGCAGGATCACCTGAGCCGGTTCGCCTTCGACGAAGGGGTAGACGGTGCGCAGGATCTCGTGGCGCGCGACGACATCACCGATCGCCCGGTGGAGGGCGTCGACATCGAGACTCCCGGACAACCGCACCACGACCGGGATGCTGTACGCCGGCGACTCGGGTTCGATCCGGTTGAGGAACCACATGCGTTGCTGCGCATAGGACAGCGGGATCCGCTCCGGGCGTTCGTGTGCCACCAGGTCGACGCGCCCGGTGTCCGTGTGCGACTCGGCGCGGGCGGCCAGCCGCGTCACCGTGGACGCCTCGAAGATCACCGACACCGGGATCGTGGTGTCAAGCGCCGCACCGATTCTCGCCACCACCCGCGTTGCGGCGAGACTGTTGCCGCCGAGGTCGAAGAAGTCGTCGTCGGCACCGACCGCGGCATCGACGGACAGGATGTCGGCGAACACCCCCGCGACGATCTCCTCGACCGGCGTGGCCGGGGCTCGGAAACTCCGGGTGGTGACGACCGGCGCGGGAAGGGCACGCCGGTCGAGCTTCCCACTGGGTGTCAGGGGGATCTCGTCGAGGACCACGACCGCCGCCGGGACCATGTATGTCGGCAGCACTTCGCCGAGTTCGGCACGCAGTTTTTCACCGACGAGGGCGACGCCCGGCGCGGGCACCACGTAGGACACCAGACGCATGCCGATGCCGGAGTCGTGCCGCGGGACGGTGACGGCGTAGGCCAGCCGAGCGAGTTCTGCCAGCGCGGCGTCGATCTCCCCGAGCTCGACCCGGAAGCCGTGGACCTTCACCTGGAAGTCGTTGCGTCCGATGAATTCCAGGTCGCCCGAGTGGTTGCGGCGCACGATGTCCCCCGTGCGGTATGCGCGTTCTCCGGCTCCGCCGAAGGGGTGGGCGACGAACCGGGCGGCGGACACCCCGGACCTGTTCAGGTAGCCGCGCGCGAGCGCGGGTCCGGACAGATACAGCTCCCCCGCGACCCCGTCCGGCACGGGCTGCAGACGGGTGTCGAGCACGAGCGTCTGCATCCCGGCGAGCGCCGTGCCGATCGTCGACCGTTCTCCCACCCGCAGCGGAGTAGTGGCGGTGGCGACGATGGTGGTCTCGGTGGGGCCGTACAGCACGCGGAATTCCCGGGTACCGGCCGGATCGGCACCCACCCACCGGCTCACCAGGTCGGTCGGTACCTCGTCGCCCCCCGACATCACGACCCGCAGGTCGTCGAGCCCGTCCGGGTCCACCGAGGCGAGCGCGGCCGGGGTGACGAACGCATGAGAGACGCGGTGATCGCGAAGGAAGTCGGCCAGCTCGCGACCACCCCGCATCCCGGTGGGTGCCACGACGAGGGTGGCCGCGGCGCTCACGGCGAGCAAGATCTCCAGCAGCGACGCGTCGAACGAGGGAGAGGCGAAATGCAGTACCCGCGGGTAGGTTCCGAGCTCACGGTCGACGTGCAGCGTGGCGAGGTAATCGGCGACGCCGGCATGCGTGACGGCGACGCCCTTCGGCACGCCGGTGGAGCCGGAGGTGAAGACCACCCATGCGGTGTTCGCGGGCCGAACCGGGCACACCCGATCGGTCTGTCGGATCGGCGACGACGACAGTTCGGCGACCTCGGCGACGGTGGCGGGGTCGTCGAGCACGATCCACTCGAGCGCCCCGGACAGCGTCGGCCGCGACCCACGTGTCGTGATCCCGAGTGGCGCAGCCGAATCGGACACCATCTGGTCGATGCGCGCGGCCGGGTAGTGCGGGTCCACCGGGACATAGGGGGCACCCGATTTCACGACGGCCCACCACGCGACCAGCGATTCCGCCGACCGCTCCACGGCCACCGCCACCGGCCGCTCCGGTGCCGCACCGTTGTCGATGAGATACCGCGCCAGCCGATTCGCTCGGCGATCGAGCTCACCGTAGGACAGCTCGACTTCGCCGCTGATCACCGCCGCACCGTCCGGGTCGGCCACGACGGCCGCCGCGAAGATCTCCGGCAGCAGCACGGGCTCCGCGACCGCACCCGGTCCCACCACCGACACCAGTTCCGCGCGCTCGGCTCCACCGAGCCAGTCGATGTCACCGACGGGTGTTGTCGCGTCGTCGACGATCGCGTCGAGCACACGGTGCAACCGACTGGCGATGCCGGCCACCGTCCCCGGATCGAACAGGTCGCGGGCGAACATCATGGTTCCCGAAAGACCCTGCGGCGTGCCGTCTTCGGTGTAGGACTCGGCGAGGACCACCTGGAGGTCGAACTGGCAGATGCCGGTGTCGGCCTGCGCGCGGGAGACGCGCAGGTCCGGCAGGTCGAGATGGACGTCGGACAGGTTCTGGAAGGCCAGCGCGACCTGGAACAGCGGATGATGCGCGGTGGACCGTTCCGGGTTGAGTTCGGAGACGATCCGCTCGAACGGGACGTCGGAGTGCTCGAAGGCGTCCAGGTCGACCTCGCGCACGCGGTCGAGCAACCCGGCGAACGACTCCGCGGCGTCGAGGTCGGTCCGGAGCGCGAGGGTGTTGACGAACATGCCGACGAGCGGTTCCAGCCCCGGTTCGCCGCGCCCGGCGACCGGGGTGCCGATCACGACGTCGTCGGCGCCGCTCAACCGGCCGAGCACCGCGGCGAGCGCGGCATGCACGACCATGAACAACGACGCGCCGTGTGCCCGCCCGAGCGCCAGGAGTTGCCCGTGCAGGCGAGCATCGATCGTCACCGGCACCTGCCCGCCTGCCAGGGTCGCCACCGGCGGACGCGGGCGGTCGGTGGGCAGATCGAGGACGTCCGGGGCCCCGGCCATGGTGGACCGCCAGAAATCCAGCTGGGCGTGCATCAGCGAGGTCGGATCGTCCGCGCTCCCCAGCATGTTTCGCTGCCACAGCGCGTAATCGGCGTACTGGACCGCGAGCGGTTCCCAGGCCGGTTCCGCGCCGGCGATGCGGGCGGCGTACGACGTCATCACATCGCGGGCGAGCGGCGCCATGGACTGGCCGTCACCGGCGATGTGATGGACCACGAGGACGAGCAGGAAACGTCCGTGGGTCCCCTCCCGGTCGTCGTGTGCGTCGCGGTTGTCCGGGCCATGGGGATCGTCCACGCCGTCCGGGTCGATCGCGACCACGGCCACACGCATCGGCACCGACGCGGTCACGTCGAAGCCGCGGCGTACGAACCCGGAGACGACGTCCTCGACCTCGCTGGCCGATGCTCGCGTCGACTCCAGGAGCACCGGGGCGTGGTCGAGGACGAGTTGCCACGGCTCGCCGTCGGTGTCGGGGTAGATCGTCCGCAGTACCTCGTGCCGCCCGACCACGTCGTCGAGCGCCTGCTCGAGCGCCGCGAGGTCGAGGTGCCCGGTGAGTTCGAGGACCACCGGGATGTTGTAGGCCGGCGACTCCGGCTCCATCCGATTGAGGAACCACATCCGCTGCTGCGCCAGCGACAACGGGATGCGCTCCGGGCGGACGGTTGCCGTCAACGCGGTGCGCCGGTCGTCGCCCAGCGACCCGACCAGCTCCGCCAGTGCCGCGACGCCGGGCGCGTCGAACACCGACCGCAGCGGAACCCGTACTCCCAGCTCCGCACCCAGCCGCGCCGTCACCACCGAGGCGGTCAGCGAGTCGCCACCCAGGGCGAAGAAGTCATCGTCGGCGCCCACGCGCGGCACGCCGAGGACATCCTGGAAGACGTGCGCCACGGCGGACTCGGCCGGGCCGGACGGTGCACGGAACCCACGCGGGGCAATCACCGGTTCGGGCAGGCGACTTCGATCCAGCTTGCCGGTCGGGGTGAGGGGTATCTCGTCCAGTACGACCACCGCGGCCGGGACCATGTATGCGGGCAGCGATCGCTCCAGCGACGCACGTAGTTCGTCACCGGAGAGCGACGCCCCCGCGGTGGCGGTCACGTAGGAGACCAGACAGTGCGGCGTTCCGTTCCCGCCACGCGGGACGGTCACGGCGTAGGCGACGTCGGCGCGCGATCCGAGGCGCGCGTCGATCTCGCCCACCTCTACCCGGGTGCCGCGCACCTTCACCTGGAAGTCGTTGCGTCCCACGTACTCCAGTGCACCGGACCGGGAGACCCGGACGAGGTCGCCCGTCCGGTACATCCGGGTTCCGGGCGCATCGGCGGGGCAGGCCACGAACCGCGCCGCCGTCGTCGCGGGCCGGCCGACATAACCGTCGGCCAGGCCGGGGCCGACGAGGTACAACTCGCCGACGACGCCCTGCGGAACCGGCCGCATCCACGTGTCGAGCACCATCGTGCCCACCGGTCCCACCGCCGTCCCGATCGTGATCGGATCACCCGCCCGCAGCGGCGTGCCGGCGGTGGCCCAGATGGTCGATTCGGTCGGCCCGTACAGGTTGATCATGTTCCGGCCGTCGGCCCACCGTGAGACCAACTCGGGCCCGACCGGTTCACCCGCGGTCGCCAGTACGCGCAGCGTGTCGAGACCGTCGGCCGGCACGGTGGCCAGTGCCGACGGCGTCAGGACGGCATGCGAGACCTGCTCGCGCCGAATCAGATTCGCGAGCGCGGGGCCGCCGTAGACATCGGGTGGCGCCACCACCAGACGTCCTCCGGTCCCGTGGGCCATCAGGAGTTCGAACACGAAGGCGTCGAAGCTCGGTGAGGCCACCTGTAACACATTCGACGACTGGTCGACGCCGAGGACCGCGCGCTGCGCCGCGACCACCTGCGCGAGTCCGCGATGTGAGACGACGACGCCCTTGGGCGTGCCGGTGGAACCGGACGTGTAGATCACGTAGGCGGTGTCCCCGAGCCGGATCGGGCCGCCGGCTTCGTTCGACTGGGGGCCGTCCGTCCGCGGTTCGTCGACGAGGAGCCAATCGATGCTGTCGGGCAGTACGGCCCGGCGCGCGCCGACGGTGATCCCCAACCCGGCGCCGGCGTCGGCCAGCACGAACTCGATGCGTTCGGCGGGCAGGTTCGGATCCAGCGGCAGGAACGGCACTCCCGCCTTGGCCGCCGCCCAGATCGCGATCGCCGCCTCGACGGACCGCGGCAGTGCGCATGCCACGACGCCGGACCGCGCATGCCGCAAGATCTGCCGCGCCAGGCGATCGGACTCGGCGTCCAGCTGCCGGTACGACAGCGACCGCTCGCCGCAGGTCACCGCGATCGCATCGGGCGCCTGACCGGCTGCGGCGGTGAGGATGTCGAGCAGGGTGGCCGGTTCCGTCTTCGCGTCGATCCGACCGGCGCCTGCCTCGTGCCCGATGTGACGGAGTGCGCCGAGGCGCGAACCCGGCTCATCGGCGATGCGGGCGAGACATTCCACGAAGTGGTCGACGATCTCCCGTGCGCGGCTCTCGTCGAACTCGTCCCGATGGAACCGCACGGTGATGCCGAGTCCCGGTTCCCCCTCACCGCCGTCGATCTTCGGCGCCACGACGACGCTCAGCGGGTAGGGCGTGGCGTCGAGCCCGGTGACGCTGTCGACGTGCAAGCCCGCCGCGGTGACCAGTTGTTGCAGTGCGTCCTCGCGCAGCGGGAACGACTGGAAGGCCAGTGCGGTGTCGAACAGGTCCGACCGGCCCACCGCGCGGTGGATGGCCGGGAGTCCGACGTAGTGGTGGTCCAGGACCAGCGCGTTCGCGTCCTGCACATGAACCAGCAACTCGCGCAATGACATCGACGGTTCGAGACGGACCCGGATCGGTACCGTGCTGAGGAACATCCCCAGCGCCCGGTCGACGCCGGGCAGCTCCGGTGGCCGTCCGGCGACCGCGGAGCCCAGGACCACATCGGTGTCGCCGGTGAGGGTTCGCAGGACGAGGGCCCACGCCGCGGACAACGCGGTCCCGACCGTCACCGCGGACTCCGCGGCGGCCGACCGCAGACGCGCATACTCCTGCCCGGGCAGCTCGGCGATGACCTCACCGGCGTCGAACACGGTGGTCGCGGCACCGAGCCGGGTCACGCGGGTGGGTCCGTCGACGTCGGCGTAGGCCTGCGCCCACGCGGCCGCCGAGGCGTCCTGATCCTGTTCGCCGAGCCACGCGAGGTAGTCCCGGTACGAGGCTGCCGGCCGGCATGCGCCGATCTGCCCCGGGTCGCCGTAGTAGTGGAGGAGTTCGCCGAGCAGCAGGGGCATCGACCAGCCGTCGAGGATCACGTGATGGTTGGTGACGTGCAGGGCGAAGTGGTCGCTGTCGAGCCGCACGAGGGTGAATCGGATCAGCGAGGGTTCGGTCAGATCGAAACCGGCGGCGGCGTCGTCGGCGGCGACCCGCCGGGCGGCCCCGCGGTCCGCGGCAACGGTGAGATCGACTGTCCGGAAGCGCACCTCGACGCCGTCGACGACGACCTGCCGCGGGCCACGCGACGTCTCGACGAAGGCCGTCCGCAAGACGTCGTGGCGGTCCACGAGCGCCTGCGCGGCGCGGCGCAGCAGGCCGGCGTCGACCGGGCCGGAGAGGGCGATCGTCGACTGCACGGTGTAGGTGTCCACCGCATCGGGATCGAGGGTCGAGTGGAAGTGGATACCCGATTGCGTCGGCGACAACGGCCAGACGTCCGACAGCCTGGGGTAGTCGTTCCGCAGCCGGTCGAGATCGTCGTCGGGAAGATCGACGAGCGGCGAATCCTGCTCGGTGACCGCCTGTTCGACGACCGAACCGGTGGCGGGGTCGCCGGTCGCGGAGGCGGTGGTGGCGATCTCGGCGAGCGCGGCGACGGTCTTCGCCTCGAAGACCGCCCGGGGAGTGAGCGATAGTCCGGCGGCCTTCGCCGCCGCGACCAGTTGCATCGAGACGATGCTGTCGCCCCCGAGCGTGAAGAAGTTGTCGTCGGCGGTGACGTCGTCGAGCTCCAGTACCTCGGCGAACAGTGCGGCGATGACGCGCTCGGCCGGTGTCTCCGGCGGGCGGCCGCCTCCGCTCTCGGCACGGAACTCGCACTGCCGCAGCGCCTTCGTGTCGACCTTCCCCGACCGGGTGACCGGCATCGACTCCAGTTCGACGATCGCTGCGGGAACCATGTAGTGCGGCAGGGTGTTCGCGAGGTCGTCGTGCAGCGCATGCACGTCCATCGGCTCGTCCGGCGTCCCCACGACGTAGGACACGATGACCGGACGACCCGCCGGTCCGCGCTGGAGCACGGTCGCCGCCTGCGCGACGCCGGCGATCCGCGCGAGATGGGCGTCGATGTCCCCGGTCTCGATGCGCAGGCCGTGGACCTTCACCTGCTGGTCGTTGCGCCCCAGATAATCCAGCCGCAGGGCGCCGTCCGTGCGAATCCAGCGCACGGCATCGCCGGTGCGGTAGAGGCGTTCGCCGGCGGAGCGTACGGGATCGGCCACGAACCTCGTCGCGGTGACGCCTGCGCGGTCGAAGTAGCCACGCGCCAGGCCGGGACCACCGAGGTAGAGTTCGCCGACCACTCCGACCGGCACCGGCCGCAACCAGGTGTCGAGCACGAACGCCGAGACTCCCCGGATCGGTTCCCCGATCGTCACCGGCTCCCCGGGCCGGAGATCGTCGGCGCCGGTCGCCCAGATCGTGGTCTCGGTGGGTCCGTAGTGGTTCATCAGCCGACGACCCGGCGACCACCGGGTGACGATGTCCGCGCCCGTCGCCTCGCCGACCACCGCGACGATCCGCAGCTCCGGCAGACGCGACGGGTCCATCGTGTTGAGCACCGTCGGCGTGATGATGGCGTGGGACACCCGCTCGGTCCGCAGCAGGTCCTCGAGGTCGGAACCGCCGTAGATCTCCGGCGGCGCGACGGCCAGGCAGGCGCCGGCGCTGTGCGCGACCAACACCTCCGACACGCAGGCGTCGAAGCCGGGGGACGCGACCTGCAGGACCGTCGAATCCGGTTTCACCGCAAAGGATTCTGCGTACTCGACCACCAGGTCGGCGAGGCCGCGATGGGTGACGTGGACGGCCTTCGGCCGGCCGGTGGAGCCGGACGTGAAGATCAGATAGGCCGCGTTGTCCGGCCGGAGCGGGAGCGGGTCCCCGGTACCGAGCGGGAGCGAGTCGTCGGTACCGAGCGGGAGCGAGCCGGGTCCGGTGAGGGTCAGCCACTCGACCGTGTCCGGGAGGTTCGGGACGACGGCGTCGACGGTCACCCCGATCGTGGACCGCGCGTCGGCGAGCAGTTCGGCGATGCGGTAGGCCGGATTGCCCGGGTCGACGGCGACGAAGGCCGCTCCGGTCCGGGCGACCGCCCAGATCGCCACGATGAGCGCGGCCGACCGCGGGATCGCCAGGGCCACCGAGGTCTCCGGTCCGGCGCCGCGGGCGGCGAGCTCGTCGGCGAGCCGGTTGCTGCGGCGCACGAGTTCGCTATATGTCATCGTGACGCCGTCGGCGCGCACCGCCGGTGCCTCGGGGTGTCGTCGCGCGGTGTCGGCGAGGATGTCCCGGAGTAGGCGGGGCGACACGGCGGGCGGCCCCTCGATCGGACAGAGGGCGGATCGTTCGGTGTCCCAACAGGATGCCAGCGTGGCGACCTTGCGGCCCGGTTCGGCGGCGATCTGGCGCAGCAGCAGCACGAACCGCTCGAGCAGTACCTCGGCGGACTCCCGGTCGAGGCGGTCGACGGCGTACTTCACCACCAGTTCGTAGGTGCCGGGCCGATCGGCGGCCGGTTGGTCGGCCCGTCCGGGCCGGGGCGGCGTGACCTGGAGGCTGACCGGGTACGGGGTCGCGTCGTGGGCGGCCAGGCCGTTCCACCGCAGTCCCGCGTCGCCGAGCATGCGGTTGATCTCGTCCGGGTCGACCGGGTACGACTCCAGCACCGTGGCGGTGTCGAACATGTCGGCCACCCCGGTCACCCGCTGGAGTTCGGCGAGGCCGATGTCGCGGTGGCCGAGCATCGCCGCCTGCTCGGACTGCGCCCTCGTGAGCAGGTCGATCACCCGCTCGTCCGGGTCGAGCCGGATCCGCACCGGGAGGGTGTTGATGAACAGCCCGATCATCTGCTCGATGCCCGGGATGGAGGCGGGACGGTCGGACACCGTGTTGCCGAAGACCACGTCGGACCGGCCCGTCATGATCGAGAGCAGCAACGCCCACGCCACCTGGATCGACGTGTTCGCGGTCACCCCGTGGGCGCGCCCGAGACCCGCGATCGCCTCCGTCGTCGCGATGTCGAGATCGAGCGCCGTCTCGTCGACCTCGGCCGTGGCGTCGCGCTCCGCGGCGCCGGTGAGTCGCGTCGGACTCTCGATGCCGGCGAGGGTCTCCTGCCACGCGCGTGCCGTGGCGTCGTGGTCGCGGGTGTGCAGCCACTGCAGGTAGTCCCGGAACGTCCGGGGTGCGGGAAGTCCGGCAGCGCCGTCGGCGTCATCGTCGGCCAGGTACAACTGCAGCAGTTCGGAGATGACGACGGGCATCGACCACCCGTCGAGGACGATGTGGTGGTTGGTGATCGACAGCAGGAACTCGTCGCCACCCGGGTTCTCGGTGTCGCGCGTCAACCGGATGAGGTGGAAACGGAGCAGCGGCGGCCGAGCCAGGTCGAAGGGGGCCGCCGACCCGGCGATGAGACGACGCAGTGCACGGTCCCGGTCGTCGGCGTCGGCGATCCCGGTGAGGTCGGAGTCCGACCAGTCGACGGTCACGTCGTCGAGCAGGATCTGCCGCGGCCCGGCGCCGGTCTCGACGAATGCAACGCGGAGACTGTCGTGCCGGGCGATCAGCGCCTGCGCCGCCCGACGCATCCGGTCCGGTTCGAGCCGCCCGCCGAGTCGCAGTTCGGCCTGCACCGTGTACCCGTCGACGGCGGCGGCGTCGTAGGTCGCGTGGAACAGCAGTCCGGACTGCAGCGCGGTCAGCGGCCACACGTCGACCATCGACGGATGGGCGGCGGTCCAGTGATCGATGTCGGCCTGGGTGGTCGAGACCAGCGGGAAGTCCGACGGCGTGTGGCCGCCGGCCGTCCCGGACCGGACGTGCTGGGCGAGACCCTTCAGGGCCTGCACCCACAGGCCGGCCAGCTCCTCGACGTCGACCCGGTCGAGCACCAGCGCGGCGTACTCCCAGCCGACGTCGAGTTCGACACCGGCCGAACCCGGTTCGGCGATCGCATTGATGTCGATGATGGCGGGCAACGCCATCCACGGGTGCCCGGTCCCGACCAACGCGTCGAAATCGCGCGCCGGCATCCATGGACCGGTGTGCTCGCCGGTCCCCATCCGGCCCAGGTAGTTGAGGCTGATCTGGGGTTCGGGCCGGTCGCCCAGTTCGTCGCGGCCGGCCGGGTCGAGATATCGGATCATGCCGTAGCCGATCCCGTGGTCGGGTGCCGCCCGCAGCTGTTCCTTGATCTGCTTGATCGCCAGTCCGGCCGACGGACCACCGGTGAGGGCGTCCTCGACGTCGACGCCGTGCAACTCGAGCCGGACCGGGAAGCGAGAGGTGAACCACCCCACCGTCGAGGTGAGGTCCGCGCCGGGTACCGCGGCCTCCTCGCGACCGTGGCCTTCGAGGGCGATCAACTCGCTGCCGTCGGCCTGCCCGCGCCGACGTCGCCAGTGCGCGAGCGCCAGGGCCAGCGCGGCCAGCAACGAATCGTTGGCACCGCCGTGGAAGCGCGCGGGGATGGTGGTGAGCGCCGCCTCGGTCACATCCGCCGGAATCCGCATCCGGATGCGTCCGGCGGTGGCGACGATGTCCCGATCCGGGTCGAGCGCGCGGCGCCCGAGCAACCGGTCGCCGGGCTCGAGGATCTCCGTCCATCGGTCGAGTTCGGCCGCGGCGCGCACGGGTGCCTGCTCGACGAGGCCGTGGACCCAGCGCCGGACCGACGTCGTCGGCAGGCCGAGGTCCGGCACCGCGCCCCCGCGGATCTGGTGCCAGGCGGTGACGAGGTCGGCGAGGAGGATGCGCCAGGAGACCCCGTCGACGGCCAGATGGTGGATGACCAGCCACATCAGGTCGGGCGCGGTGCGGTCGGGGTGCTGCATCCACACGAACCGCACCAGGACGCCGGCGCGTGGGTCGAGTCGATCGGCCGCGGCCTGGAGGTGGCGGTCGATCTCGTCGCCGTCCCGTCGGTCGAGCCACACGTGCTCGAGCGCCTCGTCGGCGTCGACCGCACCGGGTGGGCGGACCACCACGTGGGGTTGGTCGGCGAGATCGTCGACCAGCGTGGCCCGGAGGATGTCGTGCCGGTCGAGCACCGCGCGCAGTGTGCGCACCAGTTCGTCGCGCCCGGCGGCATCCGGGAGCTCGACCAGCGCGGCCTGTCCGAACCGGTCGACGGGACCGCGTTCGAGCATCGCGTGCATGATCGGCGACAGCGGGATGGAGCCGACGGCGCCGCCGGGCAACTCGCGCAGTCCGTCGTCGTCGGAGACATCGGAAGCCATCGCGGCCAGCGCGGCGACGGTCTTGTGCTCGAACACATCCTGGGTCGTGAACGCGAGCCCGCTCGCCTTCGCCCGCGCCACGAGCTGGATGGACAGGATGCTGTCGCCGCCGAGGACGAAGAAGCTGTCGTCGGCACCCACCTCGACGACCCCGAGTACCTCGGAGAAGAGTTGCGCCAGTCGGTATTCCCGGGGAGTCGACGGCGGCCGCCCCGATCGCGCGGATGCGAACACGGGCGCGGGCAGGGCTCGTCGGTCGACCTTGCCGAACGCATTCAGCGGCAGGGCGTCGAGGATCGTGATGACGGACGGCACCAGGTGCGGCGGCAGGCACTCGCGTGCGAATCGCTCCAGCTCCGCCGGTTCGACCCGCTGTCCCGTCGCCGGCACCACGTACGACGCCAGGACGGTCGCGCCGGCGAGGTTCAGCGCGGGCACGGTGACGGACTGGTCCACCTGGGCGTGCCCGGTGAGAGCGGCGTCGATCTCACCGGGCTCGATCCGGTACCCACGGATCTTCAGCTGGAAGTCGGTGCGGCCCAACAGCTCCAGCGACGGCGCGGTCCCCGCCCCGACCCAGCGGGCGAGATCGCCGGTCCGGTACATCCGTTCGCCCGGCGCGCCGTGCGGGTGGGCCACGAAACGTGCCGCGGTCTGACCGGGCAGGCGCGCGTAGCCGCGAGCCAGCCCCGGGCCGGCGAGGTACAGCTCGCCTGCGGTTCCCATCGGCACCGGTTGCAGTGCGTGGTCGAGGACCATCACCGACGTACCGCGGATGGGGCCGCCCACCGTGACGTCTGCATCGGGCTCGACCACCGCACTCGCCGCCGTGATCGTCGACTCGGTCGGCCCGTACTCGTTGATCATCGTCGCCGACCGGGTCCACCGTTCGACCACGTGCGGGGCGCATCGGTCGCCGCCGACGACGACGGTCTGCATCCGGGTCAGCGATTCCGGCTCGATGGTCGCCAGCATCGCGGGCGTGAGGGTCAGGTGGGTGACCTCCTCCTCGGCGAGCAACTGGGTGAGCCGCTCGCCGCCGATCACCTCCGGAGGCACAATCACCAGGGCGGATCCGGTTGCGAAGCAGGTCAGCAGCTGTTCCATCGACGCATCGAAGCTCGGGGAGAGCGCGTAGGAGACCCGGGACGCCGGCGCGAGGCCATAGGCGCGGGTGCGATCGGCGATGAGACTCGCCAACCCGGAGTGGGTGACCTGCACGCCCTTCGGCACGCCGGTCGAACCGGACGTGTAGGTCATGTACGCGACGTTCTCGAGCCGGGCCCGCGACGGAGCCGGCGAGTCGTCGAAGCCGCCGCCCGAGGCGCCGTCGGTGTTCCCGTCGGGCGAGAGGTCGCCGAGGTCGATCCGGACAGCCGACGGGGGCACCCGCTCGGCGAACTCGTCGACGGTGATCGCCGCACGGGCACCGCTGTCGGCGAAGATGTGCTCGATGCGCTTTCGCGGGTATTCCGGATCCACCTGCACGATCGCGGCACCGGTCTTCGCCACCGCCCAGACGGCCACGACGGTGCCCAGGGACCGTCGCAGCAGGATGGCGACCGACTCCTCCGGCGCGCAGCCCGCGGCGAGCAGGCGCCGCGCGAGTCGCGACGAGGCGGCGTCGAGTTCGCGATACGTCATCGAACGCCCGGACGCGCACACTGCCGTCGACTCTCCGTGCCGTGCAACGGTTTCGGCGAGAATGTCGGCGAGTACCCGCGGCGGGGCGCAACGCGCGCCCCGCACGGGGAGCAATGTCGCCCGCTCATGCTCGTCGAGCAACGAGATCTGTCCCACGCGATCGTCGGACGCCCCGCCGAGGAAGGCGTGCAGGAACATCAGGAAGCGACGGTGGTGCCCGGTGAGCTCGTCCGGGGTGTAGATGTTCGGGTTGCCCTGGAAGTCGATGTGCGTGCTGCTCTTTCCCGCGCCCGGGTAGATGTTGACGAACAGATCGGACGTCGGACCCGAGGTCAATACGTGCAGCCGCCCGGTGACCTCACCCAGCACGACCTCGCTGTCGACCATCATGAGGTTCACCGCCGGCCCGAAGGACGCCGACTCGTCTCGGGCCATCCCCATGTCGGCGAAGATGTCCTCCTGCCGGTACCGCTGCCGCCGCAGAGCACTCAGCAACTCCCCCTGCACGGAGGTCACCACGTCGCCGAGCGTGCGGCCGGCGACCGGCACACGCAGCGGCACGACGTTGGCCACCATCCCGCCCGACCGGCGCAGCACGGCGGAGTGGCGACCCGAGACCGGAAGGCTGAGAAGGACTTCGGCACTGCCGGTCATCCGCGCGAGGTACGCGGCGAACGCCGCGACGACCACCGGGGTCACGCCACCTCCCTCCTGCGCGGCCGCATCGAGCAGCGCGGCCGTCTCCGCGGGAATCGGCGCGCTCACGAGGATCGGGTGCAGCGTCGGCTTGCCGTGCCGGCCGGCCAGGGTCACGACCGGCGGGGCGCCGTCGAGATGGTCGCTCCAGTACCTGCGGTCGTTGTCGTGACGAGTCGACCCGGGGTAGGACGCGTCCTGGGCGATGATGTCGGCGATGTCGCTCGCCTTCGACGGCGGCGCGGGATCGCCGCGAACGGCCGCGTTGTACAGCTCGGTGATCCGCCGGACCATCGTCACCGCGGCGAATCCGTCGAGCGCGATGTGGTGCGCCCGCAGGTACCACATGTAGTGCGCGTCCCCGACGCGGTAGACGATGCTCGTCATCAGGTCGTCGGTGAGCAGGTCGAGCGGTCTCGTGTAGTCGAGCAGCATCAGCCGGTGCGCTGTCGCGGTCGGATCGGCCTCGCCGCGCAGATCCACGGTGCTCACCGGAGCGCTCTGGGAGGCGACGTATTGCCGCGGTTCGCCATCGACGACGACCAGGCGCAGGTGCCCCGAGCCGAACTCCCGCCCGGTGATCAGGCAGACCTCCGTCAGCAACTCGGTGTCCAGTTCGCCGTCGATGTCGACGTACTGTGCCACCGAGATCGGCAGGTCACCGGCCACATGCTGGGCGAACCAGATGCCGCGCTGCGCGGCGGACAACGGAAGTGAGTCCACACCGGGATCCGGTCTCGCCGACGTGGCGGCTCCGGTCGTCTCCGTGGGATGGTCATCGGCCGGCATCCGGGTCGACGAGGAGTGCGCGGACGGGGTGACGAGATCCTTGTCTGAGATGGTCACGTGGCCTCCATGCGTTCGTATCGATCGCACTCGTCCGGGTATCAGGACCACCCGGGCGCCCCCCGCAGACCACGGGATGGACAATTCACAACCCGCGCGAGATCAAGCCAGATAAGCCCCCCTGGAGAGCTGTCGCCCCGTCGACAAATCGGACCATACTCCCGATTAACATTCGCCGACATCCCTTTTCGGCAAAGGTAAAACTTCAGCAAAGGCGAAGTAAAGACCAGCGATAAAACGTCTCAGAATGGTCACGGAGAATTCGATAGTCCATTCGGATGAGTTTTCCGAAAGGCGTGGATTTTCGCCCGTGTCTCTGATTTTCAGATCAACTCATTCGGAAAGCGAATGTGGATTCATTACTCACACGGAGGCTGTCAAACCACAAGCAGCAGTTGTTCTTTGGGGCGACCGATCAATCGGTCCATCACGCCCTTCTCACGCAAATCGCCCAGAATGGACGGATCATCTTTAGGTGTCATTGCTAACGAATCGTTTATCCATGTTCAGCGTTTGGCGCCGAACTGGACTCATCGGAAAATCGACGCCGATGTCGACGACTCGGGACCAGATGATCGTCGACGTCATTCGCTGAGACGACACGACTGATGAATGAGAAAGAGCGAACGCAACTGCCCTGGGTCAGCCACGTTGCGGGGCCGGCCGGTTGCGCGTCAACCGAGCCGAGGCGGTTGCGGTTCCCGGCCCCACGGGGTGCCACCCGACCGCCCGGGCCAGGCCCTGCGGGGGCATCCCGCTCGAGATGGTCTCGTGTTCGCCGATGACGTAGGTCTCGTGCCAGATCCCGACCGAGTCGGTGTCGGCGAGCTCGCGATTGAACCACCGCCACATGGACAGATGCGGGGCGTCGGGGTCGGACGCGAACCGTCGGAGATCCTCGGCGCTGCGCCAGTACGACAACACCATCGGCGAACCGCCCAGATAGAGGCGCGCGTCGAGCATGCCCGCATCCGGTCGGCGCCGGAGGTGGATCAGCATCCGGGACATCGACGTAAGCACCGGTAACCAGGCGCGTACCCGCCAGGGTCGCGTCACCCGCATCCCGATCAAGAACACCGTCGTGCCCGGCGGCGGGGCGTCGTTGGTCATGCGGGCGGCTCGGCGAGCGGACATGAGACCTCCAGGACATTTTGTAACGTTGTTACGAAACGATGTTATGAAACGATTGCGGACATGGCAAGACCCCGATCCCACACCGAAGACGTCCGTGTCCGGCTCCTCGACGAGGCGGTTCGCATGGTGGCCGCCGACGGCATCGGTGCGCTGTCGGTGCGGGAGGTCGCTCGCGCCGCCGACACTTCCACCACCGCCGTCTACTCGCTGTTCGGCAACAAGGAGGGCCTGTCCCGCGCGATCCTGGTGCGGGCCTTCGATTCGTTCGCGCGGGCCCAGCGCTCCGCGAGCGTCGCCGCAACCGACCCGGCGACGCTCGCCGGCCTGGGGGTCGCCTACGTCGGGTGGGCGCTCGAGAATCCGCGCCTCTACGAGCTGATGTTCGGGGACGTGCTCGCCGGGGTCGAGCGCACCGAGGAGACCCGCTCGGCCGCGACCCGTGCGATCACGCCGTTGCGCGAGGGAGTCGAGCGAGCCATCTCCTCGGGCGCACTCCGCACCGCGGACATCGACACCGTCGTCGCATCGTTGTGGGCACAGGTGCACGGGACCGCGACGCTGCTCCTGTCCGGCAACTACCCGGCCGGCGCCGACCCGATGGCCGCGGCGACGGCCATCATCGACGGATGGCGAACTCCTGGTGCCTGACCGGCCGGACGAGGGCACGCGCACCGTCGGTACGTCTCGCCTCCTTCGGAGACACCCCACTAGGGTGTCGGTATGGCAGGGCGCAGCATGGATTTCGACCCCATCGCCGAAGCACGGGAGAACTGGACCCAGGCGGGGTGGGGCGAGGTGGCCGACGGCATGGTCGCGGTGACGTCGGTGATGCGCGCCCATCAGATCCTGCTCGCCCGTGTCGAGGCCGCCCTGCGTCCGTTCGATCTCAGCTTCTCCCGCTTCGAACTGCTCCGCCTGCTGGCGTTCTCGCGTCAGGGGTCCCTGCCGATCACCAAGGCCAGTGATCGGCTCCAGGTCCACGTGACCAGCGTGACCCACGCGATCCGTCGCCTCGAGGAGGGCGGGCTCGTCCGCCGCGTCCCGCACCCCACCGATGGACGTACCACGCTCGTCGAGATCACCGACCTCGGCCGCAAGACGGTGGGCGACGCCACGGAGACCCTCAACCGCGAGGTGTTCGGCAACGTCGGCATGTCCGACGACGAGATGACCGGCCTCGTCGGCGCCATCCAGTCGCTTCGCAAGCACAACGGGGACTTCTGACGTTTCATCCCCGATCGGGTTGCGGTTGATCCCGGAAAGCGGGACACAACGCAATCCGATCAGCTCGCGAGTCGCGACAGGGCATCAGTGACCGCGCTGACGAACTGTTCAGGACGCTCGATGAGGTCCGCCCAGGTGAAGTTCAGAACGGTCCAGCCGGCAGCGACGAGCGCGTTGCGTTTCGTGCGGTCTCGCTGAAACGTCTCGACGTCCCGATGGAATCCGAACCCGTCGATCTCGACCGCGAGCCTCGCTGCCGTGAAGGCGAAATCGATGACGTAGCCACACATCGCGAGGTTGGCCGTCCAGCCGTCGACACCCGCCTCGCGGAACAGCCCCACCACGACCCGCTCAGCTTCCGACCGCGCACCATCGTCGACGAGCTCGAGGTAGTGCGCCACCGCGGGCGCGCCGTGTCGCTTCGGATACCGCGCATGCGCGTCGCCGAGGTCGGCCCGCTTCACCGCGCCCGACAACAGCGCCGCATCGATCACGGTGACGCCCAGGTCGGCGGACGCATCGAGGACGGTCAGCCCGGCAGTCGTGACACGCAAACCGTCGTGTGTCGTCACATCTACCTCTGCCAGATCGCGATGGCGCACCACCGCCGTCGCCGACGACCGGGCATGACGCCCGCGCGACGCCGTGAACACCAGGTGCTTTCGCGGTTCCTTCGGATGAAGACCCAGCCACCACGCCGCGGCCACTCCACCGAGAACAGCCTCACGACCCACCGAAAGCACCGCAATCCGTGCCTGTGCCCGCGCCGATCGGTGGTGTCCCGCAACCAGGTACACGCCGCGAGCCACCGCGACCCACGCACCAGAATCCAGCCTGCGGCCGATCGCCGACCGGCTCACACCCTTCGCGGTCGCCTCGTGCGTGGAGACGACGCCGTCATGGGTACTGATCAACACATCGAGTTCGTTCACCCGACTTGGACGCACGGGCGCCCGCTACGGTTGCACCCTGCCGTACTGCTCGCTGCTAGCAGAAATCCCGTTGCGTTCCGTCCCGGAAACCGGGAACCAACGCAACGGGATCTCGTGAGGTCGGCGAACGACTAGTGCAGCGACGTGATGATCGCGCTGAAGTCGAGGTCCGCGTGCTGTTCGGCGAAGCCGCGGTAGAGCTGTGCGGCGTGGGTGCCCAACGGCGCACGGGCGCCGGTGCTGGCGACGGCGTCCATCGCAAGACCGAGGTCCTTGTTCATCAGGGCGGTCGCGAAGCCCGGCTTGAAGTCGTTGTTCGCCGGCGAGGTCGGGACCGGCCCGGGAACGGGGCAGTTGGTCTCGACGGCCCAGCAGTTGCCGGTGGCGCCGGTGATCACGTCGTAGAGCGCCTGGTCGTCGAGGCCCAGCTTCTGGGCGAGCACGAAGGCCTCCCCCACCGCGATCTGCTGGACGGCGAGCACCATGTTGTTGCACACCTTGGCGGCCTGGCCGGCACCCGCGGCACCGCAGTGGATGATCTTGCCCGCCATCGGATCCAGGGTCGTGCGCGCTGCGGCGAAGGCCTCGTCCTCGCCGCCGACCATGAACGCCAGGGTGCCGGCGACGGCACCCTTCACCCCGCCCGAGACCGGGGCGTCGACCTGTGCGAAGCCGTGCTCGGTGGCGCGCTGGTGGATGTCCCGCGCGTCGTCGACCGAGATCGTCGACGAGTCGATGAACAGGGCTCCGGTCGGAGTTGCCGGCAGGATCTCGTCATACAGCTTCTTCACGATGCCGCCGTTCGGCAGCATCGTCACCACGACCTCGGCGGCGGACACGGCCTCGATGGCGGCCGGGAAGGTCTCGATGCCGTTGTCCTGCGCGGTCTTCACCGCCTCGGGTACCGGATCGAAACCGCGGACGGTGTGACCGGCTTTCACCAGATTGGCGGCCATCGGGCCACCCATGTTGCCGAGGCCGAGGAAGGCGATCGTCGTCATTGTCTCTGCTTCCTACGAAAGTGGTTGTCTAAAGCGAAGTGTCAGCTGTCCCGGTAGCGGGTCGCGATCGAACGGCCGAGCACGACCCGCATGATCTCGTTGGTCCCCTCCAGGATGCGGTGCACACGGAGGTCGCGGACGATTTTCTCGATTCCGTACTCGGTGAGATACCCGTATCCGCCGTGCAGCTGCAGCGCCTGGTCGGCGACCTCGTAGCAGGTGTCGGTGACGAAACGCTTCGCCATTGCGCACTGTTCGACCTTGTCGGGCGCGCCGTCGTCGAGCGCCGTCGCCGCCTGCCACAACATGAGCCGGGACGCCTGCAGCGAGGTGGCCATGTCGGCGAGGGTGAACCGGATGGTCGGCTCGTCGATGAGCGCGTTGCCGAACGCGCGGCGACTCGCGACATAGGCCGCCGCCTTGTCGAAGGCGGCCTGCGCCCCACCGAGCGACGACGCCGCGATGTTGATGCGACCGCCGTTCAGACCGTTCATCGCGATGCCGAACCCGATGCCCTCGGTGCCACCGAGGAGGTTGCCCGCGGGCACCCGCACCTCGTCGAGGATGACCTGGGCGGTGGGCTGCGCATGCCAGCCCATCTTGTGCTCCTGGGCCCCGAAACTCAGTCCGGGCGAATCCTTCTCGACCAAGAACGTGGAGATGCCCTTGGGTCCGGCGTCACCGGTGCGCGCCATGATGACGTAGAGGTCCGACGACCCGGCCCCGGAGATGAACTGTTTGACCCCGGTGAGCACGTACTCGTCGCCGGACCGCTCGGCACGCGTGGCGAGCGCCGCCGCGTCGGAGCCGGCACCCGGCTCGGTCAGGCAGTAGCTCGCCACCGTCTCCATCGTGGCCAGGCGCGGCACCCAGGTCGAACGCTGTTCGTCGGTGCCGTACTCGTCGACCATCCACGTGCACATGTTGTGGATGGACAGGAACGACGCGACGGCCGGATCGGCGTACGCCAGTTGCTCGAAGATGCGCACCCCGTCGAGGCGCCGCAGGCCACTGCCGCCGGCGTCCTCCGAACAGTAGATGGCACCCATCCCGAGTTCCGACGCCTCACGCAACTCGTCGACCGGGAAGTGGTTCGTGGCATCCCATTCGAGCGCGAACGGCGCCAGTTTCTTGGCCGCGAAACCCGCCGCGGTCTCGACGATGACACGTTCGTCACCGTCGAGCCGGGCGAGTGCGGCGTCGGCGAAAGTCGTCAACGCCGATCAGTCCATCGTCGGGATGACGAACTCGGCGCCGTCCTTGATGCCCGACGGCCACCGCGTCGTGACCGTCTTGGTCTTGGTGTAGAACTGGATCGACGCCGGGCCGTGCTGGTTGAGGTCGCCGAAGCCCGAGCGCTTCCATCCGCCGAAGGTGTAGTACGCCACCGGAACCGGGATCGGCACGTTCACGCCGACCATGCCGACGTCGACGCGGGCCGTGAAGTCGCGGGCGGCGTCGCCGTCCTGGGTGAAGATCGCGACACCGTTGCCGTACTGGTGGTCCGACGCCAGCGCGAGGGCCTCCTCGTAGTCGCCGGCACGCACGATCGACAGGACCGGTCCGAAGATCTCCTCGGTGTAGATGGTCATGTCCTTGGTGACGTGGTCGAACAGGGTCGGGCCGATGAAGAAGCCCTTCGAGATGTCCTCGTCGCCGAAGGTCTGCTCGTTGTTGGCGCGCTCACGTCCGTCGATGACGACCTCGGCACCTTCCTCGGCACCCTTGTCGATGAACCCGCGGACCCGCTCGAGGGCGGCGGCGGTGACCAGGGGGCCGTAGTCGGCCTTGGGGTCCAGGCTGTGACCGACGCGCAGTGCGTTGACCCGGTCGATCAGCTTGGCGCGCAACCGGTCTGCGGTCTGCTCGCCGACCGGGACCGCGACGCTGATCGCCATGCAGCGCTCACCGGCGCTGCCGTAGCCCGCACCGATCAGCGCGTCGACGACCTGGTCGAGGTTGGCGTCGGGCATGATGATCGCGTGGTTCTTGGCGCCACCGAAGCACTGTGAGCGCTTCCCGTGGGCGGCCGCGGTCGAGTAGATGTACTGCGCGATGTCGGAGCTGCCGACGAAGCCGAGCGCCTTGACGTCCGGGTGGGTCAGCAGCGCGTCGACCGCTTCCTTGTCGCCGTGGACGACCTGGAACACGCCGTCGGGCAGGCCGGCTTCGGTGAACAGCTCGGCGAGACGCACCGGCACGGACGGATCGCGCTCGCTGGGCTTGAGGATGAAGGCGTTGCCGCACGCGAGCGCGGGCCCGGCCTTCCAGAGCGGGATCATCGCCGGGAAGTTGAACGGGGTGATGCCCGCGACGACCCCGAGCGGCTGACGGATGGAGTGCACGTCGATGCCGCCGCCGGCACCCGCGGTGAACTCACCCTTGATGAGGTGCGGGATGCCGATCGCGAACTCGATTACCTCGACGCCGCGCTGGATGTCGCCGAGCGCGTCGGCGTGGGTCTTGCCGTGCTCGAGCGACAGCGTGGTCGCGAGCTCGTCGGCGTTCTTGTTCACCAGGTCGACGAACCGCATGAGGACACGGGCGCGGCGCTGCGGGTTCCAGGCGGCCCACTCCTTCTGCGCGGCCGATGCGGTCGCGATCGCGGCGGCGACCTCGTCGGTGGACGCCAGCGGAACCTGGGACTGCACGGCGCCGGTGCTCGGATTGAAGACGTCGGCGAAGCGACCGCCCTCGGCGGTGACGCGCTTGCCGTTCAGGTAGTGCGGGATCGAGGAGACAGCAGGAGCGGACACGGAGATCACCTTCGACTTCGTTGGGGGTATGGCCGGTATCACCATATAGTAGGACATCCAAGTATTTCTTCCAACCCCTCGCCACCAGCGACTTCGCGCCGACGAGCCGGTTAGGCTACCCTCGCTTAGCGAAAACGCCGACGTCGAGAGGAGTTCACATGTCGGTCGTCATCCTCTACGGAACCGAAACCGGGAACGGTGAGCTCGTCGCCGACGCCATCGCCGACACGCTGGCCGCCGACCACGATCCGTCGATCTACGACATGAGCGAGTACGCGGTCGAGGACCTCGACCCCGAGGACTTCCTCGTCATCGTGTGCTCGACCTACGGCGAAGGCGAGCTGCCGACCGGTGCCGAGCCCTTCGCCGACGAACTCGAGAGCGTGAACCCGGACCTCACCGGTCTCCGCTTCGCGGTCTTCGGTCTCGGGGACTCGATCTACGACACGTTCAACCGCGGCGGCGAGATCGTCGCCGAGATGCTCACCAAGCGCGGCGCGGTCCAGGTCGGCGAGCACGCCCGCCACGACAACTCCTCGCCCATCAAGCCGGCGAAACAGGCCGCCGAGTGGGCCGAGGGAATCTCCCAGGAGATCTGAGCACGCCTGACGTCGACGCGGCCGGTCAACCCGCTGGTCGCGACGTCGCGCCCGCCGCCGGGCCCGCGTCGGCTGCGGCGGACTCCTCCGCCGCCACGGCCTGCTCGTATCCGCGCACGGCCGACAGCTTCGCGAGTTCGCATACGGCGCGCACCATGATCGCGAGCACGATCCCCAGGAACAGCGCGGTCGGTACCGACACCTTCAGGTTCTCACCGAGCAGCAGCACACCGAGCACCATCGCGACGGCCGGCTCGGCGACGGTCATCGACGGGAACGACGTCTGCAGATCACCGGCCCCGAACCCCATCTGCTGGGCGAGGATGGCGCAGACCACCACCAGCACGAAGAGATAGATCTCGGGGTGGACGAAGGTACGCCAGAAGTGGTGCGTGATCTGGTAGATCACGGTCTTCACCAGCAACGCCGACACGCCGAACAGGATGCCGGCGACGAGCCCGTAGAACAGTGCCTTGTAGTGCGGACTCGAGCGGTGGGCGAGGATCACCAGCGCGACCACGACGCCGATGACCGCTCCCACGGTGCCCCACAGCAGGAGAGCATCGGGGCGTCGCATCGACGGTTCGGGACGCGCCACGATCAGGAACGTCACCACGCACGCGACGAGAACCCCGCCCCAGGCCCACTCGATGCGGGCCGGATGTCGGTGATCGGCCCACGCCTCGAGCGGAAGGGCGAACAGCACGGCGAGGACGACGAGGGGTTGCACGAGGAGGATCGAGCCGAGTCCGAGTGCCGAGGCCTGCAAACCGAAGCCGCACAGCGCGATCGCCGCTCCGGCCCACCATCCCGGGGTGATCGCACCGTTGACCCGGGAGGCGCGCTGGCGCAACACGGTACCGGCGGCGATCAACAACGCGGCCAGCACCGCGAGGAGCGCGGGTACCCAGGTGTGCACGATCCCCAGGGTAACGGCGGTGAGCCGCGGTCGCGGTCCCGGCCGGGGTCGTCCCGGGCGACATCGACGGTGTCGTAACACCTACTGCCTGCCCGGACAACGTAGATTCGAACCCATGCGTTATCGGTCAGATCTGGAACGACTGGCCACCCTCGACGCCGCCGCGATCGAGGTGGCCTGCACCGACTGCACCTCGGTGGGTGAGCTCATCGACTGTGCCGTGGACGAGTACCTGGAGTTCGACGTCGCCGCCGACGAGGCCGAGGCCCGCGGTCACGACGAGCACGCGGCCTACCTCCGCCAGGAGGCCGCCGCCTGGCGCGCGACCGTGCGGGTCCTGCGGATGATCGGCGCCGAGTCGGGGTCCGAATCCCACGCCCGGGACCGTGGCCGGCACGGCGCCGCATGAGCCGGACCCGCACGCTGGTCCTGATGCGGCACGGCAAGTCGGGTTATCCGCCCGCGACGCCCGACCACGACCGTCCGCTGGCCGAGCGCGGCGATCGGCAGGCTGCCCTCGCCGGGCGCTGGATGGCCGATGAGGGCCTGCGGATCGACGCGGTGCTGTGCTCGACATCGACGCGAACGCGCCAGACGCTCGCCCGAACCGGCATCGATGCGCCCGTGACCTTCGTCGAGGACATCTACGGCGGCGCGCCCGAGGAGATCCTGGAGGCCATCCGCATCCACGCGCCCGCCGACGCGCGGACGATCCTCGTCGTCGGCCACGAGCCCGGGATGCCGTCGACCGCACTGACGCTCGATCCGCACGGGTACATCGAACGCTTCCCCACCTCGGCTTATGCGGTCGTCGGCATCTCCCACGAGTGGGACCGGATCGGGATGGCCCCGGACCCCGAAGCCCACCTCGTCGGCGTGCGGATCCCACGCGAGGAGTGACCGATGGCGCACACTGGGACCATGCGTGAGATCCAGCGAACCATCATCGACGCCCTCGCCGTGAAGCCCTCGATCGACCCCGGCGAGGAGGTGGAGCGGCGGGTCGGATTCCTCGTCGACTACCTCCGCGCCACGGGTGCCAAGGGTTACGTACTCGGCATCTCCGGCGGCGTCGACTCCAGCCTGGCCGGGAAGCTCGCCCAGCTCGCCGCCGAACGCATCCGGTCCGACGGCGGTGACGCGACCTTCATGGGCGTGCGGCTGCCCTACCGCGTGCAGCACGACGAGGACGACGCGGCCGCGGCCCTCGAGTTCATCGGCGCCGACGAGGTCGTGACCGTCAACGTGGCACCCGGCGTGGATGCCCTCGACGACGAGATCGAACAGGCCACCGGCACCCGGCTCACCGACTTCACCAAGGGCAACGCCAAGGCGCGGCACCGCATGGTCGCGCAGTACGCCCTCGCCGGTGACCGCGGGTTGCTGGTGATCGGCTCCGATCATGCGTCCGAGAACGTCACCGGCTTCTTCACCAAACACGGCGACGGTGCGGCCGACGTGCTGCCGCTCTCCGGCCTGAACAAGCGGCAGGGGCGTGCCCTCCTGCGCCACCTGGATGCGCCGCAGCAGCTGTGGGAAAAGGTCCCGACCGCCGACCTGCTGGACGAGAAGGCCGGACAGACCGACGAGGACGAACTCGGCCTGCGCTACGACGACATCGACGACTACCTCGAGGGGCGCGAGATCCCCGAGGACGCGGCGGAGAAGATCGAGGCCGCCTGGCACCGCAACCGGCACAAGCGCACCACCCCCGTCGAGGTCGACGACACGTGGTGGCGGTCCTAGCGCTGCACCCGGCCGGCGCGTTCGGCGGACCCCGCACGACGGCCTGTCCGCGATTAGGGTGTCGGAGTGTCTGTCTACGCAAACGGATTCGCCCGCGTCGCCGGAGCCGTACCCGTCCTGACGCTCGCCGAACCCGCGGTCAACGCCGCGCGCACCGTCGAACTCGCGACGCAGGCCGCTGACGACGGCGCCTGCCTGGTCGTCTTCCCCGAACTCGGGCTGTGCGGGTACAGCGTCGACGACCTCTTCCACCAGGACGCCCTCCTCGACGGTTGCCGCACCGCGCTCGACGACATCGTGACGGCCAGTGCCGGGCTCAAGCCGGTTCTCTGCGTCGGACTACCGATGCGCGTGGGTGACGGCCTGTACAACTGCGCCGCCGTGATCCACGACGGCGCGGTCCTGGGGGTGGTCCCGAAGTCGTACCTGCCGAACTACCGCGAGTTCTACGAGCAGCGCTTCTTCGCCGCGGCGCGCGACGCGGTCCCCACGACCGTGCGGTTCGGCGACGTCGAGGTCCCGTTCGGTGCCGATCTCGTCTTCGAGGCCCGCGATCTGCCGGGTTTCGCACTGTTCGTCGAGATCTGCGAAGACGGCTGGGTGGCGATCCCACCGAGTACATGGGCAGCTCTCGGCGGCGCGACCGTGCTGGCCAACCTGTCGGGCAGCCCGGTCACCATCGGCAAGGAGAGCTACCGCACCAACCTGTGCACCGGGCATTCCGCGCGGACCATCTCGGCCCACGTGTACGTCGCTGCCGGGTACGGCGAGTCGACCACCGACCTCGCCTGGGACGGCGATGCCCTCATCACCGAGAACGGTTCGCTCCTCGCCCGCAGTGAACAGTTCGCGACGACCGACCAGATCATCACCGCCGACATCGATCTCGACCGCCTGCGGCAGGAACGCATGCGGATGATCAGCCTCCGGGACCAGGTCGGCGATCACTCCGACCGGTTGAAGTCGTTGCGTCGCATCGGTTTCGACTTCGGCGACCTGTCCGACGACGATGTCGTCCGGCGGGTGGTCCCCCGGTTCCCCTATGTCCCAGCGGATTCCGCCGACCGCGACGAACGCTGCGCGGAGGTCCGCTCCATCCAGGTGCAGGGCCTGGCCCAGCGACTGCGCTCGACGGGTCTGGAGAAGATCGTCATCGGGGTGTCCGGTGGCCTGGACTCGACGCTCGCACTCCTCGTCGCGGTCGACACCTTCGACCGGCTCGGCTTGCCGCGCACCAACATCCTCGGTTACACGATGCCCGGCTTCGCGACCGGTGGCCCGACGCTGCGGCGCGCCCACGCGCTGATGAACTCGCTCGGCGTGAGCGGCGCGGAGATCGACATCCGGCCGTCCTGCGAGCAGATGCTCGCCGACCTCGACCATCCGTACGCGCGCGGCGAGAAGGTCTACGACGTCACCTTCGAGAACGTGCAGGCCGGTGAGCGGACCTCACACCTGTTCCGGCTCGCGAACGCCAACGGCGCCATCGTGCTCGGGACCGGCGACCTCTCCGAACTCGCGCTCGGATGGTGCACCTACGGCGTCGGCGACCAGATGTCGCACTACAACGTCAACGGGTCGGTGCCGAAAACGCTGATCCAGCACCTGATCCGGTGGATGATCACCAGCGGGCACCACACCGCCGAGACCACCGAGACGCTCGTCGAGATCCTCGACGACGTCATCTCCCCCGAACTCGTCCCCGCCGGCGACGACGGCCGGATCCAGAGCACCGAGGACACCGTCGGCCCCTACGAGCTGCACGACTTCTTCCTCTATCACCTGACGCGCTTCGGTTATCGCCCGAGCAAGATCGCCTATCTCGCGCGCCAGGCGTGGGGTGACCGCAGCCGTGGCCCGTGGTCGGATCTGCTGACCGAGGACAAGCGCAACGAGTACGACACCGCGACCATCGAGCACTGGCTCGCGGTGTTCCTGAAGCGGTTCATGGGCAACCAGTTCAAGCGCTCGGCGATGCCCAACGGCCCCAAGATCGGATCGGGCGGGTCGCTGTCCCCGCGCGGCGACTGGCGTTCACCCTCGGATGCGTCGGCGCGGGTCTGGCTTGACCAGCTCGCCGGGGGCTAGTGCGGCGGGTGGTCGCGCCCTGCGCAAGCTCCGGCCGCTCCTCAGTACCTGCGGCCAGGCGGCCGTCGTGGACTACGACAGAACACTCTTGAGCGTCCACATCTCTGCTCCCTGAGGTGCGAGCGAAGCGAGCCACGAAGGGCTCCGCAACCTGTCTCACCAGGCCCTTCGTGGCTCGTCGCTGGCGCTCCTCGCACCTCAGGGAGCAATGGTTATGTCGTTCTTTCGGGTTAGCGAGCAGGGTGGTCGCGCCCTCCGCAAGCTCCGGCCGCTCCTCGGAGAACACACGTGACCAGGGGTCATGCGGTTCTCTCGCCTCAGTCGCAGGCGGCCAGCAGCTGCTTGATCTCGTCGTCGAAGGCGTTCGCGATGGCCCACGGGTCCGGGGTCTGATCGGTACAGCCGACGATGCCGATGTTGAGGTTGCCGTCGGCGGAGAAGACCGTGATGTTGAGTCCCAGGCCATGCATGATCGGGCCCAGCGGGTAGACGCCGGTCACGCGCGCGCCGAGGAAGTACAGCGGGAAATCCGGGCCGGCGACGTTGGACACCAGGACGTTGAACACCGGCGGATGCGCCGACGCCCAGTTGCGGTCGCCGTAGATCTTCATCGCGGTGGACAGTGTCGTACCGGGAGCGAACTGCGCCCAGGACCGCAGGATGTTCGCGTCGATCTCGGCGTGGTGCTCCTTCGAGGTCCGGCTCAGCTCGGCCTGCTTGCGCAGCCGCGCGACCGGGTCGGGCTCGTCGGAGGACAGCAGGGTGAACATGCCGGTCACCTTGTTGGTGCCCTCGACGACGAGGTCCTTCTCGTCGGCGCCGTGCACCGAGACCGGGACCATCCCGACCAGCGGACGATCGGGGAGCTCGTCGTGGCCGAGCAGGTAGGTGCGCAGCGCCCCGCCGACCATCGCGAGCACGACGTCGTTGAGCTTCACCTCGAAGTGGTCTTTCACCCGCTTCACATCGTCGAGCGAGAGCTGGGTGACGGCGATGCTGCGGTGCGGCGTGATGGGTGCGTTGAACCGAGTCCGCGGGGCACGGAACGGTGCGGGCATCGCCGAATCCTGTTGTGCCCGACGGAACCAGCCGACGGGCACGCTCAACGTGCGGGGGAGCAGCTTGGCCATGGCGAGGGGCCGCTGCACGAAGTAGTTGACCGCGCCGCCCGCGGCCATCGCGACGCGCGACGACGGGCCGGCCGACTCCCCCACCTTCTCGGCGTCGAGATCCGGCGGTTCGGGCGTGAGCGTGCACATCTGGGCGAGCATCTCGGCGCCCGTCACACCGTCGGTCCCGGCGTGGTGCATGCGCAGCATCGCGCAGACCCGGCCGTCGGCGAGACCCTCGATGATCCACAGCTCCCACAACGGCTTGCCGCGGTCGAGCGTCTGCCCGGCCAGATGACCGCACAGTTCGGCGACCTCGCCGGCGCCGCCGGGGGCCGGCACGCCGACCCGGTGCACGTGCCGCTCGATGTCGAAGTCGTCGTCCTCGATCCACACCGGGTGGTCGATGTTGAACAACGAGTTGTCGAGTTTCCGCCGGAACGCGGGTATGGCAGCGATGCGTCGTTCCATCTCGGCGCGGAGTTTGTCGAAGCGGTAGCCGCCCGGCATGGTGCTCGGATCGATCTCGAACAGACCGATGACATGCATCAGTTGCGAGCGTGTCTCGAGGTAGAGAAACGATGCGTCCAGTCCGCTCAAGCGCTGCATGGGATTCGCCTTCCCTCGACGTCGGGCACCCGACCCCGTGGGCACCCCACGCCATCATGCCGCACGTGACGACCCCGGCGGGGTCGGTTCCGGCACAGCCGTGACGGCGTCGAGATGCCAGATGATCCCGGCTCAGAGCGGCAGCGAGTCGACCATGTCCAGAATGTCCTGTCCATCCGTTTCGAGGACGACGATCATGGCCAGCTCGCGCGACGGGTCGTCGGTGATCTTGAAGACCCCGCGTCCGTTCTCGTCGATCAACCCCGTCCCGTGCCGCCATCGCACCGGCCGCGACGTCTCCGAGGAACGCGAGTACTCCGCGTTCAGCGCATCTCGGGACGCGAACCAGAACACCCCGAAGGGGCGATCGACCGAGCCCGCGGCACATCGGACGACGAACACGGTGCGCACCTGACCCGCTCCGGTCTCCGACGGCCCGACCTCGTCGCGGCCGCCGGAGTATCGGCGGATGCACTCGGTGTTCATCCACTGCGCCGCGGTGTCGGGGGCCTGCGGGAGCAGCTCCGGGAACTGCGCCACCAGCGGCGCGAACTCCCCCCAGCTCGCGCCCGTCCGGACCCGCTGCACGGGCCCGGGCTCGGAGTACACACCCGCGCGGATCGCGATGACCCGGTAATCATGTTCTCCGGCAGGCACACTCACGTCCTCGGCGGAGGTCTCGGGTCCCTGGTGGACGACGTAACCGTCGCCGCGGAGCAGCTGATAGGCCGACGCCCCGGACACCGGGTCCCACGACGCGATCACCCGTCCCGGTCGCGCCTGCAGGGTCAGGCCGCCGGGGGTGTCCGGCGCGTCGGGCGCGGTCACCGACCGGACGACGACGAAGCCGCCGACGGCGACCACCGCGGCGACGAGCACGATCAGCCCGATCAGCCACGGCCCCGACTCCAATCGGCGCGGCGAGCTCGGTGGCGTGGTGGGGGACGCCGAGGGTGTCGGTGAAGTCATCAGATCGGCAGCCTTCTCAGGACGTCGCCGGCTGCGGCGGCGGGCTCACCCGGGACGACCACCCACACCACCGAGCGGGCATGGTCGCCGTCGTCGAAGGTGAGGATCGCCTGCCCCTGATCCCGCTGCTTGTCCGACAGGTACAGCGTGCCGGTGTGCCCCTGCGCGGTGGTGTAGTCGACGCCGCGGAGGTCGTGGGCGGTCACCTTCGCCGCCGCGACCGCTTCCTCCGGGGTCTCGTAGGTGTCGACGATCACCTGATACGCCGCCACACCCGGGTCCGACGGCCGCCCGCTGTCGTCGCCGGTCGCGGCGTCGGCGTCGCGGGTACACGACACGGTGCGTTTGCTCGACGAGAACGCGAGATCGCCGTCCTCGCCCCAGCAGCGCATCGCGTCGAAGCCGTTGGTGCTCAATGGCGTGGCCGGGATCAGGTCGTGGTACAGGTCGGCGATGGGCTGCAACTCGCCCCATGTCATGAAGACATCGACCTGTTCGGAGTTCCGGGAGAAGTCCGACACCCGGCCGCCGTCGTGCGCCGCGACCTGATACGTGTACATGCCGGGCACCGGCCGGGGCGCCGTGAACTCGGTGGCGGGCCCGGAATAGATCACGTCCTCGTTCTGGGTGACCACGTAGTCGGTGGCCCCGGCCACGCCGTTCCAGGTCAGTTCGACAGCGGTGGTCGTGACCTTCACGTCCGGGGGGTCGGGGGTGTCCAGGGAGGTGGCCGACATGCGTGCGAAACCGATTCCGGCGCCGAGGATCCCGGCGACGAGCACCGCCACGATGCCGATCGCGGCGAGGTGGCGAGGCCGACGGACCGAAGTGGGTTGCGTCGCATCGTCATCGGGTGGCCAGGTCTGCAACGGTCCCGATTGCACGGGCGGTGGCGTGTACCCCGTGCTCCCCGCGACGCCGGCGCCGACGTGCCCGAACCCCGGGCTCGGTTTTGGACCGGCCGGTGCGGGCCCGGTGGGGGTCCCGGCCGGGGGCTCGGGCCTGATCGCCGGGCCGATGAGCGTTGCGCGGGAATCGAAGACGTCGGCGAGCGCGGCGGCGAACTCCCCCGCCGTCGGGTGACGGCGACCCGGCTCCTTGGCGATCGCCCGCGCGAGCACGGCGTCGACCCCGGCGGGCAACGCCCGGTTGCGAGCGCTCGCCGACGGGGGTTCGTGATGCATGTGCGCGGTCATCAGTCCGTGCAGCGACGGCGAATCGAACGGCGGTGCACCGGTGAGGAGTTCGTACGCGGTGGCAGCGAGAGAATAGATGTCGCTCCGGCCGTCGACGCGCAACCCCTCGATCTGCTCCGGCGAGGCGTAGCGCATGGTCCCGATGGTGATCCCGGTACCGGTCAGGTGGGTCACCTCGTCGAGGACCTGGGCGATGCCGAAGTCGGTGAGCTTGACGGCCTCCGGGGCGCTGTCGGTGTCGCCGTCCGCGCCCGGCGTGATGAGGATGTTGGCCGGTTTGATGTCCCGGTGCATGACGCCGCGCCGGTGCGCCGCGTCCAGACCCGCCGCCGCCCCGGCGATGATCGTGCACGCGAGACCGGGGTCGAGGGGCGACTCCCGGGCGAGCATCCGGGCCGCGTCGGTACCCGGCACGTACTCCATCGCGATCCACAGCAACTCGTCGAAGACACCACGGTCGTAGACGGCCACGATGTTGGGATGGTGCAGCGGAGCGACGATGTCGGCTTCGCGTTCGAACCGCGCGCGGAAGACCGGGTCCGCGGCGTGGACCGAGCGGAGCACCTTCAGGGCGTCGGCGCGCGGCAGCCGGGGATGCGCGGCCTGATAGACCTCGCCCATGCCGCCGCGTCCGAGCACGTCGAGGACGCGGTACCCCGCGATCAGGTCCCCTACCTGGTACATGACGTCCTCACCGATCCGTGTGCGGTGGCTGTGCTGGGGACGAATGGTACCGATTGTCGCGAAACGCGGTGGACCACACCGGTGCGGACTCTACGATCGGCGGCGATGGAAACCACCGAGAACCCGACCCCGACGACCACCGAATTCACCCCGGCAGAGCTCGACGAGGCCTTCGCACAGTTCCAGCGCACGGTCGCCGAGATCGCCGTGACCCGGGACTGGGATCGCTATGCCGAACTGTTCACCGAAGACGCCGACTACATCGAGCACGCCTTGGGCACCATGCGCGGTCGCGAGGAGATCCGGACCTGGATCTGGCGGACGATGACGTCGTTCCCCGGCAGTCACATGACCGGGTTCCCCTCGCTGTGGCATGTGGTCGACGCGCCGACCGGCCGGGTCATCTGCGAAGTCGACAACCCGATGCGCGATCCGGGCGACTCGACACACATCACCGCCACCAACATCACCATCCTCACCTACGCCGGCGACGGCCGGTGGAGTCGCGAAGAGGACGTCTACAACCCGATGGAGTTCGGGCGCGCGGCGATGCGCTGGTGTGAGAAGGCACGCGAACTGGGCACCATCGACGAACCGGCCACGGCGTGGATGGAGACGACGGGCGCGATGTTCGCCTCGCGTCCACGTTCCGGTTGAGGGCCCGCCGACCTGCGCGAACACCGGTTCCGGCGTCGCCCGTACCGACGTGACCGACACCACCGGCCGGACGCGTAACGCGACGCGCGGGCGTGAACGACACCCAGGCGACGGACTTGGGACACCGGTGTGCGTGCCGTACGCTAGAACTTTGACCAGTGGCGACGGGGCGGCGCGGGGGACCCGGCCCGACACACCACGGTCCGGTGGGCGGGGTGCGCACCTCCCCACGACGACGTCGCGAACCACGGTCGTGGCCGCCGGCCACGCACGCGGATCGATCGACACGACGCACGACGACGACACGCAATGACGACACACGCGGACACCGTTCGGAGGACATCTATATGGCACGCGACCTGACGCAACTCGAGCTACTCAAGGAGCTGGCCCCGGTTGCCGAGGACAACGTCAACCGCCACCTCAAGATCGCCAAGGACTGGAACCCGCACGACTACGTGCCGTGGGACGAGGGCCGTAACTTCGCCGCCCTGGGTGGCGTCGACTACGACCCCGAGCAGTCGCAGCTCGACGAGGTCGCCAAGGCCGCGATGATCACGAACCTCCTCACCGAGGACAACCTGCCGTCGTACCACCGTGTCATCGCCGACAACTTCTCGATGGACTCCGCCTGGGGCCACTGGGTCGGTCGCTGGACCGCCGAGGAGAACCGCCACGGCATCGTCATGCGCGACTACCTCGTGGTCACCCGCGGCGTCGATCCCGTCGCCCTCGAAGAGGCGCGGATGATCCACATGACCAATGGTTACGACCCGATGCTGGCCGCCGCCGGACGCGTGGACGAGCTCGAGGAGCACGCCGACGAGCTCGGTCTGCTGCATTCCGTGGCGTACGTGACCTTCCAGGAACTCGCGACCCGCGTCAGCCACCGCAACACCGGCAAGGCGTGCAACGACCCGATCGCCGACAAGATGCTGCAGCGCATCGCGGCCGACGAGAACCTGCACATGATCTTCTACCGCAACATCTGCGGTGCGGGCTTCGACATCTCCCCCGACCAGACGCTGCGCGCCGTCACCGACATCGTGACCAACTTCCAGATGCCCGGCGCCGGTATGCCCAACTTCCGTCGCCACGGCGTGCTCATGGCCAAGCACGGCATCTACGACCTGCGTCAGCACCTCGAAGAGGTCGTCATGCCGGTCCTGCGTAAGTGGAACGTCTTCGAACGCGACGACTTCAGCAGCGAGGGCGAGAAGACCCGCGAGGAGCTCGCCGCCTTCCTCGAGCAGCTCGAGAAGGACACCATCCGCTTCGAGGAGATGCGCGACCGTTCGCTCGCCCGCGAGGCCAAGAAGCGGGAGCAGCAGGCATCCTGAGCACCCTCATCGACAGCCACCCGGCGCCCTCGACCACCGAAGGCTCGCTTCCCAGCTCCCTGAGGAGCGAGCTTGCGAGCGTCTCGAAGGGACTGCGTATCGGGTCCATCGAACTGGCCAGCCCGGTCGTACTGGCCCCGATGGCGGGTGTCACCAACGTCGCGTTCCGGACGCTGTGCCGCGAACTCGAGCTCGCCCGCACCGGAACCGTCTCCGGGCTGTACGTCTGTGAGATGGTCACGGCGCGCGCGCTCGTGGAGCGGCACCCGGTCACGATGCACATGACGACCTTCGGACCCGACGAGAATCCGCGGTCGATGCAGCTCTACACCGTCGACCCGGAGTACACGTACCAAGCCGCGAAGATGATCGTCGACGAGAATCTCGCCGACCACATCGACATGAACTTCGGCTGCCCGGTCCCCAAGGTGACCCGCAAGGGCGGGGGGTCGGCGATCCCCTACAAGCGCACGCTGTTCCGCAAGATCGTCGCGGCGGCCGTCCGGGCCACCGAGGGTACCGACATCCCGGTGACGGTCAAGTTCCGGATCGGCATCGACGACGATCACCGCACCCATCTCGACGCCGGCCGGACCGCCGCCGAAGAAGGTGCCGCGGCCGTCGCCCTCCACGCGCGCACCGCATCGCAGCGATACTCCGGTGAGGCCGACTGGGACGAGATCGCCCGCCTGAAGGAGCACGTCACCACCGTGCCGGTGCTCGGCAACGGCGACATCTTCGAACCCGCCGATGCGGTCGCGATGATGCGCCGGACCGGCTGCGACGGCGTCGTCGTCGGCCGCGGTTGCCTCGGCCGGCCCTGGCTGTTCGCCGAACTGGCCGCCGAACTCGGCGGTTTCGACGCGCCGGCGCCGCCGAACCTGGGCGAGGTCGCCGACATCATGGTCCGGCACTGCCAGCTCCTCGTCGATCACCACGGCGAGATGAAGGGTTGCCGCGAGATCCGCAAGCACGTCGCCTGGTACCTTCGCGGCTTCCCGGCCGGCTCGGAGATCCGGCGGCGGATGGCGCTCGTCGGCAGCGTCGACGAACTGCGTGAACTGCTCGCCGAGCTGCCGGCCGACGCGCCGTTCCCCTCCGACGGTCACGGCCCGCGCGGCCGGCAGGGTTCGCCGGCGAAGGTCGCGCTGCCGGACGGCTGGCTCGACGACCCCGACGAGGACGTGATCCCCGCAGGCGCCGAGATCATGCACTCCGGCGGTTGAACCGGATTGCGAAAACCGTCACAACCGGTGCCCGGCTGAGACGCTTTCTCAGGTGGGATCAGTACTATTGCGCGGAGGTCCCGGCCGCCGGGGCCTCCATTCTGTGCGCACCGCGCTGGTCGAGCCCCGATCCGCGGTGACTCCGCGACACGACCACGGGGCATGAGGAACGTGCATTGAGTCGTAGGACACCGGGCCCGGACGACCCCGAGGTGGGCGACGCCGGTCGCTCTCCTCGTGGTCGACGCGCCGGACGCTCCCGCGACGACTTCGAGCCCGTCCCCGGTCCGGACGCGCCCGGTTCCACCGACCAGGGCTCCCCTCCCCCGGCGCACCCCAGCCTCCGCGAGCCACGCTCGGCAGATCGCTTCGTCCGGGGACGCACTCGCCTGACGGTCCGCCAGCTCATGGAGCAGATGAACGCAGACCCGGATGCGCGGCCCGGACAGTCGGTCGACGACTCGTCGCCCACCGAAGCCATCCCCCGCATCACCGGTCATCGTCCGGGGCGTCGTCGAGCTCAACGCGGCGCCTCC
>ERZ501064.17-NODE-17-length-53108-cov-9.279343_pt1 | contig 53108 bp, 45 predicted proteins | sample MGYA00510851_ERZ501064 | MGnify/ENA primary metagenome ERZ501064 (study PRJEB25958, sample SAMN03398529) | human skin metagenome | study: EMG produced TPA metagenomics assembly of the Human Skin Microbiome Metagenome (human skin metagenome) data set. | reverse complement strand
GTCGCCTCCGCGGCGAGCCCGGTGCTCGTCCAGTCGTTCGACGCCGGCCTGCTGCGCGAGCTGCGCGCCCGCCTCGGCGGGCACGGCCCGCGCCTGATCCAGCTCGTCGACGACGGCGCCGAGGGGGACCGGATGGTCGGGCTTGCCGGGCTCCGCGAGATCTCCACCTACGCGCAGGGCATCGCGCCCAGCCGCCGCCGGATCCTGCAGGCGTGCGGCGCAGGCGCCCGCGTGTGCCGCCTGGTCCAGGAGGCGCACCGCGCCGCGCTGTCGGTCTTCTGCTGGACGCTGCGGGCGGAGAACGCCTTCCTGCCGGAGCAGCGTCGCCGCGGCGACCAGCCCGGTGCCCACGGTGACGCCGTCGCCGATGCCCGCCACCTGCTGGACCTGGGCCTGGACGGCCTCATCACCGACTCCCCCGACCTCGCCGTCACCGCCCTGCGCAGCCGCCTGTCCACAGCGGCCTGACGGCGATTCGCTCCACGGCTGTTCCTCGCGCTCCCGGGGTCCTGCAGGGCCCCCGGAGCGCCAGGAACGCCCCCTGAGCGGCCGTTCAGCCGATCAGGTCGTGGATGACGACGTTCTCCTCGCGGCCAGGGCCCACGCCGATCACGCTGATCCGCGCCCCGGACAGCTCCTCGAGCCGGCGCACGTAGGCCTGCGCGTTGGCGGGCAGCTCGTCGAAGGTCCGGCAGTGCCGGATGTCCTCGAACCAGCCCGGCATCTCCTCGTAGACCGGCGTCGCGTGGTGGAACTCGGTCTGGGTCATCGGCATCTCCTCGACGCGCTCACCGTCGACCTCGTAGGCCACGCAGATCGGCACGGTGTCGAGGCTGGAGAGGACGTCGAGCTTGGTGAGGAAGTAGTCGGTGATGCCGTTGACGCGGGTCGCGTAGCGGGCGATCACGGCGTCGAACCAGCCGCAGCGGCGAGCGCGACCGGTGGTGACACCCACCTCGCCGCCGGTCTTGGCGAGGTAGGCGCCCCACTCGTCGAAGAGTTCGGTGGGGAACGGCCCGGAGCCCACGCGCGTGGTGTAGGCCTTCAGGATGCCCAGGACGGTGGTGATCTTGTTGGGTCCGATGCCGGCGCCGACCGCGGCGCCACCGGCGGTCGGATTCGACGACGTCACATACGGATAGGTGCCGTGGTCGACATCGAGCAGGGTGCCCTGGGAGCCCTCGAGCAGCACCGTCTCGCCGTTCTCCAGGGCCTGGTTGAGCAGCAGCCGGGTGTCGGCGATGCGGTGCTTGAATCCTTCGGCCTGCCCGAGGACCTCGTCGACGACCTGCGCCGGGTCGAGGGCCTTGCGGTTGTAGATCTTGACCAGGATCTGGTTCTTCAGCTCGAGCGCCGCCTCGACCTTCTGGGTGAGGATCTTCTCGTCGAGGACGTCGGCGACGCGCACGCCGACGCGGGCGATCTTGTCCTGGTAGCAAGGACCGATGCCGCGGCCCGTGGTCCCGATCTTCTTGTTGCCCAGGAAACGCTCGGTGACCTTGTCGATCGCGACGTGGTACGGCATGAGCAGATGCGCGTCGGCGGAGATCAGCAGGCCGGAGGTGTCGACGTCGCGGTCCTCGAGGCCACCGAGCTCGGTGAGCAGCACGCCGGGGTCGACGACCACGCCGTTGCCGATGACGTTCTGCACGCCGGGCGTCAGGATGCCGGACGGGATGAGGTGCAGCGCGAAGGATTCCCCGGTGGGGAGTACGACGGTGTGCCCGGCGTTGTTGCCACCTTGGTAGCGGACAACCCAGTTGATCCGGCCTCCGAGGAGGTCGGTCGCTTTGCCTTTGCCCTCGTCACCCCACTGGGCTCCGATAAGCACGATCGCGGCCATGTCCGGTACTCCTTTGTGTGGCGCGCTTGGGACCAAACCTGACCAACACTACTGGGTCGGCGCGCTCGATACGCTATCCGCGTGCCGTTTGCCCTTCTGAGCCAGACCAGCCGCGCCGACGACAAGAAGGCCGTCCGCGCCGCGGTCGCCGACGCCCTCACCGATCCCGACGTCACCCGACTCGTCGTCGAGCCGCGTGTCGCGGAGCGCTTCGCACCGACCGTGGCGCACGAGAACGACATCTTCCTGTCCCAGGTGCTGGCCGCACTGATGGTCACCGAACGACTCGACGTCGAGATCGCATACGTCTCCGCCGAGGCCACGCCCGCGACGCGTCGCTACCGGTTGCCGCACGGACCGGCGGCCCGCGAGCTCGCCGAACACGGCACGGCGGTCGCGGTGCCGCTCATCCGCGACGACGCCGCGACCGTCATCGTCGGCAGCGCGCGTCACCTGGGCGCCGAGGGCGCGAAGCTGCACGGTGAGACCTACGTCGACAACGAGCGCCTCTTCGACGGCGAGGTGCGATCGATCCTCATCGAACCGACCCTGACCGCACCCGGCCTCCGCGCGCAGGTGGAGCGGATGTTGTTGCCGGGCAAGTGGTTCACCGGGCGCGCGTGTCAGACGGGCGGAACCAACGTCGTCGTCGAACGCGAGGGCGTCGTGAACCCGCGTGTGCTCAAGCGGTCGACGTTCTACCGCCACGTCACCGATCTCCTGCTGGTGCGCCCCTGATCCGGGGCTCAGCCGACCGGCCGCGCCTGGGGGCCCGTCGTGAGGTGGAGATCGTCGCGCCGGATGAGCGTCGTGGCCACGACGCTGATGATCGCGGTCAGCACGAGGTAACCGGCGGCGAGCCACGGTGACCCGCCGGCCGCCCCGATCAGCGCGGTGAGGATCAGCGGCGTCAGGCCCGAGGCGTAGATGCCGGAGAACTGGTAGACGACCGACAGTCCGGTGTACCGCACCGGGGTCGGGTACAGACTCGCGAACAGGGTGCCCTGCGCGCCGTAGAAGAGTGCGTGGATCACCCCGAAGACGATCACCAGTCCCACGGTGAACCACAGCAGGTTCGAGGTCCCGAACAGCGCGAACACCGGGTAGACCGCGACGCCGTAGGCGGTGATCCCGATCAGGTAGATCGTCTTGGCGCCGTACCGGTCGGTGAGCAGTCCGGAGAACGGCAGCAGGGCCGCCATCACGAGCGAGGCGATGGTCACGGCCACCAGGACCGGGACCTTCTCCATGTCGAGTTCGCTGGTCGCGTAGGCGATCGCGAAGACGCCCCAGGTGTTGAAGGCCGATCCCTCTCCCCATCGGGCGAGAAGGCCGAGGACGGTGTTGCGCGTGTTCGGCGGGACCACGACGTCGCGCAGTGGTGCCGTGGACTTCTTGGCGAGCTCGGCCACTTCGGCGAACGCCGGCGTCTCGTCGACCTTCAACCGCACGACGAACCCGATGACCACCAGGACGATGCTCACCAGGAACGCGATGCGCCAGCCGTAGGTCAGGAACGCCTGCTCGTCGAGGGCCACCTGCAGCAGCGCGAACACTCCGGTGCCCAAGGCGAGTCCGAGGGCCAGGCCGATCTGCGGGATGCTCCCGAACAGACCGCGCTTGCCGTCCGGGCTGTGCTCGACCGACAGCAGCACCGCACCTGCCCACTCCCCGCCCAGCGCGAAACCCTGCACGATGCGCAGGAGGAGCAGGAGGATCGGGGCGAGCACACCGACCGTCTCGGCGGTGGGCAGCACACCCATCAGGGCGGTCGCGACGCCCATCATCACCATGGTGATCGCGAGCGTGCGCTTGCGGCCGATGCGATCGCCGATGTGCCCGAAGACGACTCCGCCGATCGGGCGCACGACGAAGCCCACCGCGAACGTCGCGAAGGACAGCAGGGTGCCGACGAACGAGCTCTGGTCGGGGAAGAACAACTGGTTGAACACGAGGCTCGCCGCGGTCGCGTAGAGGAAGAAGTCGTACCACTCGACCGTGGTGCCGAGAAGGCTTGCGGCGATCAGCGTGAACGAAAAGTTGCGGTCGGCGTCCGCACCTCGCCGTCGCCACGGGAGGGGCGGTCGGACCTCAGCGGCCCGCGGCGAAGTAATCGTCGAGTGTCACCATGCGCAGCTTGCGATTTCGGATGATCTCGACGAGTTCCGGATACACCTTGGTCACCGGATCGTGATTGGCGTGGCCGATCACGATGCTCTGCGGACGGAAGTACTTGCGCGCGCAACGGATGAGGTACCTCTCGGTGATCAGGCCGGAGTCGGACAACGAGCCGTACCAGAGGGTCGGCACCGTGTAACCGAGGTCGGCGGCCACCGCGTCGACGCCTGCGTTGTGGTACCCGAACGGCGGGCGATAGTACGGGGTCCCGTCGACACCGAACTGGTTGCGGAGGAACCGTTTGGTCCGCCGCAGTTCGTCGGCCACCCCGCGCGAGGACAGCTCGGTGAGCGCGGGATGACTCCACGTGTGGTTGCCCAGCTGGATCTGGCCGGACTCGACGAGCGGCCGCAGGGTGCTGCGGTGGTCGGTCCAGCCGTCGAATGAAACGGTGACGAAGAAGGTGAACCGGGCACCGGTGTCCCGGGCGAACTTCACATAGGCGCCGATCACCTCCGAGCTCGCGCCGTCGTCGACCGTGAGCGCGAGACACCGGCCGGGACCGGGCAGTGCGGTGATGGCCCCGTCGGGCAGCGGTCGGCGGGTTCCGACCGCCGGCGGCAACAGTCCCGACGACGGGACGGGCGTCGTGCTGGTCGTCCGCGGCGGCGTGGACGGCCCATCGGCCGGGTCGATTTCGGCCGCCGGGACCGGCGTCGCGCAGCCCACGAGGGCGCTCGAGGTCAGAGCCCCCACGGTGCCGGCGGCGAGCACCGCGAGAAAATCGCGTCGTTCCATTCGCCGAAATGTAGGGCATAACCGACATTCACGGCGCCACGACGCACGGTCACCAGGTCATCTCGTCACGACAACGTCGCTGGTGGTCGTCGGGGTCGATCTGCACCGTCGCATGTTCGAGGCCGTGACGGGCCAGGACGGCCTGCGCGGCCGGCAACACCTCACCGTTGGGCCGACTGCTGCCGAGATGCACGGTGGCGACGTCCATCCCGGTCGTCAGCGTCCAGACATGAAGGTCGTGCACGTCGTCGACGACGGGGATGTCGGCCAGATCGGCCCGCAGGGCCTCGACGTCGATGTGGGCCGGCGCCTGCTGGTTGAGGATGCGCAGCGCGTCGAGCGCGAGACGCACCGCCCGCGGGACCACCCACAGCGCGATCAGCACCGCGACGACGATGTCGGCGTAACCCCATCCGGTCGTCATCGCGACGACGCCGGCGATCAGCACGCCGACGCTGCCCACGGCGTCGGCCAACACCTCCAGGTAGGCGCCGCGAACCGCGATCGACTCCTTGGCGTCCGCCCGCAACAGCAGCATGACCCCGAGATTCACCAGCAGGCCGATCAAGGCCACCACGATCAAAGTGAGGCCCGGGACCTGCGGGTCGCTACCGATACGCTCGACCGCCTCGTACAACACGAAGACCGCGACGCCCATCAGCAGGACGGCGTTGGCGACGGCGGTGAACACCTCGGCGCGATGCCATCCGAAACTTCGGGTGTCGGTGATCCGCCCGTGCCGGCCGAGCAACAGCGCGATCAGACCCATGACGAGTGCGACGACATCGGTCAGCATGTGCCCGGCGTCGGCGATCAGCGCGAGCGAGTTCACCACAATGCCGGTCACGAGCTCGACGACGAAGTAGCCGCCGATCAGCCCGACCGCCAGCACCATCGGCCAGAGCCGACGCTGTCCCGCAGCCGCGGCGGGAGCGTGCGAGTGCGAATGTGAGTGCCCCATGATGCCGGTCAATATATGCAGAACTTCGCATATGTGGCAACAGCCGGGTCAGCTCCGCAGGGTCGCCAGCGCGGAGGATCGGCGGAGCCCCGCGGTCATCAGCAGGTCGACGAGCAACGACCGGATCTCGGCCAGCAGGGCGGCCTCCGACAGTTCGCTGTTGGTCACCAGATCGGCACGCGCCTTGCGCACGATGCTGCGGATCACCCGCGCGGCATCGGCCTGATCGGGTTCGTCGCCGGGGTCGGCCATCATCATCGCGCGTAACACCTCGAACGCCCCGGCGAGATCGTCGATGATCTCGATCAGCTCCGGCTGCACCGCGACACCCCGCTGGGTGAGGCCGAGGGAACGCCGGGCGATGATCCGGAAGTTGCGGACCGCGTTGTCGATGGGGTCGGCCGTTGCCGAGATCCGGTCCAGCCGCATCCTCGATCCCCAGTACAGGGGCGAGATGCGGGTGACCTCGCGGCCGCCGGTCATGTCCGATCGCATCTTGTTGATCTCGGCCTGCGTCCCGCGACCGGATTCCAGGGCGGCCGCGATGAGCTCCTCGTCGCGTTCGCGGAGTCCGGTGGCCAGCTGGCGTGCCGCGTCACGAACGGTCGCCAGGACGCCCGCCGCGTCGCGTCGCGCCCGGCTGGCCGGGTTCACCGGCAGCAACGCACCCACGAGAATGCCCACCAGCCCGCCGATGAGGGCGTCGATCGCGCGATGGAAACCCGCCACCCCACCGGGCGGGAGGAGCGTCGCGACCAGCGCGGCCGACGAGGCGGCCTGCATGGGGACGAGCGGTCCGTCGTCGAGGAAGACCGCCACCGTCATCGCCAGTGCGACGACGACCATGATCTGCCAGGCGCCTTCGCCGACGAGACTGATGAAGAGGTCGCCGACGAGGATGCCGATCGCGACGCCGCCCACGAGTTCGGCGGCCCGGCGCCAGCGCTGTCCCAGAGAGAGGCCGAGCGAGATCACCGCGGCGATCGGCGCGAAGAACGGATCGGGATGATCGAAGATCTCCACCGCGATCCACCACGACGCCCCCGCCGCCAGCGCGCACTGGACGATCGGGACCAGCGACACGCGCAGCCGGCGCAGGCGGCTCTTCAGAGGCGCGGGCATCGCGTTGAACACCCGGCGCGGGTACGACGGGTTCGCGGCACTCGGAGCCATCAGGCGGACGTCATCCGCAGGTGACCGATCGACTCGGTGCGATCACACGAGGCCGAGTTCGGCGGCCGCGCGCGGGTCGCTGTCGTTGAGCAGGTCGAGGCAGCGCAGGTGCTCGTCCTCCTCGCCGATCAATTCGGCGGCCCGGGCCAGTGCCCCGACGCAGCGGAGGAAGCCGCGGTTGGGTTCGTGACTCCACGGCACCGGCCCGAAACCCTTCCAACCGTGGCGTCGGAGCTGGTCGAGGCCGCGGTGGTAACCGGTCCGGGCGTAGGCATAGGCCGCGATGACCGCGGCGGTGTCGATGTCGTCGCCGGCGGAGGCCGTCTTCGACGACTCGAGAGCCGCCTCGGCCAGGTAGGCCCAGGCGATCGAGGCGGTCGGGTGTGCGGCTGCGACCGCGGCCGGCGCGGCGCCGTTGAGCAGGTCCGATTCGGCGTCGTCGTCCCCGGTGAGCAGAACGGGTTGCGGGCCGAGTAGATCTCCGAAAGACGTCATGTCCTCTATTCAAGCACCGCCTGCGGACTCCGACGCCGTTCGCTCGCGGCGGCCGGCGCCCATTCGATCAAATGCCCTAGTGCTGGACCGCCGGGCCGTTCGCTAGGGTGAATGGCGCAATCGGTCCTGCTGCCCGCCGCTGAACGGCGACGCCGGGCGGCCGGGCCGTAGTCGTGCACGGGCGAGATGCGGGGTGATTCAGTCGATGGCGCGATCCGACAGGCCGAGAGCCGCTGTCACCAAGGCTCTGTCGACGCTCAAGCAGGTGCGGGACGAGCGCCGGGCTCGTCAGACGGACACGCGGCCGACCCCCGATACTGTTCCGACCGGCACCGACGCCGCTCCACCCAGCACCAGCAGAGAGGGTCACGAGCCACCCGTGGACGATCCCACCGAGAACGAGACCGCCGACGACACGGCCGCCCCGACCGAGGCGACCCCAGCGGAGTCCACGACAGACGCGTCCACGTCCGAGGAGACCACGACGCGCAAGGCAGCGACCGACAGGGACGCGACGGACAGGGACGCGGCGACGGACAAGGCCGCGAAGCAGCCCGCGGCACCCACCCCGAGAGGGGGGCGTGGGATCGACGGCGCCACCCAGATCATCAACCGCGACAACCTCCCGTCCGCCGAGGACCTCGAAGACCTGGACGACATCGACCCGCTCAGCGAGGCCCCCGACACCGCGGAGACCGAAAAGACCGAGCCCGACGACGCCGAGGCCGCCCCGCCGGCGCCGGCCCGGCTCGGCCCGAGCGACTCCGCGACCACCGTCATCCGTCGCTCGGACCTCCCGGACGCCGCCGAGCTCGAGGACCTCGACGACATCGACCCGACGGCCCCGGAGCCCGAGGCAGCGTCCGCCGGAGAAGAGAGCGCCGACTCCACGACCGAGGGCTCCGACGCCGAGACCGCGTCCACCGAGTCCGGGTCCGCGCCCGAATCCGAGTCGGACCAGGACACCGGTGCGGACGCCGAACCAGCGCTTGCCGACGACGACACGGACCCGTCCACGGGCACCGCGGTCAGCGCCGGTGTGGCCGCGGCGGGCGCTGCGGCCGTGGCAGCCGGAACGACTCGTGACGCCGACGACGAGTCCGAGTCCGAGTCCGTGGACACCGACGTGGCTCCAGACGAGGCAGCGACGGACGAGGCCACAGCAGACGACGCAGAGGCTCACCAGGACCCCGTCGCCGAGTCGGACGCCGACGACGAGCCGGCCGAAGCCGAGGGCGCAGAGGCAGAGGGCGCAGAGGCAGAGGGCGCAGAGGCCGACGGCGTCGAGACCGAACCAGCACCGGGGGAGCCGGTCGCGGAACAGCCTGTCCAGGATGAGACCCCCGCGGACGCGGCGACAGCAGACGCCTCGACAGCAGACGACTCGGCCGTGACGGAGGTCGACTCGCCGACCGAGACCGACGCTGCCGCCGACGTTGACTCCGACGCCGACTCCCCCACCGAGGCGATCGCCGTCCCGACCGGCGAGAACACCGACGCCACCGAGCCGGACAACGCCGACACCGACACCGAGGACGACGAGGACGACTCCGGTTCGGACGCGGCGACGGCCGTCATCCCGGCGGCAGCAGCGGCATCCGCCGCCGCCAAAGCCCGGACCGAGCCCGACGCGCCGGCCGACGACGACGCGCGGACGACCCCGGAGCCGGCCGTGGCCGCGTCGACCGCCGGATGGACGACCACCGACCGCGAGCCCCAGGTCATCCCGGGCAGTGACCCCAAGGCACCGCGCAAGAAGCGCGGCAAGGGTCTGCTGATCGCCGCGGCAGCGATCGTGGTGGCCATCGTGGCCGTCGTCGGCGGTATCTTCGCCTACAGCAGCCTGCAGGCACCGGCGCCCGCGGACGAAGCCGCGACCGTGGCCATGGACTACACCACCGCGCTCTACGAGGGCGACCTCGAGACCCTGCGATCGGTCACCTGCGGTGAACTCAATGCGTTCTACACCGACTTCGACGACGCCGCGTACGAGCGGACCTACGAGGCCCAGCGGTCTCGCAACGAGCTCGTACAGACGCAGGGAATCAACGCTGTCCGGGTTGTCGAGGGCGGCAATCAGGCTGTCGTCGAAGTCGTCGCGGTGCACACCAACGCCCCGGACCAGCCCGAAACCGTCACGCTGAACCTGCAGCGCGACGGCGACGACTGGAAGGTGTGCAACCCCACGTGACGAGCGGACACCGGCCGGGCCCGCCGCCCGGAACCGGGTGGCCGCTCCACGCCGGGTTTCTACACCCCGCCGTCCCGTCCGGTGGCACCCGCCGCATCGACGCCGCGGCCGCGTCCCGCCGCGGACAACCGTCTCGTAGGGCAGAGCCGGGTACCGAGCAATCGAATCCGGCCCTATGCGGTCGAGCCGCCGCGGCGATCGCGGTCGCGTGTCGACCCGGCCGTCGTGATCGCGGCGCTCGTGATGATCGCTCTCGCGGGTGCGGTCGTCGTCGGACTCGCCATCACCTGAACCCGGCCGCCGCGGGGACCGGGCCTTCCAAGCCTGAAAACAGTTCTGCCCGCACCCCTTTCAGGGTGCGGGCAGAGTGCTTTGTGACCGTCAGGCGGTCAGGGACTTGCCGTTGGACTTGAGGTCGTTGCACGCCTCGACGACGCGCTCGCTCATGCTGGTCTCGGCCTTCTTGGACCAGCTACGCGGGTCGTAGACCTTCTTGTTGCCGACGTCGCCGTCGACCTTCAGCACACCGTCGTAGTTGCTGAACATGTGGCCGGCGACCGGGCGGCTGTAGGCGTACTGCGTGTCGGTGTCGACGTTCATCTTCACGACGCCGTAGCTCAGGGCCTCGTCGATCTCGCTCTTCAGCGAGCCCGAACCGCCGTGGAACACGAAGTCGAAGGGCTTGGCGGCGTCGCCGAGGCCGAGCTTCTTGGCCGCGACCTCCTGGCCGGTGTTGAGGACGTCGGGACGCAGCTTGACGTTGCCCGGCTTGTAGACGCCGTGCACGTTGCCGAAGGTCGCCGCGAGCAGGTAGCGGTTGCCGGAATCGCTGGCACCGAGCGCCTCGATGGTCTTCTCGAAGTCCTCGGGGGTGGTGAACAACTTGTCGTTGATCTCGTTCTCGACGCCGTCTTCCTCACCGCCGACCACGCCGATCTCGATCTCCAGGATGATGTTGGCCGCTCCCGCCTTGGCCAGCAGTTCTTTGGCGATCTCCAGGTTCTCGTCGAGCGGTACGGCGCTGCCGTCCCACATGTGCGACTGGAAGAGCGGGTTGCGACCGGCGTCGACGCGCTCCTGCGAGATCTGCAGCAGCGGCCGGACGTAGGTGTCGAGCTTGTCCTTGGGGCAGTGATCGGTGTGCAGACCGATCAGGACGTCGTACTTGGCCGCGACGACGTGCGCGAACTCGGCGAGGGCGACCGCTCCGGTCACCATGTCCTTGACACCCTGGCCGGACCCGAACTCGGCGCCACCGGTCGAGAACTGGATGATCCCGTCACTGCCGGCATCGGCGAAACCCTTGATCGCGGCGTTGATCGTCGACGACGAGGTGCAGTTGATCGCGGGGAATGCGTAACCGCCCTTCTTCGCCTTGTCGAACATCTCGGCGTACTGCTCCGGGGTTGCAATGGGCATCGACGAATCCTCCAGGGTGTTGATGTGCTCTGGTGTTCGGGTTCTCTCGCCGTCGACTGATGTTTCGGTGGCGAGCAGCCGGACTTCCCGCGGCCGGACTTCTCCCAGTATGGCAGGTGCCACATCGCCCGGCGCGGGCACCATTCGTGCCCGGACCTGCTGGAAAACGGCGGTGGCGGACCCGTGAGATTCTGTCCTCGACGGACGCGCAGGTACTCTGGCTCCCCGTGATCGACTCCGCACTTGCCACCACGACCACCAACCTGGCGCTGCTACCGGGATTCCTGGATCCGGTGAACCTGCTGAATTCGTTCGGCACGTGGATGCTGGCCGGTCTGCTGCTGGTCGTGTTCATCGAGTCGGGTCTGCTCTTCCCGCTGCTCCCCGGCGACTCGCTGCTCTTCACCGCGGGCCTCATCGTCGCGGCGAAGTCGGCGGAGATCGAGCCCTTCGCCCCGCTGTGGGTGCTGCTCGTCCTGATCCCCATCGCGGCGTTCCTGGGCGACCAGGTCGGCTACTGGATCGGCAAGAAGGCGGGGTACTCGCTGTTCCGGCCGGACGCGAAGATCCTGAAGCAGGTCTACATCGAGGAAGCGCACGAGTTCTTCGAGAAGCACGGCCCGGTGACGATCATCCTCGCGCGTTTCGTCCCGATCGTGCGCACCTATGCGCCGCTCGTCGCCGGCGCCGCGAAGATGCGGTACCCGATCTTCCTCACGTACAACATCGTCGGCGCGATCGCCTGGGGCGCGGGTGTCACCCTGCTCGGCTACTTCCTGGGCCAGATCGAGTTCATCCGCGACAACATCGACTACATCTTCCTGTTCATCGTCTTCATCTCGGTGCTGCCGATCATCTCCGAGATCGTCAAGCGCATCCTGCGCTCGCGGAAGAAGGTCGTCGAGGAGGAGCCCCTGCCCGCCTCCGACGAGGCCAACAACTCCGCCCCTCCCGCCAACTGAGTCCCGTCACCACACCTACCCCCGCTGGTTGAGCCGGCCCCGAGCGAAGCCGCCGGGCCGAGCAAGCGACGAAGGAGCGCGTCGAGGTCGAGGCGCCGAGTCGAAGCCACTCGCGCCCGTCACCACGCGGCGTCGAGGTCCGCGTGCTGACGGACCCACGCGTGCATGGCGATCCCGGCCGCGACGCCCGCGTTGATACTGCGCGTCGAACCGAATTGCGCAATCGACACGGTGAGGTCGGCCGCGCGCTGCGCGTCGTCACTGACCCCCGGACCCTCCTGCCCGAAGACCAGCACGCAGTCGCGCGGTAGATCCGCCGTCTCGAGCGGCAGGGCTCCCGGCGTGTTGTCGACCGCCACCACGGTCAGTCCCTCGTCACGAGCCCAGTCGATGAGATCTGCCACCGTCTCGTGGTGCATCAGGTGTTGATAGCGGTCGGTCACCATCGCTCCGCGACGATTCCACCGACGTCGTCCGACGATGTGGACGGCGGCCACCGCGAAGGCGTTGGCGGTGCGCACCACGGTGCCGATGTTGGCGTCGTGGGCGAAGTTCTCGATGGCGACGTGCAGCGGATGCCGCCGGGCATCGATGTCGGCGACGATCGCCTCGCGCGACCAGTACCGGTAGGCGTCGACGACGTTGCGGGTGTCGCCGTGGGCGAGCAACTCGGCGTCGAGGCGCGGGTCGGCGGGTGCGAGTTCACCGGGATGTTCGACGGCCCAGGGCCCGACTCCCACGGCCGGCCCGGTCTGCCATTCGGTGGGACCGGGTACCGCGCCGGACTCGTCGGCGGAACCCGCCGGGCCGGCCTCAGTCAAGCCCGAGGTCGCCGAGATCGAGGAGCGAGCGGTACGGCACGCCGAGACCGGTGATGACCGCGTCCGCGCCGGTCGCGCGGTCGACGACAGTGGCCACCCCGACGACGTTGCCGCCGATACCGCGGACGGCTTCGACAGCCGTGGACGGTGAGGCGCCGGTCGTGCTGGTGTCCTCGACGACGAGCACGTCGCGACCGACGATGTCGGGGCCCTCGATCTGGCGTTGCATGCCGTGTGCCTTGGCGGCCTTGCGGACGACGAAGGCGTCGATCGGCCGCCCGTCGGCGTGCATGATCGACGTCGCCACCGGGTCCGCGCCGAGGGTGAGGCCGCCCACGGCGACGTAGTCCCAGTCCGCGGTCAGTTCCCGCATCAACCGGCCGATGAGGCGGGAGGCCTCGTGGTGCAGCGTCGCGCGGCGCAGGTCGACGTAGTAGTCGGCCTCCTTGCCCGACGACAGCGTCACCTTGCCGTGGACCACGGCGAGGTCGCGGACGAGCTCGGCGAGCCGTGCCTTCGCGGTCGGATCGACCTGCGGGGTCTCGGCGGGAACCGGGGCGGACGAGGACATGCGGCTTCCCTCTCGGTCGAACATGGAGCGTCAGGCGATCAGTTGCGGTGCCGGTTGGGCCGCTCGCCGGTGTCGCGGCGGGGTGCGTCGTCGGAGGTCCCGGCGGACCCGCGGACGGGCATCGGCGACATCCGGCGGCCCCCGGTTGAAGGGGCCGGGGGCTTGCGGGCCGCAGCCGGGCTCTCGGGATCTCCGGACGCGCCGGTCTGGGACGCCGCTGCCGTCGAGGTGCCGGCGGCCTGCCGACGGCGCTTGTCGCGGAGGGACTCGGTCTTCTCGTCGGCGAGCTCGGCCCGCGTGGGTCCGTGCGGGTCGCGCGGATCGGGCGAATCCTCCGGCTCCCGCATCGGCGGCAGCACCCGGAGCAGATCGGCGAACCGGCGGACGACCTCCAGGCCGGTGTTCAGCTTCGCCGGGTCGTTGGTCACCGGCATCGAGCCGAGCGCCCAGTTGCCCTCGTTCCACAGGACCTCGACGAACGCGGGCGCCTTGTTGGCGAGGGCCACCATGCGGCGGTCGCAGACCCGGCGGGCGACGTCGAGGTTGTTGGAGAACATGACGCGCGGGCCCATCGCGCCCAGCAGTTCCACGTCTTCCTCGGCGGGCGCGAGGACGTCCTCGTGCCGGAGGTCGACGACGACGTGCGAGGGCGAGGAGCGTCGGACGGCGATCACGGTCGCGGTCTCGGCCAGGTCGAAGACCACGGCCTCCACCCCGGCGTAGTGGCCGTAGGCGACGTCCTGGACCGGGATGTGGTCGCCGACGTTCATCGTGGCGCGCCGAAAGACCTTGCGCAGCTTGGTGTCCGACTCGCGGAACTTGAACTCGTGCTCATCGCCCCAGACCGCACGCTGGTGCCGCGCGACGCTCGACCGCTGGCGGTCGAGCCACAACAGGACACCCGCACCCAGTAGGGCCACGGCGGCGATCAGGAAATAGACGGTGGTCATCGCGCTACAGCCTACTATCGGCGGTCCCGCGGTGAGGTCATCCGCCTACCCGGATGTACCCGCGTTCCTTGTCGACGACGTTGACCAGCATCTCGGCCGGGTCCGCGGTACCCGCCGCGACATAGCGCCGCAGGTTGTCGAGGACCTGCTCGGCCAGCGCCTCGCGCCATCCGACGGCATCTCCGCTCATGTGCGCCGAGATCGCGACCCCGGGCAGATCCCACAGCGGGCTGTCGGCGGGCAGCGGCTCGGTCACGAAGACGTCGAGCGTGGCCGCGCCGAGGTGGCCCGAGCGGAGCGACTCGACGAGGGCCGCCTCGTCGACGAGTTCGCCGCGGCCGACGTTGACGAGGTGGGCGCCGGGTTTCATCGCCGCCAGCACCGTCGCGTCGATCATCCCGGCGGTCTGCTCGGTCAGCGGCGCGATCGCGACGACCGTGTCGAATCCGCCGACCTGTGCGGCGAGATCGTCGGTGGCCACGACATGCCCGAAGTCCGGATCCGAGTCGCGAGCGGTCCGGCCGGCCCCGACCACCCGGACACCCACCGCGCGAAGCAGTTTCGCGATCGCGCGGCCGATCCCGCCGGTCCCGATGACCAGGGCGGAGGTGCGGTGGGTCGCCACGGTCTCGCGGTGTCGCCATTCATGATCGCGCTGCAGCGCCATCGATTCGTGTAAACCCTTGTGCCGCGCGAGGACTGCGGCGAGGACGAACTCCGCGATCGGCCGGTCGAAGACGCCGTGGGCGTTGGTCACCACGACGTCGGAGGCCCGTAGCCCGTCGAATAGCAACGAGTCGACGCCCGCCGCACACACATGAACCCAGCGCAACGATGCCGTGGCCGCGCCCCAGTGGTCGGCGAGGCCACGGGAGAAGAAGTCCCACAACACGAGAACGTCCGCACCCGGCAGGGCCGCGCCGAGATCGTCGGCCGTGCAGAGCCGTACCGTCGCGAGCTTCTCGAGCTCGGCGAGGTTGCCCGGCGGGGGATCGTCGGGCGAGATCAGCAGGGCGACCACGGGCGCGTGTGGGGTCATGACCCCACCGTAGGTGACGGGTCGGTGCGTTCGTCGATGACGAAGAGCAGCAGCGTCACCGCAAGGAAACCCGCCGGCACCCAGGCGGCGCGGCCACCCATCACCTGGGTGCAGACCGCCCCGACGAGTGCGCCGCCGGCGAACACCCCGACCACGCGGCCGTAGACCGTCAGGGCCTTGCGCGCGTCCGGGGCCCGGTCGACGGTGACGCCGTACCCGGCCTCCACGAGGCGCATCAGATTCCCGGTCGTGGCCACCGCGATGTAGTTGAGATCGCCGATGTTGCGGAACAACTCGATCTGCATGGCGGTGATGAACGAGATGGGGATGGTGACGAACGAGTGCGGGACGGAGGTGGGGACGAAGCCGATCACGACGAGGATGCTCACCTGCAGCGCCATCGTCACGCGGATCGGGTACACGAGGAGATGGTCGAAGCGGCCGGCCTTCACGTGCACCGCCAGCACGACGCCGACGAGGAACGCGAGGATCGGCCAGAGATGACCGGAGGCCTGATACCAGTGCTGCTCCGACAGATTCAGCGCGAGCAGGATGACGTTCCCGGTCTGGGCGTTGGCGAACACCCCGCCCCGGGACAGATACGTGTAGCTGTCGAGGAAGCCACAGGCCGCGGTGATCAGCAGGGCGAAGCGCAGCGAGGTCGACGTGGTCATCTCACAGCACCACCGGAACCGAGCCCGTGCGACAGCCCGACCGGTCCAGCAGTGAGCCGAGGCGCTTCGGGGTCTCCAGGGTGACCGACCGGTCGGCGACGACGAGCCCCGGCACCCGGCTCTCGAGCTGCTGCTCGAACTCGGACAGTTCGCCGACGGTGTGCAACCAGACAGCCATCAGGATGTTCGCGGTACCGGTGACCTCACAGCAGACCCGTACCTGGGGCAGTTCGTCGAGCGCGTCGACGAGCGCCGCGATCGACCTCGACGACGCCCGCGCCCACACGTTCGCCGTGACGGGCCATCCGCTGATCACGTGCGACACCTCGCATCTGATCGACAGGACGCGTTCGGCGACGAGTGCGGTCAGCCGACGCCGAACGGTCGGCGCGCTCAGACCACTCGCGGTCGCCAGATCGACCGCCGAGCGTCGACCGTCCTCGGCCAGGGCGGCGATGAGTCGCAGATCCATCTCATCGGGTTCGTGCGCCAGCGGGCGGTGCTCGGGGCGGTGCTCGGCGAGCACCGATTCGTCCGCGTCGGAGAGCGTGTGCACCCGCCAGCGTTCGCTCTCGCCGAAGACCCGCATCACCACTCGGGTCCGGGTCCGGGCGACGCCCTCGGACTCGGCGAGGCGCTGCACCCAGTCGCCGAGAAAGCCGAGGTCGGGCACCATCACGGTCAGCAGCAGGTCGCCGTCGCCCGCGGTGCGCTGGATGGTGGCCACGTGCCGGTCCGCCGACAACCGCTCGACGAGCGCCGCACGCCGTGACGAGGTCTGGACCTCGACGAACGCGCTGCAGCGGGTGTTCAGGTACGCGGCCCCGGGATAGGTCACGATCCAGGCGAGACCGCTGTCGACGAGCCGCTCCCAGCGTCGGGCCGCGGTCGCCGCGCTCACGCCCACGACGTCGCCGACGACGCCCCACGGCGCCCTCGGCGCGACCTGCAGAGCGTGAACGATCTGATAATCGAGGTCGTCCGGCACGCAACAATCCTGCATCACGAGGTGAACTTTTTTCGGTTTCGGCAGACGCCGGGACAGTCCGCGGCAGCGCTCCTACGTTTCCTCCCAACACCCCAGTGGCCGCTCGAGCGGCCCGAGATCGAGGAGGACGATTCGTGAAGGTCTGCGTCATCGGCGGAGGTCACGGCTCTTATGCGGCCGCGGCCGAGCTCAGCGAGAAGGACCACCATGTCACCTGGTGGCGACGGGACGGCGCAGCGTTCTCGTCCCTGGTCGAGCGCGGCACGCTCGAGATCGACGACCACCGCGGCCGGCGGCAGATCGGCGTCGACGGCGGAGCGGGCGGCGGGATCTCGATCGTCGCCGACCTCGCCGAGGCGGTGTCCAACGCCGAGGTCATCGTCGCGCCGGTCCCGGCGTTCGCCCACGAGTCGCTCGCGCGGCAACTCGCGCCGCACCTGCGGGATGGCCAGGTCGTCTACCTGCCGCCGGGCAGCTTCGGGTCGTTCGTCCTCGCGCGGGCGGTGCGAGCGGCCGGCAATCCCGCGGACGTCGCGTTCGCCGAGACCGGGACCCTGCCCTACCTCGCACGCAAGCACGGCGACACCCGGGTCGTCGTCAGCGGGTACGCCACCCGTCTGCCCACCGGAGTGTTCCCGGCCCGGCACACCGATCGGGCGCTGGCGGTCCTCGGTGAGGTCTATCCCGCCGTCGAACGCAGCGAGGACGCCCTCAGCGGCGCGCTCATGAACGCCGGCCCGATCATCCACCCGCCGCTGATCCTGATGAATGCCGGTCCGCTGGAACACTTCCCGTCGTGGGACATCCACAACGAGGGCACCCAGGACGCCATCCGGCGGGTCACCTCCGCGCTCGACGCCGAGCGCATCGCGGTCCGGGAGGCGCTCGGCTACGGCGCACCGCACTTCCCGCTCGCCGACCACTACACCGCCGACGGCGACGAGTGGATGTACGGCAACGCCGCCCACGAGAAGCTCACCGACAGCGGCGACTGGCGCGAGAACATCGACCTGCACACCCACCGCTACATGACCGAGGACGTCGAGATCGGGCTGGCGCTGCTGAGCTCGGTGGGGCGGTGGGCGTCGGTACCGACGCCGGTGGCCGACGGCCTGCTCGCCCTCGCCGGCGCGGTCACCGGACGTCCGGCCGCAACCGGCGGCCGGACCCTGGAGAACCTGGGACTGGCCGACCTCGACCGGTCCGGCATGCAGGCACTGCTCCACGACGGACCGGCCCAGTGACGGGTCGCCACGTCGCCGTCGTCGGCGCCGGCCGGATGGGTCAGGGCATCGCCGCCGCGCTGGCCTTCGGGAACGTGTCGGTCACGGTCGTCGACCTCCGCGACCGCGGTGCCGACGCCGCGGCCTACCTCGACGGGGTTCGCACCGCGGTCCGTCAGGCACTGGCGCACAAGGTCACGCTCGGCCTGCTGGCGATCGAGGACCTCGACGACGTCGCGGCGCTGGTCACCGTCGTCGGCGAGGTCGACGCCCTGGGTCCGATGGCCGGCGCCGATCTGGTGTTCGAGGCGGTACCCGAGGTCGCCGAGATCAAGCGCGACGCGCTCGCGTGGATCGAGGCGATGGTCGGCGACACCGTCCCCATCGCGTCGACCACCTCGAGCTTCCTCGTCGACGAGCTCGCCGGGGCGTTGTCGGCCCCGGAGCGATTCCTCAACGCGCACTGGCTGAATCCGGCTGACCTCATGCCGCTCGTCGAGGTCGCGCCGGGCACCGCCACCGGCCGCGGGGTCGTCGACGCCACCCGCGACCTGCTCGTCGCGGTCGGCAAGGTACCCGTCGTGTGCGCCCCGTCGCCCGGGTACATCGTGCCCCGGCTGCAGGCGCTCGTGATGAACGAGGCGGCCCGGATGGTCGACGAGGGGGTGGCCAGCGCCGAGGACATCGACACCGCGGTGCGCATCGGATTCGGCTCGCGCTTCGCAGTTCTCGGCCTGCTCGAGTTCATCGACTGGGGTGGTTGCGACACCTTGTTCCACGCGTCGAACTACCTGCGTGGTGAACTCGGCGAGCGGTTCGCGCCCGCCCCGCTGGTCGAGTCCAACATGACCTCCGGGCGTCGTGGGATATCCGACGGCGCAGGCTTTTACGAGTTCGACCCGGCCACCGTGGCCGACTACCGCGCACAGCGGATCGCCGACTTCGCCCGCGTACTCGACGCGGTCGGGCGTCTCGCCCGCCACGAGGAGTTCAGCACGGCCGACTGACGGATCGGGCGACGACCTCACCCGCCACCGGACCCGGTTCCGGTGGCGCGGTGAAGCGTGCCCGAACGCGGCCAATAGCTCGGCGCGGTAAAGCTTTTCCCGATTCCCCCCGCCTCGCGGGTTCGACACAATCGATCCATCCACGAGTACAGCCAACGAACGACGGCCTCGAGGGTCCGTTCGCCCACCGATGAGGAGTGATCCGTGGTAACTCTCGACAATTCTGCACCACCCGACCCCTCGGCCACCGGCACCGGCCGGCCGCGCCGGGAACGGACCACCCGCGTCGCCGTCGCGTCCGGTGTCGGCACGATCATGGAGTTCTACGACTTCGCGATCTACGGCACCGCGACGGCACTGGTCTTCAACAAGATCTTCTTCAACGTCGACGATCCCTGGTTCGGCACCTTCCTGGGCTTCGCGACCTTCGCGGTCGGTTTCGTGATGGCGCCGATCGGCGCCCTGATCTTCGGACACTTCGGGGACAAATTCGGCCGACGCAAGGCGCTGACCGCCGCCTTCCTGCTCATGGGCGGATCGACCCTGGCCATGGGCGTCCTCCCCGACTACCAGGCCATCGGGATCGTGGCACCGATCATCCTGGTCTTCCTGCGCATGGTGCACGGCATCTCGCGCGGCGGTGAGATCGGCGGCGCCGCCCTGCTCGCCGCCGAACACGCGCCGACGCACCGGCGCGGTCTGTACGGCTGCTTCGTCACCCTCGGTTCGCCGGTCGGCGGCATCCTGGCCAACCTGTCGTTCGCCCTCGTCCTGCTGATGCCGATGGAACAGGTCCTGGCCTGGGGCTGGCGGATCCCGTTCCTCATCGGCGGTGTCGTGCTGGCGATCGGGGTGTGGACCCGGTCCCGCGTCAGTGAGACACCGGACTTCGTCGAGTCCAAGCAGGCCGAGGAGAAGTCGCCGCCGGCCTTCGCCGTGCTCCGCCAGAACTGGCGTCGCGTCGCGCTGGCCGCCGGCATCAACGTCGGACAGAACTGTTACGCCTTCCTGCTGTTCACGTTCATGCTCTCCTTCCTGACCGAGACCGATCCCGGACGCGGGTTCGACCGGTCCCCGGTGGTCTTCGGCAGCACGCTGGCGCTCGCCTGCCACGCCGCGACGGTCGTGCTGGGCAGCTACCTGTCCGACCGGCTGGGCCGCAAGACGGTGATCGGCTTCGGGATGATCACGTCACTGCTGTTCGCTCCGATCCTGTTCTCCGTCACCGCATCCGGGTCGTTGGCCGCCTGCATCACGGTCATCTCCATCGGCTTCGCACTGACCGGGTTCGTCTATGGTCCGATGCTCACCACCTTCGCCGAGCTGTTCCCGATCACGCAGCGCTACAGCGGCATCGGGATCGGTTTCCAGGTCGGCGCGGTGCTGGGCGGCGGCCTGGCGCCGATGATCGCGAACCGGATCGTCAGCGCCACCGGCAGCGTGATCCCCGTCGGCTTCTATGCGGCGGCCCTGATGGCGATCAGCCTCTGCTGCCTGATGGTCATCCGCGAGACGGCTCCCGCGCTCGCCGGGCGACCCACGTTGCGGCAACGTCTCCGCAGCTGACCTCGCGGACCGGCCATTGACAGCATCCTGTCATTAATGACAGGATGCTGTCATAGTCGTCCGAAGGAGGCACCATGAAGACCGTCCATCTCGCCCTGTACCCGACGCTCGCCGATTGGGAGTTCGGGTACGTCGCGTCCGGCATCAACAACCCCGAATACCAGGCCGAGCCGGGAACGTTCCGGATCGTGACCGTCGGCGCGACGACCGAGCCGGTCCGCACCATCGGCGGGGTCACGATGGTGCCCGACACGACGCTCGACGAGATCACGCCCGAGGACAGCGCGATGCTCGTCCTGCCCGGCGCCCAGATCTGGGAGACCAACGACGCCTTCGTCGACGCCGCGCGGCGCTGGTCCGAAGCCGGCACCCCGGTAGCCGGGATCTGCGGCGCGACAATGGGTCTCGCGCGCGCCGGACTGCTCGACGACCGACGCCACACCAGCAACGCGCCGGAGCAGTTGTCGCCCACCGGTTATGCCGGGGCCGCCCACTACGTCGACGCCCCCGCCGTCACCGACCGCGGCGTCATCACCGCGGCGGCGATCGCCCCGGTCGACTTCGCACGGGAGGTCTTCGCGCTGCTCGGCGTCTACACGCCGCCGGTGCTCGACGCCTGGTACCAGCTCTACGGCCACCAGGACCCCAGCGGCTTCTACGCGCTCGCCGGCGAGCAGTGAGAGACCCGCAGGACCTGCTGTCGGCCTCCGCGCTGACAGCGTTCCGGCTGAACGGCCAGTTCCTCACCCTCGCCGAGCGTCTCGCCGAACCCGCCGGGCTGACCGCCACGCGGTGGCAGGTGCTCGGCGCGGTGCTCGACGAACCGCTGCCGGTCGCGGGCATCGCACGGGCGATGGGGATCACGCGCCAGAGCGTGCAGCGCACCGCCGACCTCCTCGTCGCCGACGGACTGGCCGAGTACCGCGACAATCCGGCCCACCGTCGCGCCAAGCTCGTCGCCCCCACAGCGGACGGCCTCGCGGCCGTCCGCGCGATCAACCCGGGACATCGCGCGGCGGCCATCCGGTTGGCGGCCGCACTCGACCCGGCCCGGTGGGAGCACGCCTTGACCGCACTCCGCGATCTCAGCGCCGCCCTCGACGAACTCGACGACCAGCGTTGATGTCTAATTGTTGACAATCGTACGATCGAGCGTCACCGTGTAGCCATGACTGCCGGCGTCGAGTCCCAGATCCACAGTTCCCAGGTCCGCACCGACCAGACCGCGTCGTTGAGCCCCGCCCTGAAACAGGCGACTCCCGTCGTCGTCGACACTGCGGCCGGTTCGTGGATCCGGGGCACCGACGGTCGCGACTACCTCGACTTCACCACCGGTATCGGCGTGACCAGTACCGGCCATTGCCACCCGCACGTCGTCGCGGCCGCGCAGGCGCAGTGCGCCAGGATCATCCACGCGCAGTACACCACCGTGATGCACACCCCGCTCCTCGAGCTCACCGCCCGACTCGGGGCGGTACTGCCCACGGGCCTCGACTCCGTCTTCTACGCGAACTCCGGTTCCGAAGCCGTGGAGGCCGCCGTCCGTCTCGCCCGGATGGCCACCGCGAAGCCCAACATCATCGTGTTCCAGGGCGGCTTCCACGGCCGGACCGTCGCCGCGGCCAGCCTGACGACGGCCGGCACCCGCTTCTCCGCCGGCTTCTCGCCCCTGATGAGCGGCGTGCACATGGCTCCGTTCCCCTATGCCTACCGCTACGGCTGGGACACCGACACCGCGGTCGACTTCGCACTCCGTGAACTCGACTACCTGCTGCAGTCGCGCGTCGCCCCCAACGACACCGCGGCCTTCCTCATCGAGCCGGTCCTGGGCGACGGCGGATACCTGCCCACCCCGCCGCGCTTCCTGCAGGGCCTGCGCGAGCGCGCCGACCGTCACGGCATCCTCCTCGTCCTCGACGAGGTACAGGCGGGATTCGGTCGCACCGGCAGGTTCTGGGGTCACCAGCACGCGGCGGGCCTGACCCCCGACATCCTGATCACCGCCAAGGGCCTGGCGTCGGGATTCCCGATCTCGGCGATCGCGGCGCCGACGGAACTGATGAGCAAGGCGTGGCCGGGGTCGCAGGGCGGCACGTACGGCGGCAACGCCGTCGCGGCCGCCGCCGCGATCGCGACCCTCGATGTGATCGAGTCAGAGGGCCTCGTCGAGAACGCGCGCGTCCGCGGTGAGCAGCTGCTCGCCGGTCTGCGGCAGGTGTGTGCACCGTTCCCGGGCGTCGGCGACGTCCGCGGGCTGGGGCTGATGGCCGGCATCGAGTTCATCACGACCGATGCCGCCGGGAACACGACGCCCGACGCGGCGGCCGCGCTCGCCGTTCAGCAGGCCACCACCACCCAGGGGTTGCTCTCGCTCACGTGCGGGCCGTCGGCCAACGTCGTGCGCCTCATCCCCGCCCTGGTCGTCACCGCCGAGGAGATCGACCTCGGCGTCGCCCGCTTCGGTGCCGCGCTCGCCGCGGCCCTGGGCTAGACCTGACAGCCCGGTCTCACATGCCACGGGTGGACATCGCAGCCGAACTCACCGCTCTCGGTGTCGATGCGGACGCCTCGACACGTCGCCTGGCCGAATACTCCTACGACGCCTCCAATTACCGTGTCCCGCCCCTGGCGGTCACCTTCCCGCGCAGCGCCCGCGACGTCGCGACGGTGGTCGGGTGGTGTCATGACCACCGCGTCCCGGTGGTTCCCCGCGGCGGTGGGACCTCCATGGGCGGCAACGCGATCGGACCCGGCGTCGTGCTCGACCTGTCCCGGCATCTCGACCACGTCCTGTCCGTCGACGCCGAATCCGCGACCGCGGTCGCGGGCGCCGGGATCGTCCTGACCACACTGGCCGCCGACGCACGAGCCGCCACCGGCGGCAGGCTCACCTTTGCGCCGGACCCGTCCTCGGCCTCGCGCGCGACCCTCGGCGGCGCGATCGGCAACGACGCCTGCGGCAATCACTCGGTTCGGTACGGCCGTACCAGCGACCACATCGTCGAACTGCACCTCGTCACCGCCGACGGCCTGATGCTCACCGCAACTCGTGACGGGCTCCGCGCCACCGAGGCCGCCGATGCCGCGGCAGCGGAGCGCGCGGCCGAGATCACCGCGTCGCTGCGGGAGCTGACCACCGCGAACCTCGCGATCCTGCGCACCCAGCTCGAGACCATCCCGCGGCAGGTCTCCGGCTACCATCTCGCGAAGCTGCTGCCGGAGAACGGTTTCGACGTGGCTCGCGCACTCGTCGGCAGCGAGGGGACCTGCGCGATCGTCGTGTCGGCACGCGTCACGCTGGTACCGGTCCCGACGTCTCAGCTCCTGCTGTGCGTCGGCTACCACTCCCCCGCCGACGCCGCCCGGGACGTACCGGCGATCCTTCCGTTCGCACCGTCGGCCATCGAGGGCATCGACCGCAAGATCGTCTCCACGATGGCGGCGCGGCGTGGCCACGACGCCGTCGCCGGCCTGCCCGACGGATCCGCGTGGTTGTTCATCGACGTCGACGAGGACAGCGCTGCCGCGCAATCCGAGTCGGATGTGCCGGCGACCGCCAAGCGGTTGCTCGACCACCTGCGCGCACAGGGACGGATGACCGACGCCACGGTGGTCGACGACCCCGCCCGCCGCCGGGCGCTGTGGCGGGTCCGCGAGGACGGTGCGGGTCTGTCGTCCCGACTGGCCGACCCCGACGACGAGAGCATCGGCGCGGGCTACGAGTCGTGGCCCGGATGGGAGGACGCGGCCGTCGCACCCGAGCGCCTCGCCGACTACCTCGACGACTTCGCCGACCTGCTCGACCGGCACGGCCTCACCGGCGTCATGTACGGCCACTTCGGCGCCGGGTGCATGCACGTGCGCATCACGTTCGACCTGCGCTCTCCCGAGGGGCGCGCGGTGATGGCACGCTTCTGCACCGAGGCCGCCGAACTCGTGGTGCGACACGGCGGTTCACTGTCCGGTGAGCACGGCGACGGGCGAGCCCGGTCGGCGCTGCTGCCGCTCATGTACAGCCCGGCGATGATGTCGGCCTTCACCCGCTTCAAGGCGATCTGGGACCCGCACGGAATCCTCAACCCGGGCAGCATCGTCGATCCGCCCCCGATCACCGCCGACCTCGCCCTCGCCGACGTGCCGCGTCGCCACTGGCCCACCGCCTTCGATCTGGGGCACGAACTCCCGCTCGTCGACCCGTTCGTCCACGCGGTACAGGGATGCATCGGCGTCGGACGGTGCCGGGCGGATTCCGGCGGGGTGATGTGTCCGAGCTACAAGGCCACCCGCGACGAGAAGGACTCCACCCGCGGGCGCGCCCGTGTGCTGCAGGACATGGTCCGCACCGCGCCGAGCGTCGACGAGGGATGGCGGTCCACCGATGTCGCCGAGGCGCTCGAACTGTGCCTGTCGTGCAAGGCGTGTTCCACCGATTGCCCGACCGGCGTCGACATGGCCACCTACAAGTCGGAGTTCCTCGACCACCACTATCGACGTCGGCTCCGCCCGCTGTCGCACTACTCCCTCGGCTGGATGCCCGCGTGGCTGTCGGCGGCGGGGCTCGCGGCACCGGTCCTCAACCGCGCACTGCGATCCAGGCTGAGCGGTCTCGCCGCGCGCGCCGGCGGACTCGACCCCCGGCGCACGATGCCCGCCTTTGCGACACAGCGTGCGCGGCGCACCCATCTCGGGCCACTCTCCCCGGTCGACGCGTCGTCCACGGTCGTGCTGTTCGTCGACTCCTTCACCCGCGCCTTCCGGCCGCAGGTGGCCACCGCGGTCGCCGAGATCCTCCGAGCCGCCGACCCCGTCGACCGTGCGTCAGATCCCGTCGACCGTGCATCAGCTTCCGTCGGCTGTGCGGCCGACAACTGCTGCGGTCTCACGTGGATCTCGACGGGACAGCTCGATCGTGCCCGAAAGGTGCTGCGCCGTACCGTCGCCGACCTCGACGACGGGACGGACCGGCCGATCGTCGTCGTCGAACCCAGTTGCGCCGCGGCGCTCGCGAAGGACCTGCCCGAACTCGTGCCGACCGACGCCGCCCGTCGCGTGGCTGCACGCGTGCGAAGTTTCGCCGCCCATGTGCCCACTCTGCTCGATGCCGGCTGGCGACCACCACCACTGCCCGACGAGGTGACGTTGCAGACCCATTGCCACGAGTACGCGGTGTTCGGCGCCCGGGTCGGCATCACCGCCCTGGAGGCCCTGGGGGTCACCGTGCACACCGCGGACGGTTGTTGTGGCGTGGCAGGCAACTTCGGTTTCGAGAAGGGTCACTACGAGGTGAGCATGGCCGTCGCCGAGAACGGACTCGCACCGGCGCTGCGGAACGCGCCGCAGCGGGCCGTCGTCACCGACGGGTTCAGCTGCGCGATGGCCGTCGAACACCTCGCCGCCGTCGACGACGCCCTCGCCCCCGCGCGCGTACGCGGAATCCATCTCGCCGAACTGCTCAGGGCATCACCCGATACCGATACTCCAGGAGTACAACCATGACGACCATCGCGCCCCAGACCGCTCCCGAAGCAGTGTCCCGCGTCCACACCGACCTGTTCGTCGACGGCGAGTGGGCTCCGGCCGCGTCGGGCAAGCGCTTCGACGTCGTGAACCCGGCCACGGAAGAGGTACTCGCCCAGGTGGCCGACGCCGACGCCGTCGACGCTCGGCGCGCGCTCGAGACCGCGGCCGCGCACCAGGCCGAGTGGGCCACGACCTCACCGCGGTTCCGCAGTGAGATCCTCTATCGCGCACATCAACTCATCATGACGCGCGCGGACGAGATCGCCGCGGTGATGACCGCGGAGATGGGCAAGCCCCTCGCTGAGGCCAAGGGCGAGGTCGCCTACGGCGCCGAGTTCTTCCGCTGGTTCGCCGAGGAAGCCGTGCGCATCGGTGGCGACTCCACCACCACCGGCGACGGATCGCACCGGGTCGTGGTGACCAGGCAGCCCGTCGGCCCGTGCATCCTCATCACGCCGTGGAACTTCCCGCTGGCCATGGCGACCCGCAAGATCGGGCCGGCCGTCGCAGCCGGTTGCACCATGGTCTTCAAGCCCGCCGAACTCACCCCGCTCACCTCCCTGCTGCTGGCCGACATCCTCGTCGAGGCCGGTCTGCCCGCGGGGGTGCTGAACATCGTCACGACCAGCGACCCGTCGACCGTCGTCACCGAGTGGATGGAGAGCGGACTCGCCCGCAAGGTCAGCTTCACCGGGTCGACCGAGGTCGGGAAACTACTCCTGCGTCAGGCGGCGGGCACGGTCATGCGGACGTCGATGGAGCTGGGCGGCAACGCGCCGTTCATCGTCTGCGCCGACGCGGACATCCCGCGGGCCGTCGACGGCCTGATGTTCGCCAAGATGCGCAACATCGGTCAGGCCTGCACGGCCGCCAATCGAGTCTTCGTGCACCGCAGCGTGATCGACGAGTTCACCGACGCCTTCGCCGCGAGAATGTCCAGTTTGCGCGTCGGTGACGGTGCGGCCGAGGGCGTCCAGGTCGGCCCGCTCGTCGAATCGAAAGCCGTCGAGAAGGTCTCGGCGCTGGTGTCCGATGCCGTGGCCAAAGGCGCCACGGTCGTCTGCGGGGGCGAGAACCCGGACGGCCCGGGCTTCTTCTATCCGCCGACCGTCCTGACCGACGTCGGGCTCGACGCGGATCTCATGCGCACCGAGATATTCGGGCCCGTCGCCGCGATCATCCCGTTCGGGAATGCTGACAGGCCAGACGATCCTGCCGCCGACGACGAAGTGCTCGCGCTGGCCAACGACACTCCCTGGGGCCTGGTCGGTTACCTCTTCAGTCAGGATGTCGACCGCTGCGCCAGGCTGTCGGCCGCGCTGGAAACCGGTATGGTCGGGGTCAACACCGGCGCCGTGTCCAATCCGGCGGCTCCCTTCGGGGGTGTCAAGGAATCCGGGCTCGGCCGCGAGGGTGGACGCGTGGGCATCGAGGAGTTCCTCGACATGAAGTACACGGCGACGCCGATTCATCGTCGCTGACAGCGGTTTTCCGGAACACATCAGCGTTCAGACAGGAGCGAGGAGACCATGTACCTGGGTGCTCAGCTGTTCAGTGACAGCGAGTACGAGCAGCGCCTGAGACGTGTCCGTGAGCTCATGGACCGTCAGGGTCTGTCGGCGATCATCGTCACCGATCCGGCCAACATCTTCTATCTGATCGGTTACAACGCCTGGTCGTTCTACACCCCGCAGATGCTGTTCGTGCCGATCGACGGAGAGATGGTCTTCTACGCTCGCGAGATGGATGCGCATGGCGCACATCGCACGACGTGGTTGCCCGCCGATCAGATCGTCGGTTACCCGGAGAGTTATGTGCACCGCCCGCACCTCCATCCGTTCGACTGGGTCGCGTGGTCGCTGCGTCAGCGGCACCTCATCGCCCCGGCGTCGAACACCGGGTCCGTGGGCCTGGAGATGGACTCACACTTCTTCTCGCCGAAGGCGTATCGCGCGCTGTTCAACGCGATCCCGGAGTGGAAGCTCGTCGACAGCTTCGAGCTCGTCAACTGGGTGCGCTCGGTCAAGTCCGACGCCGAGGTGCAACTGATGCGCCAGGCCGGCATGGTGTGCTCGAAGGCGATGCGCGCCGCGATCGACACCATCGACATCGGGGTGCGGCAATGCGATGCGGCCGCGGCCATCTCGCAGGCGCAGATCACCGGCACCCCGGAGTACGGCGGCGACTACCCGGCGATCGTCCCGATGATGCCCACCGGCGCGGCGGCCGATACCCCGCATCTCACTTGGCACCAGGGCACTTTCGTCGAGGACGAGGCGGTCGTCATCGAATTGACCGGTGCGCACAACCGATATCACTGTCCCCTTGCCCGGACGGTGTCCCTCGGCACCCCGAGCAAGGACCTCGACTACGTCGCCAAGGCAACCGCCGAGGGCCTGAACAACGTGCTGGAGGCCATCAAGCCGGGAGTGGCCACGCGCGAACTCGCCTCGACGTGGAACTGGACGCTCGCGAAGTACGGCCTCGAGAAGCCCTCGCGCCTGGGCTATTCGATCGGCATCGGCTACCCGCCCGACTGGGGCGAGCGCACGATCAGCATCCGCAGCGAGGACGAGTCGGTACTGGAGACCAACATGACCTTCCACATCGTCTGCGGAATGTGGATGGACAACTACGGTTTCGAGCTGTCCGAGTCGGTCCGGGTCAGCCCGACCGGCGTCGAGTGCTTCACGTCGTTTCCGCGGGAACTGATCCAGAAGTAGCCACACAACCTGATCGACACCAGCACGACGACCACACAATCTGATCCCTGAGGTCCGAAACCAACACGACGACCACACCACCTGATCCCTGAGGTGCGAAACCAACACGACGACCACACAATCTGATCCCTGAGGTGCGAGGAGCGCAAGCGACGAGCCACGAAGGGCTGCCGAGACGAGGTGAAGAAAGTGACCACAACCGAAACCGCCTATCAGAACCGACATTCGGCACCGACACTGCCGTTGGCGGGCCGCGCCAAGGACCTCGTCGGTTCGATGATCGACTCGTCGACCTCGCTGCTCGCCGCGCAGTCCCACGACATCGTGCGGTTCGCGATGGGCTCCCCCGCGGACGAGGCCGTACCGGCCGACGAGTTCCGTCAGATCGCCGGTGAGATCCTCGATCACACCTCGTTCACCTACGGTGCCACGGAAGGCGAGCCCCGGCTGCTGCAACTGCTCGTCGACTATCTCGCCACGACCCCCGACCCGTCGTCCCTCGACCGGTTGGTCATCACCACCGGCGGGATGCAGGGACTCGACCTCGCCTGCAAGCTGTTCGTCGATCCCGGGGATCTGGTCATCGTCGAATCCCCCACGTACACCAACGGCAGTGCGACCGCGCTGTCCTACGGCGCGCAGTTGCTCGAGGTTCCCGTCGACGACGACGGCATGCAGGTCGATCAGCTCGAGGCACTCGTCGCACGCACCCGTCAGACGCCGAAGGCGATCTACACGATCCCGACATTCCAGAATCCGTCCGGCGTCACCATGTCCGAGGAGCGCCGCCGCGAACTGCTGCGGCTGGCGCACACCTGGGGGTCGGTCATCATCGACGACGACCCGTACGGGCTGTTGCGGTTCGCCGGCACCGACATCCCGACCTTCCAGACGCTCAGCCCCGGCGACCCGCTGATCTTCTCGGTCCGTACGTTCTCCAAGATCCTCGCGCCGGGCTGGCGTGTCGGCTGGGTCGACGCCGATCCCTCCCTACGCCAGCTGCTGATCAACGGCAAGCAGGCGATGGACACCTGCACCAACGTGCCCAACCAGCACATCGTCGCCGAGTACATCGCCCGCGGCGGACTCGAGGACCATCTCGCCGGGATTCGCCTGCTGTACCGCGAGCGCAAAGAGGCCATGCTCGACGCCATCAGACGTCATCTCGGCGATCGGGTGGTGACCACGGACCCCGAGGGCGGCTTCTTCCTGTGGGTCACGTTGCGCGACGAGTTCGCCGAGATCGACACGCGAGAACTCTTCGAGGTCGCGCTCGCGGACGGGGTGGCGTTCATCCCCGGCCCCGCGCTGTCGCCCGGTGGACGCTTCCGCAACTCGATGCGTCTCTGCTTCGCGTCGAGCACCCCGGAACGGATCGACGAGGGTGTCCGACGTCTCACGGCCAGTCTTGAGAAGATGGCCGGGTGAGTCGTGAACCAGACCTGACCGCCGCCGAGACAGCGGTGCTCGGCTTCATCGACGAGGCCGCGATCATCTCGCTCACCTCGGCACTGGTCGAGGCGCCCAGCGAGAACCCGGGCGGTACCGAGGAAGCCGCGGTCGAAGTGCTCGAGAGTGCCTGCCGCGCGCTCGGTTTCGACGTCGTGACCCACGAAGTGGCACCGGGGCGGCCCAATCTCGTCGCCACCGTGCCTGCCGGCACCGGACCGGGACTGATGTTCCTCGGACATTCGGACGTGGTCCCGGCCGGTCCCGGCTGGTCAGCGGACCCGTACACGGTCCGCATCCGCGACGGCCGCATCTACGGCCGCGGTGCCACCGACATGAAAGGCGGACTCGCCGCCGTCGTCGCGGCGATGACCGCGCTACGCCGGGCCGCCGAGGTCGGGGTCGAACTCTCCGGACCGGTCCGCCTGGTGTGCACCGTCGACGAGGAGGAACACGGGACCGGGGTGCGGGACTTCGTGGGCCGCCCCGCCGACCTCGAGTTCCGCGGCTGCGTGGTCGCCGAACCCACCGACATGCAGGTGGTCCGGGGTTGCCGCGGTGCGTCGTACATCGAGATCGAGGTGACCGGTCGCGCGGCTCATTCCGGACGTCCCACCGATGGTCGCAGCGCCATCGACGCCGCGGCCGCCGTCGTCGACATCATCCGCGCCGACGGTGAACGGCTGGCCGAGACGGCCGACGACCTGCTCGGTCACGGCACCTGGAATGTCGGCACCATCTCAGGCGGACAGGGCATCTCGGTGGTGGCACCGGGTTGTTCGCTCGGCATCGACCGGCGCCTGATGCCCGATGAGGACCCGCATCGGATCGCCGACGATCTGCGAAGAGCGATCAGCGACAGAAGAATCGACACCGACGGCATCAGCGTCGACGTCCGGGTGACCATGGAGATGCCCGGTTTCGCGACGGAAGCCACGCACCCGCTCGTCACCACAGCGGTCGGTGCGGTCACCGATGCCGGGGCGGACACCTCGGTCGGCGGCTGGACTGCCGCCTGCGACGGCGGCTTCGTCAGCCGCGACCTCGGCGTCCCGTCGATCGTCCTCGGTCCGGGCAACATCAACACCGACGCCCACCAACCGGACGAGTCGGTGGCCATCGCCGACCTGGTCATCGCGGCGAGAGCCTACGCCCTCGCCGCGATGCGGCTGCTGGGCCCCTAGTTCACCTTCTGCTTTTGCAGAGTCGTGAAATCGTTTTCCAGACTCGGGATCTCGGTACCGCGCAGCGAGGCGCCCGCGGTCTCCTTCAGGAAGACCAGGGCGACCATGCCGATGGCGCAGGCACCCATCATGTAGACCGCGGGGAACAGGTTCCAGTCGGTGCTCTCGACCACTGCATCGTTGACCAGCGGCGCGGTTCCGCCGAATGCCGCGGTCGCGACGTTGTAGGAGATCGCGAAACCGGCATAGCGGACCTGGGTCGGGAACATCGCCGGGAAGGTGGCCGAGATGGTCGCCAGCTGAGGGATGTACAGCACACCCAGGATGACGAATGCCACGATGGCCCAGGCGAACCCCTGACCCATCAGCCAGTAGAGCGGCAGCGCGAGGACGAACAGGCCGATCAGCGAACCCCACCACATGGGTTTGCGGCCGGTCGAGTCCGACCACCACCCAAAGAACGGGATCAGCAGCATCATCACGAGTTGGCCGATGAGGTTGACGACGCTGGCCGAGGTCTCGGACAGATCGATGGTGTTCTGCAGGTAGGTCGGTTGGTAGGCCAGCAGGGTGTAGTTGGCCACGTTGAGCGCGATCACCAGACCGAACATGGTGATGATCGGACGCCGGTAGTTGACCAGCAGATCCTTGAACCGGGTCCAGGCCGAGCCCTTGATCTCGTTGTCCTGCTCGAGTTCCTGGAACACCGGCGTGTCTTCCATCTGCGACCGCAGGTACAGCCCGATCAGGCCCATCGGCAGCGCGAGCAGGAACGGGATGCGCCATCCCCACTGATCCATCTGGCTGTCGGACAACGCCAATTGCAGCAGGAGGACGAAGAGTGTCCCGCCGCAGAAACCGGCCAGGGTGCCGAATTCGAGGAACGAGCCGTACTTTCCGCGCTTGTTGTCGGGCGCGTACTCGGCCATGAACGTTGCGGCACCGCCGTATTCGCCGCCGGTCGAGAACCCCTGGATGACACGGAGCAGGATGAGCAGGACGGGTGCCCAGAACCCGATCGACGCATGCGTGGGCAGCAGACCGATCAGTGCGGTCGCGCCGGAGATGAGCAGGATCGTCATCGCCAGAACCGATTTGCGGCCGATGCGGTCGCCGATCGGTCCCCAGACCATACCGCCGAGGGGCCTCAGGACGAAGGAGATCGCGAAACCCAGCATGGTGCCGACGGTTCCGAACTCCCCCGGGAAGAACGCCTGCGTCAGGTAGACCGAGGCCGCGGCGTAGACGCCGTAGTCATACCACTCGGTCGCGTTGCCGATCGCCGAGGCGCCGATGGCCTTGCGGAGAAGTCTCTTGCCCTCTCGTGAATTCGGGTCTGGTGCGAGCTGCTCGTAACTGTCTGCTGTCGTCGTGTCGCTCATCTGCGCTTCCTGAGTCGTGGGGCCGCTGAGGGTCGATCTCGTTGCTGCGATCGGTGGACCCGGGGCCGCGGGCGATCAGCCCCTCGCCACCTGCAGGTTCGCGGCGTCCTCGCCGTCCCCGAGCAGGCGACGCAACCCGTCGGCCATGTGCTCGATCATCAGAGCATCGGCCGCCGCGGCGTCTCCCGCGGCAATGGCGTCCACCAACGCCTGGTGTTCGTCGATCCGGTCCTTTCCCGAGGAGTACGTCCCTCGCATGGCTCGCAGACACATTCGCGTCTCCACGAGGATCGTCTCGTGCAACCGCGAAAGTCGTTGACTTCCGGCATATTCCACCAAGGTCTGGTGAAAGGCCATGTCGGCCTCGGCCATCCCCGCGCCGTTCGGCTCGTCGACGAACACGCGCATCGCGTCGACCGCGCCGCCCAGTGCCTCCACCGCCTCCTGCTCGCGGTGCGCGATCACCTGTTGCACAGCAGCGCGTTCCACCGCAGTGCGCGCGACGTACATGTCCCGGATGTCGTCCTCTTCCATCGAGACGACGAACAAGCCGCGGTTACGGTGGCTGACCAGCAGTCCTTCCGCGGTCAGGCGCTGCATGGCCTCGCGCAGCGGACCACGACTGACGCCCAGATCGGCCGCCAGCCCCGACTCCGTCAACTGCGAGCCGGGCGCGAAGTCCCCGTTTGCGATCGCATCGTGCAACTTACGCGCGATGATCGCCGGTGTCGATTCCTGGACCAGCGGCGACAGCACCCGCCGACGTGGCGATTTGTCCTGTATCGCCTGGTCGACGACGGTTCGATTCGTCCCCGGGTCCTGTGGACCCGGCGTCTTCGCCCCCACCTTCATGGTCACCGTCATTCCCTCTTTCTTACCGTGAATGGCGCGCGTAAGTCAGTGTTTCCCCGCGCGCGCCGCCCATCCAGACGTCATTGCAGGCTGCGGCGAAGTCGTCCAGACCCTCGATGATCGTGGCGAACACATTGCCCGGCACCCATCCGACGTCACCGTTGACCAGCAGATTGTTGCGGCCGTAGAACACTGCGAGGTCGATGAGGAGCCGGTGCTCGGCGGGGGCCGAGCCGAGCTCGTAGCCATACGCCGGGTTCTCGAGCACCCCGTCGAAGGTGAAGTAACACAGGTCGCCCGGGATGGGCGTGATGGTGGTGTTCTCCATGCCCGGTTCGGCCGCGGAGAAGGCCGGCAGTAGGGTGTAGATCTCGTTGCGGGCGAACTTTCCGTGAAACACCTGACCGCCCAGCGGCAATGCGTCCCAGACCGCAGCTGCGGTGCGAGGCGCCTCGGCATCGAGCATCCGGGCGACCGCCGTGACCCCGCGCTTCTCCAATGTCACGGTGATGAACCGGTCATGTCGGGCCGCGGGGCCGGTTCGCTGTTCGTCGGTCACGCGCGGTCTCCCAACATCGTGAAGCCGGCGGCCGCCTCGTACGCTGCCGCGACGCGCAACACCGTCGCGTCGTGATGCCGGGCGCCGACGAACTGTGCGCCGGTCGGCAGACCATCGGCGAATCCACTCGGCACGGTGATCGCCGGCTGACCGGTGAGATTGAACGGGTAGCTGTAGGGAGTCCAGGATGTCCAGTCGGGCGACCCCACCCCGTCCGGGACGATACGACCGGCCTCGAACGCCACCGTCGGCATCGACGGCGTCAGCAGGACGTCGAATTCCTCATGGAGCAGGCTCATCTGGGTACCCATCTCCATCCGTAGCGCGGTTGCGCTGACGAAATCGGTTGCAGTGAAACCGGAATGCCGTTCCACCGCGTCGATCAGCAGCGGGTCCACGTGTTCGGCCGCGTGCGGTCCGAGCCCGCGGACGACGACGTCGGCACCCGCGAACCAGATGACGTGGTAGGCCCAGGCCGGGTCCTCCCATCCGAGATCGACCTTCTCCACGGTCGCCCCGAGCTGTTCCAGTACCGACGCCACCCGGTCGGTGTTGGCCTGTACGCCTGGGTCGTTGGTGCCGAAGCCGAGATCGGCGCTGTAGCCGACACGCAGATCGGCGAGGTCGCGAACGTCGGCGACCGCGGTGACCGCACTGGTTGTCGGCGACGGCAGTGCGGACCAGTCACGGGGATCGAACCCGCTCAGGACATCCAGCAGCGCAGCGCAATCCGACACCGTCCGCGTCATCGGACCGACGTGGGCCACCGGCGCGAACGGGCTCGGCGGATACATGGGCACCCGGCCGAGTGTCGGCTTGAACCCGACGACGCCGCAGTAGGCGGCCGGTATCCGGATGGAACCGCCACCATCGGTGCCGACCGACAGCGGACCCAAGCCGGCCGCGAGCGCCGCGGCACTGCCTCCGCTCGACCCGCCCGACGTACGCGAGGTGTCCCACGGATTGCGGGTGACGCCCGTGCGCGGACTGTCGGTGACGCCTTTCCATCCGAATTCCGGTGTGGTGACCTTTCCGAGCAGGACCGCACCAGCCTCACGCAGACGTGCCACCGCGGGAGCGTCGATGTCCCACACCATCTGATCGGGCTCGATCATCAGCGAGCCGCGCAACGTCGGCCATCCGGCGGTCAGCAACAGGTCCTTGATCGAGACCGGAACGCCGTCGAGCGGGCCACGGGGTGTCCCGGCGGCGAATCGCTCAGTGGACTCCCGGGCCTCGGCGCACGTGCGTTCGCGGTCGATGAGGCAGAACGCATTGATGGACGGGTCGACGTCGTCAATGGCGTCGAGCAGTTCCGCCGCCACCGAATCCGGCGTCAGCTCGCCGGTACGGTAGGCCTCGGCCAGTTCCGTGGCGCTGAGCCACCGCGTGGCGTCCGTCATGCGCCCCCTCGGAAGATTGGTAGATTGTTGACAATCTACCTTGGAGGTGTGGGCGTGACAACCACCGTCGCAATGCTCTACCCCGGCCACGCAGCCGAGGACGATTTCGAACTGATCGAGGCCGCGATCGGCGCTGCCGAGCCCCACTCCGAGGTCCGATTGCCGGTCGTGATCACCGAGGTGGACTCCGACGACCACACCGTCGAGGCCATGGCTGCGGTCGGCGAGCAGGACCGCCTCTTCGACGGCGTGCGGCGAGCGCAGGCCCACCACCCATCGGCGCTGATGTGGGCGTGCACCTCGGGCAGCTTCGTCTACGGTTTCGACGGTGCCCGACGCCAGGCCGCCGATGTCGCCGACAAGTCCGGCCGTCCGGCGTCGTCGACGTCACTGGCCTTCGTCGCGGCCTGCCGGCATCTCGGGCTGTCACGGGTCGCGGTCGCCGCCACCTATCCGGAACCACTGGCTAGTCGCTTCACCGGGTTCCTCGCCGACGCGGGTGTCGAGGTGGTGGCCCTGCGCGCCAACGACATCGGGACGGCGACCGAGGCCGGGATGTTCGACGGCGACGGACTGTTCGAGATGCTGTCGGCCGCCGATTCCGACTCGGCACAGGCAATCCTGGTCCCCGACACCGCGTTACACACCGCGATGTGGGTCGTCGACCTCGAGGCCAAGTTCGGCAAACCCGTGCTGACCGCGAATCAGGTCACCGCGTGGGAGGGGCTCCGACTCACCGGGCTCACGGTCGACGTTCCCCGGCTCGGGAGCTTGTTCACCTCTCCGCCCGGCCGACCCGCTGGTTGAGGGGTGTCCCTACCCGCTGGTTGAGGGGTGCCCCCACCCGCTAATTGAGGGGTGTCCCCACTCGCTGGTTGAGCCGGCCCCGAGCGGAGCGAGGCGCCGAGTCGAAACCACCTGGTAACCAGACAAACCCGTAACGACCTCAGCCCTCAACCGACCAACCCGAAAGCGCCGCAAATGCGTACGTCGAGTCGATGTCGTCGCGGAGGCGTAGCCAGGCAAGCTGGCGTGTCACGCCGGCAGGCCGAAATCCTGAGACAGTCCGGAATGACGCCGGCCTGATTGTCGGCAGTTGAGTTTCTCGGGTCACCAGGTGGTTTCGGCACGGCGACTCGCCTAGCGGCTCGTTGCCGGCTCAACCAGCGGAGGGGGTGCCGCCTCAACCAGCGGAGGGAGGTGCCGGCTCAACCAGCGGAGGGGGGTGCCGGCTCAACCAGCGGGGGGAGGGCTCCTCGACCTCGACGCGCTGTCAACGGGATTCGGCGCACGGTCGACGGGTCAGTCGATGACCGCTTTCGCGACGGTGATGCAGGTGGTGATCCACTCTCGGTCGGCCGGTCGGAGCGGGCGCGACGCGCGGTCGGCGTCCTCGATCGCCCAGTGCGCGTTGAGGATCATCCGGACGATGACCCAGTCGCGGGCCCGGTCCGGATCGAGGTCCGCCGCATCGGTGATGGTGTAGAAGCGGCGGCGGATGTCGTACCGAACGTCGGATACGCGCGGGCCGAGGCGATTCCACAGCATGGGGGCGAGTTCGTAGTGCGCATCCCCCGACATCGGGCTCGGGTCGATGGCGACCCAGCGGCCGTCGGCATCGGCGAGGACGTTCTCGTGGTGCAGGTCGCCGTGCACGATGAGACCCACGGTGGCCGTGTCGGCCACGAAGTCCCGGCCGACCGACAGCGCCTGCTCGACAAACCGTCGCGGTACCGGAGCGTCCCGCGGGATGCGGGCCAGGTTGTCCAGCCAGCGCTCGAGATGTGTGGTGAGGAGCGCCAGACGCCCCGGCGCGGGGACGTGCAACCGGCCGTAGAGACCGGCGACCACCAGGCATGCTTCGTCATCGTCGACGGTGGTCAGATCGCGTCGCGTCAGTCGTTCGAGGAGGATCGCGCGACGACGCGGATCGGCGCGCAGCATGCGTACCGCTCCGCGACCGTGCCAATGTTGCAGTCCCAGTGCCTCTTGCGCGCCTTCGTCGTCACCGTCGAACGCCACCTTGAGGACCGCCCGCGCACCCTGCCGATCGAGCACGGGAACGACGAGTGACTCGAACCCGTGCCACAACTCGTCGCCGTCACGACGCAATCCCCACTCGTCCAGGAGGGCCGAGACCGCGCCCGGTAGACGCGACAGCCAGTCCAGCCACAGCGGACCGAGCGCGGCCTGCTCCGACAGACCGACCGGGATCTCCGACGCCGTGATCACGGTGCGCCACGGACGAACCGGTAGCCCATCCCGGCCTCGGTCAGGAGGTGCCGCGGGTGCGCCGGGTCCTCCTCGAGTTTGCGTCGAAGACTCGCCAGGTAGACGCGCAGGTAGTTGCTCTGCCCCAGGTACCCCGGGCCCCACACCGTGGTCAGGATGTCACTCTGCGACACCAGTTTTCCCTCGTGACGCACCAGCATCTCCAGGATGCCCCACTCGGTCGGCGTCAGGTGGACCGGAACCTCCCCGCGCGTCACCTGTTTGGCGGCCAGATCCACGACGAAGGCACCCGCGTCCACGACCGGTGCTTCCGACGTCGCGTTCGACACGGCTCCGCGCCGTAGCGCGGCTCGCAGCCGGGCCAGGAACTCCTCCATGCCAAAGGGTTTGGTGACGTAGTCGTCGGCCCCCGAGTCCAGCGCGACGACCTTGTCGGCAGCGTCGGTGCGCGCCGACAGGACGATGACGGGCACCGTCGTCCATCCGCGCAGTCCCTCGAGAACCGTCAGACCGTCGATGTCGGGCAGGCCGAGATCGAGCACCACGACGTGCGGGTTCTCCCGCGCGGCCGCTGTCAGCGCGGCGGCCCCGGTGGCCGCGGTCGTCACCGCGAAGCCACGCGCGTTGAGGTTGATCCGTAAGGCTCGCAACAACTGCGGTTCGTCGTCGACGACCAGGACCCGCGTCTTCTCGGCGCTCATCGAGTCGGCCCTTCGGTCTCGGCGTGCGTATCCTCGTCGGTCGCGGGCAGGTCGACGACCATGGTGGCGCCACCACCCGGCGTGTCCTCGACGCTCAGCACGCCCCCGATTGCCGTGACGAATCCCCGCGCCACCGACAGCCCCAGACCCACTCCCGACGACGCGCCGCTGGTGTCACCACCCTGATGGAAGGGTACGAAGATCTGGTCTCGATCCACCATCGGGAGACCGGTTCCGTGGTCAACGACCCGGATCACGCATCGCGGCGGGTCGGCGGGGGTCAACCGGGCGGTGATCTCGACCTGCCCGCCGCCGTGTCGGCGCGCGTTGTCGATGAGGTTCGCCAGCGCACGCTCCAGCAGTCCGGGATCGGTATACGCCCAAGCATGTTCGAGATCGAAGACCGGGCCCGGTTGCCGGTCGGGTCGCCCCGCCGTCACCGCGGCGCGATGCACGACCTCGGGGAGGAAGGTCCGCTGCCGCTGCGGCCGGACCGCCCCTGCCGCGAGCCGCGAGGAGTCCAGCAGGTTCCCCACCAGCGAGGTGAGGTGATCGACCGACTCGTCGACGGTCGCCAGCAGTTCCGCGGTGTCCTCGTCACTGAAGGTGACGTCGTCACTGCGCAGGCTCGACACCGCCGCCTTCGCCGCGGCCAACGGCGTCCGCAGTTCGTGTCCGACCGCCGACAGCAGGGCCCGCCGTAGCTCGTCGGTGCGCGCGAGCGCGTCGGCCGTCGCCGCCTCGGCTTCGAGGGCGTGACGCTGCACGGCGCCCGCCGCCTGCCCGGCCACGGCCGACAGGACGCGACGATCCCGCGCCCCGAGCTTCGGCCCGCGCAGGAGCAGTTCGAACTCGTCACCCGGCACGACGCAGACGGTGTCGGCGTCCTCCGGGGTCGTCGGCGGTGAGTCGCCCACCGCGGCCTCGACCGTCCGGCCGACCCGTGAGGTCCGCCGCACGACCGACACAGCCGACTGGTCGTAGGTCTCCCGGAACCGTTCCAGCAGGACCGGTACGTCCGCACCGCCGAGCACGACGCTGGAGAACAGCGCGAGCAGTTCGGCCTCGCGGGCGGCGTCCTGCGCCTGTGCACGTCGAACGGTCGCCGAATCCACCAGCGCGGCAACCGCGATCGCGATCAACAACATCACCAGGATGGTGATCAGATTGTCGGGCTGGCTGATCGTGAACGTGAACCTGGGATCGGTGAAGAAGTAGTTCAGCAGCAGGCCGGAGATGACCGCCGACAACGCGGCCGGCAGGATGCCACCGAGCATCGACACCGCCAGCACCGCAACGAAGTACAGCGCCGATTGGCTGGCGAAACCGAGCCACGGGTCGAGCAGCTGGAGCACCCCGGTGACGACGGCCGGGACCAGCACCGCGAAGACCCAGCTCAGCGGCCGGTGGAAGCGGGTGTCCCGGATGTCGAGTCGGGACCGGCGCGACGTCTCGTCGTGGGTCACCATGTGCACGTCGATGCGCCCGCTCTCGCTCACCACGGCGGCGCCGACACCTTCGTCGAAGATCCGCTGCCACCGCGGTCGGCGCGAGGTGCCGAGTACGAGCTGGGTGGCGTTGACGCCACGTGCGAAGTCCAGCAGCGTGTCCGGGATGTCGTCGCCGACGACGGTGTGGATTCGCGCCCCGAATCCCGTCGCGAGCTCCTTGAGTGCGGCGAGGTCCACGCCCGCACCGGTCAGCCCGTCGCCCCGGACCACATGGACGGCCAGCAGTTCGGCGCTCGACCGCGATGCGATCCGGCTCGCGCGTCGGAGCAGGGTAGGCGATTCGGCGCCACCGGTGACGGCCACCACGACCCGTTCACGCGCTTCCCAGGTCTCGGTGATGGAGTGCGCCGCACGATAATCCGCGAGCTTGTCGTCGACCTGGTCGGCGAGCCACAACAGCGCGAGCTCGCGCAGCGCGGTGAGGTTGCCCTGCCGGAAGTAGTTGGCCAGGGCACCGTCGACCCGCCCGTTCGGGTAGACCTTGCCCGCGGACAGGCGCTGGCGCAACGCTTGCGGATCGATGTCGACGAGTTCGATCTCGTCGGCACCGCGCACGATGTCGTCGGGCACGGTCTCCCGTTGCACCACTCCGGTGATCTGGGCGACGACGTCGTTCAAACTCTCCAGGTGCTGGATGTTGATCGTCGAGTAGACGTCGATCCCGGCGGCGAGCAACTCTTCGATGTCCTCCCACCGCTTGCGGTTTCGGAGCCCGGGGACATTCGTGTGGGCGAGCTCGTCGACCAGCACCACCTGCGGCCGGCGAGCCAGCACAGAGTCGAGGTCCATGTCCTCCAACGGTGTCCCGCGGTAGGGGCGCCTGGTGCGCGGGACGACTTCCACACCTTCCGCGAGGGCGGCAGTCGCGACCCGCCCGTGGGATTCGACGACCCCGATCACGACGTCCGTGCCCTCGTCGACAAGGGTTCTGGCCTGCGCGAGCATCTCGTAGGTCTTGCCGACGCCGGGCGCACAACCGAGGAACACCCGCAGCTTGCCGCGACCATCGTGGTGCCCGGTCGCCGCTGACGTCATCGGCCGAGTCTAACCGCGCTCACGGGGCGCGACAGCCGGGCGGCGCGTGCCCCAGCGCGAGGTTCACCTCGAGGACGTTCACGCGGGGCTGACCGAGGAATCCGAACTGTCTGCCCTCGGTGTGCGCGTCGATGACCGCCTCGATCTCCGCGGGTGACCGACGGTTCTCGCGCGCGAGCCGGGCGACCTGTAGCCCGGCATAGGCGGGACTGATGTGCGGGTCGAGTCCCGACCCCGACCCGGTCACCGCGTCGGCGGGCACCTGCGCGGGTGTCACTCCCTCCCGTGCGGCGATCAGCGCGCGACGCGCGGTGACGTTGGTCAGCAGGGCCTCGCTGTTGGGCCCCTGATTGGTCGCCGCGGACGCTGCCGGGTCCCCGGTCGCCATCGGCTCACCCGGGGCGCCCACGACCCGAGCATGCAGATACGGATCGGGCGCACCCGCTTCGACCTGCGGGTCGACACCGATCAGCGTCGAGCCGACCGCACATCCCGCGGTATCGAACACCCGCGAGCCCTCCGCCCCGTCGGTGTTCACCCGCGAGATCGCCCACACGGCAGCCGGATAGGCGAGGCCCAGGATCAGCGTGAGACCGAGGATCATGCCCGCGGCGGCGACGCATTGCCGGACGAAGCCGGACCAGACTGTGTTCATGACGTCATCCCATTCCCGGAAGAAGACGAACGAGGAGATCGATCAGCCAGATGCCGACGAACGGCGTGACCACCCCACCGATTCCGTAGACGAGTAGGTTGCGGCCCAACAACTTCGACGCCGAGTCCGGCCGGTAGCGCACGCCGCGCAACGACAGCGGGATGAGCGCCACGATGATCAGTGCGTTGAAGATCACCGCGGACACGATCGCCGACTGCGCCGAATGCAGGCCCATGATGTTCAGGGCGTCGAGTTGTGGATAGACGGCGGTGAACATCGCGGGCAGGATCGCGAAGTACTTCGCGAGGTCGTTGGCGAGCGAGAACGTCGTCAGGGCACCTCGGGTGATCAGCAACTGCTTGCCGATGCCGACGACCTCGATGAGTTTCGTCGGGTCGGAGTCGAGATCCACCATGTTGCCGGCTTCCTTGGCCGCCGAGGTCCCGGTGTTCATCGCCAGCCCCACGTCGGCCTGCGCCAGCGCCGGTGCATCGTTGGTACCGTCGCCGGTCATCGCGACCAGACGCCCGGCGGCCTGCTCCGAGCGGATGAGATCCAGCTTCTGCTCGGGTGTGGCCTCGGCGACGAAGTCGTCGACACCGGCCTCGGTCGCGATGGCCCGGGCAGTGAGCGGGTTGTCGCCGGTGACCATCACGGTGCGGATGCCCATCGCGCGGAGCTGCGCGAACCGCGCTGTCATGCCGGGCTTCACCACATCGGACAGCGCGATCACGCCCATGACCCGGGCCGGTTGCCCGTGGGCACGGACGCCGACCACCAGGGGTGTGCCACCCGCCGACGAGATCCGTTCCACGTCGGCGGCGACCGTGTCGTCGACAACGCCATTCCCGGCCGTGACCCACCGGGTGACCGCATCGGCGGCGCCCTTGCGGTATTCGACCGGGGCCCCGCCGCTTGTCACACCATCGGCCCGGGAGTCCACACCACTCATCCGGGTCTGCGCGGTGAACGGGATGATCGTGTCGCTGACCGGACGGTCTGCGCCCGTCTCCGCGTCGGCGGCCACCCCGTATGCGGTCCGGCAGAGTTCGACGATGCTGCGTCCCTCGGGGGTGTCGTCGGCGAGACTGCAGCGGTGGGCGATTCGTGCCAGTTCGTCGACGGACACTCCCGGTGCCGGGAACAGGTCGGTGGCACGACGATTGCCGTAGGTGATCGTCCCGGTCTTGTCCATCAGCAGGGTGTCGATGTCGCCGGCCGCCTCGACCGCGCGCCCCGACATGGCCAGGACGTTGCGCTGCACCAGCCGATCCATGCCGGCGATGCCGATCGAGCTGAGCAGGGCGCCGATGGTCGTCGGTATGAGGCACACCAGCAGCGCGATCAATTTCACCGGATCGGGCGACTGCCCGGCGTACTCCTGCATCGGCCCGACGGCGACCACCGCGAGCAGGAAGATCACCGTCAGGCTCGTCAGCAGGATGTCGAGCGCGATCTCGTTGGGGGTCTTCGTCCGCGCGGCGCCCTCGACGAGCGCGATCATCCGGTCGACGAAGGTCTCGCCCGGCGCCGTGGTGATCCGAACGACGATGCGGTCGGAGAGCACCACGGTTCCGCCGGTGACCGCCGAGCGATCGCCACCGGATTCGCGGACGACCGGCGCCGACTCACCGGTGATCGCCGACTCGTCCACGGTGGCGATCCCGTCGACGACGTCGCCGTCACCGGCGATGACCTCGCCCGCTTCGACCACGACGAGGTCGCCGATCCGCAGGTCGCTGCCGGCGACCTCCTGGGTCGCCCCGACCCCGGCGACGTCGTCGTCGACAATGAGCCGACGGGCGACGGTGTCCCGCTTCACCTTTCGAAGGCTGTCGGCCTGCGCCCGGCCGCGTCCCTCGGCGACGGCTTCGGCGAGGTTGGCGAACAGGACGGTGAACCACAGCCAGGCGGCGACGGTCCAGCTGAACCAGGATGGCCGCAGCATCGCGAGCAGGGTGGTGACGACGGCTCCGAGGAACACGACGAACATCACCGGGTTCCGGGCCTGATCGCGCGGGCTGAGCTTCCGCAGTGCCAGCGGCATCGACGTCACCAGCGAACGCCCGTCGAAGGCGCCGCGCGACACCAGTGTCGGCTCGGGGTCGGTGGGATCCACGACGCTCGTCTTGTCGGGATCGTCGGTGGTGACGAGTTGTGTGGTCACAGCAGTGCCTCGGCAATCGGTCCCAGCGCCATGGCCGGGAAGAAGGTGAGACCGGCGACGAGCACGATGGTCGCGGTCAGGAGGAATCCGAACAGGAGTCCGGAGGTGGGCAGGGTCGAACGCGTCTCCGCCGCAACGTCATCGGTGGCGGTGTCGGCAGGGACGGTGAGAACCGCGGTCGACGCGCCGCCGACTCGGTCCCCGGTGGCGGCCGACGGTCGCGCGGGGTCCCCGGACCGGGCGTCACCACCGCGTGGCGTCTGCCGGGCGAGCAGCCCGGCCAGCGCGAGCACCAGCACGATGGGCAGGAAACGGCCCAAGAGCATGGCCATGCCGAGCGAGGTCTGGAACCAGTCACCGGTCACCGTGAGTCCGCCGAACGCACTGCCGTTGTTGTTCGCCGCCGACGCGTACGCGTACAGGACTTCGCTGAACCCGTGGATCGAGCCCGGAGTGCCCGGCTCTCCGCTGTTGCCCTGCGCCTGCGTCGTCGATCCCAGGATCATGGAGATCCCGGTGCCGATCAGCACGAGCGCCGGCATCACCAGCACGTACAGCGCGGCCATGGTGATCTCGTGCTGTCCGATGCGTTTACCGAGGAAGGTGGGCGAGCGCCCGACGAGCAGACCACCGATGAAGACGGTGATCATCGCCATCACGAGGATGCCGTACAGACCCGATCCCACACCGCCGGGTGCGACCTCACCGAGCAGCATGTTCCACAGGACGGCGCCGCCGCCGACCGCCGAGAAACTGTCGTGCGCGGAGTTCACCGCGCCGGTCGACGTGCCGGTGGTCGACACCGCGAACAGCGCCGATCCGGGGATGCCGAACCGGACCTCCTTGCCTTCCATCATCCCCCCGGCGGCCGCGGAAGCGCTTCCGGGGGTGCGGCTCTCGAAGATCCACACGAGCGTGAGCATCAGCGACCAGATCGCGGCCATCACGCCGAGCAGCGTCAGTCCCTGCCGGCGGTCGCCGACCATCCTTCCGTAGGTGCGCGTCAGGCAGACCGGGATCAACAGGAGTGCGGCGATCTCCAACAGGTTCGACAGCGGCGTCGGGTTGGAGAACGGGTGTGCCGAGTTCGCCGACAGTGTCCCGCCACCGTTGGTGCCGAGTTCCTTGATGGCCTCCTGCGAGGCGAACGGGCCGAGCATGCTCCGCGCGTCGGCACCGTCGAGGGTGGTCCACCCGAACCCGGTGTGCCAGGACTGCACCAGCCCCTGGGTGATCAGCAGTGTCGCGAGGACGAGGCTGAGCGGCAACAGGATTCGGACCGATCCGCGCACCAGGTCCACCCAGAAGTTCCCGATCTCGCCGGTTCCGCGGCGGCTCACGATCCCGCGGATGACCGCGATCGCGACCGCCAGACCCACCGCTGCCGAGACGAAGTTCTGGACGGCGAGGCCGAGCATCTGTGTCAGGTTGCTCATCACCACTTCGGGCGAGAAGGACTGCCAGTTGGTGTTGCTGACGAAGGAGATCGCGGTGTTGAACGCCATCGACGGGGCCACACCGGACTTTCCGTCGGACCACGGCAACACCCCCTGCAGACGCTGCAGCAGGTAGACGACGAGGAACGAGATCAGCGAAAAGGCCAGCACCGCAAGGGCGTAACCCACCCAGGTCTGCTGGCGGCGCGAATCGACCCGCGCCATCCGGTAGAGGACGCGCTCGACGCGCAGGTCCTTGTCGCTGCTGTACACCCGCGCCATGTGATCGCCCAACGGGATGTAGGCGACGGCGAGGATGACGACGAGCGCGGCCACCTGGAGCAGTCCCGCAACAGTTGGGTTCACGGCGTCAGAACCTCTCCGGGAACACCAGCGCGACGAGCAGGAACACCACGGTCGCGGCGGCGAGGGCCAGCAGCACGACGTTGGTCACCCCGTCGGCGGTCACGACTTGGTCCGCACATCGAGGGCTCGCACCGCCAGCACGCACAGGGCGAACCCTGCGAGGGCCGGCAGCACGTACACGAGGTCCGCCACGCAGTCACTCTCCGATCACATCGACATCCACCACTCGGTGGCCACGTCGAAGGATCACGCAGCCCGACGGGCCGCGAAAGAGCTCTTAACACTTTCCATACGCGGGCCACGCCGTTATTGATGCGGCGTTGACATCCGCGCGGAGCGGCGCGGGTTGCTACGCCGTAGGCGTGATGACGATCCCCACGCTGCCGTGATCGCCCCGGCGGAGCTTGCTGCCGAGCATGGTGATCTTGCCGAGGAGTCCGTACTTGTCGGCGATGGCCTTCTTGACGCGGCCGCTGTCCGCGGCGTCGAGCACCTCGGCGGTGCCGCTGACGGGTGCACCGAAAGTCTTGTGGCCCCGGACGTCACAGGCCTGCACGACGACGCGCGGATCGCGTCGCAGGCGCTTGACCTTCCACGAATCCGCGACGGTCCACATGACGAGTTGGTCGCCGTCGAGCGCCGCCCACAGCGGCGAGGTCACCGCGGTGCCGTCCTTGCGGTAGGTCGTCAGATTCACGTACTTGGCGGTGCCTGCTTCGCCGAATGTCGCCGCGCTCGAGGTCATGCGGCAATGCTACGGGCAAACAGTGTCTGCGCATGGCCGTCCGACGAGCCGGCGGGCCCGTTGATCTCACCGAGAACCCCGGCGTCGCACAGGGTCGCCCAGGCGGTGACCTGGTTCGCCGACAGGACCGGCTTGCCGAGTTCGGCTTCGAGGCCGGCGAGGATGTCGTAGGTCCACAGGTTGGTGCAGGACACGAAGATCGCCTCGGCGTCGGGGTGGTCCGCGGCGCGGATGAGGTCAGCGGTCACGTGGTACGGAATGGTCCAGATCTCGGAGTTCCGCCCGAGCCCCGCCTGGGCGACGACGCTCCGGCCGGACTCGGCGAGGAAATCGCACAGCAGGCCGGTGAGGGACGCGGTGTACGGCGTGGCGACCGAGAGCGTGCCGACGTTCAGCGCATCGAGGGCGCGGATCAGGGCCTCGGACGTCGTCACCGCCCGGTCGGCGCCGGCCGCGACCATGCAGTTCGAGATCTCGAGCGCACCGGCCATCCCGTAAACGAAGCTGCCCGACGCGCAGGCGTAACCGAAGGAGCGCGGACCGACCGACGAGACGGCGCGCACGGCGGCGGCGATCTCGGCGTGGTTGTTGAGGTCGCGGCACAGTTCCACGTCCACCGGCGCGTCGATGAAACCGGTGCGGGTGAAGTACAGCGACACCGAATCCGGCATCCACCGCCACAGCTCACGATCGAGAGCCATGTCGAACGGGCACACCATCCCGATACCGATCTGGGCCGTCATGCACGGATGATGGCACATTGTCGGATTGTCTACAATTTGTGCGGGCTCGCCTTGCGCAGCGCCGCATCCACGTCCTCGCGGACCACGCAGCCGTAGGCGTGGTCGTTGACCATGCCCGTCGCCTGCATGAGGGCGAACATCGTGGTCGGACCGACGAACCGCCAGCCGCGCTTCTTCAGGTCCTTGGACAGAGCGAGCGACTCGGGCGAGGTCGTCATCGAACCCGGCACATGGTCCCCGGCGGGGGCATATTTCCAGAAATAGGACTCCAGCGACCCCTGCTCGTCGATCAGTTCGACGGCCCGGCGCGCATTGTTGATCGATGCCTCGATCTTGCCGCGGTGTCGGATGATGCCGGCGTCGGCGAGCAGCCTGGCGACGTCGGCCTCGGTGAAGCGTGCCACGCGCTCGATGTCGAATCCGGCGAACGCGGCCCGGAAATTCTCCCGCTTGATCAGAATCGTCCGCCAGCTCAGCCCGGACTGGAAACCCTCGAGGCAGACACGCTCGAACAGCGCCGTGTCGCCGGCGATCGGGAATCCCCACTCCGTGTCGTGGTAGGTGGTCTCCGGCTCACGCGCCGCCCACAGGCAACGCGCTCGACCGTCGGCGATCGTTATGGTGTCGTCAGGCATGCACGCCCCTCTCGTCGCGAGGAGGCTACTCCGCGACACCGACATCCCAGCTCACCGGCGGTTCGGAGGGCGCCTGCGCCGCCGTTATCTCCCCGTTACCAAGTATTGCGAAAGCGTCCCGTTGTGTGTCGCGATGATCACTTTGCGCAGCGCGGGGCCTAGCGTTGGACACATCGCAACTCGGCCACCCGGCGCAGTGCCGCCCGACGTGAGCCCCGAGAGCGGGACAATCCATCTGCGGCAAGGAGCTTCGTGATGAAAGACACCGAACTGAGCACTCTCCTCGCCCGGGTGGCCACCGGCGACATGGACGCGTTCGCGCAGTTCTACGACGCGACGTGCGACCGGGTCTACGGCATGACGCTGCGGGTCCTCCGCGATCCGGGCTACAGCGAGGAGGCCACCCAGGAGACGTTCCTGGCGGTCTGGCGCAATGCCGACGCCTACGATCCCGCGTCCGGCTCCGCACTGTCGTGGATTCTCACTCTCGCGCATCGTCGCGCGGTCGATCGCGTGCGCTCCGAGTCGGCGGCGACCCGCCGGACCGTCGCCTACGGCATCGCCGACACCGGTCGCGAGGTCGACGAGGTCAGCGAATCGGTGGAGCGACGCGAGATCGCCCGCCTGATCCACACCGGCCTGGAAACCCTCACCCCGCTGCAGCGCCAGGCGATCGAGCTCGCCTACTTCCATGGGCTCACCTACCGCGAGGTCGCCGAGCATCTCGACGTCGCCCTGCCGACCGTCAAGTCCCGCATCCGGGACGGCCTGATCAGACTCCGGCAGACCGTGCCGGTTCGCGTCGCCTGACACCACCCGCGCCAAGCCCCACCGGCCCGACCGACCCCGCTCGACGGCGATCACCCGCCAACCGAGTGGGGTCGACTCATGTCGGCACCCCGAGCGAACCGACTGTGGCGTCGACCACACAAATTTTGGGACGCAGGCCAGGTCACAGCCGTTACCACCTGGCGTTCGACGCGAATCCACCGACCACGTCTCCCGCCGCCCGGCCCGGACAGGCAAAATCATGGGTGGATGTCACGCGAGTCCATCCCCGTCGTGATATCGGTAAAACCGGACCCACAAGGCCGCACACACAAACGCGTCGACCAAGACAGAATCGAGAACACATCGCATGAGTGCCGAACAGCCGACCATCATCTATACGCTGACCGACGAGGCACCCATGCTCGCCACTCACGCGTTTCTGCCGGTCGTGCGCACGTTCGCCGGGGCGGCCGGGATCGCCGTCGAGACCAGCGACATCTCCGTCGCGGCTCGCATCCTCGCCGAGTTCTCCGACCTCCTGCCCGATGACCAGAAGGTCACCGACAACCTGGGCGAGCTCGGCAAGCTGACCCAGAAGTCCGACACCAACATCATCAAGCTCCCCAACATCTCCGCGTCGGTCCCCCAGCTGCTCGCCGCCATCAAGGAGCTCCAGGGCAAGGGTTACGACCTGCCCGACTTCCCGGGCAACCCGAAGACCGACGAGGAGCGCGCGATTCGCGACCGGTACACCAAGTGCCTCGGTAGCGCCGTGAACCCCGTTCTGCGCGAAGGCAACTCGGACCGTCGAGCACCGAAGGCGGTCAAGGAGTACGCCAAGAAGCACCCGCACAGCATGGGTGAGTGGTCGATGGCATCGCGCACCCACGTCGCCCACATGCGCGAAGGCGACTTCTACCACGGCGAGAAGTCGATGACCGTCTCCGGCGACCGCAAGGTCAAGATGGAGCTGATCACCGACTCCGGCGAGACCCTCGTGCTCAAGCCCGAGGTCACGCTGACCGACGGTGACGTCATCGACAGCATGTTCATGAGCAAGAAGGCCCTGATCAAGTTCTACGAGGAACAGATCGACGACGCCTACAAGACCGGCGTGATGTTCTCGCTGCACGTCAAGGCCACCATGATGCGCGTCTCGCACCCCATCGTCTTCGGGCACGCGGTCAAGGTCTTCTACCGCGAGGCCTTCGAGAAGCACGGCGAACTCTTCGACGAGCTCGGCGTCAACGTCAACAACGGGCTGTCGGATCTCTACAGCAAGATCGAGTCGCTGCCCAGCGCGCAGCGCGAGGAGATCATCGACGACCTGCACAAGTGCCACGAGCATCGCCCCGAGCTGGCGATGGTCGACTCGGCCCGCGGCATCACCAACTTCCACTCCCCCAGCGACGTCATCGTCGACGCCTCGATGCCGGCCATGATCCGCGCGGGCGGCAAGATGTACGGCGCCGATGGCCGGCTCAAGGACACCAAGGCCGTCAACCCGGAGTCGACCTTCTCCCGCATCTACCAGGAGATGATCAACTTCTGTAAGACCAACGGACAGTTCGATCCCACGACGATGGGCACGGTGCCCAACGTCGGTCTGATGGCGCAGAAGGCCGAGGAGTACGGCTCGCACGACAAGACCTTCGAGGTCCCCGCGGGCGGCACCGCCAACATCACCGATCTGGAGACCGGCGAGGTGCTGCTCACCCAGACCGTCGAAGAGGGCGACATCTGGCGTCTGTGCATCGTCAAGGACGCGCCCGTCCAGGACTGGATCAAGCTGGCCGTGAACCGGTGCCGCGATTCCGGGATGCCGGTGCTCTTCTGGCTCGACCCGTACCGCCCGCACGAGAACGAGCTGATCAAGAAGGTCCACAAGTACCTGCCGGATCACGACACCGAGGGCCTCGACATCCAGGTCATGTCGCAGGTCCGTGCAATGCGGTACACCCTCGAGCGCGTCGTCCGCGGCCTGGACACGATCTCGGCCACGGGCAACATCCTGCGCGACTACCTGACCGACCTGTTCCCGATCCTGGAACTCGGCACCAGCGCCAAGATGCTGTCGATCGTCCCGCTGATGGCCGGCGGCGGACTCTACGAGACCGGCGCGGGCGGCTCGGCACCGAAGCACGTCAAGCAGCTCATCGAGGAGAACCACCTCCGGTGGGATTCGCTCGGCGAGTTCCTCGCGCTCGCGGTGAGCCTCGAGGACGTGGGCAAGAAGTTCGACGACAAGCGCGCCGTCATCCTGGCGAAGGCCCTCGACACCGCCACCGGCAAGTTGCTCGAGAACGACAAGGGACCGTCGCGTAAGACCGGCGAACTCGACAACCGCGGCAGCCAGTTCTACCTGGCGCTCTACTGGGCTCAGGAACTCGCCGCGCAGACCGAGGACGACGAGCTCGCGAAGCACTTCTCGTCGCTGGCCGAAACCCTCGCGGCCAACGAGGACAAGATCGTCGAGGAGCTCAACGCGGTGCAGGGCGAGCAGGTCGACATCGGCGGCTACTACTACCCCGACTGGGACAAGACCGCCGCCGTCATGCGTCCGAGCACGACGTTCAACGAGGCACTCGCGAACGCGCAGCGCTGATGTGGAAGTCGGCGTGGGTCTCGAGTGAGGCCCACGCCGACTCATCAGACCCATTCGAACTGGATCAGACGCTGGCCGCAGATGCCCGTCGCGTCAACAACATTCGGACCGTGGAGTAGTGCGTGCGATCGACAAGACCCTCGAGGGGCGGGAGCCGCAGCCGGGGTTGACCAGTCGTGCGGTGGTCACGGCCCGTCGTGCGCCCATCGTGCGTGTCGGCGGGCACAGGCAACGCGTCATCGGCCCGTAAAGCTCGGCGCGGCCGCACGTAGTCCTCTCGATCTCTTCGGCGTACACACGCTGCTAGCAAACAGGTCGGGGATCGATCAGTCGGAGTAGCGGGGCACGACGGAGAACACCTCGATGTCGCGCGGTACCCCCTTGGCGCGGAATCGCCGACGACGAGTGGCGTACCGATCGGCGCCGGCGGCCTCGACGGTCGCTCCGCTGGCCAACAGCTCACCGGCTCCCGCCGCTGCCGCGACCCGAGCGGCGACGTTCACATCGACACCGAGGAAATCGTCACCGACCGCCCGCGGTTCGCCGGTGTGGAGACCGGCTCGCAGCTGTGGCCGGTAGTCCCCGACCGTCAGGGCACTCACGGCGACGATCACCTCGTGACCGGCCTCGATCGCTTTGACACCGTCGATGAACACGGCCATCGTCCCGTCGCCGAGATGTTTGACGATGCGTCCGCCGCGGCTGCGCACGATGTTCTCGGTGACGCCGTTGACGTCGCGCAGGAGTTGGAGGACCTGGTCGTCTCCGGCATGCAGGGCCCACGTCGAGAATCCGACGAGATCGGTGAACAAGATGGTGGCGGGGACTGGGGTGCGTTCGGATCGATGACGTCGTGTGGTCACCAACGCCTGCCACACCTGGATCGATGCGAGGCCGAGCTCTCGTATGGCACTGGGTTTCTCGGGCCGGGACTCGCTGATGAGGCGTGCCACGCGGTCGGATGCACGCGGCCCGGTGATCGGGTTCTCGTCGTGCGGGATCAGATCTCGTGCGGCGCGAGCCGCCTTGACGACCCCGGCTCTGGAGTCGGTGCGGGCCAGCAGGTCGGCCATCCGGCGCCCGGGCCCGGGACGGCCGGGATCGTCGCGTCGGACGGGAAGCCGGTCGCCCCGACGACGGGTCGACCCACCGGTCCTATCGTTCGCTGCGGAGGGTTCGTCCGGGCCGTCCGCGTCGGATGTCGCATCGTCGTCGGTCGGACCGGGATCCGGGAGACCGTCGCGGTCGCGGTCACGTGTCGAATCGTCGGCTCCGGTCACGCCTCGAGTCTAGTGGCCCCGCTCATCGCGAGACCGACACCGCCGCGGCCTCGGTGACACCGTTCCGCAAACGCTGATGTAACGGCCTTTGTACCATCCGTAGTGCGTTCTGAGCAGGTAGCGTGCGGCCCATGAAGTTGGTGCGGGCGGCATGGGTGGCCTTGGGGGTGCTTGCCCTGGCGTTCGCGCTGTGGAACGCTTTCGAGCCTGCTGGGTGGTCGTCGATGTCGTGCGGCAAGATCGGCGAATTGGACGAGCCTGGCGTTCGCCCAGGCGCGACCTGCGATGACCCGGTGTGGTCGGCCTACGGCGTGTGGCCCCCTGTGACTCTCGGTGTCTTGCTCAGTGCCGCACC
>ERZ501064.16-NODE-16-length-53641-cov-8.750607_pt1 | contig 53641 bp, 46 predicted proteins | sample MGYA00510851_ERZ501064 | MGnify/ENA primary metagenome ERZ501064 (study PRJEB25958, sample SAMN03398529) | human skin metagenome | study: EMG produced TPA metagenomics assembly of the Human Skin Microbiome Metagenome (human skin metagenome) data set. | reverse complement strand
CGACGCCACCAACGCGCCGAGAAGCGCTGGAACGACGCCAACCCGCCGCCCTTCTGAACACCGCAGAGGCCACATCGCCGGTCAGGACTACCTGGACACGGCGGGTGACGTCATGCGACGAATGTCGATCCGCACGACTCGCCCACCCTTCACGGCGATGTCGATGACGGCGAGCGGGTGACCGCCCGGTGCGATCACATGAACCATCCGACCTCCCAGCCACATCGGCGTGCTTGCCCGGATACGGTCGGCGAAGAATCGGGTCTCCTCCGCGACCGCCCGGGCGCCCCGGACCACGGTCGGTGTGTCCGGCGGTACCAGTGACCGGTCGGCGACACGGATGCAATCCTCGGCCAACAGCGCGACCATCGCATCAAGACTGCCGCCGCGCGCCGCGGCCAGAAAGGCGTCGACGACCAGGGACGCATCACCCGACGGCAGTTCAGGGTCCAGCTCGGAGTTCAACCGCGAAGACGCGATCCGTCCGCGTGCCCGGCTCGCATGCTTCTTCGCACCGTCCACACTGGTGTCGAGGATCGTTGCGACCTCACCGAACGGAACCGCAAAGAGGTCATGCAGCACATAGGCCACGCGTTGCGACGGCGTCAACCGATCGAGGACCACCATCAGCGCACGTGACACGTTCTCGCGCTGCAGGTAGAGCTCGTCGGCCGCGACAGCCTCCGCGGGGAGAGCGTCGGCGAACAGCGGATCTTCCTGTCGTCTGCCGCGGGCGCGCAACTGATCGAGACACACCCGGGTGAGTGTTGTCGTCAACCATGCGGCAGGGTTGCGGATCTCGGTGCCGTCGACACGCAGCGAGTTGAGCCACGTGCTCTGCACGGCGTCCTCGGCGTCGTGGATCGAGCCGAGCATCCGGAACGCCATGGCGGTCAGCTGCGGTCGTAGATCTTCGAACTCTGAGGTCGGTACCACCGGATGTCACCTTCTCGTGGGGTAGGACGTCGGTACGGATGAGAGCACCACACTCACATCGCCCATCCGACAACCCACCTCTGAGGAGGACACGTACATGTCGACCGTACCGACCCGTCCACCGCGCGGCGGAACCCGACCAGCGAAGGGCCCCCGGCGATGACCACTCCCCTGTTCGTCGCCACGATCATCTGCATCGTGGCCAATGCCGGTATCGCCATCGCCGACTTCGCCCGGGCCGAGTTCGTGCTGGCCAATTCGGCCGAGGTCCACGTCCCACCTCGGTTCCTGCCCCACCTCGCGACACTCAAGGCCGCCGGAGCAGCAGGGCTTGTCCTCGGGTTGACGATCGAACCCTGGATCGGCGTCGCCGCCGGAACCGGGCTCACTCTGTTCTTCGTCGGCGCGGTCATCGCCCATCTGCGGGCCCGCGTCTTCTACAACATCGCGTTCCCGGGCGCCTTCCTGCTCCTCGGCGTGGCGGCAACGGTCTACATGATCCGACTGACCACAGGCGCGTGACCCGTCACCGGCGTCGAACGCCTCAGCCCATCAACACCGACCCCGACGGGTAGCTTTCGGCGAATCCGTCGGGAAGCGGCGCGATGAAGACGTTCTCGGTGCGGGTACGGGTGATCCGCCACCGGCCGTCGTCCCTGCGAAAGGCGTTGTTCAGCCGACTCGACCGCAACAGGGCCGAGCCGTCGCCGAACAGCCACGGCTGCATGTGAATCCACTGCCCTTCGGCCTCGTCGCCGTCGACGTGGATCTGCTCCGACGTCAGGTAATGCGCATTGAGCACCAGTGCCGGGTCCCGCTTCTCGCCCCAGAAGCGCTGGAAGTGCTCGCCGATGGCCTGCTTGCCCTCCGCGCGCCCGAACTGACCGTCGTAGTACTCGCCGACGCCCTCCCACACCGCGTCGTCGGTGTAGAGGTCCAGGATGCGCTCGATGCGCTCGGCGTCATCCGCGAGACCGGGTTCGGGACACGGGGTGTCACAGAGGAACATGTATCGAGCCTGGATTCGCCGGATCTCGGCTTCGGCCTCCAGGGTCTCGACCCGCGCGACGAGCGCCGAGATCCTGGCATCGTCGTCGCTCATCGGCCAAGCACCTCGACCACCGCACGCGCCTCCGAGATCCAGGCCTCGACCTCAGAGCCGTTCACGCCCAGCGGCAACTGCGACAACCGGAGCGTCATCGAGTATCCGCCGCGTGCGTCCCGGATCGGCAGGACGACGGAACCGACGTCATAGGTCTGATCGGGTCGCACCTCGCGAAGGCGATAGTCCACGGCCGACTTCCCGATGGACTCGCAGATCTCGCGCTCCTGCGAAGGCGTCAACCGGCCCCGCTCATAGGATTTCGTCGCCTCCCGCATCTCCTCGTACGCAGTCGACGAGGCATCGGGCAGGAAGGACACCAGGTAACCGTGCCGCCGCACGAAGTCGAGACGGTCGCGATGTACCTGTCGCACATCATCATCGGCATGCCGGAGCTTCGCCAGCCACCGCTCCCGGGTCTCGTCGTCCTGGTCGAACACGTACGTGTCCCCGATGGGCGGCACCATCGGGATGCGGTACGCGAGGCCTTCGTCACGGTCGACGCCCGGCGCGGTGGCCGACAACACGACGGCCATCTCGTCGCGGCTGACCGCGGTGAGGACCGACACCTCGCAGCCGACGGACGTCGCCAATGCCTCCACCTGCGGGCGCGCCGCGTGTGCGGCATGGATCGTCGGCAGGATCTCGTGGTCCATTCGGGCCATCAGGGACGTCGACACGAAGCTGCCGTAGCCACCCTGGAAGAAGATCAGCGGCGACACCGGGTTGGTCACGGCCAGATCCCGCACCTCACAGAGCGTTATCCAGTGATCGCCCGCTTCGACGACGTTGCTGATGCGGGTGTCGATCCAGGCCACCGAATCCGCGAGAACCGGATCGCCCGACGGCGAAGGGAACCAGTCGATGCCCGCGAGCTTGTCCTCCCAACGCTGCGCGATGGTGAGGACGACGTCCTCCTGTTCACCGCCGAGGATGTTGATGCACAACGACTCGCAGGCCCGCATCTTCTCGAAGGTGCGCGAGGTCTTCATCGGCATGAAGGACACCAACGGCGGGTCCATCGACACCGAACTGAAAGTCCCGACGACCATGGCCAGCACGGAGCCGTCGTCACCGCGTCCCGTCACCACGACCACGCCGGTGGGATAGTGCCCCATCACATTTCGGAAGATGCCTGGGTCGATGGCACTGATCACGTTGTCGGACATGTCTTCTCCTGGGATCGAATCGTCGCGGTGGTCGGGCACTCAGGCGGACCGGGCCTCGACCGGCTCCTGGACGTAACGCTTCTGCAGAATGGCACCGAGTCGCTCCGGCCGGAGGAAGGCGATGCACAGTGCGCCGCCGACCAGCAGGACGATGCCGGTGATCGTGAACGCCTGGTGCACGCCGGCCGCCATGTTGTCGGCCATCTCCGCGCTGGGCTTCTCACCCTTCGGCGGCGACACATACCCCGCGTCGGTCATGAGCCAGCCGACCAGGATCGGCGAGATGACCGCGCCGAACGACGCCACGCCGCCGAGGGTGGCCATGAGGATCGGTCGCTGCCGAGCGCCGACCGCGTAACCGATCGCGGTGGCGGTCATCGGGAACGCCAGGCTGCATCCACCGGCGAGGCACAGCAGTGCAACCGCGGTGATCCCGGACGACGCCTGGATGGCGATGAAGCACAACCCGGCCAGGACCGCGGCGCAGCCGAACGGGACGGCGATCGCCCGATGTGCCGAACTCCCCCGGTGCAGCATCCGGTGCCCGAGCGCACCCAGTCCGAGCAGGACGAGCGCGCCGACCACCCACGGCACGGTGGTCACCGCACCGAACTCACCGAGCGACAGCCCGACCACGGTGCCCAGGTACTGGGGCAGCCAGGTCGTCAGGAAGCCCTGCACCCAGAAGTTCGACGCCCCGCCGATCACGGCGGAGATGAACGCCAGGCTCAGCAGCGCACGCCAGATCTTGACCGGCTTCTGCTCGTCGACCGCGGAGGTCGCGACCTCCTTCGCATCGGCAACCGTCTCGTCGGTGTCGAGTGCCGGCTCGTCCGGCGACGAGGCCTTCTTGGGACGGTAGGGACCGTCCGCGCCGATCGCCCACCAGGCGATCACCCACACCAGGCCGATGATGCCCAGAACACCGAACGCCCAGCGCCAACCCCATACGGCGATGACCCAGGCCAGCAGCGGCGCCGCGAAGACAGGACCCAGCGTGGAGCCGGCGGCGATCAGGTTCGACGGCAGCGCACGACGTGTGGGCGAGAACCAGGTGTGCGCGGAGGTGAGCGACATGGCCGTCGCGGGACCCTCGGCGCCGCCGAGGATGATCCGCGTCACCAGCAGGATGGCGGCGCCGCCGCCGAGCAGCATCGGGAATTGCAGCACCGCCCAGGTGACGCCCATCGCGAACAGGATCCACTTCACCGAGATCTTCGACGCCAGGAACCCGGTGACGACCGAGACGATCGCGTACAGGAAGAAGAAGGCACTGCCGATGAATCCGAATTCGGTTGCGGTCAAGCCGAGTTCGGGCATCGCGTCGGCCGAGACCAGGCCGAGCACCGCCTTGTCGGCGAAGGCGATGATCTGGAACAGCACGAGCATGCCGGTGACGATCCAGGCCCGTCTCGACATGCGGCCGAAGTCGATTCGTCGATCGGGGGCGGTCGGCGACGACGGCGTCGTCACCGCGGGTTCTCTGAGGCTCATTGGGTTTCCTTGGACTGGCAGGGTGCGAAGACGCCGGGCTGTCGGGGGCTGGCAACGACGTTATGGCCACCCGTCCCTACGGGGATACGAGGGAAATCTTTACTGTCGCCGCGATGCGCGACAGGGCAGACTGGTCCCAGCACATGAAGGAGGAACGGTGAGCTCGGCCTACTGGAAACAGCCCATCAGTGAGCAGGCGACCGCGGTCCACGAGAAGGTGGTGTCGGCGGAAATTCTCGCGGAACAGGTCCGTGAGGAGATCGTCGGCACCGACACCGATCTGCGCGCGTGGGTCGAGCTGTCCCCGGCCGTCGTCGACGAGGCACGCCGGCAGGATGGGATACCGGGTCGCCGGCCCCTGCGAGGCGTCTCGCTCGGGGTCAAGGACCTCATCGACGTCGAGGGCCTCCCGACCCGTGCCGGTTCACCCGTCACGTCGTCGTCGCCGGCTGCGTCGGATGCGCCCTGTGTCAGTCGTTTCCGCGATCTGGGCGCGGTGATCCAGGGCAAGACGGTCACGACCGAGTTCGGCTACTTCTCGCCCGGGCCGACGCGCAATCCGCACCACCCCGGGCACACGCCGGGCGGGTCGTCGAGCGGTTCGGCCGCCGCCGTCGGGGCTGGCGTCATCCCGGTGGCGCTGGGTACGCAGACCGCCGGCTCGTTGACCCGGCCGGCCGCCTACTGCGGCGCCGCGGGCATGGTCCTCGCGCACGGCTCGACGGATCTGTCCGGCGTCACCGGACTCTCGGAGTCGCTGGACTCGCTGGGCATCCTCACCCGCGACATCGCCGACCTGCAGTACGTGTACACCGCCTTCACCGGCCGCTCGCCGATCGTTCCCGGTCGCTCCACCGTCCGGACCGTGGTGGTGTGGGGCGGCAGCGACCTGCACCCGATCGACCCGGCGATGGCGGACCTGGTCGACCGGCTGCCGGACCTGCTCGAGCGGGCCGACGTCGAGACCCGCGCACTCGAATACGACGATCATGTCCGCACCCTGGCCGACGACCACGTGACCGTCATGTCCCATGAGGCGGCCGAGACCCTGGACGAGGTCGTCCGGGACCATGCGGCCGCGCTCAGCCCCGCGCTGCTCGACCTCGTCGACGCCGGCCGCGCGGTCCGGCCCGCGGACCACGCGGCCGCCCTCATCCGCCGCGACCGCTCGCGGGATCTGCTGGCCGAGACGCTCGGCGATCACACGGTGATCGTCGGTCCCGCCGCACCCGGGCCGGCACCGAGCGGCCTCGCCGCGACCGGGTCGCCGGTCCTGAGCCGACCGTGGCAGCTGCTCGGCTGCCCGGTTGTCGTCGTCCCGGGGGCGACCACGGACTCCGGGATGCCCCTCGGACTACAGGTGATCGGCTTGCCGGGGCGGGAGTCGGCCCTGTTCGAGGTCGCCGCGGTGCTCGAGAACGAGCTCCGGTCCCATCCGGTCGTCCCGGTCTGATCCGGTTGCGAGAGAGAAGATCTGCATGACAGTCAAACCCCGTCCCGAGACGCACCACCGGATGTTCCTCACGTGTTACGAGGACACCTTCAACTACGGCTGGCACCATGTCGACCTGTTCGTGCACGACGAGTACGGCCGGGAGGTCAACTGGGTGCACTGGACCGTCGAGGCCGACGGCCCGGAGGCGGCCGACGAGTCGGTCCGGCGCGAGGAACCCTGGCTCAACCGGACGTCGGAGTGGCGCCATCAGGTGAGTGCCGTCGGGATGAACTACTGGACGGCCGACGCGGCGTGGACGTGACCGCATCGGATGTGACCTCGGCGGTGTACGTCGTCGACGACGACCCGGAACTCTGCGAATCGGTCGACTGGCTGCTCGGCAGCATCGGGATCTCGCCGCGGATCTGCCACAGTGCCGACGACTTCCTCGCGCAGTACTCCGGGGACACCCCCGCGTGCATCGTGCTCGACGTCCGCATGCCGACGATGAGCGGCCCGCGGCTCCAGGAGAAGCTCAACGAATTCGCACCGCACGTCGCCATCATCTTCGTCTCCGCGCACGGCGACATCCGGATGTCGGTGTCCACCCTGCAGGCCGGCGCGATGGATTTCCTGGAGAAGCCCTACGACCCGCAGCGGCTGCTCGACGCCGTCCAGGCGGGGATGGAGAAGGCGGTCGAACGCTTCCGCACCCACGCGCAGAAGCGGTGGGTGGAATCGAAGGTCGCGCTGTTGACCCCGCGGGAACGCGAGATCCTCGCGCTGGTCGTCGAAGGTCTACCCAGCCAGAACATCGCCCGCCGCCTCGACATGAGCGTCAAGACGGTGGACGTGCACCGTGCCCGGATCAAGAGCAAGACCGACGCCGACAGCATCAGCACGCTGGTCCGGGACATCCTGCGGTTCGACGTCGAGGTGCCGACCAACCCCTAGGGCAACGGATAGGGGTGGCCGGCGCGCTCGGGTCAGTAATAGTCGAGCACGATCTTCTCGCCGGTGGTCCGCGAGACGCAGACCGCCATCACCTCTCCGGACTCTCGCTCGGCCTTGGTCAGCACGTTGTCGCGGTGCTCGGGATCACCGGAGAGGACCTGCATGATGCACGTACCGCAGATGCCCTCCTGACACGAGGTGTCGACGTCGCAGCCGTTCTCCTCGAGGACCTCGACGATGCTCCGGTCGGCCGGGACGTGATAGGTCTCGCCGTCGAGTTCGACGTCGAAGGACGTGTTCTCCGACGCATCCGGCTGATCGGTGGCGTGGAAGTTCTCGAAGTGGACCGCGTCGGCCGGGATGAACTGTTCGGCCAATTCCCGGACCTTGGTCATGAACCCGTCCGGGCCGCAGACATAGACATGCGAGCCCTGCGGCGCCGATTCCAGCGCGGCGGTCAGGATCGGTCCGTGGGCCTCACGACCGACGCCGACATGCGCGTGCAGCTTGTCCGGGCAACGCTCCCGCAGCAGCGGCAGGAACGCCGCGTCATCGACCGTCCGGGCGAAGTAGTGCAGTTCGAAGCCGATCCCGTGCACGTCCATGTAGCGCGCCATGCTGAGCATCGGGGTGATCCCGATGCCGGCCGCCACCAGGACGTGATGCGTTGCCGTGGAATCGATCCCGAGCAGGTTCCGTGGCTCGCTGATCTGCAGCCGGTCGCCGACGCGCAGTTCGTGCAGTGCGGCCGAACCACCTCGGGACTGATCCTCGCGCTTGACGGCCACGGCGAAGGACTCCCGCCCGTCGGGCCGGCTGCACAGCGAGTACTGGCGGGTGATGGCGGTCGGCCCGACGACATCGATGTGCGCTCCGGGCGTGTACTCCCCCATCGTCGAGCCGTCGGGCCTCGACAGGTAGAAGGTCTTGATGCTCGGGGTCTCCTGGACGATCGCGGAGACGACGACGTCGGTGAGGGCCATGGCGGTGCTCCTGGTGGTGGCGAATAATTCTCGAGGTGCGATCAGCGGACGAAGAGCCCGCCGTTGACGTCCCAGCACGCACCCGTGACGAAGAAGGCGTTCTCGGCGGTCAGCAGGCCGACCATGTCCCCGATGAACTCGGGGCTGCCCAGCTTCCCGACGGGGATGCCGGCGATCACGGCGTCGAGTTTCTCCGGCGGCACGGTCGCCTTCACGACGGGCAGGTCGTGCGGCCCGGGCGCGATCGCGTTGACCGTGACACCCTTGGCCGCAAGCTCTTTGGCGAAGATCTTGGTGACCGTCAGGATCGCGCCCTTGGACGTGGCATAGTGCGCGCCGGTGGCGGTGCCGCCGTTCTGACCGGCCAGCGACGCCATGTTGACGATGCGGCCGTACCCCTCGTCGGCCATCGCGGCCCCGAAGACCTGGCAGCCGAAGAAGATGCTGTTGACGTTGGTGTTCAGCACGCGGGTGAAGTCCGGCTCGTCGAGCGTCATGAGATCGGCCGCCTGGGTCAATGCCGCGTTGTTCACGACGATCGTCGGTGTGCCCCAGACGGATTGCACATGCGCCAGCGCGTCGACGAAACCCTGCCGGTGCGCCACGTCGAGGACGGCCGCCCGTGCGGTCGACCCGTCGGGCGAGAGTTCTTCGGCGATGCGCTGGGCCGGATCGAGGGCGATGTCGGTGAGCAGGACGCGATGACCGTCCCGGTGCAGCCGGCGGGCGATGTGCGAACCCATGCCGCCGGCGGCACCGGTGACGACCGCGATCCCCTTGTTCGTCGAACTCATGTCCAGGTCCGTCCTCACACCAGGTAACCGGAGGCGCTGACCGCGTCCTCGCTGTCGATGAGACGGGCCACCTTCAGACTGATCCGGTCGTTACCGTCGGAACCGAGGCTGATGGTGTGGGTGAGCTCGGCGCCGATCGTCGAGAAGGCATCGCGCTTGAACGCGTTGAGGATCTGCGCGGACCGCAGGATGACGGTGTCGTCGCTGACGTCCGACACGGTGAACCGCGAGATGACCCGGACCGTGCGGGCAGCGGCGACCGCCGACGGTGCGTAACCCTGCATCATCCGTTCGACGCGCAGGCGCCGCATCCGCTGGTCGTCGTACACCATGTTCAGCGACGAGTCGAAATCGTCGGTGTCGGGATCGATCGGGATGACGTAGTGCGCGTCATCGGTGTAGAGGGCCTCCCACGCCGGGTAGTCCTTGGCGTCGAGGAGTTCGGCTTCCTTCCACACGAGCGCGATCGCGCGCAGGACGCGCGGGTCGTTGAAACTGTGCAGTTCAGTCATCGCTCATCATCTTCTTCCACATGGCGTAGGACTCGCGCATCCCCGTCTCGTCGGTGACATGCGATGTGGGCCAACCCTCTTCGGTCGTGTACTCGCGGTTCTCCCCGCGGTTGACCAGGATCGGCATGTTCGGGTTGCCACCGGCGCCGATCTGGACGCGATCCCATCCTTCGGCGTCGTCGGGGCTGCCGAAGCCGAAGGGGCCCTGGAAGTGCTCGTGGATCCGGAGGCGCTCGCGGTTGATGCTCTCCGGCCCACCGTCCATGCCGATCGCCATGTGCCACACCTCGGTCACGTCCACGCTGATCGGGATGAGAACCCGGAAGAACGACGACGACATGGCGATGTTCGGGAACATGTTGAGGTTGAACCCGCAGCCGTGCATCGAGCGCATGTAGCGACGGATGCGTTCGGGACTCTCCCCCGCCTCGGCGAGTTCGTCGACGAGATGCTGGAACCGCGGCTGCACCTCCTCGGAACCGTCGTCGATGTCGAGGTCCGCGTGCGCGGCCGCCATGATCGCGACGCTGTGACCGTTGCCGAGCGCGTGCGTCTCGGCGGCCGGATCGTCCATGAACGACATCATGTTCGCGGTCTCGGCGTCGACAGAGGCCATCCACGACTTGTGCACCATCGGGAAGTGGTAACCGTCGGTGGTGTTCTCGAGCTGGATCTTCCAGTTGCCCTTGAACCGGAACTTGTGACTGCCGAGGACCTTGGTGGGGAATCCGTTGGACTGCTTCAGGAATCGCTCCATCCAGATCTTCGCGTCACCCAGGTGGTCTTCGAGCGGTTCGATCTCGGTGTTGAACGTCGCGAAGATCATGCCGAGATAGCTCTCGGTGCGCAGCTTCTGCAGGGGGAAGTCGTTCTTCTCGACGACGCCCTCGTAACCGTCCGGGTACGGGATGCCGCGCAGTCGACCGTCGAGGGTGTACGACCAGTTGTGGTACGGGCAGGTGAAGCCGTTGGCCTTGCCGCTGCGCTGGTCGCACACCGTCGCCCCGCGATGCCGGCACCGGTTGAGCAGGGTGTTGAAGTTGCCCTTGCGATCCCGGGTCACGATGACCGGTTGATCCCCGACCTGGGTGGTCTTGAACGAGCCCGCCTCGGGGACCTCGCTCTCGTGCGCGACCCACACCCAGGTGCGGTAGAAGATCTTGCGCATCTCCTCGGCGAAGATCTCGGGATCGGTGTACAGCTGACCGGCGACGCGGTCCTTCTCGGCGAGGTCCGCGAAGCCGCGGGTCGGCCGCTCGATGGTGGTCATCGATGTTCCTTCGTGTGTCGACCGCGCCGGGGCGCGGAGAGGGGCTGTCGGTGCGCGAGAGATCAGGAGGCGGTGCTCATGAGGGGACGTCGTCGCGGATGGTGAGGGCTCGTCCCATCCGCGCCTCGACCTTGAAGTACTTCCAGAGCGCATGTTCACCGACCATGATGGTGCGCAACAGGTTGCAGGCCGCCCGGACGGTCGGCTGGTCGCGCACGTCGGCGAGGACGTAGAACGTCCACGGCCAGCCGTCGGACGGGCCGACCATGTGGGCGTCGTCGTCGAAGGTCCCGATGATCTCGACACCGTCGAGGTTCTTCAGACTCGTGAGGAACTCCATCGTGGCCTCCCACACCGGACCGATGTCGGCCTTGGGCAGGTCGAAGAAGTTCTGGTTGTTCCCGACACAGAACAGCGTGCGCAACGGTTCGTCGGACATGGGTGATGGTCTCCTCGCGGTCGTGACGTCTGGGCTGGATGACGGGTGGGTCAGGGAAAGCTGGGGATTCCGGCCTCGAGGCCGAGAAGCAGTGCACCGGCGGCCTCGTAGGTGTTGGTCTGCAGCATCGCGTGCTGCGCGGGCACCAACGCGTCCTGCAGGAACCGCTGCAGCGGATGGGTCTCGTAGATGGCCCCGGTGCCGGCGAGGTCGAACACCTGCAGCACGACGCTGCGCCCGACGTGCGCGGCGTGGGTGGCACTCAACCGCAACAGGGCCTGATCGTCGGTCGAGATGTGCTGTCCCGCGACGGCCTTGGCCCACACCCGGTCGGTGCTGTCGTAGAAGAACGCTCGCGCCGAACGCAATTCGGCCTCGGCGACCGCCAGGCCGCTCTTGTACGCCGGCCGGTTGCCCTTGCTGGCACCTCCGGTGATCGAGGTCCGCGCCGCGCCGACCTCGATCGCGTAGTCGAGGGCGCCCCGGGCCGCGCCGAGGGTCACCACCGCCAGCACCTGCGCGGCGTAGGCCAGCGCGGGGTACCGGGTCAGGGGTTCGTCGATCTGCGGAGCGCCGCCGCGCACGAAGGTCATCTCCTCGGGCACGAACACGCGGTCGGCGCGGATGGCATGGGAGCCGGTCGCCTTCATCCCGGCGACATCCCAGTTGTCGACGATCTCGACCTCGGCCGGATCGACCAGCGCGGTCAGCGGTTTGCCGCCGGTCTCGGGTCCGCCGGCCAGACCGATCCCGAGGAGGTCGGCGCCGCGACATCCGCTGGCGAACTGCCAGACCCCCGAGCACAGGTAGCCGCCGTCGACCCGCTGTGCCTCCTGCATGGGGAACAGCCCGCCCGCGTAGGCGACATCGGGACCGTGCGCGTAGATCTTCTGCTGGGTCTCGGCCGGCAGCGCGGCGAAGTAGACCAGCGACGATCCGAAACTGGACACCCACCCGGTGGCAGGGTCGACGGCGGAGATGCGTTCGACCAGCGACATGAAATCCGACGGTGCCATCGGCTCGCCACCGAACGCCGCCGGCGTCGAGGCCCGGTACATTCCGGCACGCTTCAGCAACGCGATGAAGTCGGCGGGCACGTAGCGCTGCGAGTTGAACTCGTCCCGACGATCCCGGAGCACGTCGAGCGCGTGGTCGAACGCGGCGTCGCGCGCCGCCCCCGCCGGTTCCGCACACACCCGTTCGGTCAGGCTCTCCGCGGTCATCATTGTCTCCGTTCGGAATCGACTCTCGATCTCGAGTCCGACACTATGGACGCGGGACCCGACGCGGTATCGGGATTTCCCGCGCCGCGGGTAAGCAATTCCTTACTTGCGTGTCCTCACCCGCATGGCATCGTGGCGGGGGCGAAGACGAGAACTCGGCGAAGGTGAGGTGATGGCGATGTTCCCCGCCCGTCGGGACTTCGAGCAGATGATCCTGCACACCGGCACCGGCATCCTCATCCACGAGGCGAGTTCGAAGAACATCCTGTGGGCCAACCCGGCCGCGTGCCGGATCTTCGGGTTCACCCTGGAGGAACTCAAGCCCCTCAAGGCACACCACATGAGCGCCCAGGAGCGTCAGTACCGCCGCGAGGTCGGCGTGGCATGGCTCCAGTCCGCGGTGGTGCACGGGTCGAGCCGCAAACAGTGGAAGTACCGCGCCAAGGACGGCACCGAGTTCCTCACCGATGCCCGCGCGACCCTGGTGCGCTGCGAGGACGGGCCGGTCGTGATGGTCGAGTTCCGCAACATCTCCGACGAGGTCGAGCTGCAGGAAGAACTGACCTGGGTGTCGGAGTCGTTGCAGCGCATCATGACCCACACGTCGGCCGGGATCGTCGTGCTCGACGACGACAACTGCATCGACGACATCTCCCCACTGGCCGCCAAGCTGTTCGGCCGCACCCCCGCGGAGCTGTCGGGCGTCCATCTGGAAGACCTCGGCCGGTGTGAGCCACGGCTGACCAGTGACCCCGTCGTCGAACGGCTGACGGACGGAGCGGGCTCGGTCGAGATCCAGCAGGAGATCATCAAGGACGACGGCAGCACCGTGTGGCTGGCCGGCGAACTCGAGATCGTCGCCCACGACGGCATCTCCTCGCGGGTCCTGACCGTGCGCGACGTGACCGACCGCGTGGAATGGGAACGCCGCAACGCCTACCAGGAGGCCAATCTCCAATATCTGAGCCGCTACCACGCGATGGGTGACATGGCGATGATCCTGGCCCACGAGCTCGGGCAGCCGCTCGCGGCGTCGACGAACTACCTGAGCGGACTCAAGGCCCGCGTCTCCGCCGAGACCGTCGACGCCCGCAGCCTCGCCTACGGCATCGACCAGATCGAGAAGCAACTTCACCGCGCCGCCGACATCGTGGCATCGGTCCGCCGCTACGTACGACGCATCGAGAGCACCTCGACGCTCATGGATCTCAACGAGACCGTCGAGGAGAGCCTGTACTTCGTGCGACTACGCGCGGCCGAGCAGGGCGTGCGCGTGTACGCCGAGATCCCCGACCGCGACCTGCCGATCCAGGGCGAGAACGTGCTCATCGGACAGGTCATCATCAACCTGTGCGTCAACGCACTCGACGAGATCGTCCGTTCGACAACCGAGGTGAAGGAACTGACGATCCAGACCGGCGAGGCCGACGGACTGGCCTCCGTGTGGATCCGTGACCAGGGACGCGGCATGACGGGCGCGCCCACCGATCGCCTCGCCTCCGGCGCGTTCTCGTCCAAGCAGGACGGTTCCGGAATCGGGCTCATCATCTCCGAGCACATCGTCGAACGCCACGGCGGGACGATCCGGTACCTGCCGAACGAACCGTCGGGCACCACCGTCCAGGTGACGCTCCCCCTCGCGACGATCGCCGAGGACGGCGCCGGCCACTCCCCGGCTCCCGCGTCGCCGTTTCCGTCCCGCTGATTGAATCCAATCAGCGGGACGGAAACGAGGCCGCGCGAATTTGTCCCGGCTAGGCGTTCGCGTTGGCGAACGAGTCCAGGCTGCTCGTGGCGTCGATGTACTCGGTCACCCACCGCTCGATCACCGCGGAGGTCTTCTCGACCTTGCGGAACTGCCCGACCACCTGCCCGACCGGGTTGAAGGCGACGTCGATGCTCTCGTCGGGGTACTTGTGCGTCGCGGCCACCGCCATCCCGGAGACCATGTACTGCAACGGCATCCCCAGCGGATCGGGATTCTTCGGATCCTCCCAGGCCTCGGTCCAGTCGTTGCGCAGCATGCGGCACGGCTTGCCGGTGAACGATCGGCTCCGTACGGTGTCCCGGCTGGAGGCGTCGATGTAGGTCTGCTGCTGGACCGGGGTGTTCTCGGCCTCCTCGACCATCAGCCACTGCGATCCGGTCCACGCGCCCTGCGCCCCGAGGGCCAGCGCCGCCGCGATCTGCTCACCGCTGCCGATGCCACCGGCGGCCAGAACCGGAACCGGCGCAACCTCTTTGACGACCTGCGGCCACAGCACGATGGAGCCGACCTCACCGCAGTGCCCGCCACCCTCGCCACCCTGGGCGATGATGATGTCGACACCCGCGTCGGCGTGTTTGCGCGCCTGCTTCGGCGACCCGCACAGCGCGGCGACCTTGCGGCCGGCGGACTGGATCTTCTCGATCATGTCGGCGGGTGGCGTCCCGAGGGCGTTCGCGATCAGGGTGACCTTGGGGTGCTGGAGCGCGATCTCGACCTGCGGCGTGGCAGTGGCCTCGGTCCAACCGAGAAGCTGCAGGGAGTTGTCACTGTCCTCGTTGAGCGGCACGCCGTGGTCACGCAGGAGCTTGCGCCCGAAGTCGAGGGTCTCCGCCGGCACCATCGACTGCAACATCTTGGTGAGTTCCTCGCCCGACATGTTCGAGTCCATGCCCTCGTACTTGTTCGGGATGACGATGTCGACGCCGTAGGGACGGTCGCCGATGTGCTCGTCGATCCAGTTGAGCTCGATCTCGAGCTCCTCGGGGGTGAAGCCGACCGCGCCGAGCACTCCGAAACCGCCCGCCTTGCTCACCGCGACCACCACGTCCCGGCAGTGGGTGAACGCGAAGATCGGGAACTCGATACCGAGCTCGTCGCAGATCGGGGTGTGCATGGAGGACTCCTCGCCCGTCAGAAGAACAACCAGAATTAGAACGTGTTCTACTCTGAATACCAGGCGAGGCGGTCACGGACAAGCGAGCGGGCCGAATCTACCCACTCACTGTCCGTAGGGCTGCCGCGCCGTCTCGGGGTCGCCGTAGGTGATCGCTCGCTCCCGCCGGGTGTCGGTGAGCAGCGTTGCGCCCCACGTCATGACGGTCCCCATCCGGTTGCGGACACCCGCCAGGAAGGCGATGTGGATGACGCCCCAGGCCACCCAGCCGAGGAACCCCGACAGCTGGAGCGGGCCGGACTGGACGATCGCGTGGCGGCGGGCGATGTAGGCCGCGGTACCCAGATCGCGGTATCTGAACGGACTTCTTTCCTGTTGCCCTGCAACGGTTTCCGCGATCACCGCCCCGGCGTGCCGGCCGCCCTGCATCGCCACCTCGGCGACCCCGGGCAGGTCTCGGTAGGAACTCATGTCGCCGCAGACGAAGATGTCGGGATGGCCCGGGACCGAGAGATCGTCCTCGACCGGTATCCGCCCGCCGTGGTCCTGTTCGACACCCAGCGACCGGGCGAGTGTGGTGGCGAAGGGGACGGCCTCGACGCCCGTCGTCCACAGCGTCGTGCGCGCCGGGTAGACGTTCTTGGTCCCGTCGGCCTTGCGGGTCGTCTCGACGTGGTCCTCTCCGACCCCGGTGACGTGCACGCCGAGGTGGGTCTCGACGCCGAGGTTGTCGAGCGTGCGCTGGGCGCTGGCCGAGAGCCGCGTCGAGAACGACGGCAGCACGCGGTCGCCGCCGTGGAGCAGCAGCACCCGCGCCTGCGCCGGATCGATCGCGTCGAACTCGCGCTCGAGCGCCAGGGTCGCGACCTCCCGGATCTGTCCGGCGAGCTCGACGCCGGTCGGGCCGCCGCCCGCCACCGCGAAGGTGAGCCAGGACCGCTGCTCCTCCGGGTCGGTGATCGTCTCGGCCATCTCGAACGCGGCCATGATCTTGCGGCGGATCGACAGCGCGTCATCGAGCGTCTTCATCCCGGGCGCGAACTCCGCGAACGCCTCGTTGCCGCGGTAGGCGGTGCGCATGCCGGCGCCGACCACGAGGTAGTCGTAGCCGAGACGGAACGACGACCCGTCGATGCGGTCGACCGTCAGCTCGTGACCCTCGACGTCGATGGCCGACGCCTCGCCGAGGACGACGTCGAGGTTCTTGTGCCGACGGGTCAGATGCCGAACCGGGCTGGAGATCGCGCCCTCGGACAACAGACCGGTGGCGCACTGGTACAGCAGCGGCTGGAACAGATGGCTGGTCCCGCGGTCGACGATGGTGACGTCGACCGGCTCGTTCTTGAGCCTGCGGGCGCAGTGCATACCCGCGAATCCGGCACCGATCACAACAACTCTGGGTCTCGAGGGGGCCATTCGACCGATTGTTCCAGACATTTCGCGGTTCTCGGCGGGTGTTTACCGCCTCTACGGACGGGTATGCCTCGCGACGTGGAAGCCAAAGTCTCCTTGACCGTGAACGGTGCCGAACACGACGTCGTCGTGGACACGCGAACAACACTGCTCGACGGTCTGCGTGACCGGCTGGGCATCTTCTCGCCCAAGAAGGGATGCGATCACGGCCAGTGCGGTTCGTGCACCGTGCTGGTCGACGGCAGGCGCATCGTCAGTTGCCTGTCCTTCGCCGTCTCCTACGAGGGCAGCGACATCGTCACCGCCGAGGGCCTGGGCGACGGTGACGAGCTACACGACATGCAGCAGGCGTTCATCGACGAGGACGCCTTCCAGTGCGGCTACTGCACCCCCGGCCAGTTGTGCTCGGCCATCGGGATGCTCGACGAGGCGAAACAGGGGTATCCCAGCCACGTCACCGAGGACCTCGACCCGTCGTCGAGCGGCGACGCGAGTCCGTTGGCCGACGACGAGATCCGGGAACGGATGAGCGGCAACCTCTGCCGATGCGCGGCGTACCCGAACATCCTCGCGGCGATCCGACAGGCGGCCGATCGATGATCCCGTTCACCTACGAGCGTGCGACCGACGTCCCCGCCGCCGTGAACTTCCTGCGGGATCACGACGGCGCGAAGCTGATCGCCGGCGGCACCAACCTGGTCGACCACATGAAGCTGGGCGTCGCCGACCCGCCGGCGCTGCTCGACATCTCCCGCCTGCCGCTCGACGACATCACCGAACGGCCGGACGGCTCGCTCCGGCTCGGCGCCACCGCCCGCAACGCCGACACCGCCGCCCATCCCCTCGTCCGGCGCCGCTACCCCGTCCTGGCCCGCGCCCTGCTCTCGGGCGCCTCGCCGCAGTTGCGCAACCTCGCGACCAATGCGGGAAACCTGTTGCAGCGCACCAGATGCGTCTACTTCCAGGACGTCACGACCCCGTGCAACAAGCGGACACCGGGCTCGGGCTGCTCGGCCGTCGGCGGATACACGCGGTATCACGCCATCCTGGGAGCATCCGAGACCTGCGTCGCGACCCACCCCTCCGACATGGCGGTGGCCCTCACCGCCCTCGACGCGCGCATCGTCGTGCAAGGCCCCGACGGCGAGCGCGTGGTGGACATCGGTGACTTCTACCGGCTCCCGGGTGAGCATCCCGAACGGGACACGATTCTCGAGCCGCACGATGTCATCGTGGCCATCGACGTGCCACCGCCCCTGCCCGACTCGTCGTCGACCTACCGCAAGGTGCGCGACCGTGCGTCGTACGCCTTCGCGCTCGTGTCCGTCGGGGCCGAGGTGAGCATGGACGGTGACGCCATCGGCGCGACGCGGATCGCGTTCGGCGGTGTCGCGCACAAGCCCTGGCGGGCCGCGCGGGCCGAAGAGGTGCTGCGTGGTCAGCGCCCGTCGACCGAATTGTTCGCCGCGGCAGCCGATGCCGAACTCGGCGAGGCCCGTGCACTCGAGGGCAACGAGTTCAAGGTGCCCCTTGCACGCCGCACCCTGATCGCCACCCTGCGGGAGCTGAGCACTCGATGACCGCGATCGGTACCTCCCACGCCCGCATCGACGGCGCCGACAAGGTGCGCGGCACCGCGCCGTATGCCTACGAGCACCTCACCGAGGCCGCGTACCTGTGGCCGATCACCGCGACCATCGCGCGCGGACGCATCACCGGATTCGACACGACCGCAGCCGAATCGACGCCCGGCGTGCTCTTCGTGCTCACCCCGGACAATGCACCGGAACTGGCCGACACCTCCAGCGGCGACCTCACGATCCTGCAGTCGCCCGAAATCGCCTACCGCGGGCAGCTGATCGGCGCCGTCGTCGCGGAGAGTCCCGAGACGGCACGCGAAGCCGCCTCGGCGGTGACCGTCACCTACGACGAGGACGCCCACGACACCGAGTTCCGCGTCGATCACCCCGACAGCTACCGGCCCGAACAGGTCAACGGCGGGTTCGAGCCCACCTCACAGGACGGCCACCCCGATCGAATCCTTGACGAGGCGGCCAGTACCACTGGCGGGGACACGGTCACGGTCGACCAGTGGTACTCCACCCCGGAGGAACACAACAACCCGATGGAGCCGCACACCGTGGTGGCCACCTGGGATGCGGATGCCGCTGTCCTCACGCTCTACGATTCGACCCAGTCGACCCAGGGCGTGGTGTCCTCGCTGGCGCCGGTGCTGGGTCTCGAACCCGAGCAGATGAGGGTGATCGCGCCGCACGTCGGCGGTGGATTCGGGTCGAAGGGCTCGCCGCACTCGCACGACGTGCTCGCGGCCATGGCGGCCATGCGCCTGCCCGGTCGTCCGGTGAAGTTCGCGGTGACCCGGCAGCACATGTTCGTCTTCGTCGGACACCGCGCGCCCACCCGATCCCGTCTGCGGCTGGCCGCCGATCGCAACGGCCACATCACCGCGATGGTGCACGAGGCGTTCACCCACAGCGCACATGCCGGGGAGTTCGCGGAGCAGGCCGCGGTCACCTCACGATCGATGTACTCGGCCGACCATCGGCGGACCGATCACCACGTCGTCCCCCTCGATGTCCCGGTCCCGTTCTGGATGCGTGCGCCCGGCGAGGCTCCGGGGATGTTCGCCGGCGAGGTCGCCATGGACGAACTGGCCCATGCCCTCGACCTCGATCCGATCGAGTTGCGTGTGCGCAACGAACCGCCCGAGGACCCCGAGACGGGCAACCCGTGGTCGTCGCGGCGGCTGCTCGACTGTCTCCGCGAGGGAGCCCGACGATTCGGCTGGGAGCGGCGTGTGGCGGAGCCGGCGGCCCGCCGAAACGGTCGGCAGCTGGTCGGCCTGGGGGTCGCGTCGTCGACCTATCCCCACATGGTGCAGCCGGGCAACGCGGCGTCGATCACCCATCGCGACGGCCGGTACACGGTCCGGATCGCCGCCACCGACATCGGCACCGGTGCGTGGACGACCCTGAAGATCATCGCCGCCGACGCGCTCGACGTACCCACCGACGTCGTCGACATCGAGATCGGCGACAGCGCGCTGCCCAGCGCGACCGTCGCCGGCGGTTCGTCGGGCACCTCGTCCTGGGGATCGGCCATCGTCACCGCCGCGCATCAGTTCCGTGCACGTTTCGGCGACGATCCGCCTCCGGACGCCGAACTCAGCGCGGAGGCGGCGGACAACCCCGATCTCGAGAAGTTCACCGTGGCCTCGTTCGGCGCGCACTTCGTCGAGGTCGGCGTCGACATCGACACCGGGGAGATCCGCATCCCGCGCATGCTCGGGGTGTTCTCCATCGGCCGCGCCATCAACCCGCGCACCGTCCGTTCGCAACTCATCGGCGGCATGACCTTCGGTATCTCGATGGCGTTGCATGAGGAGAGCGTCCGCGATCACCGGTTCGGACACGTGGTCACGCAGGATCTCGCCGAGTACCACATCCCCGTGCACGCCGACATCGCCGACGTCGACGCGATCTGCCTCGACGACCGCGACGAGCACGCCACCCCGATGGGTTCGCGCGGTGCGGGCGAGATCGGGATCGTCGGCAGTGCCGCCGCGGTGGTCAACGCGATCTACAACGCCACCGGGGTACGGGTCCGGGACCTGCCGGCGCACCTCGACGATCTGCTCGGCGGACTGCCCGACCAGTAGTCGCCGCCCTGCGGTGCGGAGTCAGGCCGCGCCCGGGTAGCTCGACCACCCCGGTACCGGCTGCTGGGCCGGCCACGGCTCGGTGTCGGCCATCGGCAGCCAGTGCGGCATACCGTCCGGAGTCATTGCGGCGCATGCCTTCTGATCCGGGGTCGGCGTCGGATACAGGGCCGCGAAGTCGTAGCGGGAGGTGTACCAGCCGCCGAACACGTCGGCGCCGGGGGTCCGCTCGCCCCCGCGTGGTGCGGCCGCGGGATCGGTTCCCACGCGGCGGATGTCGATCTCCACCGGCCGCGGGGTGTCGTATCCGACGGTCCACTCGCCGTTCTGCTGCACCGACCGATACCCGTGACGGCACATCACGATTCGCGCCCAACCGTTGTCGTCGACGCGGCGCAAACCCTGATAGAAGGCGGTGCCGACCTCGCGGCCCGAGGTCGACTGGATCGGGGGGTACGCCGTCACCATCTGGTCGATGTTCGACGGCGCGGCGTCGGCGAAACCGGGGTAGCCCCACCGCGCCGACCGTCCGGCGTTGGCGAGTTCGAAGGACTCGGTGAAGGCTCGGACGAAGGTGCCCTCGGCGGACTGCGGATCGAGGACACCGGTCGCGGTCCAGCGGAAGGTGGTGTCGAATCCGGGCGGCAGATGCGCGTCCTGCGCGGCGCGGGCCGGCGGTGTCCGCTCCGGTACGTCGGGCCCGGTGGCGCATGCCGCGAGGCCGGCTCCCACGACGAGCGCGACGAGCATCGCGGTGAGGCGTCGACGACGATCGTGCGCCACGGTGATCACCCGCTTCGACGAGAGTGCGGTCCGTTACCCGGCTATGTCTGCACCCTAGACATGGACGCTTGTCCCACGTGGGATCACCGTGCACCGGAACGGCGTCGAGAAGGTCTCGAAATGGGCACGCTGATCCCAGGTCAGGGCCGCTCGTCGATGTCCACACCGGGCGCCAGATCCCCGCACTCGACGCGGGTCACCGCCCGGGACCGGAGATACACCTGAGCACCCACGTCACCATCGACCACACGCAGAGCCGGCCCGAGATGGTCGGCACCGATGTACACCGGGTGCCCCGGACTGCCGTCGAAGACCGCTCGCGCGAGGAGCGCGCGGTCACCCGATGCCGCGCCCAGGACGCGAGCGACGACGTCGGCGCGCGTGCCCGGGGTGTCGACCACGTGCACCGTCAGCCCCGCCGCGTCCGGTCGTGCCATCGCCCACCGCAGGGCCGCGGCCACCGTGGCGCCGACGCCGTCGGCCCAGTTCTCGACGATCAGCGTCTCGGCGCCGGCCGGTGGTTCGACGACCGCGGCGCCCATGGCGACCGTCACCTCGGAGCAACCGCCGTCGCGCAACGCCGCGACCGCCCGCTCGAGCCACCGGCCGTCGTGCGCGAGGATCTTCGGCATCCCGTACCTGGTCCCGGCTCCGGCGGCGAGTACCACACCGAGCACCCGTCCCGCGGAGTCGTCCGGGGACGCTGTCCCGGTGACGTCGTCCATCGCTCCATCTTCCACGCGCCGTCTGCGCCCACGCCTCCTAGGCTGGTCATCATGCGGCTCAACGAGATGGACGACGACGAAGCCCGTGCGGCGCTGCGCAGCTGTTGCGCATCGACGGCCTGGATCGAGCGCATGATGCTCGCGCGGCCCTTCGGCGATGTACCCGCTGTGCTCGATGCCGCCGATCGAACACTGACCGAGATCAGCGAGGACGACCTCGACGAGGCGCTCGCCGGGCATCCGCGGATCGGCGACCGGCCCGACAACGCCTCGTCGGCGCGCGAACAGTCCGGGGTGGCGGGCTCGTCGGCCTCGGTGCTCGCCGAGCTGAGAGACGCCAATGTCGCCTACGAGGCGCGCTTCGGGCACGTCTACCTGGTCTTCGCGAACGGGCGGCCCGCCGACGAGCTGCTCGCCATCCTCCGGACGCGGATGACCAACGACGCCTCCACCGAACGCCGGGTACTGCGTGCGGAACTGGCGAAGATCAACCGCGCCCGCCTGCTCCGTATGCTGTCGGGCGAGCACGCCGCCGACGAAGGGATTTCGAGATGACCGGTCTGTCCACGCACGTCCTCGACGCGGTGTCGGGTTCACCCGCCGTCGGCCTCGAGGTGTCCCTCCAGGATGCGTCGGGGACCGAATTGTCCAGCGGCAGCACCGATTCCGACGGTCGCATCACCTCAGTGAACACCGAGGCGCTCGTCCCCGGGATCTACCACCTCGTCTTCGACACCGGGAACTGGTTCGCCGACAACGACATCAAGGGTTTCTATCCCGAGATCGACGTCTGTTTCGAGATCGACGATCCCGGGCGGCATCACCATGTACCGATCCTGTTGAGCCCCTTCGCCTACTCGACGTACCGGGGTAGCTGAACCGGCGGCGGGGCGAAGCGCCCCGCCGCCGATCTGCTCAGCGGATCTCGATCAGCAGATCCCCCGGGGCGACCTGCGTCACCTGTCCGATGGCGAGTCGGGTCACGGTGCCCGCGACCGGGGCGGTGATCGCCGCCTCCATCTTCATCGCCTCGATGGTGCCGATCGTCGCGCCGGCGGCGACTTCGTCGCCGACGTCGACCGACAGCGACACGACGCCCGCGAACGGGGCACCGATGTGGTGCGGGTTGGAGCGGTCCGCCTTCTCCGCCGACGCGACAGCCGAGTCGACGGAGTGGTCGCGCACCGCGATCGGACGCAGCTGACCGTTCAGGACGCACATGACGGTCCGCATGCCCTGCTCGTCCGGTTCGCTGACCGCCTCCAGCCCGATGAGCAGATCGACACCGGGTTCGAGTTCGACGCGGTGTTCCTCGCCGTAGCGCAGTCCGTAGAAGAACTGGTTGGCCGAGAGCCTCGACGTGTCACCGTAGGCCTCGTAGTGCTCCTCGAATTCCTTTGCCGGACCGGGGAAGAGCAGGTGGTTGAGCCGGACCTGACGGTCACGACCCGGCTTGTCGAGGATGGCCTCGTCGTCGGCGGACAGTGGGGTGACCTCGGGGGCCGGCGCGCGGCCCTGCAGCGCGAGGGTGCGCAGCGGTTCGGGCCAGCCACCGGGTGGGTCGCCCAGCTCGCCGCGCAGGAAGCCGATCACCGAGTCCGGGATGTCGTAGGACGCCGGGTCGGCCGCGAAGTCCGAGGCGGTGATGCCGCGGCCGACCAGCGCGAGCGCGAGGTCGCCGACGACCTTCGACGACGGGGTCACCTTGACCAGTCGGCCGAGCATCGAATCAGCGGCGGCGTACGCCTGCTCGACGGCCTCGAACCGGTTGCCCAGCCCGAGGGAGATGGCCTGCTGCCGCAGGTTCGACAGCTGCCCGCCCGGGATCTCGTGCGAGTAGACCCGCCCGGTCGGCGCCGGGAGACCGGACTCGAACGGCGAGTACACCTTTCGCAGCGCCTCCCAGTACGGCTCGAGGTCACACACCCGCGCGAGGTCGATGCCGCTGTCCCGCTCGGTGTGGGCGGTCGCGGCGACGATCGCCGACAGCGGCGGCTGGCTCGTGGTGCCCGCCAGCGCGGCACTGGCGCCGTCGACCGCGTCGGCCCCCGCCTGCCACGCGGCCATGTAGGTCGCCAGCTGTCCGCCCGGGGTGTCGTGGGTGTGCACGTGGATCGGCAGATCGAACTCATGTCGCAGCGCCGACACCAGGGTGGTCGCCGCGGGAGCGCGCAGCAGACCCGCCATGTCCTTGATCGCCAGGACGTGCGCGCCCGCCTCCACGATCTGTTCGGCCAGCCGCAGGTAGTAGTCGAGCGTGTAGAGGTCCTCGCCCGGGTCGGACAGATCGCCGGTGTAGCTCATCGCCACCTCGGCCACCGCCGTGCCGGTCTCGCGGACCGCGTCGATCGCGGGTCGCATCGCGTCGATGTTGTTGAGGGCGTCGAAGATCCGGAAGATGTCGATGCCGACGTCGGTCGCCTCGGACACGAACGCGGTCGTCACCTTGGTGGGATACGGCGTGTAGCCGACCGTGTTGGCGCCGCGCAACAGCATCTGCAGACAGATGTTGGGGATCGCCTCCCGCAACTGCGCCAGCCGATCCCACGGGTCTTCTTTCAGGAAGCGAAGCGCCACATCGTAGGTCGCCCCGCCCCAGCACTCGACGGACAGCAGTTCGGGGGTCAGCGCGGCCACGTACGGCGCCACGTTGAGCAGCCCGTTGGTGCGCACGCGAGTCGCGAGCAGCGATTGGTGCGCATCGCGGAACGTCGTGTCGGTGATGCCCAGCCGCGGGTTCTCGCGCAGGTCGCGCGCGAACCCCTCGGGTCCGAGCTCCAGCAGACGCTGCCGCGAGCCGTTCGGCGGCGAGGCGAGCACCGAACGCTCGACGGTCGGCAGCTTGTCGCGCGGGTACACCGTGGTGGGCCGCTCACCGTGCGGCTTGTTCACGGTGACGTCGGCCAGGTACGACAGGATCTTGGTACCGCGGTCGGCTGACGAACGCGAGGTCAGCAGACCGGGACGCTCGTCGATGAACGAGGTCGTGACGCGCCCGGCGCGGAAATCCGGATCGTCGAGCACCGCCTGCAGGAACGGGATGTTGGTCGCGACGCCACGGATTCGGAACTCGGCCACGGCGCGGCGCGCACGCCGCACCGCGGTCGGGAAATCCCGTCCGCGACAAGTCAGTTTGACGAGCATCGAGTCGAAGTGGCCACTCACCTCGGCGCCGAGGTTCGCACCGCCGTCGAGCCGGACGCCGGCACCGCCGGGGCTACGGTAGGCGGTGATGCGCCCGACATCGGGCCGGAAGCCGTTGGCGGGGTCCTCGGTGGTGATCCGGCACTGCAGCGCGGCACCGCGGATGCGGATCGTGTCCTGGGTCAGTCCGAGATCCGCCAGCGACTCCCCCGATGCGATGCGCAGCTGCGCGCTGACGAGGTCGACGTCGGTGATCTCCTCGGTCACCGTGTGCTCGACCTGGATACGCGGGTTCATCTCGATGAACACGTGGCGACCCTGTTCGTCGAGCAGGAACTCCACCGTGCCCGCGCACGAGTAGCCGATCGATCGCGCGAAAGCCACTGCGTCCGAGCAGATCTGCTCGCGCAACTCGTCGGAGAGGTTCGGTGCGGGCGCGAGCTCGATCACCTTCTGGTGGCGGCGCTGCAGGCTGCAGTCGCGCTCGTAGAGGTGGATGACGTTGCCGTAGGTGTCGGCGAGGATCTGCACCTCGATGTGCCGCGGGTTGACCACGGCCTGCTCCAGGAACACCGTCGCGTCGCCGAACGCGGCCTCGGCCTCGCGCGACGCGGCCGCGATGGCCTCGGCGAGGTCGGCACGCTCGTCGACACGGCGCATCCCCCGCCCGCCGCCACCCGCGACCGCCTTGACGAAGACCGGGAACTGCATGTCCTCCGCCGCGGCGAGCAACTCGTCGAGATCCGACGACGGCTCCGAGCTCGCGAGCACGGGGATGCCCGCCGCCTTCGCCGCGGCCACCGCGGTCGCCTTGTTGCCGGTCATCTCCAGGATGTCGGCGCTCGGGCCCACGAAGGTGATGCCCGCCTCCGCGCACGCGGCGGCGAGACCCTGGTTCTCCGACAGGAATCCGTAACCGGGGTAGATAGCATCGGCGCCACACCGGACCGCCGCGCCGACGACCTCGTCGACCGACAGGTAGGCCCGCACCGGATGTCCCGGCACCCCGATCTGGTAGGACTCGTCGGCCTTCAGCCGGTGCACCGAGTTGCGATCCTCGTACGGGAAGATCGCGACCGTGCGCGCGCCCAGTTCGTAGGCGGCGCGGAATGCGCGGATGGCGATCTCGCCGCGGTTGGCGACCAGAACCTTGTCGAACATCGTGGTGTTCTCTTTCTCTCACGCCTGCGCCGGTCCGGCGCGTGCTCAGCGACTCGCACAATCGCGGTGGAGATCGCGCGAACAAACTCCCGGCGGGCACGGATCGACGCGAATGTCCCGACGACGCCGACCCGTTTCCACGGGCAGTTCACGTCGTGATCCTACTCACCGAGACCGGCCGTTCGGCCACCCCCTCACACCGCCTTCGACCCCCTCGGAAACCGTGCTCCCCGACGCCGTCCACCGCGTCGGAAAGGCGGCGGCACGGCACTGTGACGCCTCCGGAAAGGTGATCGAAAACAATTGCCGCGCAATGTACGTGGCACTCATTGCCGCAGTGTTGAGAAATACTCTCCAGCAGGATTCGACAATGAGAGATCCGCGGCGTCGGGAATTCGCGAATGCCGATCGATCGCTCCGTCGGAATGCCGACCGATCGCTCTGTCACGGGCTCGCTTTGTCGGCCGACGGCGCACGGGATTAGCGTCGTCGGAACCACTCCGATCCGACCGGAAGGCGTTGCCGTGGGCTTCACCCGTTACGTCGCCTTGGGCGACTCGTTCACCGAGGGAGTCGGCGATCCGGACCCGGCCCGACCCAACGGGGTACGCGGGTGGGCCGACCGTGTCGCCGAACAACTCGCCGCCGCGGCGTCCGCCGAGGGCGGGGCGGGCTTCGGCTATGCGAACCTGGCCATCCGCGGCCGGTTGCTCGACGAGGTGCTCGCCCAGCAGATCGGCCCGGCGATCGCCCTGGAGCCCGACCTGGTCACCATCTACGCCGGCGGCAACGATCTCATGCGCCCGTCCCTCGACCTCGACGCGATGATCGCGCGGTACGACGCGGCCCTGCGCGACCTGACCGCGACGGGCGCCACCGTCGTCGTCTTCACCGCCTACGACACCGGATGGGCTCCGGTGTTCCGGATGCTGCGTGGACGGGTCGCCATCTACAACGAGCTCGTCCGGGCGGTCGCCGAGAAGCACGGTGCAGTGATCTGCGACTTCTGGCGGATGGCCGGTTACGACGACTACCGCATGTGGGACGCCGATCGCCTGCACATGTCGCCGCTCGGTCACGCACAGATGGCCGGCCGGGTCCTCGACCTGCTCGGCGTCGACCACCACATCACGCCCGAGACGCTGGCCGCCGCCGCGGTCGCCACCCGCCGGGAGCAGCGGCGTCAGAACGCGGAGTGGGCCCGCACCTTTCTCGGCCCCTGGGTGGTGCGCCGCATCCGCGGCGTCTCGTCGGGCGACGGACTCACCCCGCGCTGGCCCCGTCCCGTCGGCCTCGCCGACCTCGCGTAGCCCGGACGCCGGGGCTTCCCGCCGGGTGCGAACGTCTGCACCCGCGGCCCGCCGGATATCCTGGTCGTTCGGAGGTGTGCACAATCGATGAGCGGAACCAGCGGGATGACGGCGTGACCAGCCGCACCGACGCCGACGGGACGACGGACAGCGCTCCGGACCTCCCGCCCCCCGATCCCACCGTCGAGAAGCCCCACCCGCGACTCGCGGTGGCCGTGCTCTGCCTCGCCGGAATCGTCGTCGCGTTGATGCAGACGATCATCGTGCCGCTCATCCCTCAGCTCCCCGCGCTGCTGCACGCCGATGCCTCCGACACCACGTGGGCGATCACCATCACGCTGCTGCTCGGCGCGGTCGCCACCCCCATCGGCGGGCGGATCGGCGACATGTACGGCAAACGCCTCGCCATCCTGGTCAGTCTCGGCTTCGTCGCAGCGGGTTCCGTGGCCTGTGCGGTCGCGACGTCGCTCCCGCTGTTCATCATCGGCCGCGGTCTCCAGGGGCTGGGTTTCGGCATCGTCGCGCTCGGCATCAGCGTCATGCGCGACATCGTCCCGCCCCGCCACCTCGGCTCGTCGGTGGGAACGATGAGCGCCTCACTCGGCATCGGCGGCGCGCTCGGGCTCCCGGTCGCCGCCCTCATCGCCCAACACGTGAGCTGGCACGCCCTGTTCTGGTCGTGTGCGGGTGCCGCGACGCTGGCCGGTGTCGGCGTGGCCCTCACGGTCCGCTCCACCGCCAAGCCCTCCGGCGGCCGGTTCGACGCGCTCGGCGCCCTCGGTCTGACGGTGCTCCTCGTCTGTCTGCTGCTGCCGTTGTCCAAGGGCGCCGAGTGGGGATGGTCCGCTCCGTTGACGCTCGGCCTGTTCGCCGGCTTCCTCGTGTCGCTGGGCGTGTGGGTCCTCGTCGAACTCCGTCGCGACAGTCCGTTGATCGATCTCCGCATCCTGGGCAAGCGCCCGCTGCTGTTGACGAATCTGGCCTCGATCGCGACCGGTTTCGCCTTCTACGCGATGCAACTCATCCCGATCCAGTTGCTGATGGCCCCGACGAACAGCCCGGACGGCTTCGGGTACGACATGGTGCACGCGAGTCTCATCCTCGCGCCCAGCGGCCTGGTCATGTTCGTGTTCTCGCACATCAGCGGTCGCATCAACGCCGTCTTCGGCGCCCGCATCTCCCTCGCCCTGGGCGCGGTCATCATCGGCATCGGCTACGTGATCTTCATCGTCGGGATCGCCGGCCCGTGGGACCTCACCTGGATCCACATGATGGTCATCGCCTGCTGCATCGGCGCCGGCCTCGGCATCGCCTACTCCGCGATGCCGGCGCTCATCATGCAATCGGTGAGCGTTGAGCAGACCGGCGAGTCCAACGGCGTCAACGCCCTCATGCGGATCATCGGCACCTCGACGGCCGCCGCCGCGGTCGGCATGCTGCTGACGTGGTCGATGATCTCGGTTCCCGTCGCCGACGGCACCGCGATCGAGGTGCCGACCGCCGAGGGCTACCTGTGGGCGTCGGCGATCGCCCTCGTCATGAGTGCGATCGCCGCCGTGGTCGCCTTCGCGATTCCCGCGCACGGCCGCAGCACCGAGACCCCGGTCTGACGACCCGGTCACCTGCGGGCCGGGTCGCCGGCCCACGAGATGCGGACCGTACCGGATGCACGTAGCGTGACGCCGTGCTTCTCTCGACGTCGATCTCCGCGATCCGCTCCGACGGGCGCATCGGCCTCGTACGGTGGGAGCCACCCACCGCCGCATCCCGCCTCCTCGACAGGGCACGCTGATGGACCTCACCGCCGTCTCCCACTACCGGTTCGCGCGCACGCGGGATGAGGCGTTCCCCGCCCCCGGCGAACAGATCGTCGCCGGGGGCACCTGGGTGTTCTCCGAGCCGCAGCCGGCGACCACGGGACTCGTCGACCTGAGCGAGATGGGTTGGGCACCTGTCGAAGACCTCCCGGGAGGTGGTCTCCGGATCGCGGCCACCTGCACGATCGCCGAACTCGTCGCACTCCCCCCGCGCCCCGGCTTCGTGGCCCACCCGATGTTCGCGCAGTGCGCGAACGCACTGCTGGCGTCGTTCAAGATCTGGAACATGGCGACCGTCGGCGGCAACATCTGCCGGTCGTACGCCGCGGCGTCGATGGTCTCGCTGGCGGTCGGGCTCGACGCGACCGCCCACGTGTGGAGTCCCGATGGCACCGACCGCGATCTACCCGTCGCCGAGCTGGTCATCGGCAACGGCATCAACCTCCTGGCACCGGGAGAAGTCCTGCGCGCCATCGACTTCCCCGCCCACGCGTTACGCGCCCGCACCTCCGTGCGCAAGATCGCCCTCGCCGAGCTCGGTCGCTCGGGGGCCGTGGTGACCGGCCGGGTCGACGACGACGGCGCCGCCACCTTCGGGATCACCGCGGCCACCGAATGGCCGACCGTTCTGCGCTACACCGGGTTACCGACCCGCGACGCGCTGCACGACGACATCGTCTCGGCAAGTGGCTATTACACCGACGCGCTGGGTTCGGCCGACTGGCGCCGCGGCGTCTCGGCGGTGCTGGGCGAGGAGATCCGCACGGAGTTGTCGTCGGCGACGAACGGAATCAAGGACATGGGATTCGGAGCCGGCGCATGAGATTCGAGGTCAACGGAGAGTCGCTCGACGCCGAACCCGCTGCGGGACAGTGCCTTCGGATGCTGCTCCGCGAACACGCACACTACGAGGTCAAGAAGGGCTGCGACGCCGGCGACTGCGGGGCGTGTTCGGTGCTCGTCGACGGACAGCCCGTGCACTCCTGCATCTATCCCGCTCACCGCGCCGCCGGGAAGTCGGTGACGACGGTGGCCGGGCTCGGCACCCCCGACGACCTGCACCCCGTCCAGCAGTCATTCGTCGACAACTTCGGATTCCAGTGCGGTTTCTGCACCGCGGGAATGATCGTGACCGCCTCCACCATCACCGCCGAGCATCTCCCCGACCTGCCGCGGCGGATGAAGGGAAACCTCTGCCGCTGCACCGGTTACCGCTCCATCCGGGACGCGATCACCGCGGCCGCCACGGGCACCGCGTCCCCCGCTGCGCCCGCGGAGCCCGCGCAACGGCCACTCGTGGGCGAGTCGGTCGTTCCGCTCGCCGCCCGGCGCGTGGTGACCGGGACCGAGCCGTACACCTTCGACGTCCCCACGCCCGGGACGTTGCACATCCACGTACTCGGTTCGCCGCACGCGCACGCACGGATCACCGCCATCGACACCACCGACGCCGCCGCGCTACCCGGCGTCGAGCTGATCCTCACCCACGAAAACGTCTCCACTCCGCGGTTTTCCACGGGACGCCACGAGAGCCGCCTCGAGGATCCCGACGACACACTCGTCTTCGACCCGGTGGTGCGATTCGTCGGTCAGCGGGTCGCCGCGGTGGTCGCGTCGTCCCCGGCCGTCGCCGACCAGGCCCTGGCGCTCATCGACGTCACCTACGAAGTGCTCCCCGCGGTCTTCGACCCGGAAGAGGCCAGAAGCCCCGGAGCCCCACTGCTGCATCCCGATCGCACTCCCGCCGACCGGGTCGCCGAGGCCCATCGGAACGTCATCGCCACCTTTCACGAGGGGTTCGGCGGCGACGTCGAGGCCGCACTCGCCGCATCGTCGGCGACTGTGCACGGCACCTGGTCCAGCGGGCGGGTCTCCCACGCCCAGTTGGAAACCCACGGGTCGATCGGGTGGTTCGACGAACACGGGCGCCTCGTCATCCGGACCAGCACCCAGGTCCCGTTCCTGGTCCGCAACGAGCTCGCGCTCCTCTTCGATCTGCCGCCGGAGCGTATCCGGGTCTTCAGTGCCCGGGTGGGCGGTGGATTCGGCGGCAAGCAGGAGATGCTGACCGAGGACCTCGTCGCCCTGGCCGTGCTCCGCACCGGCAAACCCTGCGCCTACGAGATGACCCGCACCGACGAACTGACCCGGACCACATACCGGCACCCGATGCGGGTCACCGTCGACGTCGGAGCCGACGCGGACGGCAGGCTCACCGGCCTGCGCGTGAACCTGTTGTCGGACACCGGCGCCTACGGCAACCACGCGATCGGCGTGATGTTCCACGCGTGCGCGGAATCGGTGTCGGTGTACAACTGCCCGGTGAAGCGCCTCGACGCGGAGGTCGTCTACACCAACAACCCGCCGTCCGGCGCGTTCCGGGGTTACGGCCTCGGCCAGGTGGTCTTCGCCGTGGAGAGCGCCATGGACGAACTCGCGATCGAACTCGGCATCGACCCGTTCGAGTTCCGACGCCGCAACGCCGTCGCCGACGGCGATCCCCTCCTCATCGCGCGCGCCGAACCCGAGGTCGACCTGGTCTACGGCAGCTACGGACTCGACCAGTGTCTCGATCTGGCCGAGCGTGCATTGCACGCCGGCAACGGGGTCGAGGCACCGTCGGGAGACCGCTGGCACGTCGGCGAGGGCATGGCCATCGCCGCGATCGCCACCATGGCCCCGCGCGGGCACTTCGCCGACGTCACCGTCGCGGTCGACGCCGCCGGCACGTACCACGTGGGCGTGGGCACCGCCGAGTTCGGCAACGGCACGACCACGGTCCACGCCCAGATCGTCGCCACCGCGCTGTCGACCGGACTGGACCGGGTCTCGCTGTGGCACGGCGACACCGATGCCGTCGTGCACGACACCGGGGCGTTCGCCTCGGCGGGCACGACCGTGGCCGGGAAGGCGCTGCACTCAGCATGTCTCGCGTTGCGTGACGCCCTTGTCGACGCCGCGGCGCGGCTCACCGGAACGGACCCGGCACAGGTCGGCCTCGGCGTGGAGGGCGCGCTCGTCGACGGCCGGATCGTCGGGTTCGGTGATCTCATCGGCGCTGTCGATCCGTCGAACCGGGTCGAGCACCCCGCGGGAGCGCGCGCCGTCGCCGCGGGCGCCGAACGCGGGGAGATGCGGTCCATCGCGTTCAACGTGCAGGCCTTCCGCGTCGCGGTCGACACCGAGACCGGCACCGTCCGCATCCTGCAATCGGTGCACGCGGCCGACGCGGGCACCGTGATGAACCCCGAGCAATGTCGCGGCCAGGTGGAAGGTGGTGTCGCGCAAGGCATCGGCACCGCGCTCTACGAGGAGATCATGATCGACGAGGCCGGACGGCCGATCACGAACGTCTTCCGGGTGTACCGCGTCCCGCAGATGGCCGACATCCCCGTCACGGAGGTCTACTTCGCCGAGACCAGCGACGAACTCGGCCCGTTCGGCGCCAAATCGATGAGCGAGTCACCGTACAACCCGGTCGCGCCGGCGCTCGCGAACGCCATCCGTCGCGCACTCGGGAGCCGGCCCGTCGAGACGCCGATGTCACGCGACCGCATCTGGCGACTCGCTCGGCAAGAGACCTGACCCTTTTTCGTTAGCAATGCGCATCGGTTTGCGCGGCAACGGCATCGAGTTCCGGCACATGGTCACAATTCTGGGCCCGCTCTCGCCGAAACGGTTGCGGGGCGGCATGACTCGGAGGACACTCCCCCTGTACGTGTAGTCCACAGTCAAGGTTGTCCAGAGAAGGGCGTCGTCATGACTCACACCGCACCCACCCACGAGAACAACCGTCCATCCACCTCACAGAACATCGCCGCGGGGACCTCCATCGGCGCCGCGATCATCCTCATCGTCCTCGGTGTCATCCAACTCTTCCAGGGCATCGCCGCGGTCGCCGAAGACGAGGTCTTCGTCCGCGGCGTCGAGTATGTCTACAAGCTCGACTTCACCACGTGGGGCTGGATTCACATCGCCCTCGGGGTCGTGATGGCCGGCGTCGGCGTCGCACTCGTCACCGGCGCGACCTGGGCGCGGTTCACCGCGATCGTGATCGCCGGCCTGTCGATCATCGCCAACTTCCTGTGGTTGCCCTACTACCCCTGGTGGTCGATCCTCATCATCGCTCTCGACATCGTGGTCATCTGGGCCGTCTCGACCTGGCAGCCGAAGGCCGAATACCGCTAGATCGCGACCCACGCTCCACCGTCGAGGCGCCCCTCGGCGGTGGAGCGCGTTCTGTCAGCACCGGAACCCCAGACGATCAGCGGCCGGAAGGGCGGCGTCGAGATGACCACGGACACCAACGGACAGAGCGCGGAGCCGAGCGTCGGCATCACCGACTCCGAGCGCGCCGAACTCGAACAACTACGAGCCGAGGTCGCGCGCCTGCGCGACGCGGCCGGCACCGGGCCGGCCACCAAGACCCCCGACCCGACCCGGCGGAACCGGTGGCGCTGGTTCGCCGTCGCGGTCCTGTGCATCCTCGTCGCCGTACTCGCCATCACCTCGGTGACATCGCGGTTCGTCCGCGGCGAGATCCTCGACACCGACCGCTACGTCAGCACCGTCGCTCCGCTCGCCTCGGATCCCGCAGTGCAAGCCGAGATCTCGAACACGATCACCGATGAGATCTTCAGTCGCATCGACGTCGAGGGACTCACCGCGGCGGCGCTGACGACCCTGACCGACGCGGTTCCGGCCACCGAGAACGCACCACGCGTCGACCGGGCGGTCGAGGGCCTCGCTCCCGTCCTGGCCGGCCAGGCCCGCGGCTTCGTGCAACAGACCGTGTCGTCGTTCGTCGCCAGCGATCAGTTCGAATCCCTGTGGCTGCAGGCGAATCGGGCCGCACACACCGCCCTTGTCGCGGTCGTGACCGGTGACGTCGGACCGTCGTCGGTGACCGTGGACGACTCCGGCACCGTCAGCATCTCGCTCGGCACCGTGATCGACAACGTCAAGGCACGCCTCCTCGACCGCGGCTTCACCTTCGCCGAGAAGATCCCCGCCGTCGACAAGCAGTTCGTCCTGTTCCGCTCACCCGAACTGGTCCGCGCCCAGCGTGCCGTCTCGGCACTCGACACCGCCGCCGACGTCCTGCCCTGGCTGACGATCGCGCTCGCCTTCGCCGCCGTGGCCGTCGCACCCCGCGGTCGGCGTCTGCGGGCCCTCTCGCTCGCCGGACTGTCACTCGTCCTCGCCATGCTCGTCCTCGCCATCGCGTTGCTGATCGGCCGAGCGCTCTATCTCGACGCGATGCCGCCCGACATCCTCGCCCCGGATGCCGCGGCCGCCACCATCGACACAGTGCTCGATCCGCTGCGGTTGGCGCTGCGTGCCGTGGCGGTCCTCGGGCTCGTGGTCGCCGTCGGGGCCTACCTGCTGGGCGGGTCCGCCTCGGCCACGGCCGTCCGGCGCGGATTCGGCCACGGACTCGACTCGGTGCAGCGGATACGACGCTCGCGGCCGCCGAATGCCTTCGAGGAGAGCCTGTTCCGCGCGCGAATCGCGTTGCGCAGCGCGATCATCGGCATCGCGGCGCTGCTGCTCGTCTTCTGGAGCTATCCGACCGGTCTGGTGGTCCTCCTCATCGCCGTCTTCGGACTCCTCGCACTCCTGATCCTCGAACTCGTGATCAGGCCGGCGAAGGACTGGGCCGCCAAGGATCGGAACGAGGAGTCCGATCCACCGGATCAGGAGACGCCCGGCGCGGCGACGCCGGCCGTCGAGACGGTATGAGTCAGGCGTCGGTCGCCGCCGAGGTCGCGCCGCCCACGACACGCAGATGGTGGGCGCGCGCGGCCATGGCGCTGACCGTCGCCGCGATCCTGCTCCCGGTGGCCGCCGCCGGCCTCCTCCGCCTGCTGGGCCTCCTGGCGATCTGTGGTGTCTGTGCCGTCGTCATCGTCGCCGCGGTGTACTGGTTCCTCATCAGCCGTGGTGTCCTCCGCATCGTCTCGGCCGCTCTCGCGGTCCTGCCGGTGGCGGTTCTCGTGGTGTTCCTCCTTCGCGAGCGACAGCTCTGGGTCGTGATCGCCGCCGCGCTGCTGGCGGCCGCCGCGGTCGGATGCGGTCGGCGCGCGCTGCGGCCGTCGCGCATCGACTCCCTGATGCCCGAACACCCGGCGCCGGACGTCCACCGCCCGTTCATCATCATGAACCCGCGTTCGGGTGGCGGGAAGGTCGTCCGATTCGATCTGCAGCGCAAGGCCGAATCCCTCGGCGCCGAGGTCGTATTGCTGGACGGGCCGGTGGAGATCGACGTGGAGCAATTGGCACGGGACGCGGTGGCGCGCGGGGCCGACCTGCTCGGTGTCGCGGGAGGTGACGGCACCCAGGCCCTCGTCGCCGGAGTCGCGGCCGAGGCGGGCGTACCCTTCCTGGTCATCAGTGCCGGCACCCGAAACCATTTCGCGCTCGATCTCGGGCTCGACCGTCAGGACCCCGCCCGGTGTCTCGACGCGCTGCGCGACGGCGTCGAGTTCCATGTCGACCTCTGTCACATCAACGGTCGGCCGTTCGTCAACAACGCGTCGTTCGGCATCTACGCCGAGGTGGTCCAGAGTCCGCAGTATCGAGATGACAAGACACGCACGGTGTTACGCATGCTTCCCGACCTCCTGGGCAGAGGGACGAGGTCGGGTCTGCGGGCCGTCATCGGCAGCGAGACCGTCGCCGATCCCCAGGCCGTCCTCGTCAGCAACGGCCCCTATGCCACCAACGACGTGGCCGGGCTCGGTCGCCGCACCCGCATCGACGAGGGACGGCTCGGGGTCGTCACCGTCTCGGTGTCCGACACCCGGCAGGCCGTCGGCCTCCTGCGGCGCACCCACGACCGCGGACTCGTCCAGCGCATCGCCACCGAGGTGACCGTCGACGCCGACGCCGAGGTCATCCCGGTCGGGGTCGACGGTGAATCGTTGCAGCTCACGACGCCGGTGCGGTGCACCATCACGCCCGGGGCGCTCCGCGTACGGGTCCCCCGGCACCGGCCCGAGACCCGGGTCGCGCCACCACAACTGGACTGGCTGCAGTTGTGGTACCTGGCGTGGAACCCACACCGGGCCTCGTAGCCGCCCGTTCGGTCAGCGAAGAGCTCGCCGGGGTGCCACCGCTTCCACGGCCGAGATCGCGGACACCGCCGGACTCCGGCGACGTCGCACCCACTTCTCCGCCTCCACCACGACGGGGATGATCAGCGACCATCCGATGCAGGCGAGCCACTGGCCGCCGGTCAGCGAGGTCGTCTGCAGCAGGTCTTGCAGAAATCCGAGCTCCACCGCGAGCACGGTGACGATGATCGGGATCGACAGGATCTTCACGGCGTTGACGATCGGCGGTGTGAGGCCCGACTCCGGATCGCGCCGCATCACCAACCCGGCGAACACCGAACCCAGGGACAGCACCACGAAGCCCATGGTCATCGGGACGTTCGGTTCGGTCGGGCTCATCGGACCGGGCGCCACCATCATCGCGACGAAGGTCACCGCGAACTGCAGGACCCCGTAGGCGAACCACTGCACGAACGACGCGCGATTCGTGATCGGCTGTTTCGGGTCCCGTGGTGGTTTGGCCATCAGATCCGGTGCCGGCGGGTCCTGCATGATCACGATCACCGGGAACAGGGTGATGAAAAAGTGCTGGAAGACCACCATCAGCGGCGCCAGCGCGACGCCCTCGTTGATGTCGAAGATGCTCGCGACCAAGAACAGGAGCACCAGTGAGAACAGCTTGGACATCTGGTAGCGGATGTAGGCGACGATCTTGTCGTAGACGCTGCGCCCCAACCGGATCGCGGTGATCAACGTCCCGAAGTTGTCGTCGGTGAGGATCAGCTTGCCGGCCTGCTTGGTGACCTCGCTGCCCGAGCCCATCGCCACCCCGATGTCGGCCTTCTTCAGCGCGGCCGCGTCGTTGACCGCGTCGCCGGTCATCGCGACGACCGCGCCCTGGCGCTGCATCACGTCGGCGAGCCGGAGTTTGTCCGACGGCGTGACACGCCCGAACACATGCAACCGCGGAAGCGCCTCGGCGAGTTCCTCGTCGGACATCGCGGCGAGTTCGGTACCGCTGATGGCCCCGGGACCGAGTCCCAGCTGCGCACCGATCGCCGACGCGGTTCCCGTGTGGTCCCCCGTGATCATCCGCACATCGATCCCCGCGGCGTGCGCCGTGCGGACGGCGTCGACGGCCTCGGCACGCAACGGGTCGATGATCCCGACCATCCCGACGAAGACGAGATCGTCCACGAACGCCATCGGGTCGGCGGTCACCTCGTCCTCCCGGCCGTCGAGCACGCGCGCGGCGAAGGCCAGCACACGTAGGCCCTCGGCCGACATCTGCTCGTTGGCCGCCTCGATCTCGGCCCGGACCTCCGCCAGCTCCACCCTCTCCCGTCCGGGGCGGAACGCCCAGCGGCAGCGGTTCAGCACGACATCCGGACCGCCCTTGACCATCTCGACGAGACGGACGGTGCCGTCCACCGGCAGCCGGTGGAACGTCGCCATGAACTTGTAGGCCGAGTCGAATGGAACCTCGGCGAGACGGGGATAGGTCTGGCGGGTGAGCGGCGCGTCGACCCCCATCTTGGCTGCCAGCACGATCAGCGCCGCCTCGGTCGGATCGCCGATGACGGCGCCGGCGTCCGACACGGTGGCGTCGCTGTCGAGGCACAGTCCGTACGCGAGCATGGTGAAGTCGGGAACCGGCTCGCCCGCCGCCTGGGTGATGCTCCCGGTCTTGCCGTAGCCCTCACCGTCGACGGCGAACCACTGACCGTGGAAGTACAACGAGCGCACCATCATCTGGTTCATGGTGAGTGTCCCGGTCTTGTCCGAGTTGATCAGACTCGTCGCGCCGAGCGTCTCCACGTCGGTGAGGTTCTTGACGACCGCCTTGGCATCCGCGAGCTGCCGGGCCCCGAAGGCGAGCATCGCCTGGACGAAAGTGGGCAGACCGGAGGGTATCGCCGAGATGCCCATCGAGATACCGAGCAGCATCACCGTCGCCAGGTCTTGTCCGCGCACCAGCCCGATCACCACGATGATCGCCACGGCGGTCCAGGCGATCACGCCCAGGATCTTGGTGAGTGAATCCAGCTCGCGCTGCAGGGGTGACCGCTGTGGAGCGATCGCCGACAGCATCGACGCGATCTGTCCCATCTGCGTCCGCATCCCGGTCTCGGTGACGACCATCGTCGCCGTGCCGCGGGTGACCGAGGTGTTCTGGAAGAGCATGTTGCTGCGGTCACCCAGGGCCAGCTCGACATCGGTGAGCGCGGCGGGGTCCTTCGGGATCGGCGCGCGCTCGCCGGTCAGCGCGGCCTCCTGCGTCTCCAGCGTGGCGGCCCGCACCAGACGTCCGTCGGCCGGCACCAAGTCGCCGGCTTCGAGCTGCACGATGTCCCCGGGAACGAGTTGCGCCGCGGGAACTTCCACCAGGACTCCACCCCGGACCACGCGGGCCTGCGGAACCTGAATCCGCGCCAGGGCGTCCACGCTGGCCCGGGCCTTCAGCTCCTGCCGAGTGCCCAGCACCAGGTTGAGCACCACCAGGGCGGCGACCACCAGCGCGGTCGAGACCTCCGCGATCACCAGGCTGACGATCACCACGGCGATCAGCATCAGGTTCATCGGATCCTTGAGCTGCAGCAGCACCAGTGCAGCCACCGACGGGGCCGGTTCCGCGGCGATCACGTTGTCGCCGAACCGCGTCCGTCGGTCGTCGATCGCGGCCGACGACAGCCCACCGGTGCTGTCGGACTCGAGCGCCGACACGACGGATTCGACGTCCTGGACGTGCCAGGCCGGTGCGGGGGCGTCGTCCTCCCGACTCTCCGGTGACGACGGCGGGCGTGCGATGGCCATACAACTCTCCTGCCTCGGGCTCGGGCGGTGTCGTGACTACTCGACTGCGGTTCGGTTTCGGGTCGTCAATACGGGGTCGGGATCCAGTGCAGGACCTGCTCGGGTGGCCGATAGTCCTTGGCCTTCTGCCGCTTCGGCAGTTCGATCCGGGGACGTTCGAGCGGCGTGTAGGGAACCTGACCGAGAAGGTGCTCGATCACATTCAACCGACCCCGTTTCTTGTCGTCGGTGGAGACGACATACCAGGGCGCCCAGCCCGTGTCGGTGAACCGGAACATCTCGTCGCGGGCCCGCGAATAGTCGTACCAGCGGCTGTAGGACGCGAGGTCCATGTCGGAGAGCTTCCAGATCTTCCGCGGATCGTCGATCCGGCTCTGCAGGCGAAGGGTCTGCTGTTCCTCGCTGATCTCGAGCCAGTACTTGAGCAGGATGATCCCCGACTCGACCATCGACCGTTCCACCGTGGGCACCTGTTCCAGGAACTGGTGTGCCTGCTTCTCCGTGCAGAATCCGAGCACTCGTTCGATGCCGGCCCGGTTGTACCAACTGCGGTCGAAGATGACGACCTCGCCGGCCGCGGGCAGATGCGGAATGTACCGCTGGAGGTACATCTGCGACTTCTCCCGTTCGGTGGGAGCGGGCAGCGCGACCACGCGGAAGACCCGCGGGCTCACCCTGGCCGTGATCGCCTTGATGACTCCGCCTTTGCCCGCCGTGTCCCGGCCCTCGAAGACGATGCAGACCTTCGCCCCGGTCGCACGGACCCATTCCTGCATGGCGACCAACTCGGCGTGCAGCGGTTCGAGATGCTTGCGGTACTTCTTGCCCGACATCGGGCCCGCCGGGCCGCCGTGATCCGGGCCTCGGAGTTCACCCGAGGACGATGAGTAATCTGGCATGGCCGTACGCTCCCGTGGCTGGACCGAATGACTAACTGGTCATTCTGTGCCACGTCCGAGGCATCCGCGCGGTAACCGACGAAGAGGACGCGCAATTGTCGTGGCAGGTACGGAGCACACCGTCGCATGCTCGATCGTGACCAGTCGTTTCCCCGATGAGCCTGCAGCCGCAAAGGTTTTCCCGCAGAATGTCCCAATGGCTCGGGTTGAGGAGATGCTCGAAGTCGAACAGGTGATTCGTCGCCTGATCGCACGGTTTCCGGTTATGGCTGTCGACGACATCGACGCACGTGTGCACGCCGTCTACGGACGATTCGCCGACTGCAAGGTCAGGATCTTCGTGCCGTTGCTGATCGAGAAGGCGGCTCGACGCGACATCGAGGACTTCCTGGCACAGCCGGACCACCTGACGCTCGTGTCGCCGACGCCCGGCACCACGCCGCAGACGGTCGAGGTCCGGGCCGGCGAGGTCGCCTGAACCCGGCCCGATCGTGTCGGCATGGTCCGACACGACCGGGCCTGTTCGTCAGCCCCGCAGCAGCCCCTTGGCGACGTGGGTCACCTGGATCTCGTTGCTGCCGGCGTAGATCATCAGCGACTTGGCGTCGCGCGCAAGCTGCTCCACGCGATACTCGGCCATGTAACCGTTGCCGCCGAACAACTGCACCGCCTCCATCGCGACGTCGGTGGCCGCCTTCGACGAGTAGAGCTTCATCGCCGACGCCTCGGACAAGCTCAGCGGCTTGCCCGCCTTGCCCCGCTCGAGGGCACTGAAGAGCATGTTCTGGACGTTGATGCGCGCGACCTCCATCTCGGCCAGCTTGAGCTGGATGAGCTGGAACTGTGCGATCTCCTGGCCCCACAGCTTGCGGTTCTTCGCGTAGTCGATCGAAAGCCGTTGCGCCTCGTTGATGATGCCCAGCGACAGGGCCGCGATCCCGACCCGCTCCGCGGTGAAACCGGCCTTGGCGCCTTCGGATCCGCGCGCGTCCGAACCGGTGTCCTCGGTCTCGCCGAGCAGGCGGTCCTTGCCGACGCGCACGTTGTCGAAGAACAGCTCGCCCGTCGGCGAACTCATCATGCCCATCTTCTTGAACGGCTTGCCCTGGGTCAGTCCCGGCATCCCCTTGTCGAGGACGAACGACAGGACCTTACGGTCCCGCATCGGGGTGCCGCTGCCGTCGTCGAGCTTGGCGAACACGACGATGGTGTCGGCGTAGGGGCCATTGGTGATGAAGGTCTTCTGCCCGTTGAGGATGTAGTCGTCACCATCGCGACGGACCGTTGTCTTCATACCGCCCAGCGCGTCCGATCCGGAGTCGGGTTCGGTGATCGCCCAGGCGCCGACCTTCTCCATCGTGACCAGTTCGGGCAGCCACCGCTTCTTCTGGGCGAGCGTGCCCTTGCCGCGGATGGTCGAGGCGGTCAGGCCCATGCTCACGCCCAGGGATGCGACGAGACCGAGACAGACCCCCGCCAGTTCGATGTTGACCATCATGAACATCGAGCCGCCCATACCGCCGCCGTCGCCCGAGGGCTTCTTCTTCTCCCCGTTGGCCTCGGCCTCGAGTTCCTTCTCGAGAGCGTCCTTGGCCATCGCGTCGACACCGAAGCTCGACAGCAGTTTGCGAGTGATGTCGTAGGGCGGCAGCGTGCCGGATTCGAGTTCGTCGAGATGTGGCCGGATCTCCTTGTCGATGAACGCCCGCAGGGCGTCCCGAACCATCAGATCTTCTTCGGACCACTCGAACATCGTCACACTCCCAGACCGGTGTCCGCGCAGGGGCGAACACGTTTCAGTTTTGTCGTCCCCAACTGTGTCAGGAGTCACTGCCGATGTCTAGGTACGTCGTCGCAGATCTGTTCCTACCGAGCATCGGTGCAGGTGTAGAGGGTGGCCGGACGCACCTCCCGCGCGAAGAACCCGTCCGCATCGACGCACAGCAGGGCCTGCGCCACCGGCATCGCGACCACCACGTAGCCATCGCCGTGCTCGGCCTGCCCGGCACGCCAGGCATGGACTCGGTCGACGAACTGCGCGACACTCTCACCCCCGTGCGGGCGGGCCTCCGGGTCGGTGAACCACCCGCCGAGGTCGACGGGGTCGATCTCCTCCGGGGACAGGCCCGACCACGCACCGACATCGAGCGTCCGCAGCGCGTCGTCGACGATGAGGCCGCCTGTCGCGCCGAGTATCTCGGCGGTGGCGCGGGTCGCCGCCTCCGGGCCGCAGATGTCGATCGGGCGGGTGAGCGACGCGCTCAGAGCGAGCACGTCGCGTCGACCACGCTGATCGAGAACCGGGTCACCGCCGAACCGCACCGACCGGTTGGGGCCGGTGCGACCGGCGGTGATGATCTGCATGCCGGGCAGTGATCGCCTCAGTTCGGCACGGAGACCGCGCGAGCGCGGTCAGTCGCCTGCGACCGGGCCATCGCCCCCACGATCAGAGCGAACGAGACGGTGAGAACCGTCCACAGAATGACCTGGTTGGCGATCGCATACACCCGGAAATCCCCGATCACGTCACCGGGGAAGCCCGGGAACACGACCTGTCCGGCGCCGTCGCGGACCGGGCCGGGGACCTCGCTGAACGACGGCAGGAAGGCGAGCACGATCGCGATGCCGGCCAGATAGGCGACCGTGGCCGCGACCGCCGAGACCAACCCACCGATGCGCGGGCGCAACCACGACGCCAGGACCACCGCCGCGATGGCGAGGATCACCGACGACACGGTGATGGTGAGGAAGGCACCGGTTCGTTCGCCGATGGTGTCGTCGTCGCCGACGGCGGGTGGGTTCGCCGGGTAGGCGAAGAACGGGACGGCGAAGACGGCGACGAAACCGATGCCGCCGAGCACGCCCGCGACCGCACGGGGATCCGTGGCCGGATGACGGCTGCCGACGTGGCTCCACAAGACCGTGAACGCCACCGCGAAGAACGCGCCCATGCACACCGCGAACACGACGTTGCCGATCCCCGCGCCGAGGTTCTCCTGCATCGCGCGGGTGAACAACTCTCCGCCCTCACCATGGGTGTGACCACCCGGTTCGGCGGCATGGGCCAGGGCCTCCTCGGCCGCCGAGCGGGCGCTCTCGTAGTCGATGGCCTTGCCCACGACGGGTTCGAGGTAGAACCGCGCGAACACGAACGAGACGATGCCGGCGATCAGACCTGCGAGCAGGCCGGCGCCGATGAACTTCTTCTCCATGTCGACTCAGTGGCAGGGGAAGCCGAGGAAATGGCGGGCGTCGTGCACGAACTCGTGCACGTGGGTGTCGGAACCGAAGACCGACACGACTCCCTGGTCGTAACCGAGGAAGTAGTACGCCAGCCCGGCGAGCAGCACGGTCAGGCTGAGCCAGAGCGCCGCGCTCGCGACGGAGATGTTCGGTACGGGCAGGGCACGGGCCGGGGCGACCGGTGATGCCGCCTCGGTACGGGGAGCTGTCATGGTGGGTCCTTTCGCCGATCTCGCGTCGGAGAGTTCACGGGTGGTGCACGCCGGCACGGCATCCTGACTCACGCATGCCCCGTCACGTCGACCGTGTCGATCTGGGCTGCGTTCACAGTGGCGCGACCGTTCCGGACTCTCACCGGATTCCCCGTACAGGCGTGAGGAGACTGTATACCGCGTTCTGTCGTACGCGTGCGACATAGTGGAGAGATGCCCCGCCCCTCGGTGCTCGACCGCTTCACCGCCCCCACCCGGCGGTGGTTCTCGGGTGCGTTCACCGCGCCCACCGCTGCGCAGAAGGGCGCCTGGACCTCCATCGCCGACGGCGCGAACACCTTGGTCATCGCACCGACCGGGTCCGGGAAGACCCTGGCCGCGTTCCTCTGGGCTCTCGATCGGCTCGCCGCCGACGCCGGCAATCGTCCCGCGGGCACCAAGGTCGTCTACATCTCGCCGTTGAAGGCGCTGGCCGTCGACGTCGAGCGCAACCTGCGCGCACCGCTGACCGGCATCACCCGGGCGGCCCAGGAGCTGAACCTTCCGGAGCCCAACATCACCGTGGGCGTGCGGTCGGGCGACACCTCCGCCGCCGATCGGCGTGCGCTGGTCAAAACCCCACCCGACATCCTCATCACCACCCCCGAGTCGCTGTACCTGATGCTCACCTCGGCCGCGCGGGAGAGTCTCACCGGCGTGGAGGCGATCATCGTCGACGAGGTCCACGCGGTCGCCGCGACCAAACGAGGTACCCATCTCGCGCTGACCCTCGAGCGCCTCGACGAACTGCTGGACAAACCCGCCCAGCGGATCGGCCTCTCGGCGACGGTCCGCCCGCCCGAGGTGGTCGCGGGGTTCCTGTCCGGCGCCGCGCCGTGCCAGGTGGTCAAACCCAAGGCCGACAAGACATTCGACCTGCGCGTCGACGTCCCCGTCGAGGACATGGCCAACATCCCGCCGCCGGTGTCCGATGCCGACCCCGCGGCGCTGGACGACGCGTTCTCGCCGACTGCCGGCTCGTTGTGGCCGTACGTCGAGGCCTCGATCGTCGACCAGATCGAGGCGAACCGCGCCACGATCGTCTTCGCCAACTCCCGACGCCTCGCCGAGAAGCTCACCGCTCGGCTCAACGAGATCCACGCCGAGCGCCACGGCGAGCCTGCCGAACCGACCGGCAATCCGTCGGTCGCGGGCGGCGCCCCGGCGTTCGTGATGGGCAGCGGCGCGAGCTCCGGCGCCGAGCCGGTTCTCGCCCGCGCCCATCACGGCTCGGTCAGCAAGGAGCAGCGCGCCCAGATCGAGGACGACCTGAAGGCAGGCCGCCTCTCGTGTGTGGTGGCCACCAGCTCACTCGAACTCGGCATCGACATGGGTGCGGTCGATCTCGTCATCCAGGTGGAGTCCCCGCCGTCGGTGGCGAGTGGACTGCAGCGGATCGGCCGCGCCGGGCACCAGGTCGGCGAGATCAGCCAGGGCATCCTCTACCCCAAGCACCGCACCGATCTGCTGCACTGCACGGTGACGGTGGGCCGGATGCTCGACGGCGCGATCGAGGAGATCAAGGTCCCGCAGAATCCGCTCGACATCCTCGCCCAGCAGACCATCGCGGCGGCCGCGGTCGACGACCTCGAGGTCGATCACTGGTACGAGGTCGTCCGGCGCGCGGCGCCCTACCGCGAACTGGGCCGGGGCGTCTTCGACGCGACCCTCGACCTGATCGCGGGCCGCTTCCCGTCCGACGAGTTCGCCGAACTGCGCCCCCGGGTGAACTGGGACCGCGACGCCGGGGTCATCACCGGCCGGCGCGGCGCCCAGCGGCTCGCCGTCACCTCGGGCGGTTCCATACCCGACCGCGGACTCTTCGGCGTGTTCATGGTCGGCGAGAAGGCCACTCGCGTAGGCGAACTCGACGAGGAGATGGTCTACGAGTCCCGGGTCGGCGACGTGTTCGCGCTGGGCGCCACCAGTTGGCGGATCGAGGACATCACCCACGACCGCGTACTCGTCTCCCCCGCGTTCGGTCAACCGGGCCGGTTGCCGTTCTGGATCGGTGACGCGATCGGACGCCCCGCCGAACTGGGCGCCGCGATCGGCGCCTTCACCCAGTCGATCGCCGATCCCGGGAAGCTCGACGACCAGGCAGACCGACTCGGGCTCACCGACAACGCCCGCAGCAACCTCGCGACACTCATCGCCGAGCAGCGCGAGGCGACCGGACACCTGCCCACCGATCGCACGCTGGTCGTCGAGAGGTTCCGCGACGAACTCGGCGACTGGCGGGTGATCCTGCACTCCCCCTACGGCTTACGTGTACACGCCCCCTGGGCCAGTGCCATCTCGCAGCGCCTGCTGGAGACCCTCGGCATCGAGGGCGCCACCACCGCCTCCGACGACGGCATCATCCTGCGGATGCCCGACACCGACGACGCCCCTCCCGGAGCCGATGTGTTCCTCCTCGACCCCGACGAGGTCGAGCAACTCGTGACCGACGGTCTGGCCGACTCGTCGATGTTCGCGTCCCGTTTCCGCGAATGCGCCGCCCGCGCCCTGCTGTTGCCGCGCCGGGATCCGGGCCGGCGCGCCCCGCTGTGGCAACAGCGCCAGCGCAGCGCCCAACTGCTCTCCGTCGCATCCAAATTCCCCGACTTCCCGATCGTGCTCGAAGCCGTCCGCGAATGCCTGCAGGACGTCTACGACCTCCCCGCCCTGCTCGATCTGCTGAACCGCATCCGCACGCGCCGGATCCGGGTGGTGGAGACCGAGACCCAAAGCCCCTCTCCCTTCGCCGCGTCGCTGCTGTTCGGGTACGTGGGAGCCTTCATGTACGCCGACGACGCGCCGCTCGCCGAGCGCCGCGCGGCCGCCCTCTCCCTCGACACCAGCCTGCTGGCCCAGTTGCTCGGGCGCGTCGACCTGCGCGAGCTCCTCGATCCGGCGGTCATCGCCGACGTGATCGCCCGGCTCCAACGCCTGTCCCCCGAGCGTCAGGCGCGCGACGCCGAGGACATCGTCGACCTCCTGCGATGGCTGGGCCCGCTCACCACCGAGGAGGTCGCGGCCCGGTATCGCGGCGACGAGCCGGCCGCCGACCTGCTCACCGAGCTGCACCGGGTCGGGCAGATCATCTCGGTCAACCACAACGCACGTGCGCTGTGGGCGGCCATCGACGACACCGCCCGCCTCCGTGACGCTCTCGGGGTGCCCGCACCTCTCGGCATCCCGGCGGCCTATCTCGAGGAGGTGCCCGACCCAGTCGGAGACCTCATCGGCCGGTACGCCCGCACCCATGGCCCGTTCACCGTGCCCGAGGCCTCCGCGGCTCTGGGTATCGCGACCGGGGTCGTGCGCGACACCCTCAACCGTCTCGCATCGGAGCGACGCGTCGTCGAGGGTGACTTCCTGCCCGATGCCGGTACCGGCCCCCGGGACGGGCAATGGTGTCACGCCGACGTGCTGGGTCAGATCCGACGCGGTTCCCTGGCGGCGAGCCGCGCCGAGGTGGCTCCCGTCGGTACCGACGTCCTCACCCGGTTCCTCCTCGACTGGCAGCACGCGTCGTCGGGCACCCAGCTCCGGGGTGTCGACGGGGTGGCGACGGTCATCGACCAGCTGGCCGGGTTCCCGCTGCCGGCGTCCGCGTGGGAGTCCCTCGTACTGCCGGCCCGGGTGTCCGATTACGCAGCGCCGATGCTCGACGAACTGCTCAGCGCCGGTGAGGTCATCTGGTCCGGACACGGCCGCATCGGGAACTCCGACGGCTGGGTGGCGCTGCATCCCGCGGACGTCGCCGTCCTGACGCTGCCCGACGCCGACGAGATCGACACCACCCCGGTCCACGACGGGGTCACCGCCGCACTCGAACCCGGTGGTGCCCTGCGGTTCCCACAGATCGCCGCCGACATCAGCACCGGCACCACCACGCCGGCCGCCGACATCGAGACCGCCCTGTGGGACCTCGTGTGGGCGGGGCGGGTCAGCAACGACAGCTTCGCGCCCGTCCGGGCCCTGCTGCAACCGCGGCGCAGCCCGTCCGCACCGCGCTCGGCGCCCGCGCATCGGGCACGCGGGCGCGCACCCCGGCTCCGGGCCGGCCGCCTGTCGGCCCGGTACCTCACCGAACACTCCGTCGCTCCCCCGGTGTCGCCGACGGCGAGTGGCCGCTGGTTCGCCCTCGACCACCCGTCCACCGAGCCGACCATCGCCACGCAGGGCCTCTGCGATCAGTTGCTGACCCGATACGGCGTGATCACGCGCGGCAGCGTGGTCTCGGAGGAGGTGACCGGCGGCTTCGCGCGGGTCTACAAGGCGCTCACCGTCTTCGAGGACAACGGACATGTTCGTCGCGGCTACTACGTCGACGGCCTCGGCGGGGCGCAGTTCGCCTCGCCGGCCACGGTCGACGAATTGCGCCGGCATGCGCTGCCCGATCGCAAAGCGCCCCGCGAGGCAACCGTGCTGGCCGCGACGGACCCGGCCAATCCCTACGGGGCGGCGCTCGAGTGGCCGGCGTCTCGCGACGCCGAGGCCGGTCACCGCCCGGGCCGCAAACCGGGGGCGCTCGTGGTGATCGTCGACGGTGACGTGGTGTGTTTCGTCGAACGCGGCGGCAAGACGCTGCTGACGTTCAGCGACTCGATCCCGCGGCTGGAGTCGGCCGCGGGCGCGCTGGTCGCACTGGTCCGGCGGGGCCGGATCGCGCGTCTGACGATCGACCACATCGACTCGGAACCCGTGCGCGCCACCGACTTCGGCAAGGTGCTCGTCGAAGCGGGATTCTCGACGACCCCGCGCGGCATCCGGCTGCGTTTCGGTGATCATGCCTGAGGTGGACCATGCCTGAGGGCGACACCGTCTACGCGGCCGCCGCACGACTGCGGGCGGGGCTCGCGGGACGGGTGCTCGAGTCGTCGGACTTCCGCATCCCGTCGCTGGCCACCGCGGACCTCTCCGGACGCGAGGTCCTCGCGGTGCGATCGGTGGGCAAGCACCTGCTGATCGACGTCGCCGAGAGCGGTCCGGGTGTCGGCGACACCCTCAGCATCCACTCGCATCTGAAGATGGAGGGCGCCTGGCACGTGCACCCGCGGGGGCAACGGTGGCGCCGCCCGGCCTACCAGGCCCGCGCCGTCCTGCGCACCGCCGACCATGAGGCGGTCGGTTTCGACCTCGGCGTACTGGAACTGCTCGCCGACCCCGACGCCGCGCTCGCCTACCTCGGCCCCGACCTGCTCGCCGACGACTTCGATCGCGAGGAGGCGATCCGACGTCTCGGTTCCGACCTGGACGCGACGATCGGTGCGGCCTTGCTCGACCAGCGGCTGATCGCGGGAATCGGCAACGTCTTCCGCAGCGAGATCTGCTTCCTGCGGCGGGTCCTGCCGACCCGCCCGGTCGGCGAGGTCGACCTCGGGCCGGTCGTGGACCTCAGCCGACGCCTGCTGTGGGCGAACCGCTTGCGATCGGCCCGCACCACCACGGGCAACACATCGCCCAATGCGCGGATGTGGGTGTACGGACGCCACGGGCGGCTGTGCCGGCGCTGCGCCACCCCGGTGAAGCGGGGCGAACTCGAATCCCCGGGCGGCGAACGATCCGTCTATTGGTGTCCCCGGTGCCAGGTGTGATCCGGCCGAGGCCCCTCACACGGGGTAGCGCTCGGGCTCGGGCCCGAACTCGAAGCGGCGGGCGGTGATCGAGTCGACCGTGATCTCCACGTAGTTGTATTTCATCGTCGCGATCCACGGGCGCAGCGGCAGCTGGTCGGCCGCCTCGATCTCCCGGAGCGACACCAGTATGCGTGCCGTCCCCTTGGCGACCACACTCCACCCGTCGGCGTCGGTGTGTCCGTCGGCCTCGAACGCCACTCGCGAATTCACCGCCAGCTCCGACAGTTTCGTGCCCTCGCCGGACCGCAGCATGATGCGGCCGTCGGTCGCGTGGAAGTTCACCGGGAAGATGTCGGGCTGGCCGTCGACGCTCAGTGCAATCCGACCGAGCTGCGCTCCTCCCAACAGGTCCCAGGCCTGGCTGGGGGTGAGCACCCGTACCGATTCGTCGACCATGATCGTCTCCTTCTCCCCACACCGATCGTCCCGCGCGACCAGGGAACGGCGACAGAGCCCAACGTCCCGACTTGACCGGAGCCACCGTCACTTCGGAACGGGCACCGGTTCGAGGATCTCGGCCCGGGCCTCGGGGGCCGCGGCGCGCAGGGCGTCGGCGGAGTCGTCGTCGGGTTGCTGCTGCGAGGCCACCTCGGCCTCCACGCGCGCGACGTAGGTCGCCACCTCGAAGTCGCGTTGCTCGGTGGTCCAGCCGAGGAGGGGCGCCAGCAGGTCGGCGACCTCGTCGGCGCAGTCGACGCCACGATGGGAGTACTCGATGGCGATGCGGGTCCGCCGGGCGAGGACGTCCTCGAGGTGCAGCGCCGCCTCGTCGACCGCGGCGTACACCACCTCCACGCGCAGATACTGCGGCGCCGCGGCCAGCGGTTGCAGCAGGCTCTTGTCGCCGTCGGCGTAGTACAGCACGTCGTCGATCAGCGAGCCGTAGCGGTTCAGCAACCGGCGAATCCGGTACGGGTGCAACCCGAATCGGCGTCCGAGGTGCTCGCACTGGTTGATGAGCGCGAAGTAACCGTCCGCCCCGAGCAGCGGGACGCGTTCGGTGATCGACGGCGCCACCCGGGTGGGGATGAAGTCGTCGCACGCGTCGACGGCGTCGGCGGCCATCACACGGTAGGTGGTGTACTTGCCGCCGGCGATCGACACGAGTCCGGGCGCGACGGTCGCGACCGCGTGTTCCCGGGACAGCTTCGAGGTCTCGTCGTCCTCCCCGGCCAACAGCGGCCGGAGGCCGGCGTAGACGCCTTCGATGTCGTCGTGGTTGAGCTTGGTGACCAGGACCTCGTTGACGCGTTCGAGGATGTAGTCGATGTCGGCGCGGGTGGCGGCCGGATGCGCGAGGTCGAGGTTCCAGTCGGTGTCGGTGGTGCCGATGATCCAGTGCGTCTCCCACGGGATGACGAACAGCACCGAGTTGGCGGTGCGCAGGATGATCGCGGTCTCGCTGACGATCCGGTCGCGCGGCACCACGATGTGCACGCCCTTGGAGGCCCGGACCTTGAAGTGCCCGCGCTGCTTGGACAGTGCCTGCACCTCGTCGGTCCACACGCCCGCGGCGTTGATCACGCAGTGGGCACGGATCTCGGTCACATCGCCGTTCTCGGTGTCGCGCACCCGGACTCCGAGCACCCGGTCGGATTCGCGCAGAAATCCGGTGACCTGGGTCGAGGTCCGGATGACCGCACCGTAATTGGCCGCTGTGCGGGCGACCGTGAGGCTGTGCCGCGCGTCGTCGACGACGGTGTCGTAGTACCGGATCCCGCCGATGAGCGAGCTGCGCTTGAGTGCCGGGGCCACGCGCAGGGCACCCGATCGGGTGACATGACGCTGTCCGGGAACGGACTTGGCGCCGCCCATCCGGTCGTAGAGGAAGATGCCGGCTCCGACATACGGCCGCTCCCACACCCGTTGCGTGAGCGGATACAGGAACGGCAACGGCTTGACCAGATGTGGCGCGAGGAACCGGAGCGACAACTCGCGTTCGCGTAGAGCCTCACGCACGAGGCCGAATTCGAGCTGCTCGAGATAGCGGAGGCCGCCGTGGAACATCTTCGACGACCGGCTCGATGTGCCCGAGGCGATGTCGCGTGCCTCGACCAGCGCGACGCGCAGACCGCGTGTCGCGGCGTCGAGTGCGGCACCGACACCCACCACGCCGCCACCGATGACCACCACGTCGAACTGTTCCTCCCCGAATCTCCGCCACGCCTCGGCGCGGTAGAGGGGCCCCATGTCGGCGGGCCGGTCCGCGTTGAACTCGGTGTTCATGGTTGCTGAGCCTAATTGATCTCTGTGGCCTCGACAGCGTGCGACACTGTCCGGCGTGGGTAGGTCAGGCAAATACGTGGCGGCAATCGACCAGGGCACCACCTCGACCCGGGCGATGATCTTCGATCACGAGGGTCGCGTCGTCGGCGCCGAACAGCTCGAACACGAACAGATCTTCCCGCGCGCGGGCTGGGTGGAACACGACGCCGCCGAGATCTGGCGTAACACCCGCCGCGTCGGCGCCGCTGCCCTCGCGTCGGCCGAACTGACCGCGAAGGACATCGTCGCCTGCGGCCTCACCAATCAGCGCGAGACCACCGTGATCTGGGAGCGCGACACCGGCAAGCCGGTGCACAACGCCATCGTGTGGCAGGACACGCGAACCGATGATCTGTGCACCGAGCTGGCCGGAGATGTCGGCATGGACCGGTTCCGCGATCGCACCGGCCTGCCGTTGTCGACCTACTTCGCCGGCCCCAAGGCCCGCTGGCTGCTCGACTCCGTGGACGGCCTCCGCGAACGCGCCGAGAACGGCGAGTTGTGCTTCGGCACAATGGATTCCTGGATGGCGTGGAACATGACCGGCGGCGTGGACGGGGGTCAGCACGTCACCGACGTCACGAATGCCTCCCGGACGATGCTGATGGACCTGCGCACCCAGCAGTGGGATGCCGAGATCTGCGCCGACATGGGCATACCGATGGCCATGCTGCCCGAGATCCGAAGCTCCTCGGGCGACTTCGGGGCGCTCCGCGGCAACGGCCCGCTGCCCGGCGTGCCCCTGGCGGGCATCCTCGGCGACCAGCAGGCGGCGACCTTCGGCCAGGCCTGCCTGGAACCCGGCGAGGCCAAGAACACCTACGGGACCGGCAACTTCCTGCTCCTCAACACCGGCACCGAGCCGGTCTTCAGCGAGCACGGACTGCTCACCACCGTCTGCTACCGCATCGGCGAGCAGCCCGCACGATACGCACTCGAGGGCTCGATCGCGGTGACCGGTTCGCTCATCCAGTGGCTGCGCGACAACCTCGGCCTGATCCCGCAGGCATCTGACGTCGAGAAACTGGCCGGCGGGGTCGACGACAACGGCGGCGTCTACTTCGTCCCGGCGTTCTCCGGACTCTTCGCGCCGCGCTGGCGCCCCGATGCCCGCGGCGTCATCGTGGGTCTCACCCGGTTCGCCGACAAGGGCCACATCGCCCGAGCCGCACTGGAAGCCAGCGCCTTTCAGACGCGTGAGGTCATCGAGGCGATGCAGGCCGACTCCGGGGTCGAACTGTCGACGTTGAAGGTCGACGGCGGAATGGTCGTGAACGAACTGCTCATGCAGTTCCAGGCCGACATCCTCGACGTACCCGTCGTGCGGCCGGTCGTCAACGAGACGACCGCCCTCGGCGCAGCCTACGCGGCCGGGCTGGCAGTGGGTTTCTGGGAGAGCGAGGACGACATCCGCGCCAACTGGGCCGAAGACCGCCGGTGGGAGCCCGGGATGGCCGCCGACGACCGCGACCGCCTCTACGCGGGGTGGAACCGAGCCGTCGAGCACAGCTTCGGCCTGACCTGACCGGCGCGACGGTGCCGCCGCCTCACATCACGTGGTCGGCGAGGATGGCGACCACACCGGCCGTGCCGCCCAGTGCCGCGGCGGCCTCGTAGGCCGATTCGCGGAGCGCATCCCGGCGCAACTCGCCGGCCGCGGACGTCGACATCGCGGCCACCAGACAGTCGACGGCACGCGCGCGGCGGAAGCTGTCCCGCTGGGCGTCGACGTCCCCGCGACGCTGATGCGCGAAGGCGTCGAAATCATGCTGCGCCGCAACGAGCCGGAGACGGGCGATGCCGGCCGTCGACGCACCGCCCTGCCGCCGCCACTGGCTGATCGCCTCCCGGATCTCGGGCGTCGAGACCGCCGTGACGTCCAGGACGGTCGCGACGATCAGGTGCAGACACGCCGTGAGGTCCTCGTCGGGCACCGAGTCGACGAGGCGGGCGACGCCGCCCGGTAACCGGTCGACACGCTTCAGCCCGGCGTTCACACGGTCTCCGGTTTCGACGTGGCCGAACCGCCCGACGGTGCATCGGTGTCGTCCGAGACCTCCTGCGCCGCACCGTCGACGGGGGTCCGGGAGACGGCGTCGCCGGGTGCCGCGGGCCGCAGGGACAAGGCCTGATCCGGCCCGGCCGGCGCGGCATCGTCGACCGCCGGGGAGGCCTGCCGGATCCAGTCGCCGATGACGGGCGGACCGACGAGCGGCATGTCGCCGACGAGCTGCGCGCCGTGTTCCCGTGTGTGCAGGTACG
>ERZ501064.15-NODE-15-length-53718-cov-8.910721_pt1 | contig 53718 bp, 76 predicted proteins | sample MGYA00510851_ERZ501064 | MGnify/ENA primary metagenome ERZ501064 (study PRJEB25958, sample SAMN03398529) | human skin metagenome | study: EMG produced TPA metagenomics assembly of the Human Skin Microbiome Metagenome (human skin metagenome) data set. | reverse complement strand
GTCCGCCAGCCACAGCCAGCGCCGCCACGCCAGGAACAGGATGCCCAGGCCCGCGCCGATCTGCGCGCCGTAGCTCGTCACGGGGCTGTCGGCGTCGTCCACGCGGTTGATGGCGCGCTCGCGGTCCAGGGCATCTTGGTAGCTGTCCGCCCCGCCCGTGACGTAGCGCCCGGCCGCCGCGATATCGTCCATGAACGGCACGGCGCGCGCGACGCCGCGGCCCGCGACATCGACTGCGGCGAGCGCCGGGCCCTGCGCAGTACGAGCCTCACGAGCCTGCCGCTCGTACTCGGCGACGCGAGCGGCCCGCTCCGGGTCAGGCTGATCAACGGCCGGCAGCGAGACGCGAACGCGACCCCGCGCCTGCGGCTGGCCGGGCGCCGTGGTAGTCGGCGCGAGCCGCTGGGTCGGCTCGTCGGGCAGAAGTTCGACGCTCGGCGCGGGCTGGCCCACCATGACGGGCATCTCGCCGCTGCCGGGCGCGGGCGGGACCATGAACCCAGTCTCGCGGGCGTTCGGGGCGGGCATGTCTGCCGCGTCGTCCAGAAGCTCTACCATCGCCGCGGCGGGGGCGGGGCGCGCGGTCGGCGCGTCCAGCACCTCTACGGCATCGGAGCCGCCGCCGGACGAACGACCGTTGCCAAACGCCCCGAAGATCGCGTTGGCGTGCGCGTTGCGCGTGCCCCAGCCGTGCGAGTATTCCGCGCCTCGATCAGAGCCTTTTGGGCGCTCAAACCGCGTCACGAAGGCTGCGGCGGCTTCGGTCGGCGTCTTGGCCGCCATAAGGCCGTCGTAGGCGCTGCGGTGCGTATTGCGCAACTCCCAATCGGTGAACTTGAGCTGCGTGTCGAAGTCGCCCGGGTTCAGCTTGTTGGCGAGCGCGAAGCGGCGCAGGTTCACCGCTCGCTGCCCATTCCACTGGCCGAGCCCGATACTGTCGGAGCCGTCCGAGCCGTCGCCCGGGTTTCGGGCGCCCGGGTTCAGGCCGCTTTCGCCGACGAAGTTGCCCAAGATGCCGCCGGCCGCCTGGGGCGAGTAGCCCCGCGACAGGAAGAAGTCGAAGCCTTGGCGAGCGCGGTCCCTCATTCCGGCACGTCCTGTCCGTTCACGCGGCGATAGATCCGGCCGTCACGCCGGAAGCGGGCGCCCTCGGGCACTTGGTTCAGAGGCACGGTGCGGGGAGAGCCGGGCTGAGACGCCTGGGCCTGCGGAGTGTCCTCGGCACGAGGCGAGGCGGAGGACCGCCCCGTCAGCGCGGGATCCGTGAGATTGCGGCCCGCCAGTGCGGCGTCGCGGGTCGCCTTCAGATCCTTCTCAAGCCCGCCGAGCTTGCTCCGGATCTTCTCGACGCTGTCGATCGCCTGCGGCCTGTAGCGGTCGGCGTAGGCCTTCGCCTCGCTCTCGCTCATGCCGGCGCCGGTCAGGTTGCGCATCAGCGCATCGATGCCGGTTGACACGCGCCGGTTGATCTCGCCCGGAACGCCCGACCCGGTCGCCATCTGAGCTGCGGCCACGACGCCGTAGGGGTTCAGGTTGCCGCCGAGCGCGCCCGCGTCAATCTGCTTGCGGATCTCGGGGAGGTCGTTGTCGAGGAACTGGTTGCCGAGGCCGATGCGGGCGGCGAGCTCGCCGCCGAGCGGCTGGGGCTTCTCCGCCTTGCTCGCGTTTTCCGCCGCCTTCACGCGTGCGATCGTCGCCGGGTCCTGCGGACCGCCCGGCACGGGGCGCTGCCCGCCGGGATTGGCGGGATCGGCCTCGTAACCTGCCGGATACTCGCGGCGCGTCGCCTGCTGGACAGCCAAGGCCGACTGTTGATCCGCGCGCTGGTCAGCCTTGTCGCGGTAGTAGTCGGTCAGCTTGTCCAGCCCGGCCTGACGGTTGCGGTCAAAGGCAACGTCCTCGCGGCCGGTGGTGAACGCGCGCTCGCGGAAGGCATCGTTGCTGGCATCCCGGGTGCGCTGGTAGGCGCGATCTGCGTCTGCCGACTGAAGCCGCGATACGGCGATGGCGCCGTTCACGTCGCCGAGGCCGATCAGAGCCTGCCCGAGCTTGGGCAGGAACTGCGGATCTCCCGGGTTCACGCCGAGACCGGAGACGGCGCGCTTGCGCTCGTTCTCCCGGAGACCCTGATCGTAGCCTTCGCCCAGACGAGAAAGTGCAGTGTAGAAGTCGCCGAACGCCATCGTGCGTCCTCAGGAAAAGAGCTGACGGAACCCGCCGGCCTTGCCGACACGGGTCATCAGGTTGTCGGCCCCGCCGATGATCGCGCCGAGCGCGTTGAGGCTCGTCTCGGTCTGCCCCTTCGCCGTCGTGTTGTTGTTGTTCACGAAAGCGTTGGTGGCGTTGCTGGTCAGGCCCGCGAGCGCGTTGCCGAGGCCGGCTTGCAACCCAGCGCCCGTCTGGTAGACGCCGGCCTGCGCGGTGCCGAGGCCCGTGCCGAGCGCGCCGAGCGCCGTGCCCTGGCTCGCGCTGGCCTGTCCCTGGTTGGTCAGACCGCCGGCCACGCCCTGCACGCCCGTGGTGTAGGTGCCGACACCGCCCTTCAGGTTGTCGATGTAGCGCTGGAAGCTCTGGTCCGCGAGGCCGGTCGCGGTCTTCAGGATATCCGCCGTGGCGTTACCGCCTGCGAGGCCGCCGCGGGCCGCCGCCGTGCGCTGAACGGCGCCGAGCGCCTGATCCATCGCGTAGTCGTAGCCCGGCGCCGCGCGGAAGGCGTCGGCCGCGCGCGCCGAGCCCTCGGCCCCATTCGCACCGATCGCGTCGTAGTAGGTGCCGAGTGCGCCTTGGCCCGCCGTCACCAGCGGGCGGTAGGCGTCCGTCGCCTGTCCCAGATAGCCCTGCGTCTGACCGTACTGGCTCGTCAGGTCGGAGCGCGCCTGCCCGTAGCCTTGGCCGAGAGCGCCGAGGGCGGACGGGTCGTTCGCATCGACCAGCCACTTCAGCGCGTTGCCGTAGGTCTCGGTCAGCGCGCCCGTGCCCTGGTTCAGGCCGGCCGTGATGGCGCCGACGTTGCGCTTGTTGGCGCGGTCGTAGGCGGCCCCACTGAGGGCATCGAAGAGCGCCATTCAGGCCTCCATGAGAGCTTTGCGCAGCCGATCAAGCCATGCGTACTGATCATCGTAGAACTTGCGCCAAGCGGGCGTGCCGAAGGGCTCGGAGGCCGGCGGCGGCTTGGGCGGCGGAGGGAAGTTGGTGGGCAGATCCGCCATCACGAACCCTTCCGGATCGTCACGTTCGGCAGGTCGGCGGCCCGCAGGCTGAACGGCACCGGATCGGAGACCTCGACCGCGACGCGCACGCCCTCTCGAGACGCGCGCCCGAGATCGCCCACTCGCACCGCGACGCCGTAGGCGCCTGGCGGGCCGATCCGCCGCATCAGGGGCGCGCTCCACGCCGCGCTGCCGTCCAGCGACCACGACACCATGCAGTGCGGGTCCGTCTGAACCGGATCAGCGCCGGCCTGATCGCCTTGGCCGCTCACGATATCGACGGTCAGCCCGCCGAGCCGGATGCGGTCCGGGAAGCCCCGCAGCGCCGCGCTCTCGACCCGCGAGACCAGCGGCTTGCCCGCCTCGCTCCGCACGCCATCGCGCACGGCCAGCACCGCGCCTGTCTCAATGTCGCCGACCAGCCACCGACCGAAGGCGTTGACGCTGGTCTCGGCGCGCCAACGGGTCATGCCGGCCGAGCGGCGCTCGTGCCACTCGCTCGTCGTGACGTTGAATTCCCACGTCCCCTGCGGCGAGGACAGCGACCAAACCGCGTTGCCGCCGTAGGTGTAGACGCAGGCCCGCAGCACGTTCGGGCCGGACGCCTTGGCGATGAACTGCTCCACCGCCCGCGTGGAGATCTTGGCGGGCGTGTAGCCGTCAAGGCGCCGCACCGTGCCGTCCGCGGCAACGAAGATCTGCGGTCCGTCCCAACCCTGCTCAAAGCCCGCCACGCACCACGGGCCGAACAGCCCGACCGGGATTACCTGCTGCCGGTTGAGCGGGAACGGCGCCGTCGCTTGGTTGGCGTAGATCTCGATGGACGATTGGCCCCAGGCGTAGAACAGGCCGCCCTGGACCGTGCCACGCAAGAGACCGTCCGGGCTGCTCTCCGCGACCGTGTACGACTGATCGCTCATCGCGAGCGTGTTGGTCGGCGTCGCGTCGGTGCCCGTCGCCCGGATCGTGCCGTTCGGGTAGGTGAAGAGGAAATACCCGTCGAGGAACGACACGTCGTTGGGCGCGCCGACCACCGAGCCGGGGTAGTCCACCACCTTGCCGCCTTGGACGACGAACGGGCCGACCTCCGACACGATCACCACGTCGGGGCCGGCGCTGTCGGCCGTGGACCCACGGTTGTTGCGGGCCATCGTGACGGGGTTCGCGCCGTCGAGGCGATCAACCGCAGCGAGCGTCAGCCCGGCGCTCAGCGACCACAGGCTGTCTGCCCGAGCGAGGTAGAGCGTGCCACCGACTAAGAGCCCGCCACGCGGCGAGGCGGCGTTCGGGCTGGCCTGCGTGACGAGACCGGGCACAGAGACCCAGCGCACATCCGTGCCGTCCTTCAGCGCCTGGGCGTTGACGAGGCGACCCGTGCCCTCGCCGGGAATGGACCCGGGGGCGGAGGAGGTCGGAAGCGGGAGAGGGGCCATCTAGCGCAGCGAGACCCAGAACGCCCAGAACACCAAGGCGAGCACGACGCAGACCGCGCCGAGCGCCACGAAGATGATGGAGCCAAGCCGTTCGTCGGCGCTCGTCGGCAGACCGTCAAGGCGGAACGCCTGAACGAACAGAGCCGCCGCGACCGCGAGGAGGATGAGAGCGAACCAGCCCATCGAGACCTCAGAAATACAGCGGCCGTGACGGCTCGTCGGCGTTCGGTAGCGCCCGATAGCGCCGCAGCCGCGCGATGGCGCCCTGCTCTCGCTGGCCGAGGATCGTGGCGTCCGCCTGCGGCAGGCCGAAGTCGTCGGCCAGACGCGATGCGACGATCGCCGAGAGCGGATCCATCGCGGCGCCCGGCACCTCGGCCGAGGCCGAGAAGTCGTAGATCCGATCCAGCGTCAGCTCATCCATGATGCCCGGCAGGGCATCGCGGACGCGCTTGTGCGCCTCGGGCTCCGCGCTCTGCGCAAAGCCGACCTCGCCGAGCCGGGCGAGAACCCGCCCGACGAGGTCATCTTGAGTATAAACGGCCACAGATCAGCCGTTGCGGCGCGGACGACCGCGGCGGGGCGCCTCGGCCTCGTCGGGGGCCGGCACCTCGCCGTCACCCTCCTCCGACAGCACGTTGGCGCCGTCGATGTCGGAGGCGTCCTCGGAGGGCACGAAGCCCTCGTTGGTGAAGACGGTCGGCTCGTTGTATTTGGCGCCGGAGCCCGGCGGGTAGGCCGGCACCACGGAGCTGTCGAGGCCGCTGTCGGGGCCCGGGGACATGCCGGACGAGGCGGTCAGTTCGGCGGCGCGGTCCTTGGCGGCGCGACCGCCCTGGAACCACGGGTTCTTCGACAGGCGCGCGTGCGTGGCGTCGTCCACCTCGACGGACTTGCCGTGCTCGAAGCGGGTCGAGCCCACCTGCACGAAGGTCGGATCGTCGGGGGTGAGTGCCTTGTAGGTTAAGCGAGGCATTTTCGTCTCCTATGAGAAGCGCGAGAACTCGCCATGAGTCTCGCGAAGTGCGGCTTGGTAAGCCTGCGTAGCTTCTTCAGCCGTATCGAAGGATCCAAGGCAGTAGGCGCGCCCATCGCGGTTGATATGTGCCGACCAGCCGATCCCGTCGTGGCGACGGGCAACGCCCTTGATCCCAGAGGTGTTGTCGGAGCGGAGCCGAGAATTTGCGTTGTTCTGAGCTGGGGTCGCCAACCGGAGATTGGCGAGAGCGTTATTACTCGGGTTACAGTCTCGGTGGTCGATCCACAGCCCGTTCGGCGGCCACTCTCCATGCACCATCGCCCACGCGACGCGGTGCCCGAGCAGCTTCACATAATCGACACGCAGTTCCAGATATCCGTCCGGTCGGTAAGACCCGGCGGCGTCGCCCGCTCTGCGCTTCCCCTGTCGAATTCGATACGTGAACACCCCTGAAAGGGGGTCGTAAGCGAATAGGCCGCGCAAGCGCTCGACGGACGGCAAATTTGCCGCTACTCTAATCACAGCCACAGCATCACCCACATGATGTTTGGTCAGAAGCGGCGGGAGGATGCCAGTCCTCGCGCCGCTTCGTTATTTGTACCTAACCTTGTGAATATTACAAGGGATGCGGGTAGTATTCAAGGTAGATGTCGGCGAGGCCGGCGGTCGCGCCGCCCGTGACGAAGGCCAGCACCTGCGTGTCGGCCGTCACGTTGCCCTGTCCGGTGTTGAACAGGCCGGGCTTGTAGCCCGCCGTGCCGGGCGCGATGCCCGCCGAGGTGGCGAAGGCTGCGGGCGCGGCGGTGGTGCCGACCGTGACGGACGGCGTGCCGCCCGAGAACGCGGTCTCGACCGAGACGGACACGGTACGAACGTGCGCTCCGGCAGGGATGACGCCGATCTCGACACCTGCGGTGGCGTTGTCACTGAAGGCGACACGACGGCGGATGCCGTGCGTGGCCTGGCTCTCAAGCTTGCGAGCGGGGGTGGGCATTTCCGATGCTCCGAGATGCGAGTGCGGAGCCGGGCGACCGGGAGCAGCCGCCCGGTCAGGATCAGTTGGCCGACTGCGTCGCCCAGAACGAGGTGAACGTGCTCCAGTCGGCGTTGGTGTTCGCCGCGATGCCGGTCGTGGACAGGCCGTTGCGGGCCTTCACCACCTTGGAGATGCCGTAGCAGATCTCGACGCCGCGGCCCTTGAGGAAGCCGTAATCGTCGTCCGAGCGCGTGGTCGGCGCCGGAAGCTGGCCGATGGCGTAGCCCACCGCCTGCTGGCCCACGGTGACGGCCCCGTACACGTCGGTGCCGGCCGTGCCCGCGCCCGGGAAGCGGAAGAACTGCGCCATCTCCGGGATCTCGCGGAAGATCATGCCCCGGTAGAGCAGGTCCCCATCCTGGAAGATCGGGTTGTCGTCCATGCCGCCGCCCTCGCGGGCACGCGCGTCCTTATTGGCCTGGATCATGGCCGGGTCGTTCGCCAGATCGGCGAAGACCGGGCTCGGCAGGAAGGTGACGAAATACTCGCGCCCGCCATCCACGCGGATGGGACGGATGCGCGGGTCGGCCTGCTTCACCAGACGCTTGACGCGGTTGAACGCCGAGACCGTGGCGAGGTCGTTGGTGGCGTCCACGTTGGCGAGCGAGGCGGCGAAGTTGCCGCTGACCTTCGTCGCCTGACCGTTGCCGAACTGCACGCGGTCGTCGTTGCCGACGAGCCACGCGTTCGCCTGAGCGGGCGTCGCGAGCATGAACGGGATGCCCTGGACGTTGCCGATCAGCGAGGACGAGGTGCCGAACGGCTGGATCGTCGCGAAGGCGCGGCACACGTCGTCGCGGAGCTTGGCGGCGGCCCACTCGTTCAGCAGCGGGCGCACGGCGTTCATCTGATCGATGGCGGCCTTGCGCATCTCCTTCTTGTTGAGAAGGATCGCGTGACGGGCCCAGTCGATGACGATTTTGTGCCCGTACTGGTCCATGGTCTCTTCGTTGCCAACGAGCGTGTTGGCACCGACCTGACCCTGGCCCGTGAGCCGGCCGACGAGCGGAATGGTGATCTGCTCACCCTCGTCCTTGAGCTCGTTGATGCGCATGATGACGGCGTTCTGCCCGTTGCCCATGTAGGGCGCGAACAGGTTGTCGCGCTGGTACTCCACGAAGAAGTCCCGGCGCCACTTCTGGATCTCGAGGGTGGAGGGAGTGTTGGTGACAGCCATGACGGATCTCCGTCAGACGCGCGCAGCGTCCGACTTAGCGGCGACCGCCCATGTTGGGCGGGGCCGCGGCGTAGATGTCGGCCTCGGTAATCGCGGTTGACTGACGCGCGGACGTACCGGCGGCAGCGTTGAGCGACGGAAGGCCAGCGAACACGGGGGCCGGCTTGGCGCCGGGGGCAGCGGCAGGGGCGGCCGGAGCGGCGCCTGCGGCCTCGCGCGCCTGTCCCGTGAGGAGCGCGAAAACGGATTGCTGGAAGGCCGGGTCCGAGCTCAGCTTGCGCTGCATCTCGGCCTCGAACCACTTGTTCGGGTCGTTGCCGACCGTCTCGAACGCCTTCTGCCGCTGATGCCACTCGACGGCAGCCGCAAAGGGGTTGGGCGCGCCCTGGATGCGCTCCCACTCGTGACGGTCTAGGCTGTTGCGCGCCGCAGCGGTGTTGAAAGCTTCCTCGGCCTCTCGGGCGACATCGGCGCCGTACTGGCTCGCAGCCACCTGCCGCTGCAGACCCTGCATGACGGCGGCTTGGCGCTGCTCGAAGCTCTCGAAACGCTGCTGGAACGGCGTGAACCGCTCCTCAAAGGCCGCGAGCGCTTGGTGGCGCGCGAAGCCCTGCGGGTCCTCGAACGGATCGGGTGCGGGCTTGGGCTCGGGCTTCTGCTGCTGGGCCGGCTGCTGCCGGTCCGTCACCATCCGCTCGAACACGGCCATCTGACCGCGCATCTCCGCCAACTGGCGGTCGCGCTCGGCCAACTGGCGCTCGTACTCCTGCCGGCGCTGACGCTCGGTCTTGAGGTCGTTGGTCAGCCCCGTGCGCTCGCGCGCAAAGGGATCCTCCGGCCTCGCCTCTCCGCCCTCACCGCCGCCTTCGCCCTGATCGGGCAACTGGCCGAGGTTGGGGGTCGGACGCTCCTCCTCTGCCCGCACGGTCTCGCGCGGGTTCGGCTGGGGCTCGGGCTGATGCGTCTCCGGCTCCAGAGCATGCGTCTCCGTACCGGCGGCAAAGATGTCCGCCTCCGAAAGCTGTTCGGTCATGGTGTGTAGCCTCTACGTTTGGCTGAACGATGCGCTCTGTTGCGGCCGAGCGGTGCCGATAGCCCGTGCGATGACCCGCACACGGGAACGGGAACTGTGGTAGGCTCGACCGATCAGACGGGAGCCGAGGCGATGGACTGGACCAACGAGGAGTTGAGCGCCGACGAAGCTGCGATCCGCGCTGCCGTCCCGGGCGTCCGCTTCACCCGTACCGACTACGATCTGAGCCTAGAGGCTTGGCTGCCGGATCGGTCCAAGAGCGTCATCGTCGCACAAGCCCCACGGCCCCATCAGGACGGCCTGCGGACGCCCGCCCGCGAGGCCATCGCCTTTCTGCTCGGTTAAAACCCCAGCGGCAGCCCAGCCGCCGGCACGCCCAGCATCCCCATCCGCGCGTCCGTCACGGCCGTCTGCTGATTGATCTGCCGGGTGCGCGCCTGCTTGTGCGCCATGTCCACGATGCGGTCGGCGTTCTCGATCGCCTGCACCTCTTCGGGCTCGCCCAGGTTTTCGGCCTGCACCTGCTTGTAGAAGGCGTCCGCCTGCGCGCGGGTCGCGTCGGCCTCGGTCTTGGCGATCTTGGCCGCCGCGTCGCGAAGCTGAAGCTGCTTGACCACCGCCTGTTCCTGCATCTGCTCGGGCGTGGGCTGCGGCGGCGCGTTGGCCTGCATCAGTTGCTGCTTGAGCGAGGGCGCCCAGTTCGCCACCGCGGCCACGACCGGCAGCGCGCCGGGGCCCGCCAGCAGACCCTTCTGGATCAGGCTGTCGAGGATCTGCATGTTGTCCTCATGCAGCGTGACGGTGTCCGGCCCCTCGTCCATGACGATGTCAAGGTCCAGTTCGCCGATCGCGTTGGCGATGCGCGGGCCCTGCGGCGTCATCACCAGCGTGTTCACGGGCACGAACTGCATCTCCTCCGGGCCGGCGACGCGCAGCACGCGCTCGTTGGTCCAGAGTTGCCGCACGTCGTCCCAGATGTCCCGGTACAGCCCGAGCTTCCAGGCCTTGAACCGGCCGAAGTAGGGGCCGAGCTGCGCGATGCCGGCCTGCTGCTGGAGCGCCTGGGCGCGGCCCGAGGCCGAGGCCGGGCCGGAGCCCAGCAGCGCCGGGTTCGGGCCGAAATTGTCGATCTCGGCCTTGGCCTCGTTCAGGAGCTCGGCCTGCCCCTGCATCTGCTGGGACTGGTCACGGATCTCAAACGGCTTGCCGCCGCCTGTAACGCTCGGATTGTAGGTGATCCACGCGTCCGGTCGGCCTAGCTCACGCTTGGTCTTGTTCGGGTCCTCAACCGCGCCTTCCTCGGCGAACACCTGATTGACGTTCAGGATCCAGAGCAGCTTCGACCGGCGATGGTTGATCTCGTCCTGCGCCGACTTCATGTGACGCACGAAGCCGTAGCGGTCGCCGTCCTGATCGATGCCGGCCGACGCCATGTTGTATTTCGACCGGCTCTTGCCGCGGCTGTCCACGAAGGGCGAGACGCCCTCCTCAAGGATCGCGTCGCCCGTGTGGATCGCGTAGCGCCACTGGCCGCGCTGCCGATACCAGACCTCGACCAGCTTCACGCGCTCCAGGCCGGCGTCGTACCAGTTCTTCTCCCAGTCCTTCTGCGCGAGCGTGTCGGCGCCGTCGCGCGAGACCGCGGCGCGAAGCTGGGCCTCCCGGTTCGGCAGCATCTCGATCGCGGCGTCGAGGTCCAGCCACTTGTAGACGCCATAGAAGCGCGCGTCCGAGAAGTCGGCCCGGACCGAGCGCGGATCGTACCACCAGGTCTCGGGGTCCACGCGGCGCAGCACCGTGTTCGGCTGGCCGTCGCTGTCCATCTCCACGTCGCGCTCAGTCCCGCCGACGCCGACGATGGCGAGATCCTGGCTCACCTCCTGCCGCAGGGCCTCCCAGCGGTTCTTGTCCAGCACCTCGCGCAGGGCCGCGGTGCCGATCTCGGCGCCCGCCGCGTAGGCCTGCGTCCGCGCCGTCGCCTTCGGGTCCATGCGCAGGCGATCCACCACGCCCACGATCCCGTCGATCTTGAGCGAGATGCGGTTGTTGACGATCGGCGGCTGACCGCGGCGGCGCAGTTCGGCCAGTTCCTCGTCGGTCCACTGCGAGCCGTGGTAGTAGAGCCGCGCGTCGCGCTGCTCCCTGATCTCATCGACCTTCGCTGTCTCGTAGGAGCGGAACCACTGCTTGAGCGTCGGGAGGGCGACGCCCTGCGGCTCAAGCTCGGCGGGCCGCTCCACGCCCACGGTCGGGCCGTAGGCGGCGGGGCTCGCCAGCAGGGCAGGCGCAGGGCCAAGCGCCATCGCGGGCGCCGGCCCCGGCATCGGGGTTGCGGCCATCAGGGTCTCTTGTTTGCGGTCAGGTGATGGCGACGCCCGGGGAGACGGTCACGACCACGCTCGTTCCCGCCGCGTTCGTGGCCGCCACGGAGCGCGTGACGGTCGTTCCAGCGTCGGCCGCCACCGTGGTGTAGGTCGAGCCGGTCGCGCCCGAGATCGCCGTGCCGTTGCGATACCAAGCGTAGGCGTAGCTGGTGGGCGAGCCCGTCCACGTCCCGTCCGTCCCGCCCAGCACCGAGCCGACCGCACCGGAGCCAGAAACGAAGGCCAGCGTGGGCGCGACAAGGCTGATCGGGGCGCCGACGATGGTGTGGACCGGACCGACGAAGGCGTTGACGATATCGAGGTAGATCGGCGCGCCGTTGCCCGTGTAGGTCCTCAGCCGAGAGGCGTTCTCCAGCATGGCGAAGTGACGGGCCTTGGCGTCCTTCGCGCCGAGCTGCCCCTTGATCCGGACCCGCTTGAACCCGTTCGCCACGCTGGCGATCGTGGCATCAAGGAGCACCGCCGTGCCGGTGTTGATGCCAGACATGATCTGCGTGGCCTGCAGATCGATCTCGACACCGACCGTCGAGGCCGTCGCCTCGCCCTTGGCGTAGAGCCGCAGGTAGCGGATGGACTCCATCATCACCACCCACTCGCTCTCGAACACACCGCCGGCCAGGATCGTGAAGACTGGGCTGTTGATGAAGTGCTGAGCGTTGGCGCCGTTGTCCGAGACGCGCGCCGAGGTCTTGCCGCCGGTCGAGTCGGTCGCAAAGGTCGAGTTGACCGCGATGCCGGCGTTGTTGGACGACCAGTCGCTGAACTTCCTGCTCGCCATCGGGGCGGCGCTGATCGGGTTGGCCGGGTCGGTCGTCAGGCCGATGCTCGGCGCAGTGTAGCCCGCTGCCGCCGCCGATAGCGTGACCGCCTTGGTGCCGGGCTGGGTGTAGGTGACGGTCTGGGATGGCTGCGAGGCGCCCGCGGCGAAGGTGATGCTGGCCGGCGAGAAGGTGCCCCCCGCCCCGCTGTCCGACAGGGTGACGGAGAGCGGGCTCGCGACATAGCCAGGATAGCCGACGCTCAGGCTCGTGGCGACGCCGGCCGAGGCGTTCTGCGGGCCGGTGAAGGCGAGGATGTTCGGGCCCTTGCCGATCACCTGCTGAATGACGGACCACTGCGGAGCGATGACGCCGCCGGTCGGAAAGAGGTTGTACGGGTCGTTGGACGAGCGCGGGCCGTAGAGCCAGAGGCTGACCGGAATGTCTGCGGCCCGCCAGTAGGCGAGGCCGTTGAGTAGAACCGTGTTCCAGCGCGGATCATCGATGCCGACGTTGGTCTCGCCGATATGGCCCTGAACCTTGTTCGTCTTGCACCAATTCACGAAGGCCGTGCTGAGATCGACCAGCGTCGTCGGCGTCAGCGGGTCACCGGACGAGGCGTTGGCGTTCTCGTTGTAGCCAAAATGCGTGCCGGAATGGTCATAGTCCGGGTAGCAGTGGCCCGAGTAGATCAGGAGCTTTTTGCCCGCGATCGGCTCGGCCAGCGGGTAGTAGCTGCTGTTGCGCGTGACCCACTCCTTGGCGGACGAGTAGCCGGCGCCCTCAATGTAGATCTTGTGGTCCGGGTCGATCGCCGCGACCGCGTTGACGACCGCCTGCATGATGACGCCGAGCGGGCCGTGGCCGCCCTGCGGCTCGTTCATCAGGTCCCAACCCGCGATGGCCGGATGGGCCTTGAGGGCCGTGACGAGGCGCTGCCAGAAATCGACCAGATGGGCTCGGGTCAGCACGCCGTCCGCGTTGTCCACGGAGCGCTTCGTGCCGCTGACAAAGCGCTCCATGTAGTTATGCAGGTCGATGACGGCGGTGAGGCCCGCGGCCTGAAGCGCATTGAGACCGTTCGTCAGCGCGGTCAGGTAGGAGGTGTCGAGCGCGCCCCCGATCGTCGGCTGCGCGGCCTCCCAGGAGATTGGCAGGCGGATCGGGCCGGAGATGCGGGCGGCGAGGAACGGGAACTCCGCCGTCACGGCCTCCGGCATAAAGAAGTTCGTGCCGAGGTTGTCGTTGCCGTCCGTGCCTCGATAGATCTCGCCGCCGGGAAAGTTGACGGAGGCGTAGAAGGCCGGAGCCATCCGGCTTGAGCCCAGCAGCACCCGATCAGCAAGGGTGCCGCCGAAAACGCGCATGGAGGAACGGGCCGGCACGGTCGGGGCCTAGAACACCGAGACGACGACGCCGGTCGCCGTGGTGCCGGTCGTGCTGTAGCCGCGCACGGCGTAGTTGTTGAGCTCGGTCGTGCCGACGACGGCGTAGACATCGAACGACGAGCCGTCCTGCATGAGGAGGCGCACGATGCCGGCGGTACCGGCCGAGAGGACGACGCCGGTTCCGGGGCTCACGAGTTGATCGGGCACGCACTTGGTGACGCCCTGGACGACCCTGTCAGGCATGGCAGATCCTCAGTTGCAGATCACGTCGAGAAGCCGGGCACAGCGGTCAGACCTTGTCGCCGACCTGAAGCGTGCTGGAGACGACCGCCGTCTGCCCAGTGAGCAGGGACGGCACCACGCCGAGCGGCAGGACCGTGATGGCGATGACCGTGCCCAGTGCGATGATCGCGTAGCGCTGCGTCGGCGCGTACATCTCCAGCGGCGCCAGCGTGTCCTGCATGCTGGTGTCCCAGCGGCGGAAGGCGACCGGGGCCGGCATCAGTCCACATCCGCCTCAACGGTGACGGAGAAGCGCTGGTTGGCGTTCGGCGTGAAGGCCGTGCGCGTCTCAAGCGGTGCGTAGACATCCATCACGCCGACCGCGGCATCGAAGGCGATCGGCGGCGAGAAGGCCATGAACCCCTTCGAGCCGTTCGACAGGATGCCCTGCGCGAGCGTCACGTCGGCCATACCGTAGTAGTTCACGTAGTTCGCCACCGCGGCGGCGAGCGCGCCGTTGTCGCCCACGGTCGGGGCCACCAGCGTCTTGAAGACGTGGACGCGCAGCGTGCCGGCAAACGCCGCCTGATCGGTCGCCACGCGCAGGCGGATGATGCGCCCGGTGCCGCCCGCGATGCGCGGGATGCCGGGCAGCACCATCACGTTGCCGGTGCCCGCCGTCGTGCTCGTCCCGATGAGATCGCCGACCGCGTAGGCGACGGTATCGTTCGGGCGGATGATCACGCCCGTTTTGATCGCGGTCGTGCCGCCGACCTGGCCGATGTGCTGCTCGGAGGCCGCGCCGACCGCGGCGACCCGCAGCGCACCGGTCCCGTCATAGGTGTCGTCGGCCGGCTGGCCCGCGGTGAGGCCGAGGAGCGAGGGATCAGAGACGACGCGTCCAGGCATCACGTTCTCCACGAAGGCGCCGTTGGGCTGGCGCGGCGGTAGCCGGAGGCCTGGGCTTGCGAGGCGGGCTTGGCCGGCGCTGGCCCACGCATCTGGTCCAGCAACTGGCCGACGAGGCTCAGAGCATCCACCTGATCGTCGTGGAGGCCTGCGGGGAAGCGCAGTAGCTCGCTCTCAAACTCGGCCCGCCACGGCGCCTGCGCAGGCACGTACAGGCCCATCATCGACATACGCGCCCGGATGGCCTGCGCCCGCACCGCCTTGTCGTGGCGGCTCGGGATCTGCTGCCGGGCGCAGAAGGCGCGGCGCTCCTGCATCCGCTTCTGGATGAACGGCCCGAGCGAGGCCCGGATCTGTCCGCTCTCCTCCGCCCAGCCTAGCGGCTTCCACTTCAGCACGAGGTCGCAGAACGCCTCGATCCACTCGGCGCTGTCCGTCTGCCCGCGCCACAGGTCCAGCAGGTAGAGCCGCTGATCGCTGTCGATGCCTATGACGACGTGGACCGTGTAGTCGCCGCCGCCCGAGGTGACGGCATAGTCCGAGGCGCCGAAGATCCGCAGGCTCTCGCGGGGCGGAACGGTCGGGACCGGCCGCAGCCAGTCGCGCTGAAAGAACCCTCCGGTGTCCGGCGCCGGCTCCTGCTGGTAGAGCGCCGACCATGTCCGCGGATCGCTCTCCGCCTTCCGGTCCCGCAGGAACTGGCCGTAGTTGTAGCCGTCCGGATCGTCCCACAGGAACTCGCCGGGGCGGCGCCCGAGCGGGTCGCCCAACAGGGCCTCAGCCCGGATCTTGAGCCGCCGGTACGGGCGTTTGATCGCCTCCATCTGCGCGATGACGCGCCCGGCCAGATCGTCCTCGTGCCAGCGCTGGTGCATGATGACGCGCTTGGCGCCGGGCTTGAGGCGGGAGGAGAAGTCGTTGACGTACCACTCCCAGCGATTGTCACGGATCCGCTTGCTCTCGGCATCCTCCCGGCTACCGAACGGGTCATCGATGATGCCGAGGTCGGCGCGAAAGCCCATGATGCCGACGCCGACGCCGACCGCATAATACTCGCCCCCGCCTGTCGTACCCCAGCGATAGGCCGCCGTGCTGTCGGCGGAGAGGCCGTAGCCCAGCGCCGTACTGCTCGACATGATCAGGTTGCGGGTGCGGCGCCCCCAGCGCTCGGCCAACTCCGTGGAATGCGAGGCCGAGAGGACATTGGCCGCGGGAAACTGCGTGTACCACCACGCCGGCAGCAGGAAGTTGACCCACGTCGATTTGGCCGAGCCCGGAGGCATCTCGACCACGAGCACGTCGTTCTCGCCCTCGGCCAGGGCCTGCAGCTCCTGCCCGAGCAGGCGATGGTGCGGAGCCGCGGGAAAGCCCTGCTGGTCCGCGAACTCAATGAGGCTTCGACGGGCTGCGCGGCGCCGGAGCAGTTCCGTCGCTGCCGCCTGCCGCGATACGAGCGAGCTCATCGTCGGTCATGTCCGAAAGGGAGCGCGTGACCTGAACCTCGGTCTTGTCGCGCCACTGCTCTGGCCGCCGGTTCTTCAGCCAGAAGATCGCCGCCGTGGTGTCGGGCGGGTAGTGCTCCACAAAGGGAACCTCGCGCACCTCGGAACCCGAGTTGTTGCCGAGGGAAACGGTCAGGATCTTGACCGAGTCGTGGCTGTAGCCGACCGCGCGCTGGAACAGGCTGCGCTCGACCCGGTCGTCCGCTCCAGCCTTCCCGGCCTTTAAGGCCTGACAAAAGTCGTCGTGCTCGATCTTCCAGCGGGCGATCGTCCGGACGTTGACACCGAAGAACTCGGCCAGGTCCTCATCGGTCGCGCCCAGGTCGCAGAGCTTCACAGCCTGCTTAGCGAACTCGGGCTTGTAGCTACTCGGACGGCCGGTCATTGCCCTTCTCACCCAGCAGCCAGCGATAGACCTTCTCGGCCTCGGCCAGCATCTCATCCGTGGTGAAGCCGCGATCGGTCATGGACGACACGGCAGAGAGGGCAGTGGTGCGCATCACACCGGGCGTCGGACCGATGATGACGGGCCCGTACTGCCACTGCGTCGGCTGCGGAGCGGTTGGGATGGTTTCACGCCCGAAGAACATCACTCGCCCACTTCCATCCGGTCCGACAGCGGCTTCCGGCGATCTCGCGGGCCGCAATCCATAAATTGGCTTCCGCAGGGGACCGTCGCCTTCAGGCGACGGGGGAATGCGGAGGTTCCGCCGGGTTGCGTTAGACCCGTGCCAAATGTATAACGTTTCGCATGACCCGATACCGGCGCAATGCGGGCGCGACCTTCAGCCTGAAGTACCACCTCGTGTGGTGCCCGAAGTACCGCCGCAAGGTGTTGGTGCCGCCCTTCGACCTGCGTCTGAAGGAGATCATCGCCGAGGTCGCCGCCGAGGCCGAGATGATCGTCCACGCCGTCGAAGTGATGCCGGATCACGTCCACCTGTTCGTGGAAGCCGACCCGACTCTCGCGGTCGCCGAGATCGTCAACCGCTTCAAGGGCCGCTCGTCCCGGCTGATGCGCCAGGAGTTCCCGGCCCTGCGCTCCCGCCTGCCGACGCTCTGGTCCCGCTCCTACTACGCGGGCAGCGTCGGTCACGTCAGCGCGAAGACGGTCGAAGCCTACATCGCCGCGCAGAAGGGCATCTGAGCGATGCCCTTGCGCTCCTACAAGTACAGGCTCAGGCCGAACCGGGTGCAGGCCGCCGCGCTCGACGCGATGCTCCGCGACTTCTGCGGCCTGTACAACGCCTGCCTGCAACAGCGCATCGAAGCCTATCGGCGTCGCGGGATCAGCCTGCGCTACGGGCATCAGGCGGCTGAACTGAAGGCGTGCCGCGTCGCCGATCCGGACGGCCTCGGCCGCTGGTCATTCTCGGCCCTGCAACAGGTGCTTCGTCGCCTGGACCAGACCTTCGCGGCATTCTTCAAGCGCGGGCACGGCTTCCCACGCTATCGCGCTTCGGCCCGCTACCACGCGGCGACCTTCCGCGTCGGTGACGGCCTCACCCTGAAGAAAGATCGCCGCATCGGGATTGTGGGGATGCCCGGCGGGATCAAGGTCGTCTGGCACCGCGATCTGCCGGAGGATGCCAAACTCGGCACCGCAATCCTGACGAGGCAGCAGGGCAAGTGGTTCGTCGTCTTGAGCGTCGAGGCCGAGTTCGCCGAGGCTTGCGGCAGAGGTACGGTCGGGATTGATCTCGGCCTCGATAGCCTGATCGCTACCAGCGACGGCGCGACCGTCGAGGCACCGCGCCACGCTCGCAAGGCGCAGAAGGCTCAAAGGCGACGTCAACGGGCGCTCGCCCGTTGCAAGCGGGGCTCAAAGCGCCGCCTGAAAGCCAAGGCTCGCCTCGCCACGGGTTCTGCCAAGATCGCCCGCCAGCGGCGCGATCACCTGCACAAGCTCTCGCGGTCCCTGGTCTCGCGTTACCAGGGCCTCGCGTTCGAGGACCTCAACATGGCCGGGCTCAAGCGCGGGATGCTCGCCCGGTCCGTGCACGACGCTGCGTGGTCCCTGCTCGTCCAACTCGTCCAGTACAAGGCTGAAAGTGCCGGTGCTGAAGTCGTGATGGTCGATCCACGCGGAACAAGCCAGACTTGCCCCGAATGCGGGACGATCAAAGCCAAGACGCTCAGCGTCCGAACCCACGCCTGCGACTGCGGCGCGGTACTGGATCGAGATGTCGCGGCGGCGATGGTCGTGCATCAGAGGGCCTTCGGTCTCGGGCCGGGACACGGCCTTCGGCGCGTAAGCGGGCGGGTTGCCGCGTAGCTGCGCCGAGAAGCCGCCTGCTTCAGCGGGCGGAGTTGTCACCACCCGAACCCTGTCGAAGCACATGAGGGCTTCGGCAACACGCTGGTCGCCGAGGGAGACCAAATCGTCAGTCTGGTGCATCGGCGCGCCCCTGCGTTCGGCTAGCCCCTAAGTAGGGCGGCCTCTGCCGAGCGACGGGCGCGGATCGCATCCGCCTTGCGAAGGATCTCGTCCTCTTCACGCTGGCGGCGCTCAGCCTTAATCCGGGCGACATCCGCAGCGGGGCGCCGGACGTAGTTGATGCTGCCTGAACCACCGTAGCCGCCGTGGCCCTGCACCTTCACCACCACCTGCCACTCGTCAGGGTCGTGATGCATGAACATACGATGCCCTTTCAGTGGCCCAGGATCGCTCAGGACGGCCGAGAGCGAGATTTGTGAAGTCCGATGCGAACCGCGGGCTCATCGGCCCTGTGGCTCAAAATCTGATTGATCGGGAGGCCGAGGCTGCGGCCCACACACTGCGGGCCCAAAGCTAACGCACGGCATGGGCGGAGGCATCGCCTCAACGCACATCCCGCGCGCGGCCATAATTCATGCGACCTCGGAGAACTTCAACCCCTTCCTCCGAGCTTCCTTGTGGGTAAGGAAGCTGTCGGCCGGTATCTCGCCGCGGTCGAGGAGCCACTTGATCATCGGCGGTACGGCGGCCAGCGGATTGAACTGCCGGAGCGTCGCGTCGAACTCGCCGCGGAGGATCTGGAAGCGCAGATTGAACGCCTGTTCCGGCGGGAGGACCGCCCACTCGTTCGAGGCGCCGCGCGCGATCCGCTCAAGGCCCGTGATCGACTTGTAGCTCGCGACCTCTTCGGTCGGCACGTACTGCTTATCCGCCCCTGAGCCGACCCACTCGTGCTTGTAAACGGGCTGTAGCAGCATCTGTGTAGACGGGTCGATGCCGAAGATGACGGTACGGGCCACGAGCGGGCGTTCGGCGACCGTGCGTTGCTTGTGCCGAATCCGCCAGAACCGGACCATCGGCAGGATCGTGTCCACACCAAGATCTTGCATCTGCTCCCGAACCCGCATCTCGCAGCCTGGATTGGTCACGGCGACATGCCAGCGCAGCGGCGAATGGATGGTGACGCCGGATATTGTGGCCTTCGGGTAGCGGCATCGCTCGCCGCAGCGCAGGGCCTCGTCGGCGGGAAGCACGACCCCTTCCGCCCTCGTGTTGTGCTGAGGCGTTGCCCCGGCGGCGGGATACGGACGCGAGATGCGATCAGTCATGGCGGCTGTTCCTCGGTACGCTACGGATGAGGATGGGATCGGCGTGGCGGCGCCGGGGTGGTGGGCTTGAGGCCCCAGGCCTTCAGGATCTCGGGTAGCGGCTTGCCGGTCTCGCGGGCCTCAAGCTTCGCATCGCGGCGTAAGCCGTAGACCCGGTTCTTCTCGGCCAGGACGTCAGCCGGGGTCTCGGCGACCCACTGCGCTTTCCCGGCGCGCGAGTTCTTCCGGAGCTTCACCACGTCCCGGGTGCTCTCGAAGGTGTCGAACCGCTCCGGGCAGGCGACGCAGTGCCGGCGGCGGACGGTCACCGTGGCGTCGTCCGGGTGGGGCCGGCTGCTCACCACACGGGTGTCGCCCTTGCACTTCGGGCAGATCATGGGACGAAAGCCCGGAGCTCCGGGTCGAACATGAGCGGCACGTCGCCGATCTTCCCCGTCTCGTGAAACTTGACCTTCCGGATGCCGACGTTGGCCGCCCCGATCACCTGCGGGTCGCGGTGGATCATCACCCCGAGCTCGGCCTTGTTCGCCCAAGTCGCGCCGTCCGAGATGTCGTAGAGCGAGAGCGCGTCACCACTCCGGACAGCTACGCCGGCCGCCTTGGTCGGGTGTGCGATCACCACCGTGCACACGTCGTAGACGCTGGCGAAGCGCTTCAATGAGCGGACGGCGCGGTTGGTGTAGTCGGCGACGTTCTCGCCGGGACGGCGCTTGTGCTCGACCTCGTTCCAGGGGTCGAGGAGGAGCATCGACACGCCGTCGCGGATCACCGCCTCCTCGGCACGCTCGATCACCCAATGGATGTCGCTCTCAGTGTCCTCGTCCTCCGGCGAGAGGGCGATGAATACGAAGTGCTCATTGATGAACTCGCGCGCCGCATCACACTCGGCGCGAGTCCAATGCGACCGCGGCTTGTCGAGCAGGAAGCCGATCAGCATGTTTTCGAGGACCGGCCGGACAGGCATCTCGAATGAGGCTACCGCGATCCGCCAGCCGTGATTGCGGGCCATGTTCATGGCGATCTGCGTGAAGAGGGCGGTCTTGCCGCCGCCGGGCAAGCCGCTGACCACAACGAAGGCGCCGCGGTAGAGGCGGAGATAGGGATCGAGCTGCGGGAATCCGGTGGAGAGCGCCTGAAGCGGAGGGCGCTCCGGGAAATCCGAGAGCTTGTAGAGCCCCTTCAGCGGGAAGGGCTTGGCCTGATGGATGCAGTCGAGCACGGCATCTGGCCCGTAATGCTGCAGGACCTCGTTCAGGTCCTTGGCCGGGCGCAGCACACCATCGGCATCGGGTACGACGGGCTCCGGCGGGTAGCTGACCACCGCGCAGCGCGACCGGCCTAGGCGGCGGGCCAATTCCTGCGCAAGGCGCTGACCCGGCTCGTCGCCATCGGTGGCCAGCACGAAGCGCTTGATCCGCTTTAGACGATCCCAGTTGTTGAAGACGTAGCGGTATTTCTCGTCGTGCTCGGGGTCGATGTCGTCGGTCCCCTCGGGCACGGCGATCAGGTTGCCCTGGTCATCACGGGCCGGTGGAGCGCCGTCCGGCACAGACACGGAGAACGGATAGCCGGCCTGGATCGTCGCGAGAGCGTCCAACTCGCCCTCCGTGATCACCAGCGCGGCTTGGCCGGCTTCGAGCGCAGGATCGTCCAGCATGTCGGCGTTGAAGAACGTCTTGCGGGCACCGGACCGTTGCCAGAACCGCTTCGAGCCATCCGGTGCGCGCCCTCGGTACTTGGCGTTCACGACCTCGCCACGGTCGAGGTACGGGAAGACGAGGATGTTGCCCGCGACGTCCGGCTCAGGCTCGCCACCCGACACGCGCCGCGCGGTGTAGAGCCCCAAGTGGATCGCGGTCTCTGCCTCGATCGCTCGGCTTTCCAGCCACTCGATTGCCTTTGGGTTGAGCATCGGAGAACCGTCCGTCTGTCAGGCCGCAGTTGAAGCATCGGATCCCGACGCCAGTGGCGTCGATGGTGACGCCGAGGGACTTCCGGCGTCGGTTCACTGCGTGGGAGGCGTGGTCTCGGCAGTGCGGGCAGATCGCTGAATGCCGGCCAGGGGACGCGTTTCGCAGCTCCACGCCCATCTCGCGGAGCAGATCACTCGCGGGCCTCATGGGCCGAGGTAGACCGGCTTCTTCGGAGCCGGCGCCGATGCTGCGGCGATAGCCTCCGCCTTGATGCGCTCGACCGCGAGCCGCGCCTCCCTGTCACGCTTTGCGAGAGCGCCCGGCACAGCGAAAAACCAGTTCGTCTGCTCGGAGGCCCAGCCGGCCAGTCCCATCAGTTCGGAACGCAGGCTGACGTTCGGGAACGCCTCTTCCCATTTGCGGAAGTCCGGCTCGTTCAGCCGGATAACCCCAGCTTCGAAAAAGTAGCGTCTCTTCGCCCCCGGCGCCGCGGGAGCGGCGGCGGCAGAGTGAGGCTCAGGTTTTTCAGGAAGGGACTCAGGTGGTTCTACAGGTAGTTCTGTATCTGTCTCTGTCTCTGTCTCTGGGGGCGTCACCGTGGCGTCACCCCCCGTCGCTGTGACGTCACCGTGACGTTTCCGATCGCGGTAGCGACGTGTCCGTGACGCCGAAGTGTCGTTCTCGAATTGACGATTGGCCCACTTGGCCACTCTACCGGTGACGACGAGGCCGGCGGCTTCCAACTGCGCGAGGATCACGTCAACGTCGGTCGTGTCGCAGCCCAATAGGTCGGCGATGCTGTCGGCATCGATGCTGAAGGCACCCCCGTCATTGGCTTCCGCTGCGCTCTCCAAGAGGCAGCACCAAACGAAGACGACGCGCTCTTTCGTCGCCCTCGATCGGCGGGCGATGCCACCGAACTTCGGATCCGCCGTCAGGCCGGCGTAGTGGCGAAACCAACGGCTCATCCCTCGCTCCTCTTGATGCCAGCCCGCCACTGCTGCAGCTCGGCGCGCAGGCGGGTGTTCTCGTCTTCGAGTTCAAGGAAGCGGCGCTGGTCCTCATCAAGGAAGGCGCGCATGTAGGCTTGGTAGGCCTCACCCACGAGCTGATGCAGCTCGGGGTCTTCACTGTCCCTCGCCTGCCGCCGCAGGTCGTTGTAGATGCGGAAGAGAGCGTTCCTGCCCCGATCTTGCCGGGCGAGGACTTCAGACAGGCTCTCGGGAAGCTTTGCCATTAGGCCGCCTCACGCTTGTTAGTGACGCGGGCCTCGGCGACAGCACGGCAGTCGAGGTCGGGCAGGTTCAGTGCAGCGAATTCGCCCCAAGCGGCGCGAGCCGCCTCATCGTAGGCGCACGCAGCATCCTGAGCGGTGGCGAACGCCCCAAGGTGCCGGCATACCGGGTCGCTGATCCTAGCGACGTAGCGCACACCCCTAGGGCCGGACCGGCGGGTGACCCCGATGTAGCCGCTCTGAGAACGGCGCTTCCGAGTGTTGACGGTGTTCTGCCCTTTGGTCGCGCGCCGTAGGTTGTCGCGCCGATTGTCGAGGCCGACGCCGCTACGGTGATCGACCAGCGGCACACTGAAGCCCAACACCATTCGATGCAGCATCACTGTTTTGCCGCCGCGGCCGCCTACCTTTCGCTTAGCGTAGACTTGGCCAAAGGTGCTCAAGTGAGCGCACCAGAACCCGGCAGCAAGCAGTGCCTGATCTTCGGCGGAAACCATCGTGACATAACCCTTGGTCACGGGCGCCCAAGCGTGGTCGCCGCAAACGCAAAGGTGAGCGGGCGGGATTCCCACGCGTTTCATGTGGCCTCCATCGCGAGCAGGGACTCGGCTTCAGCGCGGCATTCCGGCAGGCCGCAGGCCCAGACGCCATCGGTGTGGGCGAAGCAGCCGAACCCGTGTGAGGCGGGCTGGCCGCAGGACACACACCAGCGCTCTAGGGCGGCACGAGCCGCGCGCTCGCGATCCTGACCGAAGCCCGTCAGGTTGGACGGGTCGAACATGAGACCTGCGGGGCCAGGAATGGTGAGGTCAGGCTGCCGGGTCACGAGACGCCTCCGGCCGGCGGCTCACCAGTGCCGCTCCACTGCATCAGGACGGCGTAAAAGCCATGGACGGGGCCAAGGTCGGCGCACACGCGCCAGCCAATGCCCTCAAGCGCAGGCACGTCGCAGTGCCGGGCGTAGCGGTGCCAGGAGATCACAGCAGCGCCTCCTGCACAGGACGGGCAATCGGCGCCGTAAAGAGCCGAGGGCGCGTCAGCTCGTCAGCGATGCGGCGGCAAGCGAGATCGAAATACCGCTCGTCACGCTCAATGCCGATGAACCTTCGGCCATCACGCACGGCAGCAACGCCCGTGGTTCCACTGCCCGTGAAAGGATCGCAGATCAGTTCATCAACTTCGCTGAATAGCGATACCCATTGCGATATCAGGCGGATGGGCTTCTGCGTCGGATGCTGCCCCTGTTCAATCGGGCAGTTCCAGACTGCGTGAGAGCCGCCGCCATTCCACCGCTTGCGTCCGCCCCTATGGAGGATCGCTACCGCTTCCCAGCCTGTTGCCGGCCGATCGCCCGTGAACTGCGGAGCACCATTCGGCTTGATCCAGACGCCAAGCCGAACGAGCGGGACGCCATTGGCTTCAAGGTTGGCGGCATGCCGCCATTCACAGGTCATCACCACCCATCGCGCAGCGACCTGCACCATCAGGTTAGACAAATCGGTGAGGCCATCAGAAGTGATGCTCTCAAAGTCGATGGTTGTCTTTGTCAGCGACTTGGCAGAGCGGGCACCAGCGTGCGTGACATCGCCGTAGGGCGGGTCCGTGATGATGCAGTCCACGCCTGAAAGGCTCGGCAACACATCGCGGCAGTCCGCGCAGTGCATCGTGACACCCTCGGCCAAATGCTCGACACGATGAGTCATGCGTCACTCCGATGTGATCGAGGACGAGGGGGCGAAAGGTGCCACGCGCACCACGGCCTCGGGGCGCTCGCGCTGCCACTCCAAGACGATGCGGGAGGCGTCACGATCGTCGCGGATGACGCCGTGGGACTGCAACAAATCGCTTGTCGCCTTCACAGCGTTATCAAGGTCCAGGCCGCTCTGCTCGGGCAGCCGGAGGGTCAATTCATAGCGTCCGCGGATCGCTCCGGGGCGCTGTTGCTCAAGCGACCAACCGGCTTCCTGTAGCCACGCGCGATAGGCATCCGACAGGCGGACGCCACCGCCAGCCTTGCGAGTCCAGATCGCATTGACGGAGACCGGCGCCGGCAGGAACAGCACGACGAGGTCGGTGTTCGGGCGCTGGTCGTGGGCGGGGTTGCCGACGATGCGGCGCGGGGCGCGAGAGCTCATGCGCACCTCGCGGCACTACGCTCGGCGTATCGACGATCCTGCTCCGCCGCGATCATGCGGCAGACGCGCCCCTCAACGCGGTCAAGGTCCCGTCCGGTGACGAGGAACAGGTCGAACGCAATCTCACGCGTGTCCTGGCCGGCTCGCCACCAAGCAAGCACTTCTGCGGCCGCGATGGGCTTCCGTAGCGCTTCGCTCCAGATCACTTCGCTCATCGCGCCGCTCCCCAAGCCTCAGGCCGCGATCCGCTCGGGACCGGCATCATTCGAGCTTCCGTGAGTGTCGCTCTCGGCCATGGCGCCCGGCCGGCCGAGGCCGATCCGCTTGGCGAGGTCCGAGCGCTGGGCGGCGTAGGCGGGAGCGACCATCGGATAGTCGGCGGGGAGGCCGTAGCGCTCGCGGTATCCGCGCGGGTCGAGGCCATGGGCGGTCAGGTGCCGCTTGAGCGTCTTGTACGGCCGGCCGTCGATGAAGGAGACGATGCCGGTGTCGGTGATGGACTTGCGGATCTCGGCGGCGGTGGGCCTCTCGACCGGAGCCTCAGTCTCGGCGGTGGGCTCGGCCGACAGGCGGGCGAGCGCCGTGTGAACGCTGGCGATCAGGTCCGCCAGGGCCTCCCGCGGGACGGCGTTGTTGCCGACGTAGGCTGACACGATCTGCGCGGTGAGGTCGGCGTGTTCGGTCATCGGTAGATGTCCTGTGTGAGGCCGGGAGCCGCCCGGCGGCGGAAGTCAGGCGCGGCGACGCACAGGTGCCGCGGTCAGTCGTTCCCGGTGCGGGTCCACCAGCGCATCAGCCTCGCTCTCTGCCTGTCGCAGAACAGCGCGAGCCTTCGCCACAGAACCGCTCCCAGGCCCGACGACGGCCTCGGTGATTTCAATGTCATGAGCGAGCTTCCTGAGTTGGCGTTGCCGCTCGTCTTCGTAGGCCTTTGCCAGCGCTGAGTAGACATCCGCCCAGATGCGCTTCGGAGCGCGATAGCGGAGCGACCAAAGGGCGCCGTATTCGATGCCGTGGCGCCGGGAGAGGCGGCGCATCGCATTGTCGGTATCGCCAGGGCCGCGGGTTTCCCAGCGCAGCATCTCGCTGGCGAAGTCCTTGGCTCGGATGACTTCAGCAGTGATCATTTGCGTGCCATGCAAAAAGGTTTTGCACATCGGCAGATCCCTCTGTGGTGTCTTGTTGACACCGGGGACGGAGCCGAACGGAGGGCGGAGCAGGGGTACGCAGCACAGGAAGACAGGCCTCACCATCGGCTTGGCGGCAGCGGTGAGAGTGGACGGAAAGACGGGGCTGGCCGGCAAGCCGGCCCCGCTTCGTATCGGGGGAAGCGACAATGCACAGGCCGACAGAGACCAGTAACGCTCGCGCCGCAGTGGCTGCGCTATACTGGCCAGAGACGGCATCCGAGGCCGATATGGTCGCGAACGACAACATCTCAGCGGGCCGGGAGACGGCCGAGCCGGCGCGTGAGCCGCGCCAGCACACCGAGCTTGTGGCCAGACGCCGAGGTGTCGTGTTCTTCCTCGCCAACGACAACCAGCGGCTCGCTGATCGTGACCGTGGCGCCCGCGGCGCGCGCCGCCAGGATGCGAAGGCCTTCGCCATCCTGCGCAAGATTGCCGAGCTTCTGCGCGGCGTCCTGAAGCTGGAACGCCATGCGGGCGACATCGACCGCGATCTCGGCGACGGCCGATCCCTGCAGGTCCAGCTTGTTCGCCTCGGCGGCGTAGGCGGCTGAGGCCATCCGGCAGTCGGCCGAGAGACGCAGCAGCGCCTTGGCATCAGCGGTGAAGGGTTGAGTGCCCGACGCGAGGCTATCGGGGCGTCGGGCACTCGTCCGCGGGCGGCCGGCGGGGGCATGCTGGCTGCCGCGGATCTCGGAATGGCGGAGGGGAGCGGCGCTCACTGCTCGTCTCCCAGATTGAGGACGATCAGCTCGCCGCGCGAGGCGCGGGACCGAGCCTCGTCCAGAACGGCGAGGATCCCAACGGTGAGAGCCATTGCGGAGAGGAAGGCCGCGGCGCGCAGGGCGCGGTGGCGGAAGGTGCGGGCGGCCATTTCAGAACACCTCCGGCTTTTGGGCCCGGCCGTGCCGAACGATCTCGGCGCCGCGGGCAAACAGGCTGTCGGCCGCGTCCAGGCTCAGCGGCACGGTCAGGCGCCCGTGCACGAGGCTCAGGCGAAGCTCGCCGTCGATGACGGGCTGGATGTGGGTGAGGGTGTCGCCGGTCATTAGGCGACTCCTCGGTCCATGACCGGCGCGTCGATGACGGCGCCGATGTCAGTCAGAAACTGCTCACGAGCCTCCGGCCGGGCAGCTTCCCAGGCACGCACGAGGGCGCGATGATCCTTGTTGATGATCTCGAAGTCGTTCCGCGGAGCATCCGAGGGCGGGATGGGCTTCCGGGCCTCGCGTCGCCGGTCGCGCTCCGCTGCTTCCTCGCGGACCTTCTCGACCTGCTCGTCTGGCGTGACGGAGGCGATGCGGAGAAGGGCCGCCTGGTTGTTGTCGAGCTTCGCGTCTACGGCTGCCTGCTTGGCGCGCTCGCTGATAGACGCAACCTTGATCGCGCGCTGCGCCTCATTGCGCTCGACACCAAGTTCCCTGGCCGCCGCGCGGACCCCAGACTCAGGTCGGCCCCCGCGAGGTTTTGGCTCAAGTTGAGCCAAAACCCCCTCACCCTGTTCGGCCTCTGTGATCGCGATCCACTCTGCGATCTCCTCCTTACGCTGAAGCTCGGTCAGATCAGCGCGATGCAGGTTCTCGGAGATCTCCCACTTGCGCGCCGTCTTGTCGTCCCATTTGACGATGACGGCGGGTATGGCCTCGGCACCAGTGAGCTTAGCAGCCTCAAGCCGATGATTGCCGGCTATCAGCTCGAACTGGCCAGACCCGATCGCCCTACACGTAATCGGCGTTTGCAGGCCGATCTTTTGGATCGACGCCGCCAACGACTGGACGGCCTCGCTGTTAATGGGCCGCCGTCCATTGCGGACGACGACCTCATCCAGCGACAGGTGCATGACCACGTCGCGAGCCATAGTTTACGCCTCAACCGGAGGAAGCTGGCCGCCGAGGATCTGCAGGGAGGCACGGGTTTCCCGGCGCCGCGCCGCATTCCACGCGCGGAAGATGAGTTCGGCCTTCTCGTTCGGCGTCAGCCGCTCTCTCGACAGGAGCCGGTTGCGAGCCACGAGGATCGGGTCGCGCGCGGAAAGTCCGGCCCCACTACCCAGAGCCAGCATGAAGGCGGTCGCCCCGTCTCGGTCGCGCCTGGAAAAAACCCAGTGGCAGAAGGCCAGCAGCGAACGGCCACCAAGAAGGTGGGCGCCCTGTCGCCCGATAGAGGACATCGAGTCGGCGATGTCGGGATAGGACTCCACCGTCGCCAGGATCTCTGCCTTGGTGGGGCGCAGGTACTGATCGGTGGCCAGACGCTTATGCGTCCGGTACTGCCAAATGTAGCCCGCGATAGCGCCGTAGGAGGCCGAGTCCGGCAGCCCCTGCATAGCAATGTGGTCGGCGACGAGGCGCACCTTTCCCTGGCCGAGGGTCATACGACTCTCGCGCTCCGGGCCGAAGACCAGAACAGTCCGGAGGGGCCGTCCGGCCTTAACGACCGCGGCGCACCGATGCTGCCCGTCGTTCAGCAGCCCGTCCGCCGAGACGATGATGCTCTCGCCGTTGAACGTGAAGCGCCCGGTAGCGATGTCGCGTGCATAGCGCTCCACAACGGCCGAACTGATCTTCCGGTTGTCCGGATTTCGTTCGAGCAGTGCTTGGGCGAGGATCGGCGTCAGGGTGATCGTGACAGTGACCGGCTCGATGCCTGCCCGGTTCACCATGCGCTGCAGCCAGAGGCGGACGCGCGCCTCTTCGCTCTCTTGATGTGTGTCCTGCGGCTCGGGCAGCGTATTTCCGCTGACATCCTCGCGACGATGAGCTATGACTTCCATTGCAACATCCTCACGGCGCGGTGCTTCGGCTCGCGCCGTACTTTTTTCTGGGTTGCCGAAGTTGAAGTGCGCAGAGCTTGCCATGTGTCAGCTCCTCGCAAATTCGCCGTGCTGCGCAGCGGCAGCTTTGGCGTATGCAGCGCCCGCCAAAGCTGCGCTCGCAAAGCATCCAAGGTGAGTCGATCGACCATTCAGACGAATGGAAGCCTTAAAGCGTCCCGTGCGGCCGTCAAAAGACACCCCTTTGAAGCCGGTACTATTGCGCCCGGGCTTGTTGAACTCATTCTGCTTGCGAGTAGCCACGCGAAGGTTCTCAATCCGATGATTGCTCGGATTGGTGTCTCTGTGATCAACTTCACCGTTGGGCCACTCGCCGTATACGTGAAGCCAAATCACCCTGGACAGGTTGTGGACCTTTCCGTACAGACCAATCTGCCAGTAGCCGTTCGGCTTGCGACTCCCTGCCCTGCTTCCGATCAGCACCCGCTTGCCCAGCACGCGCCTCCAGCGAAGTTCGCCGGACCTGGCATCGTAGTCGAACAGATCGCGGACGATTGCTGCCGTGAGGCTGGCTTCCTTCGAGGCGGCCTTGTAGGCACCATTGGTTGTGCCGCCGCTCTCAATGGCTGGAACCTCGGAGAGACTGTGGAGACGGGCGCTCATGCGACGGCCCTGTCTGCCTGTGCTGGCGTTTTCGCCGGACGCGGAACGTCTGCAGGCCACTCGACAGCCTCAGGCCACCGATCTGCGAACCACTGACGTGCCCTGTCGTAAGTCCTCACGCGGAACGAGGCGCCGGGCGCCTCGCCGACCTTCTCAAAGAAACGCCAATCGCCACAGGCGGCCTGAGCCACCGTGCTCGCAGAAACACCGGTGGCCGCGCAGAACGCATCCCGGAGGGCAAACAGGTGATCTCGGAGCGTCTGTTCCATAGCCGTCAGAAAACATCAGATTTTGCTGACGGTCAATCAGAAATTTCCAGCTTGGTTCCCGAGGGCGGTTATCGGATAAATCCGATCATGGATACGCTGAAAGCCAGGGTGAACTTTCTGCTCGAAAAGCGCGGCCTCACGCAGGCCGAAGCCGCGCGCCGTGGTGGGTTTAAGAATACCGCGTTCATCAACGACATCGTTCAAGGCAAGAAACTTAGCGTTCGTGGATTAAATCTTCTCCATCTTGCGTCAGCCCTAGATACAAGTACGGAATATTTGCTCTGTCAATCGGAGGATCCAGAACCGAAACCTAGTCAGAATTTCATAAACGCCGCCAGGGAAGCGGCCGCCCACGCAAACATGCCAGCGCGGGATGCTCGGCAGGATTTTTCAGAGGATTACGAAGCGCCCGCCCTAGACCCGGGCCAGTTCCCTCGCGAGGTTCCAGTTCGCGGTGTGGTTGCATGTGGCGACGAAGGGGACTTCATGTTCAATGGCGAGGAGGTCGAATGGGTGCGCCGACCGCCCGGGCTTGCGCATAAAAAATCTGTTTATGCCCTGAGAGTTGAGGGCGACAGTATGCTTCCCGCCCACAAACACGGAGGTCTCGTTTATGTGGATCCGCATAGGAGGCCCGGCGTCGGCGAGGATGCCGTCATCGAATTACATCCCGACGATCCGAGCAGCGGCGAGCCAGGAATGGGCTTCCTGAAGCGCCTTGTGCGGGCCACGAACAGCGAGGTCACGGTCGAGCAGTACAACCCGCCGCGCAAGCTCATTTTCCAGCGTGACGACATCAAAGCGTTCCATCGGGTTATCCCGTGGGAAGAGGTGCTGGGGATCTGACGCACATCAGATAAGCGATCAGAAAAATCCGCAGAAGCGCTTGACCATCAGAAAACTCTGATGCACCTTACCTCCATCGCCTCTCGCGATGGAGCCGCCGATGTCCACCCCCTGCTACTACGCCAAGCACTACCCCGGCTCCGGCTGGTCCGTGATCTGCAGCCATCGCGGCGAGCTGATGGACGGTCTGTCCTGTGAGGGCTCGGCGCTCGACCACATCGCCGAGCTTGAGGCCGCCGACGCCGAAGCGCTCGCCGCCGAGATCGCCGAGTGCGACGCCCTCGCCGACTTCGTGAATGCCCGCGGCGGCTATGTCGCCCCCGATGACCATGCCGGCCAGGGCCGTGGTCGCGCCATCGACGCCGTCCTCGGCTTCATCGAGGCGCACAAGGCTGGCCTCTCCGATCGCTCGCTGGCCGCTGCTGCGCATGATCGCGGCGTGTCGATCCTTGCTCTCACCGCGAAGGCTGCCTGATCATGGCGAAGGCCAAGTCCAAGGCGCCCATCGTGGCTGCCGCTCCCGCCGACGAGATCACCTCGTACAAGGGCTTCAATCGCGACCTGACCTGTCGCGGCTTTCAGTTCGAGGCCGGCAAGACCTTCGAGCTGACCGGCCCGATCAAGGCCTGCTCCTACGGCTTTCACGCCTGCGAGCACCCACTGAACTGCTTCGACTACTACGCGCCGGCCACGTCGCGGTATTTCGAGGTCAAGCAGAGCGGCCAGATCTCGCGAAATGGCGACGACACCAAGGTCGCGTCAGCCCGCATCACCATCGGCGTCGAACTCTCCATCGGCGATATGGTCCAGCGGGCTATCAACTGGGTCACGTCGCGTTCGAAGCCGGAGGGCGAGACCGCCACGGGCTACCAGGGCGCGGCCCCCGCCACGGGCGACCAGGGCGCGGCCTCCGCCACGGGCGTCCGGGGCGCGGCCTCCGCCACGGGCCACCGGGGCGCGGCCTCCGCCACGGGCGAACACGCTGTCGCGTGCGCCCTTGGATTGGAAGGCAAGGCCATGGCTGGCGAGACCGGCGCCGTCATGCTTGTCAGCCGCGACCCGGATACAGGCGCCATTCGGCATGTCTTCGCCGCCAAGGTCGGCGAGCGCGGCATTAAGCCGAACGTCTTCTACGCGCTGTCCGATGCCGGCGAGCCGGTGGAGGTGCTGTGATGGCCTGCGATCACCACACCACCATCACCACGCAGGACGGCACCCGCATCTGCCGCCACTGCTTCGCGTCGGTGCCGACCGGCTTCCGGGTGTCGAACAGCTTCGTCCTGGCGCCCGCCACTGCGCTGAACGTCACCGGTATCAGCATCGCGGCAGGCTTCGTCACAGCGCTCGGCGGCTTCTACGTCGGGCTCGGCTTCGGGGGCGTCGTCGGCGCTTTCGACCTCTTCGGGCGCCTGCTCGCCCGCACCGCCGGCTTCTGAGCCCGCTCGCTCTCCCCTTCGCCGCCCTCTCACGCCGTCCGAGGCCGCCATGTGCTGCTACCTCAACAGCGAGAATGACGACATGCCGCCGCTCAACGCCCTGGCGCAGGCTCTCGAAGCCCTGCGCACCGCGGAGCAGCAGCTCTACCACTTCGCCGGCCTCATCGACGGAGACGCGGTTCGCCCGCGGGATCTCGACGGTCAGAGCATCGACGCGCGCATCACGAAGCTCGTCGGCGAGGTCTTCACCAAGCGCTACGCCTTCGACCGGGCTCTGTGCTCGCTGATGCTGGGCGAGGAGTTCCGGCCCTATCCGAGCCAGCAGGCCGTGCGGATCGAGATGCAGGCCCGCGCGCACCGGCAGGCCGGCGGCGCCAGCTTCGACCTGCTCCGCACCGCCATGGCTGCCGTCGATGCCGCACCGGCCGATGCGCCGATGCCGGTTCCGGCCCGCCGGACTTCCTTCGCCGCGCTCGATGCCGGCGTCCATTCCCCTGCCGCTGCGGAGTGATCGCCATGGCCGCCAGCCTTGCGCCTATCGGGCACAACAGCGGCACCGCCGCCCTAGACGCTGCCGCGGACGCCACGCGCGATCTCGGTGCTTTTTTTCAGGATCGTCCGGCCATCGAAGCTGAGGCCGACGCTCAGGCCGGCGCGAAGCTGGTCAAGGCAGCAAAGGCCGCCGTGAAGGGCATCGACACCGAGCGCAAGGCGCGGACCGCACCGCTGAACGAGCAGATCGCCAGCGTCCGGGACGAGTACCGGGCGCCCGAAGCCACGCTGACCAAGCTGATCGAGAGGTTGAGCGGCCTGCTGACGGCCTTCAGTCGGGCCGAGGAAGCGAAGCGCGCTGCGGCAGCCGCAGAGGCACGGCGGCGCGCCGACGAAGCCGAGCGGGCCGCCCGAGAGGCTGAGGCCCGTGAGCGCGAGGCGGCCGAGAACGCGAGTCTCGGCGAGCTGGGCGTGGATCTCGCCGCCGCGACCGCGCAGGCGGACCAAGCTTTTGAGGTTCGGCAGCGGCAGGAGCGCGCCGCGCGCGCCGCGGAGAAGGCCGTGCCGGTTCGCCTCGCCAGCGACGACACGCGGGCCTTGTCGCTCCGCACCGTCGAGATCCTGAGCGTCACCGACGCGGTCGCGGCACTGCGCGCCATGGGCACCACACCGAAGCTCGAAGAGGCGCTGATCTCGGCCGCCCGCGACCACCGTAAGACCTGGGGCGAGCTTCCGCCCGGCATCGCATCCCGTTCCGAGCGGAGGATCTGACCATGCTTGAGCACTCTGCCGACATCGACAAGATTAGCGCCGCCCTGAGTAAGGCGCAGGGCGCGATCGAGGGTGCGGTCCGCGACTCGCAGAACCCGCACTTCCGCAACGTCTACGCCTCGCTCGGCGCGGTGATCGACGCCGTGCGCGGGCCTCTCTGTGAGAACGAGCTCGCTTTCGTCCAGGCGACCGGGCTTATCTCAGACGGCCTGCTGCCGATTGAGACCCGCATCGTCCACGCCTCTGGGCAGTGGTTCAAATCGACCCTGCAGATGCCGATCGGGCAGGCGCGGACCGCTCAGGCGGTTGGCTCGGCGATCAGCTACGGGCGCCGCTACGCCCTGATGACGATGCTCGGCGTGCCGAGTGTCGATGACGATGGCGAAGAGGCTACGCGCGCCGCGGCACCGGCCGGCAACGACCGCGGCTCGTCGCAGGCGCCCCGCGCCGACCAGCGGCAACAGAGCGGCGGACGCTCGACTGCGCGCGACGAGGCCGCTCCCGAACTGTCCTCGTCTCAGCGGTTCGCCGACAAGATCCTGGCGGCGCTCGCCAGCAAGAACGACGAGGCGGCCATTCGGGCGATGGAGGGCTCCGGCGCCTTCAAGGACTGCTACGACAATCTCGATGAGCCTGAGAAGCTGAGGGTCGATGCCGCCATCCGTGCGAAGCGGGAGGCCGTGCGTGCGCGGGAAGCGGCATGAGCCGCGCCACCCTCATTCTCGCCAACGATCTGGTTCGCGCCCGCGCTATCGGCTGGATCCAGAAGGCCCCCGAAGGCACGCGGCTTGAGTTCAAGGCTCCTCGCCGGACCCCCGATCAGAACGCGCTCCTCTGGGCCCGCCTGTCGGACATCTCCAAGCAGGTGGAGTGGTACGGTCAGCACCTCTCCGTAGAGGATTGGAAGGACGTTCTGTCCGCCTCCCTCCGCAGAGCGCGCGTCGTGCCGGGTATCGACCCCGGCACCTTCGTGCCGCTCGGCATGCGGACCTCCGATATGAGCAAGGCCGAGTTCGGCATGCTCTTGGACCTCATCGAGGCCTTCGCCGCCGAGCGGGGCGTCGTGTGGTCGTTGACCGGCTTTCCCGATACGGCCCGGAGCGCGGCATGAGAGATCTGCGCACCCTTGACCGCTACCGCCTGCGTATCCCGGGCCTTCCGCTCGGCGGTGCTGACGAAGGCGCATTCGCGATCCCGTCTCCGACCGGCGGTGGCTCGCTCAAGATCATCGCCAGCAGCGGCGCCGGCTGGGACCACGTCAGCGTGTCCCTCCCAAACCGCTGCCCGAACTGGCCCGAGATGGCTCGCGTGAAGGATCTCTTCTTCCGCGACGACGAAACGGCCATGCAGTTGCACGTGCCGGCATCGGACCACGTCAACAACCATCCGTACTGCCTGCATCTCTGGCGCCCGCATTGCGGCGAGATCCCGCGTCCGCCGGCCCTGATGGTCGGCGTGAAGGATCTTGATCCGGGGCAGGTTGCGGCAATGCCTCACGCCGCGAAGGCGGCGCTGCGTGAGCGGGCAACGGACGCCATGCTCACCGGAGGGCAGTTCTGATGCCCCGCGCCGCCGAGCCCCGCCGAGTCGTCCCGATGCGCCTGCAACGCGACAAGGCCCTCGAACTGGCCGCCAGCCTCATGCGGAAGCTCGGCATGGTGCCCGTTGATGCCGAGGTCGCGTTCGAGCTGGATCACGACCCGGCCCTGTGCCTCCGCCCGGTGGACCCCGCTAACGGGCAGCACATCCCTCATCAGCACGATCCGTCCTGCCTGATCTGGCGTACCAAGGAGGCCCACGCTCGTAAGACCCGCGGCTCGGGTGCAACGACGGCCGGCAGCGATGTCGGCGAGGACCGCAAGACCCGGCAGCTTGTGAAGGCCCGCGTCGAGCGCGGCGAAGTCGAAGCCGACGACCCGAGTATCGCCCCCTGGGCTCCGCGCCCGAACGCGCGGACCACGCCCAAGCAGGCGATCCGCTCTGCCGGCTTCCCGCGCCGTGAGGACAAGCCCTCGACCTGCCGCACGCCCGACAAGCTCGCCGGCCTTCCGCGCCGCTATCCTGATGGAGCTCGCTGACATGCTCAAGCCGCTCGCCCGGCTGCCTGAGGTCGTTGCCGTCGATCGGGATGGCGTCGCCTTCGCTCAGGCCTTCCCGGAGGTTCTGATCATCGACCGCGAGTGCCTGTGCCTCCGACAGGGCGCCCGTCAGGTCAGCATGGCGTCTCGCCAGGGCAGGCCGCCGCGCCTGTTCCTGCTGGCCGCCTACCTTCTGGATCGCCCGGCACCGGCAGAGGCCGGCGTCGCCGAGACGATGCAGGCCTTCGGCCTCACCGACCCGCACCTGCTGTCGCTCTGTCTGCTGCAACTGCGCAGATCGCTCCGCCCCTTCGGCCTCGGCGTCGAGAACACCCGGAGCGGCCGCATCGTGATCTGTGCGCCCCGGCCAGCGCCTGTTGCAGCCTCCGCCCCCGAAACCCGGAGGGCAGCATGAGCACCACCCCTCACCCTGCCGGTGGAGCGGTCGAAGCGGGGGAGGCCAGCAATGGCTGAGCGCAAGCACCTTCGAAAGCCTCGTGACTTCCGCATTGTAGAGCACTTCCGCGCCGGCTTCTGGGCGGTCGAGTTCATCTCGGACGCTGGACGCCGCTACCGGACGCTCTTCACGACCTACCGGACCGAGGCCGAGGCTTGGAGCCAATCGGTGACGGCCTACGGGTGGTGCGTTTCGGGACAGCCCACGCCTGCCGCCACGCCATTCGAGCGGGAGGATTTCGTTCTTGCGATGAGGGAGGCAGCCTAATGCCCTGCACCTGCATCGCCGTCATTGACGAGAAGCTGGCGCCTATGAACGGGCGCCTCGGCGTCCGCTTCGCGGCCGAGCGGTCCGGCACGTTGCTCAGCACCGCCCTGCTCGTGGTCGAGAAGGTCAACCCGCGCGGGAAGAAGCCGCCGGGTCTGCTCGCCAAGTTCTGCCCGATCTGCGGCACGGCTTACGAGCCGCCTGAGACGCAACCGATGGAGGCCGCCCATGCCGACGCTTAGGGAACTCAGCGACGCTGCAACGCCCGGCCTCTGGTACACGGTCGATACCCCGTGGGGCGATGGCACATGGATCGTTGCCGGCAATCCCGATCCGCATGCCGGGACCATGGTCTGTGATTGTCAGGATATGAACGAGAGCCGGCAGGACGGAGGGGCGGACGCAGCCGACGATGCGGCCTTCATAGCCGCCTTGGTGACAGCCTACCGAAGCGGCAAGCTGAAGGAGGTCGAATGATGAGCGACGGGTTTCCCTATCCCGTGGATCGGCCTGGAAACTTCAGCGTCGATCCCAACCCAACCGCTGCGCAGTTGCTGCCTTATGGCTACGCCCCAGGCGCCTACGAGATGAAGTGCCCCGCTTGTTGGGCGCCGGCCTACAACGTCGATAAGCGGGCGTCCCGGTGCTGGCAGTGCGCCGTGAACGCCTTCCGGGCGGATGAGGCAAAGATACAAGCGGAGCAGGCTGGCAGCGATACCTGCGGATGCGGCCACTGCACGCCCGAGATCACCCACGCTTCCGACTGCGCGGTCCACGACGCGCCCGCTTTACCAGCGGGTGAATGCAAATGCGGGGCAGGCTACAGCAACCTCGCCATCATCTGCGCCGTCCGCGGCATCGCGGGTTGGCTCGCGAACGATGGCGGGCGAGAGAAGCACGTCCGCTCACTCTACACGGCCGCCCGGCGGCTTGGCGAGCTTGCGGCTGCGGCCGACAGCACAGGCGAACTCCGCCAGCTTCTGCAACAGGCAAAGTGGATCGGACAGCAGACGACACCGCACGAGTTCTGCGCACGGGCGGTCTTCGAGAGCCGCGAGCAAGCCCATGAGGCGTACCGTGCCCTGGTCGAGTTCCGCGATGGCGAGATTGCGCCAGGGATCGAAGCCGGGACGGCCACGACCGCAGGGCGTGGTGCGCAGCACGAGAGCCTGACCCGAAGGGAGGCGCCAAATACCCCTCACACACACCCCAATCCCAAGAGGGAGGATACTCCGGGAGGCGCCGCATGAAGCTAAAGCTGTTCGCAAGCTTCCCCGGCACGGTGTCCGACGAAAGGAAGTTGCACGCACGCTTCGCAAAATACCGCTCCAGAGGCGAGTGGTTTCGGCGATCCGGCGCTCTGGCAGACTGGATTGAGGGAGGATGCAAGCCGTGACCGCCCTGCCCCGTGAGGACATCCAAGATGACACCCCGCTTCGCCTTGAGCAGGCAGCGCGGATCGCCTTCCCGGCCGGCAGCGTGTCGGCCAAAAGCTTGCGCCACGAGGCCAGCCACGGTCGGCTTCGCATCTTCCGCATCGCCGGGAAGCAGTTCACCACAATGGCGGACATCAAGAGGATGATCGAGCGATGCCGCGAAGAGCCAAAGGCCCGCACCTCTACTTCCGCGAGCGCGAGCGGCGCTGGTACATCCGTGACGGCTCCAAGGAGAAGAGCACAGGATGCGGCGACGGCGAGCGCGATGGCGCTGAGGCAGCTCTGCAAGCCTACCTCTCGGAGAAGCACGCCCCCGACTTCGGCCGAGGTGATCCCGGCAAGGTTCTGATCACCGACGTGCTGCTGCTGTACGCCAAGGAGCGCGTGCCGCACCTGCGGGCGCAAGAGGTGGTGTACGGCTCGCTGCCGCATCTGTCGGAGTTTTGGGAGCGCATGATGTGCTCGCAACTCACACCGAGCGCCTGCCGGAGCTATGTGCGCTGGCGGACAGAGCAGCCGAAGCGGGCCTACAAGGACCAGAAGACGGCGCCGCTCTGCGGGGTGCCGAAAGCCCGGCGCGAACTTGAGGTGCTGAGCGCGGCAATCCACTACGCCCACAAGGAGCACAAGCTGCTCTATCCCATCCCGATCACGATGCCGGAGCGTTCGCCGCCGCGGGATCGCTGGCTCACCCGGAGCGAGGCCGCCCGCTTGGTCTGGGCTGCTTACCGTGCGGGCAACGTACACGCCGCCCGGTTCATATTGATCGGGCTCTACACGGGGACTCGGCACCGCGCTATTCTGGCGCTGCGCTGGATCCCGAACACGACCGGCGGATGGGTCGATCTTGATAGGCGGATGCTCTACCGGGCCGGCTCACGCGAGATCCAGAGTAGGAACAAGCGACGGACACCCGTTCCACTCTCGGACCGTCTGGCGGCTCACCTGCGGCGCTGGAAGGGCATGAGCGCCACCCATGTTATCGAGTTTCGCGGCGAGCCCGTCGCCCGGATGCGCCAAGCCTTCGACAAGGCGCGCGTCGCGGCAGGGCTGGACGCAACCGTGGTCCCGCACATCCTGCGGCACACGTTCGCGACGTGGGCGGTTCAGGCTGGACATCCGCTCTCGCATGTGGCCGAGGCGCTGGGCACCCGGGAAGACATCATCCAGTCCGTGTACGGGCATCATGCGCCCGAGCGGCTGAGGGGCCTCGTCAACCGGGTCGCCCGGCAGTAGCCGGGATCCCCCGGTTATCCCCCAGGAACGACGGACCAGATAGGGAACAGGAGGGCACGAGATGGCAGATCACAGAGGCGGCGCACAGGGAGAACCGCGGGGCCCCCTCGTCTCCGCCGATGGGCGGGGCAGGGTCGGCGGCCGAGAATACCTCAACGCTCGCATAGCGTTGGCTCGCGAGATCGCGAGTAAGCGGGGGCAATCCCCCGGCTACGCCCCCAAGAACCCCTTTTTTCGGCTTCTTGCTGCATCGCAGTATAGCGGCGATGTGGTGTCGGCTTCCGCCCTCCCCGCCTCTGCCGGGAGGAATGCCCGATGAGCGCCTATGCGATCGTCCGACAGCGCGCCTTTGACCGCCGATATGAGGAGCGGCCGCCCGAGTACGTCATGCTCGTGGAGCGAGAGACCGACGCATCCCTGATGGGGTCGATCCTTGGGCCGGAGGGCGAGGTCCGAGATTGGATCATCGCTTTTGACACGGCGCCGTCTTACAGCGTCAGGGGCTTTGGATCTGAGTGTAAGCGAGAGCGTATCAAGCCAGGGCGTGTCCGAAAGGAGCGCGTGCTGACGCGCCATGCGAGCCTTGAGGAAGCCAACGAGGCTCTAGGCGCCGCCAGAAAGGCTTGGCACGCAGCAGACGACAGAGAGCGCGAAAGGGAAGCCTCTCAGAGGTGGGCGGCGGCGGACGCGGCGTTGACAGCCGAGAAGGCTCGGCTAGAAGCCGAGATGCGCAAGTGCTTGGCGGACCTTCAAAAGGCTCGCGACGAAGCCATGCGACACCTGAACGAGACCCGATCCGACATCTATGCCCACCAGACAAAGGCTGCGGTGGATGCGGCTTCCGCCCTCCCCTGTCATGCGGGGGAGGTGGGACGATGAACTCAGGGCGCGTGCCTTCGGCACCGAGCTACCCGGCAGAGCCCGAGCCGCGCTGCGTCTCGGCCCTCCGGGCGGGTATCTCATCGCGCGGGCCCAAGCTCACCGCGCTTGGCTGCCCTTTCAGCGACGAACAGCTCGCGGCCATCGTTGAGGCTTCGAAGTCCTGGCAGGTCGGGCAGATCCAGGGGTTCCGCTACGGCAAGCGCCTTGTCATCCGCGACTGCATGCGGAAGCCGGGCCAGCAAGAGATCTGGGAAGGCGTCGCTGATCGGGATGACGATGCCTTCTACCGGCAGTGCGAGGTCGAGCAGCTACGGGCCGCCATCGCTATCGGCTTGGCAGAAGCTGGGCCCACCGCTGCGGGTGTCCCTGTTCGGGGAGAGGAGGGGTAGATGAACGCCGAGGAAATCGCAGACCGGATCGCGCTGCTGATCAATCCCATGCCCGACATGAGCGGGCGCCAGATCAACCGCTTCCACGGCACGCGACGCCGCCACATTGAGGAGTTGGCGGCAGAGATCGCGGCCCCTGCTTCGGCAGAGAAGTCCTTCACCCTTGAGGAGATTGAAGCCTTGCTGGCTGCCGAGAGGGAGAGATGTGCGAAGGTCGCGCTCACCGTCTACGACTGGTCCCCGACATGGACTGGCAAGCTGCATGAGGTGATCGCCTCTGCGATCCGCAGTCTAGCACCACAGACGATTGGAGACGAGGGATGAGCGACCTATCCAAGCCGTCCGAAGCCGAGAGCGAGTTCGTTGAGGAGATGCAAGGCGCCCAGCCGCCGCCTGAGGAGTCGTGGCACAACTTCGACCCAGACTTCCGGCAGAAGGACATTGAGCGCCTAATCCGCCGAGGATGGTTTGAGAAGCGCATCGATGAGCTGGGCTATCGGGAATACCGATGGACCACTGCCGGTCGCGAAGCCCTCGCCAAGGCTTCTGCCTGAAGAGAAGGAGGGAGACCCATGACCAAGCCGATGCAGACGGAGTTGCGCCCATTCAGCGACGGCTCGCGAGAGGGTCTGGACGAGATCGTTGCCGACAACGTGTCCGTCTTCCACGCTGAGATGATGGGCGATGCGTCGCTCTGGATCGGTATCAGCGATGACAGCGGCGGCCTCGTCCACGTCTGGATTACCGCGGAAAAGCGGAAGGGCAGAACCGTGCTGGTGATGCGGGCAGAGGATCAGGATCGGCCTACAATTGTCGATTGCTTGGACCGCCTGAAGCGCCCACTCGCGCTAGGGACTGATGCCCGCTAGGGCCGAGACTACAGGCTCGGCACGAAGTGCGAAGGCCCGACCCGGAGGGGAGCGCCCGACCCGTTTCAACCCCCTTCAAGAGGACGGAGGGGAGAGGAGGAAAGGATGATGCCTTGCATGTGCCAGAGCACCGATCCCGACATCGGCAAGAAAATCCTAGCGGCTGTCGAGAAGAACCGCGCCTACGACGCCGAGCAGATGCCGGACGAGACGGCGGCTCTCCGCGTGATGCAGCGGGCCCATCAGCGCCTGAAGGATCTCGGCTTCTACGATGCCCAGCACTGCCCGCGAGATGGCGTCACGCGCCAGTTTGTCGAGGTAGGGAGCACCGGGATCCACGAGGGCTATCGGGACAACACCGGCGTCTGGCTTTTCGACGGCGGAGACCTGTGGCCGTCCCGCCCGGTTCTCTATCGAAACAAGCCGCCAACTGACTAGTCCCGCCTATCGGGAGGGGCGCCCAAGGCTGGCCCGGCTCGGCAATGTGATCCGGAGATTGGCTGCCGAGGCAGAGGCGCGCGAGGATGCCGCGTCCGACCATCCGGGGCAGAGGGTGCGCAAGGTGCGGAGAGACCATCAGCGATAGGCGGAGGGGCAAGCGCCCATCTGACGTAAGTATTGTCCAAGTGGAGACATAAAATGCAGGCTGACATCGCAATACTAAAGGATCACGCCCGAATAACCCGCGCTGAAGGGCAGTGGATTATAGCAGATCATCTTGATGCCGCCCTGGCCGAGATCGAAGCCAACCGCACGAAAAATGTGGTTGAAAATGTGGGGTGCGATCCATCCTCTCTGGCACGCAAATACGACTGGATCTCTCGTCAGGACGGCGGGGTGATCAGGGCCGCTGACGTTGCCCACGACATTCGAGAAAGCTTCGGTATCAAGGGCGAGGACAATCCCGACGAGCAAGATGTCTTTGCCTCAGCAAGAACACTGCCGGACCCCTATGATGATAGGGAAGGCCCCTACTACGATATGAAGCAGGTTCGCAAGATTAAGCTTTGGCGCGATGCCACTATGCGGGTTATGCGAGCGGCCTGGGCCCTCGTCGATAACACCGAAGGCGATGCCAACGTTGATCGTCAGGACTGGATCGAGTTGGCCGACGCCCTGGTGGCCCTCAGAGAAACAATCCCCGAGAGCGAGCGCCCGGCCGAGCCGCCCCACGCCGTCACGCTTCTATGGACCGACACTGCTCGTCGTCTCCGACTGTGCAAAGATCAGCTTAAGTGGGAGCGGGAACAAAGGCTCCAGCAGGACAAGACCACAGAAATGATCTCGCGAGGCGCTGTAAGGGACGTTGCTGTCGAGCGTCTGCGTCAAGTCGAAGAAGAAGGCTGGACGCCAGAGCACGACGATGTTCACGAGAGCGGCGAGCTTGCTGCCGCCGCAGCGTGTTATGCTTATCACACCACTTCGATGCGGGCGGCGGGCTATTCCGTCACCCGCTACGAGGACCGACCACCGCTTGATTTGTATCACCCCTACCGCAGCATGTGGCCGTGGGATGAAGCGTGGTGGAAGCCAAAGGATCGCCGCCGCGACCTCGTGCGGGCGGGGGCCCTAATCGTTGCTGAGATCGAGCGCTTGGACCGCCAAGCCGCCGAGCAGTCCGCGAAAAACGTGGGCGAAAATGTGGGGTAAAACGCTCAAGCGCTGAAATACATGAACGACCGCAATGACTTCTACGGAATACTGTCAGAGGGGCAAGGAGCCGAACATGCCGATGACACTGCGGACGCTCAAGAAGAAGTCCAAGCAAGCCCTGCCGATCATGCTCAAGCACTACCCGCGCGAGCTTACCGGCGAGGTGTTCACGGCCGAGAGGGGCGCGAACTACCACGGGCGCGTGATCCGCTGCACGCACGGCACTGGCGACCCCTGCCTCGTGAAGGGGCGCCCGCGCTGCGAATGCACATACCACCCCCTGAAGGGAACGCCGATGGTCGGCGCCATGTCCGGCTACTACGAGCCGGAATGGGACGAGCGCCCGGTTCTCGAAGACCTGTGACAACTCCGCCCGCTGAAGCAGGCGGAGTTGTCACCAAGAGGCAATCGTGGGCTTGGTTGGACTAGGGTGGACTGGCATCCCGGCGGCCTTCCGTAGCCCACCAATCGCTCAGGTACGGCCGGGTCCGCTCAATCAGAGGCTTGATGTCCGGCCGCGTGATGAGCAGCGCCATGACGGTCAGGACCGCGAGGCCAACGCCCGTACCGAGCGCGATCCGGTTGCGGCGCGGGACCGTCCCGTCCACGGCGCCCGGCGCCACGACGTGCAGCACGGCGCCCAGTACCGAGAACAGGACGATGAACGGCAGCACCTCGGCGTTCAGCAGCCATCCAGGCGCGTCGGCCAGCCGGTAGACCAGCGAGTATGTGGTCTGCCCGAAATGCGAGAGGAACGAGAGCCAGATGCCGACGATCAGGAAGTCCGATCGGCGCGGGTCCGGCTTCATGGCGGCCCGCCACGCATCTGCCGCGTAGACGTAGAGCACCACGGCATAGAAGCCCGCCGCGAGGGTGCGCGTCGCCACGATCATGTCGGCGTTCGGGACGAAAGCGTTGATCACCTGATAGCCGACGAGCAGCAGCAGCGCCGACAGGTAGACGGTGCCCCGGATGCGTTCCGGGCGGGGGTCGTTGTAGATCATCGCCGCTCAGTGCCTTTTCTGGGCGCGGTGGTCTGCGCGGTGGTCCATGTCGCTGAACATCTCCTCGACGAGCTCGCGCACGTACCCGGTGTGCATCGCCTGCTCGCGGAGGCTTCGAGCAGCACGCTTCTCTTGCCGGCGGGCCAGCACCGCCTCACGCCGCACCCCGCGCGTCGCCTTGGCGGCATCCTCGCCGGCTTGGTGAAGGCTCGCCTGCGCAGCGAGATTGCCGGCCGCCGCCTCTTCCAAGCGGCGGATCTGATCGGGGGGGGAGTACCGGATCCCGAACCATGCCATAGCGCGCCTCCACATCAGGGGCGCCCCCGGTCGCCACGATCGCGGAGCCTTTGCAGCTCGTTGGCGACCGCCTGCATGGCTGCGGACGTGTTGCCGAAGCCGTGCTGGATCTTCTCGACAAGGACATCGAGGCGGTTGCTGTGGCCGCCCACCGTCTCGCGGCTGGCGTCCATCAGGCGCGTCAGCTCGGCCAATGCCTTCTCGACGCCGCCGGCCGCGACGGTCGCCGCCGTGAGGCCGGCAATGACGCGCTCGGCGAAGCCTTTGCTAAGCGCTTGGTTGTCCTGGTAGAGCCGGATGACCGCGAGCATGAGGATCGCGGACAAGCCCCAGCCTCCGTATTTTTGGAGGAGGTCGGCAAACTCGGTCACGGATCAGCGCCGCCCCACCTGCGGGCCCGGCAGAGCCCCCGGGACGCCCGTGGTGCGCTCGTAGGTGCGCGAGGCAGAGAGCCCAAGCAGGCCGGTCAGCAGCACCCAGAGCTGGGATGTGTCTACGGTGGGAGGGACGGGGATCGCCACGTCCATCAGGGCTCCGACAATGGAGACCAGCCATGTCAGGGTCGGCGCGACGACGAACTGCCATCCGACACTGATCACGCCAACCCAGCCGAGCGCCGGGCGCCAGCGGGACGAGAAGCGGTCGTTGCCCTGCGCCTCCGCGAGGTTGATCGCGTTCTGCTGCGCGTTCTGGGCGGCTAGCGCGTTCAGCAGGTTGCTCTCTCGTGCCGTCAGCGCCGCTTCGATCTCCGCCTGAGCCGCGGCCTGCTTGGTCGGATCGGGGACGAGACGGTCCACAATCACCTTCGCCACCTCGCCCACCTGCGGGATCGCCTTGCCGATGCCCTCGCCTATTGCAGGGCCGGCGCCGCCTGTGAGAATGCCGCCCGCGATGCTTCCGATGAAGCCGCCGATGCCACCAGCCATGTCAGGATGCCTTTTTGTAGGGGCCGAACGTGCGGCGCAGGAATGCGATGAGGCCGCCGGGCTCGGGCGGTGCAGCCACGCCGCCGATGCTGGCTTGAGGCGGCGCTGGAGCCACCGGAGAGCCGCCATTCCGCGGCGCGGGCGCGAACACGGGCGGCGCGGGGCCGGTCTCTACGGGCGGGACAGGGATCCGCGTCACCGCGGCGCCTGACGCGTAGCCGGCCTTTGTCAGCGCCGCCGCGAAGGCCTGCGCATGCAAGGCGATCTCGCCGGCCCGATCCTGCCCGTTGATGATCCGGCGCGCTCCGGTCCAGTCCGCCTTGCCATTGCCGAGGTAGTCGGACAGCTTCTTGCCGGTAAACCAGCCCTCGCGCGTGCCGACGAACAGAATGGCGGCCGCTACGTCCGGATGCAGAGCGAGGTCGGGGTTGGTTTCCAAGTCCTGATCGGCGCCGATGAGGCCGAGCGCGCGCAGGCGCTGCGTCGCACGGCGGTAGTTTGAGCGCCCGGTGAGTTGCACATACCCGCGGCCGGCGAATGCCACGCCGTCGCCTGGGTTCACGTTGCCGAGTTCGCGCGCCTTCGCCGGCCGGTCGCCTCGAATGTCGTACATCTTGGCGAGGTAGGCGGTGCCGCCACGCTCCTTGATCGGGAGCATCGTCCAGGCTGTCTCAATTGGGCAGGTGCCCAGGCAGTAGCCCAGATGGTCCAGGGGCGTGTCGGGCGGGCAGGCGTCTAGGATCGCTTCCATGCCGCTCACCTGCCCCGCGGTGAGCGCGCCCGGGAAAGGGTTGTGGCGCACGGCAGCGAAGAACGCCGCCCGCGCCTGGAGATCAGGCAAAGCCGTCATGTCGGGGTCTCACGATGTCAGAGAGCGAGTGGTGAGCGGGCCGGGTCCGCAGGGGATCAGGCGGCACGAACGGGGCCGGCGCTGGGTCGGCGCTGGCGGGGCAAGCGCTACGGCAAGGATTGACGGCGGGGCTTCTATCGCGGAGGTTGCGGGCCCTCAGACGTTGCGCACGAACCTCACAACTCCGGCCGACCAGATGACCGAAATCGCTCCAGACTTTCTGTCGTGCGGTATGCAGCATCTATATCGAGAAGATACCTTCCCAGAAGGCCTCGAAAGATACGAAGAGCTATCAAGAAAGAGGACGGCCGCGGAGTTCATCAGCAAGCTCTATCCGAGCTACCGCTACCGCAGGCCCGTAGATCTTGACGACCTGCATTGCGGCTCGACCTTTGCCAGTCTCCTAGAGGGGAACCGCCGCGCCACCAACGGCGGCAAGGCCGGCGCCGCGGCGGCCCTGTTCAGGTTCGAGCGGGCGATCGTGCGGGACCGCGTGATCCACGTCCCGAACGGTGAGGGCTGGAGCGTCGTCTACGAGACGTTTCGTCCATGCGACCGCCACAACTCGGAAGTCGCCACGGAAGAGCAACTGGCCAACGCGGTCCCCGGCGCCGAGGGAGACGAGCCGATCTTCTTCCTGGGCTCAACCGGCTGCTTCAACTACGGGCATTGGCTGTCCGATGACCTGTCGCGCCTCTCGGCCTTCTGGAAGATCCGCGACCGCCACCCGGACGGACACATCCGGGTCGTCATCACCGCCCATGGCGGCGTGATCGATGAGGTGCGCAAGCAGTCGATCGAGTTTCTGCTAGGCTCGGACAGGAAGTTCAGCGTCGGGCTTTTCCCCCGCCCGTCCGCGTGCGAGTTCCGAGATCTCTACTACGCCTCGCCGACGACGTATCCCGGCACGCTGAAGTCACCGCTCGCGATGGCGGACCTGCATATCGCCGGGCTCGCTGCCCTGGCAGAGCAGACCCCTGCGGCGGCCGTCGATTACGCTCTCGCAGACGCGAGACGGGGACGGCGCCTGTTCATCAACCGCGATCCGAGCAGGAGCCGGGGACTTCTGAACGGGGCCGAGATCTTCGCCGCGCTACAGCCGCTCGGCTTTGAGCACCACACCATGGAGAACGCCACCTTCGCGGAGCAGGTGTCGCTCTTCTCAGGCGCCGGGATCGTCGTCGGCAACATGGGTGCCGGCATGGTCAACACCGTGTTCTGCCGCCCCGGCACCCCGATGCTGTACCTCGCGCCCGAGGGCTGGGATGACGGCTTCTACTGGGATCTCGCCACTGTGATGCGCCACCGCCACGCCGCGTTCTACGGGCCGCCTGCGAGCGCGGATTTCAATGCCGGATACACCGCGGATCCCGAAGCCGTGCGCGCGCTCACGGAAAGGATGCTCGGTGGCGCCGAGCTACGCTAGGCGGCTCTCCAAGGCCGAGATCCGCGTCTCGAGCCGCGCCGCCCGCCGACGCTCGACCGCCAGCATCAGCATCGCGAGTTCGGCGTAACGGATGGACAGGCGGGTCTCGGCCTCGCCCGTGGCGGGGTCGATCTTCGGGCGCTGGACGGTGCGTGTCCGCTGCACGATCACCCGTCGCGGGATGGAGAGGACCGCCTGCGACGGTTCGACCGAAGGTCCCATGACAGGGGCGCCATCGGCATCTCGGACGGGCTCGCCGTCCTTGTCCACCAACGGCTGCGCCGGGCGGGCCAGGTTCATGATCGGCGCGCCCGCCTCATCGAACAGGGGCACCATGTCGTACACCGGGACGCGGTTGACCTGCGGCACCTTGCGGCGCACCGCGCGATCTCCCTCGATCACGTCCTGTTCGACGAAGACGGTTTCCTCGACGGTCTCGTCTTCCTCGACCTCAACGACCTCCTCCGCGTCCTCGGTCACGGCGTCCTCACACCAGAAGGCGTAGTGCGCAGGATCCAGGTCGCGCGCCCTCAGCGCCTCGGCCACCTGCTGCGCGATCACGCCGCCGTGCACGCGGGCCGCGTCTTCCCCCTTCTCCGCGACCGCATCGAGGAACTGGTAGGCGATGATCTCGACGGCCTCGATCGCGTCGAGCAGCGCCTCGGTCGGCGCGCCGAGATTGCGCTTCGTGCGCGCGTCCGAGGTGTCGATCGTGCCGGTCGCCGCGTAGACCTGCGACCAGCGATTGCCGGGCGTGCCGAGCGGGAGGTTCCCGTTCGTCGCCGGCCGGCATTGGCCGGTGACTTGGAAGGCCGCCGCGTCAATCTGAAGGATGCCGTTGCCCGCGGTGGCGTTGCCGCCGAGTGACGAAATCCGCGCATCGTAGGCGGATCCGCCCGTTCCCGAGAATAGGTTGATGGTCGGCGTCGTAGAGGAACCTCGCCCACCGATGTTCACGACCATGCTCGCAGCGTTCATCGTCAGCGCGTTGGGCGACCATGACGTATTCTGGGCTTTGAGGATGTAGTTTGTCGAAACGACCGAAAAGTCCATGAGCGTGTCGCACGACATAGCAGCGCCTGTGCCGCTATTCGACGCCCTCAGAACCGCACCGGCAGGATCAAGAGGGCTTTTCCCGTGGTTGTCGGAGAACAGAAGCTGGTTGCGATACGGGACCTTGCCGGGGAACGAGCCCGAGGCGTAGGCCGCATCAACGAAATTACCCTGCTTCTCGCCGACGTTGACGACGGACCAGCCGTAGTGAAAGTGTGCCTCACCCCCGGTGCGAATGCCCGTGTTGACCTCGGCGCCCGCGATCTCCAGCAGGCCGGTCGCCCCCGAGAGGGCCATGCAGACCGGGTTCGAGGCGAAGAAGGCGCCGCGGGGGGCCCCCGTCGTGCCGCCGTCCGGAGCCGCCGCCAAGACGTTCGGCCGGATCGCCACGTAGTTGTTGTTGGCGTTCTGCGGGGCCGACGCGCCCGTGAAAATCGAGCGGATGTTCAGCGTCTCGCGCACGCCCGTGATGCCGCTGCCGAACTGGTGCTCTAGGTAGAGCAGCGAGACGGTATTGATGCCGTTGGCCGAACTGGTGCCGTTATCAAGCCCCTCCTTCCAAATCAGGGCGTGGGGGGCAAAGGTGTTGCCGTAGCCGTACTGGCCGCTGACGTGAAACCCGCGGTCGTTGGCGCCCTGATCCACCCGTGACACCGTGCCGGCGGGCGTCGTCAGGCTGGAGAACAGGCCATAGCTCCGATATTCAGGGAAGCCGTTCGCCATCGTCCGCGACACGCCGCTAGGGCTGACGGTCACCGTCTCGGCGCCGCCCGTGTTCGTGAAGACGGGCCCGATGCTGTCGGCTTTCGCGGCCACAGCATCGCCGGCCGCCACCGTGCCGGGGCTGCTGCCAACTGAGCGGTACGCGGCGTTCCCCAGGGGCTGCGTCGGAAACCGGCTGTCGTTGCCGGCCGCGACCGTGCCGTTTGTCGTGCCGATTGTGGCGAGTGCCGCGTTGCCGAGCTGAAGCGCGCTCCGGAACGCCGCCTTATCGGGGATGTCCGACCCGTTGGCCGACTTCTGCATGGCGCCGCCGCCCGCGAGCGGGTAGAGCTTGGTCACGCCTGTGGCTGGGTCGATACCCAACACCTGGGGGCCGGAGAGCGTCGTGCTGCCGAGCAGGGCATTCCGGAGGTCAACGGCGATCCGGTAGGCCCCGCCGTCTCGGACGATGCTGATGCCGAAGCTCGGACGGATATCGACCGGGAAGCGATGCGGGAGAGGCGCGTTCATGGGCGTTCCGGCAACAGGTCGCGCGCCCACGCCGTGAGGCTGGACGGTGCGAGCGTGATGGGGAGGGGGGCGAAAGGGTCTTGGGCAGCCTCTGAGGGCCCGGGTCGGGTCAGACGGCCGGCGCCAGCAACTCGGCGGCGCGCGCGTCGCCCACCGCCGCGGCGATGCCGTCCATCATCTCGGGGAACCGGGCTGGCTGCCCGTCAGGCGAGGCCCGCCCGGCAGCACGACGATCGGCTCGCGCAGCACCTCGTCGGTCTGGTCGGCGACGGTGGCCGTCACAATGAGCAGGTACGAGCCGGGCCAGAGCACCGCGACCTGGCCCTGCGGAAAGGCCCACTCAACAGAGACGCCATCGGGAAGCTTGCGCAGGATGCCGGTGTTGTCCGCCGTGGTCTCGGCGCTGAGTGCCGGCCGCTCGCCAGCCGACAGCGGCCAGCCGTAATCCCAGCAGGTGTCGCGCTCGCCGCACGGGTAGAGCGCGAGCGCGAGGCTGGCCTGCGAAATGTCGATCAGGGCGCCCGTGCGGGGGTCGCGGAACGCGGTCTGCTCCCGCCATTGGCCGGAGCGCGAGATCGGTTGGAAGCGGCGCAGGGTCATGGTCAGAGCATTCTAAGAAGTTTCGCGGGATTTGTTTTGCTTTTCATCTTTTCTATCCGTTGTGATAGAATTCATCGCACCCGTTTGGAGATATGACGCGCGATGCAGAAGCAGCTTCCGGCGACAGAGAGACTAAAAGAAATCTTTACGTATGACCCTGCATCAGGGTTTCTGTATAGAAACGGCAAGATAAACCCTGTCGGGTCAAATCAGAACAGCACAAAGTGGAAACACGTTGGCGTCGATGGCTCGAACTACCTTTTGCACAGACTGATCTGGAAGATAATCAACGGAGCGGACCCGCTTGGCTTGATCGACCACATAGATGGAGATCCATCAAACAACAGGCCCGAAAATCTTAGGGATGTGACGCACAAAGAGAATAGGTGGAATTCTAGGATTACTTCACGCAACAGAAGCGGTGCAAAAGGCGTGGTGCTCGTTAAGCGCGGAAGAAGCCGCTGGAAGGCGCAGGTAACTGCCAATGGCAAAGTGCACGTGCTTGGTCTTTTTCTGACTAGAGACGAGGCTGCGGAGGCGGTCAGGATCGCAAGGGCTAGGCAGCACGGCGAATTTGCCCGGTTTTCGTGACTATAATTTGAGGTACGCGCAGTCGCAGATGAACGGCGGCAGCGTGTTGTGCGCCGCGTTGCCGCCGGTCAGGTCCGTCGTGACGCTGGCCGTGTGCGTGTGATCGGGCTGGGCGTTGCCGACGAAGCCGTGGGCGTGCTGTCCGTCCGGGTTGGTCACGCCCGAGTTGTTGGCGGGCTGCTGGCCGACCGAGACCACGGCGCCGCCCGCGCCGGGCGTCTGATAGGCGGTCTGCGTGTTGAAGATGACGCCGTGCGTGTGCTGGCCGCCGGCCTGGACCGTGCCGGACGGCGTGAAGCCGCCCGCCGGGCTGATCGTGGCGTGGCCGACGTGGCTATGGCTCGCCAGTTCGTCCGGCGTGATGACGTGCCCGGCCTCGCCGCCCGAGGCGCCGAGCACCGCACCCGCCGCCGCGAGCTTGCCGCCGGTCAGGCGGCCGTTCGAGGCCGTCGCGTTGCCCATGTCGAGCGGCGCGAGTTGCACGCGGCCCTGGTAGTCCGGCAGCGTGATCGTCTTGTTGGCCGACCAGTCGGCCTCCGCGCCCGCCGAGGAGCGCCCGCCGATCACCGGCAGGTTCGGGTCGGCGTTGTAGAGGAAGACGAAGAGGTCGTGGCAGTCGTCGTTGGCGCGCTCGGAGGCGTCGGACGCGCCCGAGCCCATCGTGCCGCCGTTGGCTCGCACGAAGCCGCTGCGCCGGCCGCTGCCGTAGATCCGTACCACGGCCCCGGTCGGAAGCTGACGGAGCGGGTCGAAGCCGGTGGACGTGGCGGGCGGCGCCTCGCCCGGCAGGCCGTTGATGCGAGAGATCTGCGCGTCGAAGCGGTCGGTGACGACGAGGTCGTAGTCACCGATCCCGGCCCACATGACCGGCAGGCGCCCGCCGACGAGTTGGACCGGCCGCGCATGCACACGCGTCGGGTCCAGATCCTTCGTCAGGTAGAGCGGGCGCGGCGTGGTCGTGCCGGCGTCGAACGCGTAGAGGCGCGCGCCCTCGACGGGATATGCCCCGTCGAAGACCGGCGCCCCCGAAAGGGGGACGAGAGGCATTCACGTAAACCCAAGCTTGAGGTAGCGTGGCCGCCCCATGGAGTGGAGGCGACAATGCGGTTCGGGTTGGCGGCTGTGGCGTTGTTGACGCTTACGGGCTGCAAATCAGCAGCGGAGCGGGCCGCAGCAGTGTCCGAGAAGAGCGATGCGTTCTGCGCATCAATTGGAGCCGCGCGAGGATCTCAGGATTATACAAAGTGCCGTCTACAACTTCGCGCAGAAGAGCAGCAGATCGAAGCGGCGCGAATTGCAAGCTATCCCCCGGTCGCGCCCATCGTGATGAGCGCCCCGCCGCCGGCCCCTCTAATCAGAAATTGCACGACGATGCCGAACGGCATTGGAGGCCTCGCCACAACTTGCAACTAGCACGGATTTTAGTGCCCATGCGATGGCGCGCACTGCCCTACGGCCTGTTGCTTCTCAGTGTCGTCTGGCCGTGGTCAGCGCTGCTGATCCTGCTCTGCGAGGCCCTGGCTCGGGCCAAGCAGCTGCCCTGGCATGCTCAGCACGTTGACCTCGGGCGCCGCGGGTTGCGCCACCTTCGGCAGATTGGACGCTAGCCAGTCCTCGGTCGCGCGCACGGCCCGCATGTAGGCGGGTTGCCGGGCCACCTGCTCGGTTGCCTTGCGGACCACTTCCGGATCGGGTGAGGCCAGCATCTCGCCGACGCGCTGCGCCACGCGGGCGTCGATCTTGAGCGCGCCGCGACGGGCGAGGCCGCCCATCAGCGCGCCCAGCGCCACGTTGCTGCTATCGCCGCCGCCGAGCGTGTAGCCCGCGCCGGCCCCCGCGCCCGCAAGCCCGAGCTCCACAAGCTGCCGGGCCGTGGTGCTGTTGCCGGTCACGGCCCGACCCGCCTGCGTCATCACGTTCTCGACGCGCAGGAACGCCTCAAGGCGGGATGCCTTCTCGCGGCCGAGCGCGATATCGACGCGCTCGCGGGCTTTCGGCGACGCGAAGATCGCGTTGACCACGTCGCGCCGGTCGGGGAGCGTGCGGACGCGGTCGATGAGCGACGAGGCGAAGCCGTCTGCAAACAGCCGCTTCTCCGGCTCGGACAGGCCTGCTACTGCGCGGCGGGCGTCCGCCATCGTCATGTTGGCGGTGACGAACTTCTCGCCGGCCTCGCTGGCGTCCTCGGCTCCGAAGGCGCGGGCCGCCCCGGCGCGGGCCGCAGCATAGGACGGCACCTGATCGTCAAGCTGCGCAATGAGGTTCTTGCGAAGCGCGTCGATGTCATCAGCCTCACCGTTGAGACCCCTGCGCTTCGCAGCGCTGGCCGCGTCGTACAGGTTGCGCTTGACGTGGTCCCAGAACTGGAGGCTTGGGTAGGCGACCGATCCGTCCGCGGTCTGGCGCAGCGCGTAGGTGCCGTCCGCGTTGCGGGCGAAGGGCGAGACCGGCGGCGTGAAGCCGTCCGCGACCGCCCGGTTCGCGCCCGTGCGCGAGGCCTTTGCGATGGCCTGCTGAACGGCCGGAGCCGCGGTCAGGGCCTGCAAGCCTTCGTCCCACAGACCGCCGGCCCCCTCGGCGTAGGCGCGGGCATAGGCTGGGCGGTTGGCGGCGCGCGCTTGGGCTTTCAGACCCTCGCGCACCGCGACGGGGTCGCCGGACGTGCCGGTAAGCTGGCCGATGAAGTCGGCGACGCGCTCGCCCTGGCCAGCGTTGCGCTCGGCGACAGCGTTCTGAAGAGCCGCGCGCGCCTCGGGCGAGGTGTTGGCGGCTGAACGGGCGAGCGCCCGCACCGTCTCCCCGCCCTCGTCCAGCATCGTGACGGGCTGACCCGCCTCGCGCGCTGCGGCGAAGAGGTGCGCGTCGTCCTGCGCGCCCGGAAGGCGGGCATCCCGCTCGGCCGCAAGCGCAACGCGCCGCGCCGCCTCTGCCTCAGGGTTGACCGCACCTCGAGCGATGCCAAGCGGCACGCCGGCCTTGTCGGCGGCGAAGCGGCCAATGCTGCCGATGCCGGAGAGCGCCGCAGAGCCGCCCGCGCCCAGCGCGCCGCCGAGCGCCCCGCCCGTCACAGCACGGTTGGCGCGGTCGGCCAGATCGTCACCCTGCCCAGCGCCGTAGAGCGCCCCGTAGCCAGCGCCGACCGCCGCCGCGCCGCGGAGCCCCGTGGAGGCCAGCGC